>Ga0335069_10001759_pt1 | contig 34332 bp, 23 predicted proteins | sample Lox_Sample_11_FD_206714 | JGI IMG/M metagenome (GOLD analysis project Ga0335069, IMG submission 206714) | Soil microbial communities from Loxahatchee National Wildlife Refuge, Florida, United States - Lox_Sample_1.1 | ecosystem: Environmental > Terrestrial > Soil > Wetlands | place: USA... | reverse complement strand
TGTGGATTCATCACCCGGTTCCTTTTCTCCAGTCCACCTACTATCCGGTCGATGGCCTCATCAAACTCCGCCGACCCGACTGCCTCCTTGTTTTTCCGGGCGGCCAGCAGGGCGGCTTCGTTGACCAGGTTAGCAAGGTCAGCCCCCACAAAGCCCGGGGTGAGAGCGGCTATTTTCCGGATATCCACGTCAGGACCCAACACAACGTTCTTTGAATGTATACGCAGTATTGCTTCCCGCCCGCTTATATCAGGACGGTCAACCAGAACCTGCCGGTCAAACCTTCCGGGCCGCAGCAAGGCAGGATCGAGGATTTCCGGCCTGTTGGTGGCCGCCATGATAATGACGCCTTTATTTGTTTCGAATCCATCCATTTCCACAAGGAGTTGGTTGAGCGTCTGCTCCCGTTCATCGTTTCCGCCGACGACGTTCATCCCCCGTGCCTTGCCTAACGCATCCAGTTCATCTATGAAGATGATACAGGGGGCTTGACCGGTGGCCTGAGAGAAAAGATCACGGACACGAGATGCTCCCACGCCAACAAACATTTCCACAAACTCGGACCCGCTGATGCTGAAAAAAGGAACTTTTGCTTCTCCAGCAACCGCCTTGGCGAGAAGCGTTTTTCCCGTGCCAGGCGCTCCGACGAGAAGGACGCCCTTGGGAATCCTCCCTCCCAGTTTCTGGAATTTCTCCGGATTCTTCAAGAACTCTACCACCTCCTGGAGCTCTTGCTCAGCCTCGTCGATGCCCGCTACATCGGCAAAGGTAACCTTCGTCTCATTCTCCGCGAAGAGCTTTGCCTTACTCTTGGCGAACGACATGACCCCCATTCCCGGCCCCATCTTCTTCATCGCATAACGCCAGATAAGGAGCATAATTGCAATGGGGAGAACCCAGGAGAGGATACTGCTTAGAAATTTGCTATCATAATGTCCCGAATAGTCGATCTTGTGTTCATCCAGGTCTTTTACAAGACCGGGATCGTCCACCCGAATGGTGACGAACTGCTTAGCCGGTTTTTGGTCTTTCCCTTTCAGCGTACCGGTGATATTCTCCGGACCGATTGTTAGTTTATCGACGTTTCCTTCGGCCAGGCTCTGTTTAAACTGCCCATAAGGAATTGTCGCCACCTTGGGAGTAAAGAGGTATTGCTGCAGGTAGGTGATTAAGAGCATGGCAATCAGAAAATACCAGATACTGAAGTGGGTCTTAGGGGGCAAGGCATTCTTCTTTTTCTGGGGGTCCTGGGGAGCCAAGAGGGAACGTAATTTATCCTTGAATTCCTCCATAGGTCTTTTTTCATCGTCAGCGGGCATATTGTCTCCTTCAGCCGGTCAGGAGCGCACCTGGCACTTCCTTAACTTTGCATATTTCCCCGACCTATGAATCCATTTTCCCGCAATTGTGGCTCGATATCAAGCGGAAAACGTCAATCCGACTATTGATTATCCTTGAAACATCGTACTTTTGTCTTGAAATCCATTTACGCTATGAACCACCGGAAAGGGGCCCCGCTGCAAGGTTCTTCAAGGAGATCCTATGCAAATCAATCCGTGTGTTCAGAACCACGAATACACTTGCGGTCGATTTCTTAGATGTTCTCTGGAAAGACTAGCTCTGGGAGTGGTACAATGAATGGGGGCAGGTCAAGCACAATCCCGTTAAGAAAGCACGTGTAAGATTACGAAGGAAGACCGGAAAACGTTGATAGAGAACATTATGCGAGAGAGGGGACTTGAACCCCTATGGTTTAACCCGCTGGATCCTAAGAGCGGAGAAAACAAATTTATAAGCTCTTGATATTTGGTCTGATTTTCCACAATGCTTTGAATTTAAAGACAATTGCCCTTCCTAACAATTCCTGCCTATTCTCGGTATCACCCTCTATTCTGATCTGTTCTATCACAATTTTATCACAGCGTTCCCACCCAAGTCCTGTTTGCTTGGAGTCTTCCCATGCCTGGCCCTTGCTATGGGGGCGGATCTGTCATGGCATACGCACTTGGTTAACTGATAATTAATATCACGCTTAATCAAGATTAACAGAAACAGGGTACCGTATAACCATGTCCGGTCATCAGCATAACGAAAGTCAGGAGGTATCTGTGTGCACGGTAGACAGCGCTCGGGAAATTAAATGCATCGATTTGCACGTCCATTCAAAATACTCGGAGCCTTCCACGGACTGGTTCATGCAGGGGTCACAGATCTCCGAGTCTTACTCAGATCCCTTCTCAATCTATGAAAGCGCGAAACGGTCAGGAATGTCCTTTGTCACCATTACGGACCACAACAGAATAGACGGCTGTCTTTATCTCAAGGAAAAATACGGAGACGATGTGCTCATGGGCGTGGAGACAACGGCCTATTTTCCTGAGGACAGATGCAAGATTCATCTGCTCATATATGGGATGACCGAGGCGGAGTTTCTCGTGATACAGAGACTGCGCAAAGACATTTACGAACTAAGGGCCTATCTCAAAGAACGCGGGCTTGCCCATTCCGTGGCACACGCAACATACTCGGTGGAGACGGGGAAATTGACGGCAGCCCACCTTGAAAAATTGGTCGTCCTTTTCAACACGTTTGAAATCATTAACGGTGGCAGAAACAAGACGGATAATCTCGCGTGGAAATATATCCTCGAAAACCTGACACCGCAGTGTTTGGAGCTCCTCATTGAGAAACACGCCATCGAGCCCTTCGACGCGGAGCCGTGGATCAAGGGGTTTACGGCCGGCTCGGATGATCACGGGGGTCTCTTCGTGGGAGCCACCTATACGGAAGCGGCCTGCGATACAGTGAGTGGATTTATTCAGGCATTAAGAAACAAGAAGACCGCCGGAGAGGGCCGTCAGAGCGACTATCGTTCCCTGGTCTTTACCGTATGCAAGGTGGTTCACGACTTCTCCCGTCAGAGCCGTAACGCAGTCAATAACTCCTTTATGGGTCGCATCGCCGAGGTGTTCTTCGACGGCAAACGCTTAGGGATTGCCGACAGGTTTCGATTAAAGCGGCTGAAGGCCCGGGCCAAACAGAATGCGGACCCTGTAAGCACCTCTTTTGTCCGCCTGACAGAGGCCGTAGAAGGGAAGAGATGCGCGAGCGTGGATGAGCGCGTCGACGAGATATACGCTAGTCTTGCAAAGCTCTCGGATTCCTATCTCGAGCTTCTTTTCAATTCCCTGGACCTGGACATGGCGAAGCTCGACCTCTTTGCCGTTGCCCGCAGCATCCAGGCCTGCCTGCCAGGTTTTCTCTTATCCATGCCTTTTCTCATCTCTTTGCGCCATCTCACCCAGAACAGGACCCTGGTGGAGCGGCTACGTGCAGACCTATCCATCAACAAGGCGGAAGAAGGCCGCAGAGTGCTCTGGTTCACCGATTCGCTTACAGACTTGAATGGGGTGTCGGCCACCCTCAATGAAATAGGCCGATTGGCGCACGAGCAAGGCTTCGATATGAAGATTGTGACATCGATCGACTCAAACGAGCTTAATCGTGTCCCGCCCAATGTGATCAATCTAGCTTCTATCCGGCAGATCGCACTCCCCTATTACGACCGGTATAAGCTGAGAATACCTTCCGTGCTCACGGCCCTCAAAGAGGTATACCAGATTGATCCGGACCGGATTTTCATCTCCACGCCCGGTCCTATCGGCATGTTGGGACTTATTGCCGCCAAGCTGATGAATGTGAAATGTACAGGTTTCTATCATACCGACTTTGCCGGTCAGGCCCGCGAAATAGTGGAAGACGAATCGGTAGCGCACATGCTCGAATCGTACACGCGCTGGTTCTATTCGGCCATGGATGAAGTCATGGTGCCCACTGTGCGATACATGGAAATCCTTGCTCAAAGAGGTTTTGATACGGGCAGGATGCGCCTCTTTAAGAGGGGGTTCGACCTGGATCGTTTTAGACCCGCCAGGGCACCCGCCCGAGACCTAAGCGACGGTATCAACCTGCTCTACGTGGGCCGCGTGTCAAAGGATAAGGGCCTTAACCTGCTAATTGAGGCGCACAGCCGCATCATGGCTAAGAGATCGGACGTTAATCTACTCATCGTGGGTGACGGCCCTCTGCTCGATGAACTACGCTCGGGCGGCCATAGGGGCGTGCACTTCGCAGGAAGGGTTGTCCATCCGGAGCTGCCGGACATCTACTCATCTTCACATCTTTTTGTTTTTCCGAGCACCACCGACACGTTCGGAAAGGCCGTTCTCGAGGCCCAGGCGTGCGGCCTCCCGGCTATCGTATCCGATATGGGTGGACCCCAGGAGATAATCCTTCACGGCGCCACTGGCTTCGTGGCAAGGGCTCATGATGTAAAGGACTGGCAGGAAAAAATCGAATACATGCTTGATATGATGAAGGCCACACCTTTAGCCTATGAACGGATGCGTCAGGCCGCGCACTCTCGTGCGAAGACGCACTACACCTGGGAGGGCGTGCATGATCTTTTGACGGAAGGCGGAGGTGGCGACGAGCGTATCACGGAAAAGAAGATTGCCTGAGGAGGATTACGGTGAAATTGAGTTTTGTAATTCCCGCTTACAACGAAGAGGCTTCTATTGGAATTTGTCTTGATTCCATTTTGAAGGAGGTCAGATCTACTGCGTGTGAGGCGGAGATAATTGTCGTTAACAATGCAAGTACCGACAGGACACGAGAAGCTGCACTCGCCTATGAATCGGTGCGGGTTGTTGATGAACTCGAAAAGGGCATAGTCAAGGCGAGACAGGCAGGCTACCGGGCTGCGACGGGCCAGCTCATCGCCAATATCGATGCAGACAACATGCTTCCACCCGGATGGGTCACCAGGGTGCTCTCTGAATTTGGCGCAAACGAGAAACTCGCAGCCTTGTCCGGCCCCCTGGTCTACTACGACCTTCCCATTCTCTTCAGATTCCAGGTGAGAATGTTTTACTATCTCGGTTATTTTAGCTATCTGGTCAACCATTACCTGCTGAAAAAAGGGGGAATGCTGCAGGGCGGCAACTTCGTGGTGCGAAAATCGGCCCTCGATGCTATCGGAGGGTTTGATACGAGCATCGATTTTTACGGGGAAGACACAGATGTAGCGCGGCGCATGCAGCAAGCGGGGCGGGTAAAATTTACCTTCAGTCTGCCCATGAATAGCTCGGGACGGCGCATGGTTAAGGAAGGCCTTTTCACAACCGGTTGCCGTTATGCCATGAACTACCTGTGGGTACTGATCTTTAAGAGGCCCTTTACCACCGAGTCAACCGACATAAGGCTCGCGGCGTCCCACAAATAGTCCGTTCCAGGACGGTCACCCTGCGAGATGATGCAGCAAGCGCGCGAGCGGTGGTTTAGGCGGTGTGCGTGACCCGCTGCTTCTCTTCAAGTCTCTCAAGCAGACGTTGTGCCCGCGCGGCCTGATTCTCGGACACGCTGTTGGAATGGCCGCAGACAGGACAGGAGTTCTTAAAATCCCTCCTTATGTCCCGGAGCTTCATTTCATAATATCCTCTGCAATTTGCGCATTTCCGGTGAATAGTGAAATCCTTCATCGTTCCTCCTCGTTGTCAATTCATCTTTTGGCCAACAACACGCACCGCCGACCTTCAAGAATTTTCACAACCTCGACTGGCCGTCTATTCCCGACCATGGAAACTATTGTCCCATGATAATGTTATACCCGCATGACGTTAGTGTGAACCTTGCGTAAAGTCAGTATTATCAGGCCTCGAGCAGCCGGATCGCGCGGTGGTAGGGCTTTCACACGTTCTTAATAATTTCTTAATACGACCGCAACATCGGCTTGTTACAGTTTCACACTGTTTCGGCGGGCGTTCCGGCTTTGCCGGATAAGACGCGAATATCATAGTCTCTCCTTAAGAGGGAACACCAAAGATTGCAAATAGGAGTGTCGTGAAGTTGCCGGTTCAGGGAATGAAGTGCAATAAAGGTAAGGATGTAACGCGAAACATCCCATGGGCCTTGGTGATGATCTCTATCGCTACGCTGATAGCGAGCATGTCGGGCGGATGTTCATCAAGTAGGGAGCTGGCAGGTCCACCGATAACCAAGCCCGCTGCCGTTAGCGCCAAAGGTCATACGGTGGTTGCCGGCGAACCCGCGCAAATTCATTTCACCTGCCGTCTGGACAATGGGGAAATTGCGGCGTCATCGGACATGGCCGAAGAAGATGCCAACCTCATCAAATCGTCGATATTCAGAGCAAGACAGGCAAACACGCCTATCGTCATTTCAGCAGGCGAAGCCGCAGATACTCCTGACACCGGTTCTCAAAGAGGTTTTGAGGCTGAGATTATCTATCAGCTGTCGAAGGCGATCGTCGGTCTTAAGACAGGAGAAAGGCAGGCGGTAACGATCCGTGCCGAACGATTGCCCGAAACGCACAAGAACGAGAACTTTCTGCAAATTGCCAAAGTACGGCGCCGGAACAAAGAAGTTCGTCTCACTCCTGAAGAGTACCGGGCCAAAACAGGGAAAACGCCCCAAACGGGCGATAGCTTCATTATCGATCCTGCTGTGCCCGGGAAGATCACGTCGGTTACACAGGGGGATGTGATTATCACTTTTTTCCCCGCTGCGAAGGTGGTGGCGACACCTTTCGGCGAGGCCGCGGTACGTGAATTAGCTGACCGGTATGAAATCGATATTGATGCGCATACAGGTACTCTGGTTCGAACAGGACCTCTCGTAGGCCGCATCGTGGGCGTTGACGACCGGTTCATTACTATCGATTATGGTCATGCATTTGGTGGAGAGCCGCTCACTTGCGACATCCTGGTAGAACCGGCGAGACCGGACGGGATCTTGCAGCCGGAGGCCAGATAGGAACGGCCCATGAAACTGCGAGCATTCACCGGGGTCGGCCCCTACGCCAGCCGGGCGATCATGATGCAATTAGAGTGGTTCATGCAACGGATGACAAGGCCGGGAAAGGGTGCAACAGACAGACAAAAGCGGCGCCTCACGACCGCGCGGTACGTGCTCCGAATGGGCTTTATTGCATCTGCCCTGCTAATTCTTCTTTGTTGTGTCGAGCGCGTTGGCGCCACGGACGAGCTACCTGCGTTTGAAATACAGTCTTTTATTGTGGAGGGGAATACGCTGTTTTCAGAGAAAGCTGTCAAGGACATTCTAGAACCCTTTAGAGGGCCGGGGAGGACCTCTCAAGACGTGGAGAGCGCCCGCGGCGCATTGGAGAAGTCCTATCACGACAAGGGATACCCTGCGGTGCTTGTCAATATTCCGGAGCAGACCGTAGAGAAAGGGATAATCCGTCTTGAGGTCATCGAAAGCACCATAGGAATGGTCAGGATCACGGGAAATCGCTGGTTCACCAGAAAAAAGATTCTCGAAGACCTCCCCTCTCTTGCCCCTGGAAAGGTCATATTTCTGCCAGATGTGCAGAAGGATCTTGAGCGCATCGGTCGCAACGACGATCTTAAGGTAAGCCCTGCGCTCACCCCCGGCAAAGAACCGGGCCACACTGATGTGGACATAAAGGTCGATGACCACCCACCCTTGCACGGCAGCCTGGAACTGAACAATCGAAGCACGCACGATACCACGGATCTGCGCCTCAATGCCACGCTGCACTATGATAACCTGTGGCAAAAGGGTCACTCCATTTCCGCGCAGTATCAGACGTCTCCGGAGGACACCTCCGAGGTGAAGCTTTACGCCCTGTCATACACGCTGCCCGCTCCCTGGCTTATCGACCATCAGATCGCGCTGTTTGCGATCAGATCCGAAAGCAATACAATCACCTCTGCTGAAAGCCTCCTGGTGAACGGAAAGGGAACCATCCTTGGATTGCGCTACGTGGTCCCGCTTGAGCCCTACAAGACGTACACCCACAATATTACCCTCGGCCTCGATTATAAAGACTTTGCAGAAACAACCGCTTTGAGCGGAGCGGACCAGGGTGCCGAGATTAAACCGACCACCTATCTTCCGCTATCCTTTATCTACAGCTCCTATCTGGTCGATTCATGGGGAGGCACGCGCTTTAGCGGTGGTCTCAACGTGGCCTTCCGGGGGTTCGTCACCGATGCGCAGCAGTTCGAGAACCAACGGGCGAATGCCAGGGGAAACTACATGTACATGACCGCGGGGGCTGAACGAGAACAGAAGCTGCCCGGGGGCTTAAGTCTCTTTCTGAAACTGGATGGTCAGTTATCGGACCAGCCGCTGATTTCTACAGAGCAGTATTTTGCCGGTGGCATGACGAACGTGCGGGGATACAAGGAAGGCGAGGCCTCCGGCGATGACGCGCTTCACAGCACGGTGGAGCTACATGGCCCGGATATCGGACTTAAGCTCAATCTGAAGGACCGTTTTGAATTCATTCCTTTCGTCTTTTATGACTATGCCTGGCTCAATGTGAAAGATGCCCTGCCCGGTCAAGATGAGGTAGTGAGGCTCGGAGGTGTGGGCGCCGGGGCGCGAGGAAATCTGCATAAAAAGAATCTTTTCTACGAAGTCGCCCTGGCTTTCCCGGTTAAGGACACGGATAAAACCGATAAGTACCAGAGCCGGATCCATTTCAAGGTGGGGGCACAGTTTTGAGTTGCCCGGGGATCGCACCACGGGGCGTAAACCAAGGGCGTCGGCCGGGCGACCATTTAACCGGAATTTCAATCTTTATTAACACAAGTTTAACAGGTTGTCGATATTCTTCGTTCAGATACACTACGGTGACCTTAGGGCGAACTCCAGTAGACGCGCGAGGCGGATATTGCCGTCATATGAACTTAGCGGGGGACCAAAGATGACCGGAAGAAGAACACTACGAAAAGCAATGGCCCTGTATCTGGGGCTCGCGATGATCCATTCCTCTTTGTTCGCGGCGGGACCCAATATTCCGGGAATATACGGAAAGCTCGCCCTGCCGGCGGTGGCTCCCAAAACCCTGCCCCAGTTACGAAGCATTACCCAGGGGGTCAGCTCGGTGGCAAACAGTACCGACGGAGGACTCGCCAAATTGACGATCTACCAGAATCAGGCAAAGGCTGTCCTGGATTGGGATTCGTTCGACATAGGCAGTCAGGCATGGGTGCACTTCGATCAACAGGGAAACAGGAATTGGGAGGCTTTGAATCGTATCTGGGATGCCAACCCAAGCCAGATTTTCGGGAGACTCACAGGAGACGGTAAAGTTTATCTTATCAACCAGAACGGCATCCTTTTTGGTCCCACCTCTCAGCTGAACATCCATTCCCTGATCGCCACCTCGAATAATCTTACAAACAGCGATTTCTTGAATGGTCTTTTTAACTTCAAGGCCGAGAACTACAATGGGCGCGGCGATAACCTCCTTTACGATCCCACAAACAACGTGCCGGGTCCGGTTTCAAATTACGGGATCATCACCACAGACGATGAAGGTTCAGTCTTTCTGGTGGGGCCGCAGGTTGAGAATGGCGGCACCATTACAACACCGTCGGGACAGATAGGGCTTGTTGCCGGAACAAACCTGGCGCTTGCTCTGGCGACCGATGCCAGCGGAAACGTGTATTCATATCAGACAGGACCAGGTGGCGCCAGTGAGAGTCGTACGACGCGCGTTGTGAAGATGTACGAGAGCCCCGCAGGCTCCCTCGCTCACAATCTCGAAGGCGGACTTCTTTCCGCTGACACGGGAGTGGTGGGCATGTACGGCAACATCGTGAACCATGAAGGCATCATCCGGGCGGTAACCGCTGTGGAGCGGGCGGGCCACGTTGAGCTTCTCGCATCGGACAAAATACTCACCGGAGCGAACAGTCAAATACTACTTCCTGTTTCTGACTCCTCAGACCCTGTCCACAAGTCATTTCAGACAGTCCAGGGTACCGTGGTCTTTAGCGGCCTTGATGCCAATGTCCCCTGGAGTCCACAGACATATGTGGACCGTATCGAACACCACGGCTCGATTGTAGCCCCATCGGGTTATGTATCGCTCAACGCGAACAAGCGCGTTTACCTTGACTCCGGCAGCAAAATAGACGTGAGCGGCTTATGGATAGACAAGCCGGCCTCGGCCAATTTTCTCGAAGTCCAGATGAACACGAGCAACCTTCGGGACGAATTTATCCAGAAAGGAGGAGTGCTGCAGGGACAGACAGTGACGTTCACCCGCACGGGTGGATCAAACATCGGAGATGTCTCGGGTGCTTTTTCCAACGAAGGCCTTACGGCCTTTGAGAGACACACAACAGGCGGCACCGTGGACATTAACCTGGTCAATCAGGGGACCGGCGCTACCACGGGCGACGCAGTGGTAAGACAGGGCGCGGTCATCGATTTGTCCGGCGGAGGGACCAACTACGCAGGCGGATACGGGGAGACGACCTATCTACGCTCCGGCAGCAAATTGTACAGCATAAGCAGTGCGGATCCGAATTTGCACTATGACCAGATGGTCAACCTGCCGACCTACGTGGCAGCCCATAAAGAAGGGAGCGACGCGGGAAGTCTTTACATCAAGGCGCGCACAGTGGTTCTCGATGGAACCCTTCGGGGCAATGTGACCAAAGGGATCTTCCAGTACAAGACCGCCGAGCCCGTCAATGGAACCGGCAACCAGTCCAGGGCAGGCTATGTGGAGCCCAAAGGGGGGCAGATTTATATAGGCGGGGATACGCAAATGCTTAATTCTGCCAACGAGCCAAGTCCGATCGATTTCTTCACTCAGGAGATCGTGGTCACGCCCGAGGCTTCGCCGCTGCCTTCGACATTTGGCGCGGAAGATCCGCTGTCGAGTTCCACCACCTATCTTTCTGGCAGGACCTTAAGCGATGCCGATCTTGGCTTCATTTATCTGGCGACCAATACGCAGCTCACCTTGCAGCCAGGCGCCGCCGTGACCGTGAACCCCGGAGGGACATTCATTGCAAGGGCAAGACGGATTGAGGATTACGCTGCCATCACCGCGCTCGGAGGCGCCATAAAACTTGGAATCGAGTCGAATATCAAGCAAGACCCCTCGAGCACCCTGGAAGAGAAGATATATGTGGGGGCCGGCAGCAGTCTTATCGCCTCTGGCGAAAAGGTCAACAACATGGTTCTTGGAAACTCCCCGGCGGCAAAGGTTACGTCAGGTCATCTCGACGGAGGCACCATCGAAGTCTTAGATAAGACTGTGACGGGTCAGGGCGTTGCCGTTATGCCAGGAGCGCTCATCGATGTAAGCGGCGGGTACCAGATCGACTCGGCAAGCAAGATCACCGGGGGGAATGCAGGAACGCTTTCCCTGCAAGGATCTTCGCTCAGTGTTCAGGGAGATCTCCGCGGATATTCGCTCGCAGGGAAAGACGGCGGGGCGATCAGTCTGCACGCGAGTCGTGTGAATGTGCTGTCATCGGCTTCATCTTCCGGGGACGTTGGTCTGCTCCTCAACCCCGATCTTTTGGACCCCACCGGTTTCACACGGATCACGCTAAGTAGCGTAAACGACCTTAATATCGGGGCAAACGTAACAATAGAGCCTTCTTCCTGGAAACTGGCCACCCCCCTGGCGGCCTTGATCGGGGCCATGCGTCCGGGCAATGCCGGAAGCGCTTCCCCGTCGCTCATTAGGGTGGGACAGGACCTGATCGGGAATTCTTCGGTCACGCTCAATGCAGGCAAGGTGCCTTCAAATCTCACGTCTACGCAAGGCCAGACTGTACCCGACTGGTCCATGAGCCTAATCAATGCGAACGCAAAGTTGAGCATGGCGGCAGGATCCGTTATATCAACAGGACCCAATGGCGTCATCTCGGCAAACGCCCCTTCTGTGGATATTGCAGGCACGCTGAACGCACCGGCGGGTAGTATCAGCGTTATTTCATCTGTCGGGGGTCTTGTTTTCGAAACCGGGGGAGAGGCCCTTGCGGAAGGATACAATGAGCGCAGCACTACCGCGCCTGTGGCCGGTCTGACTTTGGACGTAACGCCACTATCCGGCGGCACCGTTACCCTCAATGCCGCAAGCGACCTCGTTCTCTCGGAGGGATCACTTGTGAGCGTTTCCGGAGGAGTCCTGGTTACTCGAACCGTGGTGGGATCGGATAGAAAGATTGCCACCGTTTTGGACGGAGGCGCTTCGGGAAGCATAAACCTCACCGCTACCAGTAATTTGACGCTCAACAGCTTGCTTGAGGGTCAGGCCAGGGCCTCCCGGTTGCAAGGCGGTACATTAAGCATAGAGAAGAAGAGCGCGAGCGCACTCTCCATATCTCAGGATGAACTCGCTCAATTCAAACAGAACGGTTTCGACGCGCTGAGTCTTACGAATAGTGCAGACCAGGGCACGCTCAATCTGAGCGGTTCGGGAAGAGTCGATTTTGGAAGAAGCCTTACGTTATCGGCGCCTGTGATCACCGGATCGGGCGATCTCACTTTAGGCGCCCCGTGGATACAGGTCACGAGCGCCGCTCAACCATCTATCGTCGATCCTGCGGCGGGCACGGGAAAGATCACACTGTCCGGCACATGGCTCGACATCACGGGGGATGTTGCCTTCTCGGGCTATAGCGATGTCAGACTGCAAGCACTTAGGGACATCAGGCTTACCGATGCACTTTACAAGGTCGGCGGTTCCCACAAGTGGTCAGGGCAACTCAGGGTGCCCGGCGATTTGACCATGGAAGCGGCGAGAATCTATCCTACGACCTCCTCGCTATTTACGATCAATGCTCCCAACGGAAAAGTAACCATCCTGCCCTCCGGCGTGTACGTGGCGGACCCGATCTATTCGGCAGGAGGAAGCCTGACCATACGGGCCGCCCAGGGTATCGAGCAGAGGGGCTACATTGCCGCGCCCATGGGGTCTATTGATCTGGAGGCCACCGGGGCGAATGGGCGGGTATATCTTGCAGACGGAAGTACAACCACTACGAGGGGCGAAGTCGCGGTAAAGTACGGGGACGTTCAGTCTAGCCTCGGGGACAATGTGTGGGGCGTGGGCGATAAGAATCACCCGGATGTTTCGGCCCCCTACACCGCGGTGACTACTGCGCCTGACAAATCGATTTCGATCTCCGCAGCGGGCTCGAGCGCAGATGTGATCGTGAGTGAAGGGGCAACTCTGGATATCTCCGGTGGGGGCTCGGTCTTTACGTACACATTTCTGCCCTGGACGTCTGGAACCACGAACCCGCTCGCCAAGGCAGGCGTCTATGTGGTCGTGCCCGGCGTCACGCTTCCCGGCAACGCGGTCTATCTCTCCGGTGGAAACGGTCTTGCAGCCGGCGTGTACTCGCTTTTACCCTCCTCATACGCGTTTTTGCCGGGAGCCTACGTCGTTACAGATCTCGGAACCAAAGTCACCGCCGGCTCTACCCAGATATCAAAAGAGGGATACACCGTTGTTTCCGGCTATCGTACGGTTTCAGGGACCGGCATAAGCTCGCAGGTCTACACTGGATACAGCGTAAGATCAGCTTCCGACGTGCTCAAAGAGGGCAATTTTGAGATCCAGAGCATCGTGGCCGGTGATGCTGGAACCCTCACCGCGCGCGCGAACACAACTGTTTTCAACGGGGTCGTTCAAGCGGGCGCATTGTCTGGATACAGCGGCGGGGCCATCGCTCTGAGCGGGTCGAACGTTACAGTGCAGGCGTCGGCAGTGCCGTTGCCGGAGGGATTCGGTTTCACGACCCGGCTGCAGGACGTCGCCCCGGACGTGATCGGTACCCTCACCGTATCGGCATCATCGCTCAATAATAGCGGATTTAAAACCATAGGACTCGGATTCACGAACCTCGACGATCCGGTCAATTCCATCACGGCCACCTCCGTGACGCTAAAGGATGGTATCAGCCTTCAGGCGGAGAATGTGATCCTGGCTGCGACCGACCTCATCACGCTCGAGGCCGGAACGGCCGTGCTTGCGCTTTCTTCCTCTCAGGGCGCAGGAGCGGCATCTATAATCACGCCGAACGGAAAAGCAACGATCAATGCAGGCGCCCAGGTGCATGCGTCTAACGCAGTTAATCTTCAGGTGAAGAACCTCGACCTTGCAGGCATACTCAAGTCCGATCACAGCGAGCTTAACCTTAAGGGCAGCAAAATCACTGTAGCGGTGGACGGTTACAATGGAACGGACGGAGACGGCATATTCCTCAAGCAGAGTCAATGGAACGATTTCACCGCAACTTTCGAGAATATCGGACTCACAAGTGCCACCGACCTTATCTTCAAGGGGGCCTTTGCCGATGCCCTGTCCGTTAAAGACACACTCACTATCGACGCGGGCAGGATCGTGGGCGATGCCGGGGGCGCAGTCAAGATTCAAGCGCAGACCATAAATCTTCTCAACACGGGGGCTACGAATTCGTCTACGGGCGCCCTGGGAACAGGGACCATTACGTTCGAATCCCAGGAGATGTCGGTGGGTAAGGGTGACGTGCTCTTCGACTCCTTCTCAGGGGTGAACCTGAACGCCGCAAACGACCTGACTTTCAAAGGCGTGGGCAATCTCAGGACGGGCGGGGCTGACCTGAATATAAAAGCCGCGCGAGTGACCACATCCTATTACATGGACGCCGCCGGTGACCCGAGCCTCTCTCCCATTTATACGCCGGCCAACTTTCAGGTGAACGCTGGCAGCGGCAGCGTGAATATCGGCCCGGGCAGCGGCACTGCGGGCACCGGTGTGACGCCGGGCGGAACGCTCAGTGTGGCCGGCAGGGCCATCAATGTGTCTACCCTGATTCAAAGCAGATCCGGCCAGCTGAATGTAAGCGCTTCGGACAATATCTCGCTCTCCAGAGGGGCTATGCTCGACCTGCAGGGGACCGTGTGCGCCCCCGGGGGGAACGTCTCAATGACGAGCACAAACGGGGGGACCATCAATCTTGATGCCGGATCTCTTATCGACGTGTCAGCGGGCTCACATACGGACGCAGGCAGCGTAAGCATCTACGCGCCCGGCGGGGGACTTACGCTGAACGGGAGCATTAACGGCCAGGCGGGAGCGGGCGGGCGCGGCGGCTCATTCTCGCTCGTGACCAGCCGGATCGGAGATTTTGGATCATTGAACACAGCGCTTAACAGCGGGGGTTTCACCGAAACCTTGAACATCAGGTCCATGGCGGGAGATATAGCAATAGCCAATCAGACGGTGGCGGGCAGGAACGTGAAAATTACGGCAGACGGGGGTAGCCTGAGCCTCACCAGCAGCACGATCAACGTGTCTCAAACCAGTGGTAACGCAGGGGTTGCCGAACTCTACGCCAAGCAAAATCTGACGATCTCCGGCAGCTCGATTCTGGCCCAGGGGGCCGCCACCAGTGCAAAAGGCGGGGAGGTGACCCTTGGTGTGGACACGGGGACCCTTGATTTCAAGAGCGACTCGACTATCAACGTCGCCGGTGCCGGATCGGGCGCTGGTGGGAAAACCACATTCCGGGGCAGTCTGAGCGGCGCAAACTACGATCAGCTCAACATGGCGCTTAACGGCCGAGTGAATGGGGCTGCCGGTATATATGTCGATGCGGTGAGGACCTATACGAACTACGCCACGATCGACTCTGCGGCAATAAGCGCGATACAGTCGAATACCCAGGCATTTATGAACAGCGCCTCCGCCTCCTCCCTGAAGAACGGGTTCGCAGCAGGACTCGGTTTGTCTCCCTCGCAGTTACATCTGCGACCAAACATCGTGGTCGCGAGCTCCGGCGACTTGAGCCTCGGCACGGCGACGTTGAGCCAGAACTGGGACCTCGGATCACTCCATTTTTCCAATGAGGTCGGCTCGCTGACGCTTAGGGCAGGGGGGAACCTCACACTTTATGGGAACATAACGGATGCACCGACAGGTTCTTCCGGATACTCGTCATTGACCAGTAAAACCGCGAAACCCTCGTTTAGCATAAACCTTGTGGCCGGGGCGGAGACCACAAGCGCCGATTTCATGTCCGTCAAGCCTGCAGTCATTCAGGGCGCCACCACGGGAAACATCTCTACAGGGGCGGGCAAAGTGATATACACGGAGACAGGCGATATACGATTCGCTTCCGGCGGGAACACCACGATTAATGCCGGCTCGTCGAATAATTACATGACTGCCTCATCCATGCAGTATTCGCTCGCCACCTATTCAGGAAAAGTCTTAGGTGACGTGAAGGGAAACCTCGAAGTCAGCCCGAGCGCTACTGCACAAGCGGCCATTCAAACCACTGTGGGAGATATTAGTCTGCAGGTCGGGGGCGACCTCAGCCTGGACAAATCAGCCTCCGGCTACCTGGGGGCCATCCGGACAACCGGGGAGAGTTCAACGGGCAGCGTCAGCAACTATAGCACTTACGCAGGCGGGGGAAACATCACCCTCAACGTCGCCGGAAATGTGGGGGGCAATCTTGCGTCTTCGACCGGAGGGCTCTCGCAAAACTGGCTCTCCACCTACCAGGACAACGCAGGGTTCAGAACGCATAAGCAGGTGGTTGCCAATTATGTGACCAACCCCTCGCAGAGTCTTTTTCCCACGGAAGGCATTGCCGCCATGGCTGGAGGCGATGTCTACGTGCGTTCGGGCGCGACTTTTTTCAGCCAGATAGGGACCTTCGGGACGGGGAATCTGACGGTTTACTCGGGAGGCAATCTCAAGGGCCGTTTTCTCGTGAAGAAGGGGACCGCCATATTGAGCAGTATGGGCAACTTTGGTTCCCCCAGCCAAAAGACGTTGAACACGATCAAAAAGCAGGCACAATTGATTGAGGCCTTCGATGCAAATATCAATGTCTCGGCCCAGGGAAACATAGAGATAGGCGCAATCCTTAATCCGAGCCTTGCGTGGGGCGACAGCACGGGAGGCGGCCGCAACTGGTGGGATAATACCTACACTGCGGCCTCCAAGGTAAGCCTTATGGCGGTGACGGGCGACGTGAACATTTACGGTTCTGTGGACACTTCCCTGTATGCGGGCATCCCCGGTTATTCTTACAGTTCCACGAGTAGCAGAAACCTGATCCTGCCTCCTTCGGTTCACATAAGCGCCGGACGGGACATCAACGTCTACGGGCCGGGCGCTTATGTTCAGGTACCAACCGCGAACGGATCGCTGACGTTTGAATCTGGCCGGGATATTACCTTCTGGAACGGCGCAACCTGGAGCATGTCGGATGCCGACCCCGTACAGGCCTTCACCTTGCAAAAAAGCACCCAGGAAGACACAAATCTGACCACGCATGCCCTTTACCCCGTCGGCCCCATCCATTCGGCCGACCCGAACCCGGTGGTGATCAATGCGGGACGTGATATCACAGATATGAGCATTACACTTCCGAAGAAGGCGGAAATCACAGCAGGCGGGGATATTACCGACCTTATGTACGCCGGGCAGAACATCCATGACACAGATGTCACGCGCATTTCTGCGGGGGGCGACATTACGTACGGCTATAATGCGAACGCTGTGAACGAGAAGATCGAGATCGGCGGACCGGGATATCTTGTAGTTCAGGCCGGAGGCAACATAGATCTCGGCAATACCAAGGGGATCTCCGCGGTCGGTAACATCGAAAACCAGGCCCTGGATAACGGCGGTTCAATTATCGTAGCTGCCGGGTACGCCGGAGCGCTCGCACCTGGGGACGTTGATACCTTTTTCAGCGACTTGAGGACCGTGGGGGCTGACTATGCGGACCATCTGGCAAATGGCGAGAGCGCAGGGGCCGAGCAATCCTTGAATGATGCGACGAACAGGATCATCACACCCTTCTATGCGGAATGGAACAAAGGGAAAAACATCGCCATGACCGCTTCGCAGATATCCACGACAGGAGGTGGAAATCTGTTTCTTATGGCCACGGGTGATGTGAACGTGGGGAAGACCGTCCTCGGCAGCACGGAAGGAAAGAGCACGGGCATCTTCACCTCTACGGGCGGCGCCATCGATGTTTTTGCCCATGGTGATGTGAACGTGAACGAATCGAGGATCATGACGTTCATGGGTGGTGACATTACCATCTGGAGCGACTACGGAAATATCAATGCGGGACGCGGTTCCAAGGCGGTTATCAGTATGGGTAAGCCCGTGTACACGTGCGACAAGACCACCGGAATATGCTCGCTCAAGATCAGTCCGCCAACCGTGGGGAGCGGCATCAGGGCAATGACCTACGATCCGGACCAGGCCGGGCCGCTCACGGCGCCCCCGATCGGGGATCTCTATATCTTCGCCCCGAGAGGTGTGCTCGATGCGGGAGAGGCAGGCATATCAGGGGGCAGGGGCATTCTCGCCGCCAGCCAGGTTATCAACGCCATGAACATGAGGTTCCAGGTCCCCCCCGTGGGGCTGCCCTCCTCATCATCGGGGATCAGCCTTGGAGCCCTGAGCGGCTCCACGACCATGAGTGCCGCGACGAGCGTGATGCAAGACTCGGGCTTCACGAATTCAGCGGGTAAGGACGCGGCGAAGCAGGCACAACCCGTGGAAGATGCCATGAAGGTCGTGGATGTGCGGGTAGTTAGCTTTGACCTGGATTCGCCCGAGGCTTCAGGCGGTAACCCGAGCAGATAGAAGACGGCTCTAGAGACAGTTACCGCAACTCGTCGCCTGAGTGCGGAGAATGCAAAAGCAAACGAAACGGAGGTTGGTTCATGCGGCATAGGTGGTTTGGGAGAGTAGCGGTGTGCGGGCTTATAGCCGGAGCATATTTATTCACGGCCCTGGCCGGGCAGGCAAACGCCTGGTGGGACTCAAAGTGGCAGTACAGAAAGAAAGTAGTTTTGAACACTACCACTGAAGGTGCCGACATCAGGGAAGCCATCACGGATCTTCCCGTGTTGCTCAGGCTCGACGCGGGCAATTTCACCTTCGGAAACGCCAAACCCGACGGATCGGACATCAGATTGGTTGCATCTGATGACAAGACGCCCCTTAAGTACCACGTAGAACGCTATAGCGCCAAGGAAGAGATGGCATTGATCTGGGTGAAAGCGCCCAGAGTGCCGGCGGCCTCCAATCAGGAGTTCGTCTGGCTTTACTACGGTAACAGCGGGGCGGCAACAGGTGAAGACTCCGGGGGGACCTACGACACACCGCAACTCGCCGTATATCATCTTGGTGAAAAGGAAGGCGCACCGCATGATGCCACCGCCTATGGCAATCACGCCAAAGAGTTTACGGGCAAGCTCGACATCGCGGCCGCCATCGGACGAGGCGTCACCATGGGCGGCCAGGGCGATAAACTCGTTATCGCCAAGTCCCCTTCGATGAACATTTCCAAAGGCTTTACGTTCTCAGCATGGGTGCGTTCGGCGCGCGCTCAGCAGGACGCGAGACTTCTCTCCTGGGACGACGGTAAACAATCCGTGGTAATCGGTATCGATGGCGCAAAGCTGTACTGCGTCTTTACTGACGCAAAAAAGAAGACCGCAACTGAAAAGACAGTCGATATACCCGCTCAGAAATGGGCTCACGTGGGCGTGAGCGCAGAGCCGGGCAAGAACCTGGCGGTCTACGTAAACGGACAAGAGAAAACGTCACAAAAACTCTCCGGTGGGCTTGTTGAGCCGGTGGCTGACATAGGGATCGGCGCTACGGTACAGGGGAAGAATGGCTTTGCCGGCGATATCGACGAAATTGAAATTGCAGGGATAGCGCGCAGCGCGGCATACATAAGGGCAGAGGCACTAAGTCAGGGTCCCGAGACGCCCCTTCTCTCGTATCTTGATGAAGAAACCTCGTCAGGGGGCGGATCGCAGAATTTGACTGTACACCTGCTTGTTGTAACCGCCAAGGCGATCACCCTCGACGGCTGGCTCATCATCGGTGCAATTATCATCATGGTGGGTATCACCTGGATCCTGTTCTTTAACAAGTTCAGTGGTCTTAAAAGGCTCAATAAAGAGAACGCCGCCTTCGCCGACGCCTTCAGTCAGTCGACGAGCGTTTTAGCTTTGCGGGAGTCAGATACGGAGTATGAAGGTTCTTCTCTTTTCAGAGTATATAAGGCGGGCATGGCCGAACTGGAGAGACGGTTCGGCCGGACAGACAAGACCGACACAGTCTGTCTTCCTCAACAGGCCTTCACAGCCTTCAAAGGCGTTTTGGCAAAAGCCTCACTGCAGGAGAGCAAAAGGAACACCTCGGGACTCATCCTCTTCACACTCAGCATTTCGGGGGGGCCTTTCATGGGGCTCTTCGGCACGGTCTGGGGCGTCATTAACACCTTCGCGGGCGTGGCTGAAGCCGGTGAGGCGAACCTCGCGGCCATTGCGCCGGGTGTTGCGTCGGCCCTTGCCTGCACGCTTATGGGACTCGTGCTCGCTATCCCGGCCCTTTTTCAGTACAGCTTCCTGTCGCAGGACATAAAGAACATGAGCGCCGATATGAACGTGTTCATGGAAGAGTTCACCACCAGGGTCGAAGAAGAGTACGGAGGTAAAACGTGAGCAAAAACCCTTACGATGATCTTGAAGTGCACGCCGAACTGAACGTGGTGCCGCTTCTCGATCTGGCCTGGAACCTTCTCATCGTTTTTATCATGGTTGTGACGGCGACGGTGCAGGGTATTAACGTGAACCTTCCCAAGGCAAGCGCGGCAGCTAGCAATATCAAGCCCGCGACCAAGGCCATTACGATCACGGCCGAGGGCACTATTTATCTCGATAGCTTTCCCGTCACCCTGCCGGAACTTGAAACTAGGCTCAAGCAAATAAAGGCGGTCAATCCCAATTTTCCGGTCGTGATCAAGGGAGACGAGAAGATATCCTACAAGAGCGTCATTGACGTACTCGATCTGTTAACCAGGCTCGAGATCACGCAGCTTGGTCTGGTTACGCAAAAACTGGTGAAGTGAAGCTGCAATGCAAGGAGGGCATATGGCTGCAAAAAAGAAGACGTCTACACAATCAGCCTTCGTGATTACCGGAGCCGTGATTCTCGTGCTGGCGCTTTTGGCCGGCGGCCTCATCTATCTGGTAGCGAGCGACAAAGGCGGAAGCAAGAAACAGCACATAGCCACAGTGGACCTGGTAAAACCCCTTCCACCACCCAAAGAGCCTCCCCCGCCCAAGGAGAAGCCGCCCGAGCCTGAGGCGCAGAAGAAGGCCATTGAAGCGGTGCCGCAGATGGCCCCACAATCTGAAGCCCGGGCCATGAAGGGAGATGGTAAACCCGTAGCGGACGGCCCTCTGGGGCTTGAAGGGGATGGAGGAGCTGGTTCCGACGGATTCGGATTGGCAGCAAAAGGAAAAGGTGGCAGGGACGTTATCACCCTGGGAAAGGGTGGAGGAGCCGGCGGATTTGACCAGGGTGGGCTCTTGAGGAAGTACGCCTGGTATACACGGCTTGTGGAGAAACAGCTTAACGGTCTCGTTCGCAAACGTCTCGACGAGAACAAAGGCTGGCCCAAAAGTAAATGGGAAGCTTTGGTCTACATTCAAATAGACGAAGGCGGGACAATTTCGGGCTTTAAGATCACCCGGCCCTCGGGGTTTCAGAGCGTGGACGATGCAGTCAAGGAATGTTTGAGGACGGCCCGCATCGGCGAGCCGCTACCTGAAGGAATACATACGGCTATGAACGTCAAAATCAGTTCGTAAAAGACGGCAGTCATCAAGCGGAAAACTGAGAATGGCAAGGGACTGGCCTTAACATGATCTTTATATGACGTTAACATGATTCCAACACCCGCCTGCTATCGTACTGACCGTACGAACGCGGGTTTCAAATCTGGAGAGAGAATGATATTCAAGCGAAGAATCAGACATAACTGGGTTGCACCCATTCTGTTCGGTCTCAGCGTTTTGGTGTTTGTTTCGGGTACCTATGGACAGACGCCCACGGAGGCTAAACAACCCGGTCTAACCGAATCGGGAGCTACACCATCTGCCGGTATCGAAGAACTAACCAGGATCCTTGTCAAGAACGGGCTCATAACCAAAGAGCAGGCTGAGGCAATTATGCTGCGCAAAGACGAAGGCAGTCTCTCCGCCCTTGCCGCGCTCACGGAAATTCTTAAGACCAAAGGTCTTATCAGCGCCGATGATGCGGATAGAGTCTCCGGGAAGACCGCCCCCGGAGTTTCGGCCACGGAACTTGCTGCGTCGCCGGGCATGAAGAAAGAAGAGCGGGATAAGATGAAGGCGGAAATAAAGGATGAGGTGATTCAGGAGACCAACGCCAAAATGCAGGTCGCCGCAAATCCGGAGTGGACCAAGCGTATCCGCTTTGGCGGTGACATACGATTGCGATATAACGGGGACTATTTCCCAAAGGACAATGACGATATCATCAAACCCGATCTTTCAGGCATTATAAACTCGAAAAACGATCGCCACCGTATGCTCATCCGGGCCCGCCTGGAGGCCACGGCTCAGCCGGACGACCAGGTCGAAGTGGGGCTGCGTCTGTCCACCGGCAGCACTACAAACCCCGTTTCGACGAATCAAACCATGGGTACGTACTTTAGCCCTTACAGCGTGGTTTTCGACAGGGCCTATCTCAAATGGAAACCGATCCCATCATTTGCTCTTGTTGGTGGGAGATTTGAGAACCCATTTTTCCATTCCGACCTCGTCTGGGACCCGACCGTGGCTTTCGATGGCGTAGCGGCCACCTATAGGAAGGAACTTCCAAAGAAACTGCTCACCGGATTCGCCACGGTAGGCGCCTTCCCACTCCAGGAATTGGAGTTCCAGCAGGCAGACAAATGGCTTTTCGGAGGCCAAGTGGGCCTGGAAACTGACCCCACAGAGAACGTTTCCGGCAAGCTGGGTGTTGCCTACTACCATTACCGAAACGTACAGGGCGTTCCCAACGATCCGAGTAGCGCGGCGGGAGAAACCGACTTCTCTTCCCCCCTGTTTCAGCAGAAAGGAAACACCTGGTTCTATATCGACCCTCTCAATTCAACGAAGATAGGTCTTGCTTCCAAGTTCAAGGAACTCAACATCACCGGTACCCTCGATATCGGCTTCTGGAATCCGATCCACATTGTTCTGCTCGGGGATTATGTGAAGAATCTTGGCTTTGACCGAGAGGAAGTGGCCTTCCTTACGAGCCAGGATGTGAAAGAGCGCACCGAGGGATATCAGGCGGGTTTGGCCGTGGGACATCCGGAAGTCAGAGATTTCGGCAAGTGGAAAGTTTTTGGCTACTATCGCTATCTGGGCGATGATGCCATTTTGGACGCCTTCGCCGATTCCACCTTTCACCTTGGAGGTACGAACGCCAAGGGATGGATCCTCGGAGGTGATTTCGGTCTTCGCAAGAACATGTGGGCTTCGCTCAAGTGGGTGACAACGAACGAGATCTGGGGTCAGAGTTTCGGCATCGACTCATTCTTTCTTGATCTGAATTACAAGTTTTAGGAGGTGCGGTCATGAACAAGACCGAAGTCAAGCGTATAGCCTATATCGCGATTGCAGGGATCGCTGGACTCGGGATAGGGCTCGGCTGCGGTTTTTTGCAGGTAGCAAGCCATGATAGGACCTCACAAGCGAAAATCAAAGAGATGAACCAGCGACTGACCCAGACGCAGAAGAAGTACCAGCAGGAGATGACGCTAAAGGATGCCACGGAAGACGAAAAGCAGCAGGCGCAAGCTCAATTAGAGACCCTGACCAAAGACAAAGCACGTCTTGAGCTGGGGAACAAGGATTTGAAAGCAAAAGTCGAAGCGCTCGCGCTGCAAATAGATGCTTCGGACAAGAAACGCCTCACGCTACAGACCTCCTTAGACGCCGAAAAGAAGCAGGCGGCAGAGCGCATGGCCAAGGCCGAGGCCGAGCGTGACGCTTCGGAAAAAAGACAAAAGCAGACCTTTCAGACGTTGCAGGAGAGGGAAAGAGATCTCAAACAAAAGAGTCAAAAATACGATCAATGTGCGGACAACAATGCACGTCTTTATGTGATCAGCGCAGAACTTCTCAACCGGTACGCGAACAAAGGCGTGGTAACCACACTCTTCGAAAAAGAGCCCTTTACCAAGATCAAGAGGGTAGCGCTGGAGGAGCTCGTTCAGGATTACAAAGACAGGATTGACGAGCAGAAACTTAAGTCAAAATAGCACACGTAACGTGAAGATTCTTATTTTGTCAAACCCTGCAATTCTTTTCGAAAACAAGAGGGAATAAACATGAAATCAACGAAGACAATACTCGTTTTGGCGGCGGTTGTCAGTCTATGGGGGGGCTCCGTAGCCCTAAGCGCGGAAACGCGTCAAGCGCCTGAAAAATCTGCCGAGAAGAGATCTCAGGTCGTAAAGCCCGGCGTCGTTGCCGTAGTCAACGGGTCGGATATCGCCCTGGCTGATTTTAACCGTGAACTCAACAGGATGGAGCGCATCGTTATCGACACGGGGAATCCTCTCACGTGCCGGCAGATATCGCGCCTTCGTACGGAAGTCGTTGAGGGTCTGATCCGCAGAGAACTCCTCTATCAGGAAAGCAAGAAACAGACCAAGGTGAGCGAATCCGAAATAGACGAACGGTTCGCCAAAATAAAGGCCCAGTACGAAAACGAGACTGCCTTCGCTAACGCGTTAAACTCTGTTGCCGCAACCCCTGCTCTCTTGAAAGCCCAGATCGAAAGAACGCTCTCTGTCGAGAAGATGATCACGACGGTGTTCGTACCCAAAGCGGTTGTTACCGATCAAGATATCTGGACTTACTACGATCATAACCGGGACTCATTCCGTCAGGCTGAGCAGGTACGGGCCTCACTGATTTTGATTAAAGTGGACCCTCAATGGAGCGAGAGTAGAAAAGCGGAAAGCAGAAAGAAACTGGAAGATATTCTCGCCAAGGTGCGGCAGGGGCAGGATTTTGCGTCGCTGGCGCGCACGTATTCCGAGGACCCAAGTAGCGCCAAAGGGGGAGACCTGGGCTATATCCGCACGGGTCAGATCCTAAAACCCATCGAGGATGCCCTTTTCTCCCTCAAGCCCGGAGAAATAAGTGCCGTAGTGGAGACGAGCGCAGGCTATAGCCTGGTCAAGGCGACGGAGAGGAAACCGGAGGCCACAATCCCGTTTGAAACGGTTAAAGATCAGCTGCGTACCGCTCTTAAGCGGGAAAAGGCTCAGACCGACGCGAACGCTTATACGGCAACGCTCAGAGAAAAGGCAAAGGTCGAGATATCTCTTCCCCTTGACGAATAAAGAAGATATCTGTGAGCCGAAAATACGTACTGTCACACAACGATTGACTGCACCATCCGCCAGTTTCAAGAAACTTTAATTTGACCTTCATACGAGCGCAACATCCCGCAGATATACTGCCCTTAAGTTCATTGAAGACATAAAAGATCCGCCGTAAGAGATTTCGGGAAAGCGCGGAATGATTCCAAGATTCGATGTGCGGATAAGAGCATGTGTGCATCGGATCGAGACCGGGGAGGTGATGCAAGAAGAGATCTTAAGAAACAGGATAACGGTTGCGGGACCAGGGGCCCCGCTCAAGACCCCGGCCCTCAGAGAAAAGCCAAAATTCCGGCAACGGGATGACGGAAAGCCACAGGCCCTTGAGAACAAGGGCGGCTGGGTTGCCTGAAGGAGATAGAGATGCACGAATTATGAAAAAAGGAGGAGTAACAATGAAGAAATTTCTTTTAGTGTTCACGACTGTCGCGTTTGTTCTTGCTTTTGCGGGACAGAGCCATGCCGCCTTCGGCACCTATGACTTGATAAGGGTCGTGTATGATACTTCCACAACGAAGTATGAAGCGGCCACGTCACTCTACAATGCTTCTAGCGACCAGCAGTTTGCCGGCACGAGCAACCTGACCGTTGGCGGTGGCAGCGATGCATTCACGGGCTACACGGGCACGGACTGGAGTACCCTGTATGTGGCATATTTTCTCTACGACGGAAGCAACACCGATAAACGGGTCTGGGTCAGTGGCACTCAGGCAGAATCGAGCGTAGCACGCAAGTATGCTGGCTACTTCAGCAATGTACAGAGTATTTTAACTACTTACACCAGCGCGGCGAACGGCAATAGCACGGTTTACATCCCACAGAGCTCAGCGAATGGCTATGTGTCCAGGTTCGATGCCAGTCCTGGAACTTTCGGCGGTTTTCTGAGCACCGGTACCGGGGAGGCCTCCCTGTCTACTATGGCTACCCTGGGATACGTGGACATGAACCTCTATTACTTCGCGAGCGGCGACAACGCCGGCGCAGGCACCAAGATTGCTACGCTAAGGACCATGGCGGACGGAAGCACGATTATCAATCCTACCGCCACGCCCGTGCCACCGGGTCTGCTGCTACTGGCCCCGGGTCTACTCGGTCTCATCGGTCTCAAGAGAAGGGTTGCTTAAGTTCTATGAAATTTACTTGATATGCGAATGACAAGATCATAAAGGAGGATTTGAATTATGGTACGGAATAGATTACTCAATACACTAATCGGGGTTTCCCTGATAGCTTTTGGCGCAACAGCCGCCTTTGCTGATGACATTAACATATACGGAGCATCGGCCGAGCAGACCTTCTGGACCGCATTGGCCCCTGCCTGGCTCAAAGATACCGGCGATAATGGAGCGGGATGCCCCGCCGCTAACGTATCGACCAGAACGAGCGGTTCCAACTTCATCGCCCAGGGTACCGGCTGCTCTCTCGGTAACGGTACCATCACGATACGCGTAACCGCCAAGAACTCCCTTGAGGGTATCAAGGCTGTAAAAGAAGAGGCCATGCTCGATTCAGATCCATGTACGAGTACCGGTCTTGCTTACCGCACCATGCTTAGCGGAACCGGCGCAAACACCACAGGCTGCTATGATGTGACCATTGGGGCATCGGACGTGGCAAGCAGCGCCTTTGCCCAGCAGAGCACGGGCAACGTAAACGGGCCTCAGGACGGCGCCAGGGGAACTAACGTGAAGACTTTCGTCGCCGCTGCCGAGGACATGACAGGTTACGATCTCTACAGGCCGGTTGTAGTGCCTTTTGGTTTCTTTGTGAACAACAGCGTAAAGGTGAGAACATGCGTTGCCGGCACACCCAATGCGGGCGTACAGTGCTCCGCAGATGCCGACTGCCTGAACACAGTGCCTCTGGCGGGCGACTGCGGCACCGTATCGCAGACAATTACCGATGTATCCCGTCAGATGGCAACCATGATTTTTTCCGGACAGGCCTATAACTGGACCGATTTTGGCGCCGGATATGACACCAATCCGATCGAAGCCTGTATACGTCATGCCGGATCTGGAACAGTGGCAACCCTCGACTGGGCAGTGATGAGAGGGAATAACAAATGGGGCTGGAACCTGGTGACCACAGAACAAGACGGTGGTCCGTACGTATGGTTCAACAACGGCACAGGTACAGAGATGAACTGCGTGAATACCCAGACCGGCGGCATCGGCTTTGCCGACGCGGATCAGGCCGAGAGCTGCGGTACAGGCAAGACTTATGTCAACACCGCTGCGGTCAAATACAATGGTTTTTATCCGAGAAGAATAACGATCAGGAACGGCCAGTATGACAACTTCTGGTCAGCGCAGCACCTCTATGTCAAGGCTGTCGACGACACCCCCGTGGTGCAGAAGCTCATGCAATTTGCCAACGATCCTACCAAGATAACCGCTATGGGCGGAAACCCTGCGAAATACTGGGCGAGCCAGGCGGAAATGGTTTACTGGAAGGATGATCCGTCCGCATATCCGGGTTACCGGGGAGCGGATTCGCCACAGACGCCGTAACGTCTTTTCCGTAACATCTAAAGGGGCCGCTTCGGGGGCCCCTTTTCTTCTTCACCGTAAATTAACCGTATCTCAATCGATTTCTAACAATACCATAGTAATCTCCACCATGAGGAAAACCGGAATGAAGCGTGGGGGCGCGTTCGCAATTCCTTTCAGCCCAGTGGAAGCTTAAAGCCCTGAGGAGTACCTATTCTCGAACAGGCCACAGATAAGATAGAGGTGGACGCCCATGAAGATTCTCGTAGTCGATGACGAAAAGGATATTCTCGACCTGGTTTCCGTCAACCTCGAACGCGAGGGCTTCAAAGTGATCACCGCGGATAACGGAGAAGATGCCCTCGATCTGGTAAAAAGCAAGAAGCCCGATCTCGTAGTGCTCGATCTCATGCTGCCTGGAATCCACGGGCTTGAGGTCTGCAGGCAAATTAGAGGGGCGCCGGAGCATGCGGGTCTTCCTATTCTTATACTGAGCGCCAAGGGGACCGAGGTAGACCGCATCGTGGGACTTGAAATGGGCGCCGATGATTACATTACCAAGCCCTTCAGCGTGGGAGAGCTCGTAGCACGCATCAGGGCCGCCTTAAGAAAGACCGGAGGAAACCAGCAGAAGAAACTCACACAGCAGGGACAGACCTTCTTTCACAAGGATCTCTTTGTTGATTTCCAGCGATACGAAGTGACGATCGGTGGTAAGAAAACGGACCTGCCCCCCATAGAGACGAAGCTTCTCTTCTTCTTCACAAAGAACCCGGGAAGGGTCTACACGCGCGACCAGCTTCTGGACCATGTCTGGGGTGACAAGGTCTTCGTGACGCCGCGCGTGGTCGATGTTCATATCAGCCACCTGAGAAAGATCATCGAGAAGGACCCGCAAAAGCCTGCCTACATCGTAACCGTCACAAACGTGGGCTACAAATTCGATGACTCCACTGCTTAATCCTCAACGTACGGTGAAGCAGACCATGTTCCTCGTTGCGGCCGCGGTTCTTGTTATGCTCTGTTCGGCGGGTCCTGCCCGTGATGCGGGCGCGAATTCCCCTTCGGTAAACGCCCCGGCGCCTCATTTCTCCGTGGAATTAGGAGCGGGACAGGTACTCACCTCAGAGATGCTGCGGGGGGTAAGGTGGTGGTCATGTTTTACGAAATACGGGACCTCGTAAAGAAAAACAGCGAGGCCAAGGATAGGCTGAACCACATGTACGATGGACAACTTCATGCTGTACAGGAACTCATCGTACGTCTCCCGGTCATTGATTGCTCCCGTGTCATTTGGCCTATTTCTGAAATATGGAAGAAGGGCCTACGCGACAATTCGAGAAGGGTGGGTATGACGGTCTATTGCGACTGGAGCGGGCAGGTATCCAGGTCCTTCGACATGAGCAGTGCAGACAGCAATATGCTGATGCTCGACGGCAAGGAGGTCATCCGGTACAGATCCACTGGAAAGATAGACGATCAACAGCTCGCTGAGATCGTGAGAACGCTCGCTCTCCTGATAAATGAGCTGCCCTAGCCGGCGTAGAATTAACCGTATGAATGTATGAAATTAATTGGTCGTTAACAGCGGGCGTGTAGGATTACTCCGGGAGCTGTGGAATCTACAAACAGATCGACACGGAGGAGATTATGAACAACAGTGATACGGAGCAAAACGCCAGGATCTTTGCATTCCCGACCCCGTTCAAAGCCCCCTTGGCCAGAAAGGTTTTTTCTATTCTTCAGGGAGGACTCGAAAAGGCCCTGTGCCTTTCCATGCTGAACGATGTGTATATGGAGATCGCAGACGAGACCGATGCGAGCGGCTTCATGCGCCGATCACTGGAGAGCCTGGGAGTGCGCTACGAGGTGAGCGAATCGGAGATAGCCTCCATTCCGACTGAAGGGCCTCTGGTTATCGTGTCGAATCACCCCTTCGGTGGTCTTGAGGGTCTTATACTCGGAGCACTTCTTCCGGGCGTGCGTCCCGATACAAAAATAATGGCCAACTATCTCCTCTCAAGAATCCCCCAGTTGAGAGGGATTCTGATTGCGGTGGATCCCTTTGAAACAAAAGATTCCACTACCAAGAACCTAAAGCCTCTGAGGCAGGCCTTGGCCTGGCTCAGAGCGGGCCACGCGCTCACAGTCTTTCCTTCCGGCACCGTTTCCTCTCTGAACCTTCAGGAGCGGCGAATAGTGGATCCGCGCTGGCATGAGGCTGTGGCAGGGTTGGTGCGCAAGTCCGGAGCCAGCGTGCTTCCGGTCTTCTTCGAGGGCGCGAACAGCGCACTCTTTCAGGCAGCGGGTCTTCTCAACGCAAAATTGAGGACTGCACTGCTGCCACACGAACTCCTGAAGAAACGAAACAGCACGGTCAAAATCCGCATCGGACGTGTGGTGCCTTTCCAGAGACTCAAGAAGTTCTCCGACAACGAGAACCTCCTATCCTATCTGAGAATGCGAACATATATGCTGCAGCACCGAAACCACAAAAAACCGGCAGCGAGGGGGTGTTTCATGATTTTTAGAAAACAAGTCAAGGCCGTACAGGAGATTCTCGCAGCGGGGCCGGGCTCAGACGTCATCGCGCAGGAAATTGATCGGCTCCCTCGAGACGCACTGCTTATGACATCCGGAGAATACCGGGTGTTTTCTGCCAGGGCCCATCAGATACCGAATGCGCTCTTCGAGATCGGCCGTCTCCGCGAGATCTCCTTCCGTCAGACACAGGAAGGGACGGGGAAATCCGTGGACCTCGATAGGTGCGATCTCTATTACACACATCTTTTTGTCTGGGATGATAACAGGAAGAATGTGGTGGGAGCCTACCGCTTGGGTCGCGTGGACGAGATCGTAAGCCGATTCGGAAAGAAGGGGCTTTACACCAGTACGCTCTTCGATTACAAAGAGAGCTTTTTAAGGCACATAGACTGCGGTCTGGAGCTCGGCCGGTCGTTTGTTAGAGCCGAATACCAGAAGCTTTATCAGCCGCTCTTGCTTCTCTGGAAAGGCATAGCCGCCTTTGTAGCGAGGAACCCCTCGTACACCACCCTCTTCGGCCCTGTGAGTATAAGCGACCGCTATTCACAATTCTCAAAACAGCTCATGGTTTCCTATCTCACCATGAATCACTTTGCTCCAGACATGGCCAGGTTCGTGAGACCGCGTACCCCTTTGTCCGGACAATCAAAGAAGAGATTGAGTTCCAGTTTTCCCGCCATGCTTCCTGCCGATATCGAAGAGCTTTCCTCCATCATATCTGATGTGGAGAGCGACAGGAAAGGCTTGCCAATCCTGCTCAAGCATTATGTCAAACTGGGAGGCAGGCTCATGGGGTTTAACCTTGACCCGGCCTTCGGGAATGTCCTTGATGGCCTTATCGTGGTTGATCTTCTCAAGTGTGACCGCAAGGTGCTGGATCGTTTCATGGGGGAAGCGCAGTCAGCCCAGTTCTTTGACTATCATCAGGAGCCGCCGCGTCGCAACCTTGCGTCCTAATCAAGGCTGCGAGCAAGTCGTATCACTCGCCACGGATTATCTTTCTGCAGATCCGCTTTATCCTCGCGAAATCGGCGGGCTGCATGGGATATCCTTTGTACTTCCTGAACCCGCATTTGAAACAGGCAAATATCTCCGTATCGGTCTGGCGATCATATTCTCTATATGTTTCGGTCTGTCCGCATTTCACACAAACCATGTCGTAGCCTCCGTGTTAATGTCTATTGTTGTTACGCTATGCGTTCGAGCAAGGGCTCGAAATATCTCCACTCGCTGAAGCCGAGGTGGAGGGTCAGAGATCGAGGGTAGAGAAGAGCTGCTTGCAGGAAGGTCTCAAAACTCATCACATTGTTGATGTGAACATCGAACTTCCAAATGGTGAGCACATTGACCACCAATCTCCAGTACCGGTGGCTGCGGTTAAGCGAAAACCTATCGATCCCGGCCACGCGCATCAGTTCAAGGATCTCCCGGGCGCTCGCGGCCTCATTGAGGAGAGATTCGGATAGATAATCCACATTATACTCGATAACGGCAAGAGGGTACTTGTATCTGAGAGCCGCTAGGTGGTTACCTCGCAGGATGTGGGTATCGCCAAGTTTAAACCACAAAGAGGACCCCTGCAGTTTGTATGCATCGGCTATTTCCATGGCCTTATTCAGGAGAAACTTGCTCTCATGCACGTTGAACTTTATGCCTTTCCCGCCGATGCTTGCAAAATCCAGGCATTCCTCGAGAGAAAGCATGCCGTCGGCCACAGGGCTCACTTTCTGCACATCTTTGAGATCGATCTCAAGCCAGTTTATGTTCGAGCCCATGAAAGACCCGAGCCCCTCTCTCGTGAAGTCGCAGGGCCACACGAACTGTATGTGCTCTGTGGATGGTTCTTCCGGGGCAGACCTGGTGAGATCGTATACCTTGCCATTCTTGCCGTGAGGTGTGAGGGCAGCCGGAGCAGACCGAAAGACGGTCTCCGCGTGGAGAAGATGGATTTCCTTGTCCGGATCGTTCTCGGAGACGGCCTTCAGATTCTCTGATTCATTGTCAACGAAGGCAAATACACGGTAATTCTGCTCTCTGAAATAGGTGATGCCCCTCTGTTTTGAGTCCGGTATGTCTCCACCCGACTCGTCGCACCTCATGAAGAGCATATCATCTACAAACGCCACCCTGTATTCCTTGCCTAATTCGTTCAAACACCGTAAGGTATGCTCTCTCGCGGACTCAAACCGTGCTGTGTTGAAGCCCACATAGGTATTGGGCTGCAGCTGGAACCACCTGATGACATCGAGAATCGCCGGAAACGGACGGTAGGCTTCCGGTATGGCCACGGAGGAAAACATAAGCTTCTCGTAATCGGCGCGGAGGTTTGGCTGGGCTACTTCCGGGACATGAAGTCTTTTGAAAAGCCGGTCGATATGGTGTTCCTCGCCGAAATCAATGTCCGAGGCCGCAACATGCGCAAAATAATCCGTCCCGTTCTCCTCGTCAAGACAGCGCAGCACATAGCGAATAGTGTGGCGCATGTCCAGGATGGTGCCGTCGATATCGAAGACGATGAGCAACCTATCCTGAGGGTAGCGCTCTCTCATGGTCTCGTAATGTGTTGCAAGTGTCTTCATCCAATTTTTCATGATAACCTCCTCTTCGGTTTGGAGAAATGCTGATATCACTATATGAGTCCGTGGTTAAGAAAGAATGAATTTGAAAGAAATATTCTGTTAACGGGCCGGGTTAGCGTTGGAGAATATACGGGACCAGACGAACACACAGAACGTTCGGACGGCAAGAATATTACGGCATTTTGCATGCATTATGAACATTGGGGCCGGTTGAGCCGACCCCAAAGGTACGTGAGCGGTTAGCCGTGCCTTTTGACGCGATGAATCACGCGAAATCCCGAGGCAAGAGTCAAACCAGATGCAAAAAGCAGCGTTGCTGAAGGCAGTGGGACCGGAGAAGGATTTCCGGGGTCGGTGTCCCGTTCGGCGACGAAACCACGAATCTTCCGCGGGTCTGACTCGCCATACCACATCCAGTTGTCCTTGCCGTATTTTGACCCGATCGCCAGGTACCGATCGGTGACGCGAATTCTAGAATCGTCCGGCTGACCTTTTGCCCAGCGGGCGAAGCTCCAGCCTTCCGAGGTCACCCAGTGCCATTTCTTGGACGGATCCTCATACCCACCGAGCCAGAACTCGCCCGAGAGTCCCTGAAGATCTTTTTGCAGAGTTTGCTGTTCGGTGGGGCTTGTTACGGTGGCCAGATGATAAGCGCTTCCCCAGGATGAAACCTCTTCGGCCGCCTGTTGCCATGTGATGCCCGGCCGGAACACAACGATATACTCCTGATCGTTGCCGTAACAGGCGTGGCAGATGGCGCTGAGGCCCAGGATCAGGAAAACCGTGAGCATGGTGATGAATCCGGTCTTCGCATGGACTTTCATAGAACCTCCTTTATAGCGTTCTCTTTTAAGTTGCCCGCCTCTATGAGCTGCCCGCCCGGCTCGCGTTTGGAGGCCTCAGTTACATTACCGTCGACAGGCGTGAGATCGAGACTGAAGGTCGACTTGTCTTGGTCAAAGGATATGTTGCAGGAGATGTTCTTTGGCAGGCCGATCTTCACGCCTCCGACTGTTACGTAGGATACATCCTCTGACGACAAGCTCCTCTCTTCGGCTGCTGCCGAACCCCGCTCCTCGACGATCCTGTTGAACATCGTATCCCCTTGAAAGCCTTCATCGATTGATTTACGCAGAATGGCCTCGATGAGCGCGGAGCGTGAGCACTTAGATTCCTGACTCACGTGATCGAGCCAATCGAGCAGCTCCTGCTTGGTCCTGAAAGATATGGTTACGGTTTTGAACATCGTCTCTTCCTCCCTGCCCGAGTATTTGCTTGAAGCCCACAGGTCGCGGTTCCGCGACCTCAGAGATCTTTACCGTCCCGACAACACAAATGTACCACCGCGGTATTAAGAAACGATTACAAACCAGTTACAAAAGTATGAAATCTGCGTTGCATTTGTGTGAAACCCTCGAACGAAAGGGAAGTCTTACCGGCCTTTATCTAACCTGTTGGATTTTGCACTTACGTGCGTAAGCTAAACCTACACCTGAAAAACCCAGCCTCCTTCATAGGCGAAAGAGATGTGTCGGTTTATTTCCAGAACAGAACGTTACAGGACATCTCAGGAGTGTAGAGTTAAGAAGAATGCGA
>Ga0335069_10001758_pt1 | contig 34343 bp, 30 predicted proteins | sample Lox_Sample_11_FD_206714 | JGI IMG/M metagenome (GOLD analysis project Ga0335069, IMG submission 206714) | Soil microbial communities from Loxahatchee National Wildlife Refuge, Florida, United States - Lox_Sample_1.1 | ecosystem: Environmental > Terrestrial > Soil > Wetlands | place: USA... | reverse complement strand
GTCGCGGTTGACAGCGGATTCCAGCTAAGTCTATGCTAACCTTTACTTAGCAGGAGGTCCACGCCCGATGATCAAGGTCGACATCATCAACGAGGTGGCGCGGGCAGCGGACATCACGAAGGTCCGCGCCGAGGTCGCGGTCGAGGCCGTCCTCGAGGCGATGAAGGACTCGTTGATGAAAGGCGAGCGCATCGAGCTGCGGGGCTTCGGCGTCTTCCAGGTGAAGCCTCGCAAGCGCGGCATCGGTCGCAACCCGCGCACGGGCAAGGAGGTCCGTATCCCGCCGGGGCGGACCATCCGCTTCAAGCCGGGCAAGGACCTGCAGAGCCTCGCGCTGTAGCCGACCGCTCGCACCCGCTCCGTGGGCCTACCGCCGTCGCCGACCGGGCCGGATCGACAGGGTCCGCTGTTCCCCTACGAGCCGCTGTCTCCCGGCGGCTGGACGAGCGCCGGCTGGGTCCTGCCGGCGCCTCCCCGCCGCTCCGCCTGGCAGCGCTGGGGGCGCAACCTCCTGCTGTTCGTGCTGACGGTCATCTCGGTCTTCTTCGTGGGCGGGCTGCGCGCCGTCGGCTTGCCGGGTGGTTCCGTGGTCTGGGGCCTCGACTACGTCGAGGGCTCCCAGCTCGTGGTGGGCCTGCTCAGCATCCTGCTGGCGCACGAGATGGGCCACTACCTGACCGCCCGCCGCTACGGCGTCGACGCGACGCTGCCCTTCTTCATCCCCTTCCCCGTCCCCGGGATGAGCCTGGTCGGCACGCTGGGCGCCTTCATCCGGATCCGCGCCCCCATCCCCCACCGCAAGGCGCTCTTCGACATCGGGGTGGCCGGACCCCTCGCCGGCTTCGCCGTCTGCCTGCCGGTGCTGTGGCTGGGGATCCTGCAGGCGCGGGTGATGCCGACCGGCCACGCCGAGGCCGGCCTGATGCTGGGCGAGCCGCTGCTCTTCCAGTGGATGAGCCGCCTGGTCCAGGGACCGATCCCCGACGACCGCACGCTGATGCTGGGACCGCTCGGCCTGGCCGCCTGGTTCGGCCTGCTGGTGACGGCGCTCAACCTGATGCCGATCGGCCAGCTCGACGGAGGCCACGTCACCTACGCGCTGCTGCGGCATCGCGCGCGCCGCATCTCGATCCTCGCCTCCTGGGTGGCGGTGGCCCTCGTCTACTTCGGCCCAAGCTGGATCCTGTGGGCGGTGCTCGTCCGCGTCCTCGGCCGCCGACACCCTTCGACGCTGGACGACGGGGCGCCCGTGGGTCGCGCCCGGGCCTGGGTCGGGGTGCTGGCGCTGGTGGTGTTCGTCCTCTGCTTCGTGCCCGACCCCATCCAGTTCTCCTGGCGCGACTTCTTCGAGGCGATGGGGCTCAAGCAGCTCCTGCACTGAGCTTGTTGAGACAGAGTCTCAACAAGGAAATGGAGAAGGAAGCCGACGCGGCGGGCAAGCGGGGTGGCCAGATCCCCGGGAATCGCAGGGGATGACGGACACCCGGCGATTCCCGAGGTCCGTTACATCACCGTCAGCGGGTCCACGTCCACCACGATGCCCGGCCAGCGCTGCTCGCCGTAGCGGGCGACCAGAGCCAGACGGACCGCGTCGCGCATCTTCGGCCGGTGGCCCTTCAGCAGGATCTGGAAGCGGTGCTCGCTGCGCAGGCGGGCGAGCGGCGCGTGGGCGGGACCCAGCAGCCGATAGCGGCCGGGGGCCGAGGCGCGCAACGCGGCGGCCAGGGCCTCCGCCTCGGTCCGGCCCCTGGCGGGGTCCTCTGAGCGGACCACGAGGTTGAGGAGGGCCGCCTGCGGCGGGTAGCCCATGGTTCGCCGGAACTCCATCTCGCGCTCGAAGAAGGCCGGGTAGTCCTGGGCGCAGGCCAGGCCGAGGGCGTAATGGTCGGGCCAGTGGCTCTGCAGGATGACCTCGCCGGCGGTCTCGCCGCGGCCGGCGCGCCCGGCCACCTGCGTCAGGAGCTGGAAGGTGCCCTCGGCGGCGCGGAAGTCGGGAAACCCCAGGCCGACGTCGGCGTCCACCACGCCCACCAGGGTCACCCGAGGGAAGTCGTGACCCTTGGCGATCATCTGGGTGCCCACCAGGACGTCGATCTCCCCCGCCTCGAACGCCGCCAGCGTCTGCGCCAGCACGCCGCGGCGGGCGGCTCGGTCGCGGTCGAGGCGCTCGACCCGCGCCTTCGGCAGCGCCCTGGCCACCGACTCGGCGACGCGCTCGGTGCCGTAGCCGGAGAGCCGCAGGTAGGCGCCGCGGCACGAGGGACAGGTCGTCGGCGCCTTCGCCTCGTGCCCGCAGTAGTGGCACAGCGCCGTGCGGCCACCGTGGTGCAGGGTGAGGGAGACCGAGCAGTTGGGGCACATGGCCTGCTGCCCGCACTCCCGGCACAGCAGGCTCGTCGCGTAGCCCCGGCGGTTGAGGAGCACCAGGCTCTGCTCGCCGCGCTCCAGCCGCGCGGCCAGCGCCTCCTTCAGCGCGGGGCTCAGGATCAGATCGCCGCCCTGCCGCAGCACCTCGCGGCGGTCGACGATCTCCACCCGGGGGAGGCCCTGTGGGCCGATCCGCCGCGGCAGGCGCAGCGCGGTGTACTTGCCCTTCACCGCGTTCGCGTACGACTCGACCGACGGCGTCGCCGAGCCGAGCAGCACCGGGCACCCCTCGAGCTGCGCCCGCAGGACGGCGACGTCGCGGCCGTGATAGCGCGGGCTCTCGTCCTGCTTGTAGGCGGCGTCGTGCTCCTCGTCGACCACCACGATGCCCACCTCCGGCATCGGCGCGAAGACCGCCGAGCGGGCGCCGACCACCACCCGCGCCTCGCCCTCGCGGATGCGCCACCACTCGTCGTGGCGCTCGCCCACCGACAGCTCGCTGTGCAGCACGGAGACGGTGGCGCCGAACCGGCCGCGCGCGGCGCGCACCAGCATCGGCGTCAGGGCGATCTCCGGCACCAGCAGGATCGCCCCCCGGCCGCGCTCGAGGGCGGCCTCCACGCAGCGCAGGTACACCTCGGTCTTGCCGCTGCCGGTGACGCCGTGGAGCAGGAAGGGACGGAAGCCGCCCGCGCCGACGGCTTCGACGAGGAGAGCCAGCACCGCGGACTGCTCGGCGGTCGGCTCGAGGGGCGCACCGTCGACCGTGGGCAGCTCGGACGGCGCGCGCAGCCGGCGCTCCTCCTCGATCCGCAGCGCCCCGCTCTCCGCCAGCCGCGCCACCGCGCCGCGCAGCGAAGGGCGGTCGCGGATGAGGTCGGCGACGCGCTGGCGCCCGCCGGCGGCCGCGAGCCGCTGCAGCACCTCCGCCTGGGCGCGTCCCTTCGGCGCCGCTTCCGTCTCGCTCCGCACGGCCACCTGCACCTCGCGGAACCCGGAGCCCCCGAGCTCCTGCTCGACACCGACGATCCCGGCCTTCTTCAGCCGCGCGAGCCGCGCCTGCGGGTCCCTGCCCAGGCGCTTGGTCAGCGCCGAGACCCGCAGGGGGCCCTTCTCCAGCGCCCGCACCACCGGGTCCGCCGTCTCCGCATCGCGGCGCAGCAGGCGCACGACGGCGCGGCTCGCCCGCACGCCGGCCGGCGGCATCACCAGGCGCAGGCACTCGCCCGGCGGTGCCAGGTAGTGGGAGGCGACGAAGTCGGCGAGGTCGAGAAGCGGCGGCGGGACGAGCGGCTCCTCGTCGAGGACCTGGGCCACCTCACGCAGGCTGAGGCCCCCGGCCTCGGCGGCCGGGCCGGTGACGACGCCGACCATCCGCCGCCCGCCGAAGGGGACCACCACGCGCACACCGCGGTCCGGCGCCGGGCTGCCGGCGGGCAGGCGATAGGTGAAGGGCGCCTGGAACGGCGCCGGCACCGCGACCCGGACGAGCAGCTCCTCCACGCCCGCCACTGTACCGGGACGGGCCACCCCCGGAGGTCCCGTGGCCGTTCTTAGCTCGCCGCCCGCCGGCCGAGGAGCTGGAGGACGACCTTCATGTCCTCCCAGACCTCCTTCTTGGCACCGGGGTTCCGCAACAGGTACGCCGGGTGATAGGTCGGCATCACGTGGATGCCCTGGTACGAGCCGACCCGGCCGCGAAGGCGGGTGATGGGCTCGGCCGTCTTCAGCAGCCACTGCGCGCCGAACTTGCCGAGGCCGACCAGCACCTTCGGCCCGATGGCGCGGATCTGCGCCTCCAGGAACGGCTGGCAGGCGAGGATCTCGTCCGGCTCGGGGTTGCGGTTCTGCGGTGGTCGGCACTTGAGGACGTTGGCGATGAAGACCTCGGCCCGCCTGATCCTCAGGCCCTTCTCGATGATGTCGGTCAGCAGCTGGCCGGCGCGGCCGACGAAGGCGAGGCCCTGCTCGTCCTCTTCGGACCCCGGCGCCTCGCCCACGAACATCAGCTCGGCCTTCGGGTTGCCCTGGCCGAAGACGATCGTCTTGCGCCCGGCGGCCAGCTTGCACCGGCGGCAGTCGCCGATCGTCTCCCGCACCGCCTCGAGAGTCGGCCCGTCGGCCGCCGTCCCGGCGCGAGCCTCAGCCGGTTCCGCCGCTGCCGGCGGGGGCACGCCGATCGTGCTCAGCGAGCCCAGGAAGCGGGCGTGCGCCAGCAGCTGGCCGACCAGCTCCTCGTCGGCGTCGCTCATGCCCGCGTCGTCACCGGCGACGGCCGGGCTGGGACCGCTGCCCGCAGGGCCACGACCTCGTCCAGCAGGCGGTCGGCCATCGCCCGCTTGCTGACCGGCGGAACCTCGGCCCGGGTGCCGTCGCGCCGCAGGATATGGCCGGCGTTGGTGTCGACCTCGAAGCCCGTGTCCTCGCCGCTCACGTCGTTGGCCACGACCAGGTCGAGGTTCTTGCGCTCGAGCTTGGCCCGCGCGTTCACCAGCAGGTCCTCGGTCTCCGCCGCGAAGCCCACCAGCAGGCGCTGGCCCTTGTCCCGCCCCAGCTCCTCCAGGATGTCGGGCGCGCGCACCAGCTCCAGCAAGAGCCCCTCGCCCGACTTCTTCAGCTTCGCGCTCGCCCGCGCGGCAGGGCGATAGTCGCTCACCGCGGCCGCGGCGATCACCACCGACGCGCGCTCGACGTGCGCCAGCACCGCCCGCCTCATCTCCTCGACCGACCGCACCGGCACCAGCTCGACGCCCCACGGCGGCGCGAGCCGCGTGGGTCCCGAGACCAGGATCACGCGAGCCCCGCGGTCGCGCGCGGCCTCGGCCAGCCGGTAGCCCATGCGGCCGGAGGAGCGGTTGGAGAGGAAGCGCACCGGGTCGATGTCCTCGATCGTCGGGCCCGCGGTGACCAGCACGGTCTGGCCTTCGAGGTCGTGCCGACGGCGGAGCAGCGACAGCGCGGCCGCGACGACCTCGGCCGGCTCGGCGAGGCGTCCCCGGCCCAGCCAGCCGCAGGCGAGGTAGCCGCTGCCCGGCTCCACCACCTCGACCCCGCGAGCGCGCAGCACGCCCAGGTTCGCCTGCACCGCCGGGTGCTCGTACATGTTGACGTTCATGGCGGGGGCCAGCAGCACGGGCGCCCGGGTGGCGAGGTACAGGGTGCTGAGAGCGTCGTCGGCGATGCCCTGGGCGAACTTGCCGATGATGTTGGCGGTGGCCGGGGCCACCAGCAGCAGCTCCGCGTCGTCGGCCAGGCCGACGTGGCGGATCTCGCCGTTCTCCCCCAGGGCGAACTGGTCGTGGAACACCGGGTGGCGCGAGAGCGCCTCGAAGGTCATGGGCGACACGAAGCGGGTCGCCGCCGCGGTCATCACCACCTGCACGTCGACCTCGTGCCGCTGCAGCTCCCGCAGCACCTCGCACGCCTTGTAGGCGCCGATGCAGCCGGTGACGCCCAGCACCACCGCCGGCATGGCCCTACTCGGTCGCCACCTCGGGCGTCTCCTCGGGCTCCGGCTCCTCGCGGATCTCCCAGGAGACGGTGTTGGCCAGCGTCTCCTCGACCGCGATGCGGGTGGGCTTGCGGCTGCGCGTCTCCACTCGCGGCTTGGCCCCGCCCTGCAGCTGCTTGGCGCGCTGGGCCGCCACGGTGATGAAGCGGAACTTGGAATCCACGTCCTTGGGAAGTATCAACTGGCTCATGCCGTTTCTGTCTCCTTCGCCTGGGCGAAGCTCGCCTCGATGGCGCGGGCCTGCTCGGCGATCACGTCCACGCGGCAGCGCGCCGCGCGCACGATGCTCTTCAGCTCCTCGACGCAGGCGTCGAGGTCCTCGTTCACGATGGCGTAGTCGTACCTCGAGAAGGCGTCGATCTCCCGGCCGGCTGCCGCCAGCCTGCGCCGGATGGTGCCCTCGTCGTCCTGGCCCCGCCCCCGCAGCCTCTGCTCCAGCACCTCGAAGGAGGGCGGCAGGATGAAGACCGTCACCGCCCCCTTCACCCTGGCCCGCACCTGGGCCGCGCCCTGCACGTCCACGTCGAGCAGGAGGTCGCTGCGGTCGCGCTGCGCCCGCGCGATCTCCGCCCTGGCGGTGCCGTAGAGGTTGCCGTGCACCTCGGCCCACTCCAGGAGCTCGCCCTCGTCGCGCAGGCGCTGGAAGGCGGGGAGGTCCACGAAGTGGTAGTCGCACCCGTCGCGCTCGCCGTCGCGGGGGGCGCGGGTGGTGTGCGAGACCGAGAAGCGCAGCCCCGGCATCTCGGCCAGCACCCGCGCCAGCACGGTGGTCTTGCCGGCACCGGAGGGCGCCGAGACCACGATCACCGACCCCCGCCTCTCACTCAACGTTCTGCACCTGCTCGCGGAAGCGCTCGATCTCGGACTTGAGGCTCACCACGTCGTGCACGGCGGCGGCGTCCTGCACCTTGCTGCCCACGGTGTTCGCCTCCCGCATCAGCTCCTGGGCCAGGAAGTCGAGCCGCTTGCCGGAGCCGGCGTCCCTGGCGCCCAGCAGCTCGCGGACGGCGGCGGCGTGGCTGCGCAGCCGCTGCAGCTCCTCGCTGACGTCGTGGCGCTCGACCGCGCGGATCGCCTCCTGGTAGAGCCGCACCTCGTCCAGCCCCAGCTCACTCACCAGCGTGCGGACCCGCTCGCGCAGGGCCGCCTGACGCTCGTCCCGGGAGGCCGCCGAGCGCTCCTCGATGCGGCGCACCACCCCCTCGACGGCGTCGAGCCCCTTCTCCAGCTCGGCCCGCAGCCGCTCGCCCTCCACCCGGCGCATGCGGTCGAGGCCGGAGAGCGCCTGGTCCAGCAGCGCGAAGACGGCGGCGCGGACCTCCGGGGGCAGCCCGCGGGTGTCCTCCACCCGCTCCAGCGCCCCCGGGAAGCGGACCAGGTCGGAGACGGCGACACCCCCGTCCAGCCCGAACTCCACCTGCATCTCGCGCAGCGCCTTCACCATGGAGGCGACCAGCGGCCGCTGGGGCACCACCGCCTCCGCAGCGACCTCGGCGGAGGCCACCTGGATGGAGACCTCCACCCGGCCGCGCGAGACCACCTTCGCCACCCGCTCGCGCGTCTCCATCTCCAGCACCTGCAGCCGCCGCGGCAGGTGCAGCGTCAGGTCGAAGAAGCGGTGGTTGAGGCTGCGGGCGGTGACCGAGGCCCGGATGGCGCCCTCCTCGAGCCCCGCCGAGCCGTAGCCCGTCATGGACCGGATCACGCCGGCTGCCCCTCGGGCATGAACTGCAGCTCGTGCAGGCGGCTGTAGATCCCGCCCGGCTGGCGCAGCAGCTCGTCGTGGCGGCCGGTCTCCCGCACCTCCCCGCCCTCCAGCACCACGATGCGGTCGGCGTCGCGGACGGTGGTCAGGCGGTGGGCGATCACCAGGGTGGTGCGCCCGCGCATCAGGTTGGAGAGCGCCGACTGCACCAGTCGCTCCGACTCGGCGTCCAGGGCCGAGGTGGCCTCGTCCAGGATGAGGATGGGCGGGTCCTTGAGGATGGCGCGGGCGATGGCGATGCGCTGCTTCTGGCCGCCGGAGAGGCGGCTGCCCCGCTCGCCGATGACCGTGTCGTACCGGCGCGGCAGGTCGAGGATGAAGTCGTGGGCGAAGGCGGCGCGGGCGGCGGCCTCCACCCGGGCCTCGTCGACCTCCTCCATGCCGTAGGCGATGTTCGCGCGCACGGTGTCGTTGAAGAGCACCGTCTCCTGGGTGACCAGGCCGATCTGCCCGCGCAGGCTGGCCAGGGTGGCCCGCCGCACGTCGACGCCGTCGACCAGCACCGCGCCGTCGCTCACGTCGTAGAAGCGCGGCAGCAGGTTGACGAGGGTGGTCTTGCCGGAGCCGCTCGAGCCCACGATCGCCACCACCTCGCCGGGCCGGGCCACGAAGCTGACGTCGCGCAGGATGATGCCCTGGCCGTCCACGTAGCGGAAGCCCACGTTGCGGTACTCGATGCCCTGCGACATGCGCCCCAGCACCATCGCCTGCCGATCCTCGGGCACCTCGTCGTGCCGGTCGAGGACCTCGAACACGCGGTGGCCGGCCGCCAGCGCCGCCTGCAGGGTGGCGTTGACCCGCGACAGCCGCTTGATCGGCTGGTACATGGCGAACAGGGCCGTCAGGAAGGCCACGAAGGCGCCGGGGGTGATGCTGTGCCGGTGGATGGCCCAGCTCCCGTACCAGACCGCCGCCACCAGCGCCACGCCGCCCAGGCCCTCCATCAACGGCGGCAGCACGGCCGAGGAGCGGGTGATCCGCATGTTGATGCTGAGCAGCCGGCCGGCGGCGCGGCGGAAGCGGGCGATCTCGAAGCCCTCCATGCCGAAGGCCTTCACCACCCGGAAGCCCGAGATCGTCTCCTGCAGGATCTCGGTGATGTCCTTCCAGCGCCGCAGCGAGGTCTCGTTCGACGCGCGGAGCCGCTGTCCCAGTCGCACCAGCGGGACCACCACCGCGGGCAGGCCGACCATGGAGAGCAGGGCCAGCGGCCAGTCCATCCAGAACAGCACCACCAGCAGGCCGAAGATGGTGAGCCCCTCCTTCAGCAGGTCGCCGGCCAGCTCGGAGACGGCGGTCTGGATCTTCTCGACGTCGGTGGTGATGTGGCTCATCAGGGCGCCGGTGGTGCTCCGCCCCAGGAACGAGAACGACTGCTGCAGGATGTGCTGGTAGAGCTGGTTGCGCAGGTCGGTGACCGCCTGCTGCCCCGCCGCCGCCACCAGGGTGGTCGAGAAGTACGAGCAGATCCCCTTGGCGACGTAGAGGATGACGATGGTCGTCGAGAGCGTCGCCACGTCCTGCTGGAGGATGAGGGCCCTGTCGAAGATGGGCTTGACCCGGCCGACCAGCAGCGCCCCGAAGGCGGCGTAGCCGGCGGTGGCGAACCAGGACGAGAAGAGCTGCGCGCGGTAGGGACCGGTGAACGAGAAGAGCCGCCGGAAGAGCTCCACCTCCTCGCGGGTGGAGGCCAGCAGCGACCGGACGCGCTCGCGCAGGCGCCGGCCCGAACGCCTGCGGTGCGGCGAGGGCTCTGTCACGCGGACCTGAGGGGGAACAGCCTGGACCGCGATGCTTTCATCTCCCTGTGAGGTTGACACTTAGCGCAACACGAACATCAAGTCTACCGCCGAGCCCGTACTCTTCGCAACGCCGCGGCTCGCGCCGCGCGGGTCAATCCGTGAACCGGTACTTGACGAGCGTCCACAGCGCGGGAAAGCCGTCGCGCCAGGAGATCTTCTTGCCCTCGCTGTAGTCGCGGCCCTCGTACGTGATCGGGACCTCGTAGACGCGAGCCCCCCGCTTGAACAGCTTGGCCGTGATCTCGGGCTCGATGCCGAAGCGGTTCGAGTGCAGCGGCAGCGACTTCAGCACGTCCGCCCGGATCGCCTTGAAGCAGGTCTCCATGTCCGTCATGGTCGTGTTGTAGAGGACGTTGGTGACCAGGTTGAGGAACAGGTTGCCGAGGTAGTGCGTGAAGGAGAAGCAGCGGTGGCGGCCGATGAAGCGGCTGCCGAAGACGGCGTCGGCCTTGCCCCGGGAGATCAGGTCGATGAGCTCCGGGTACTCCTCGGGGCTGTACTCGAGGTCGGCGTCCTGCACCACGATCACGTCCCCGGTGGTGTCGGCGATCCCCCGGCGGACGGCGGCGCCCTTGCCCTGGTTCGTCTCCTGCATCACCAGCTTGAAGCCGCGGCTGCTGGCGAGCTGATGCAGGAGCTCCCGGGTGCCGTCCGTGGACGCGTCGTCGACCGCCACCAGCTCGATCCGCAGCGGCACCGCCAGCACCCGCTCGACGATCTCCTCGACGGTCGCCCGCTCGTTGTAGACGGGCATCACCACCGAGAGCAGCGGGTCCAGGAGCGGCGCCCGCCGCGGCCGGATCCGCTCCGGCCCGCTCATCGCCTGCCGATCCCCTCGTAGTGGAAGCCGTGCGCGCGCAGGACCCGCGGGTCGTAGACGTTGCGGCCGTCGAACACCGCCGGGTGGCGCATGAGCGCCTTGATCTTGGCGAAGTCCGGCTCGCGGAACTCGTTCCACTCGGTGACCACGACCAGCGCGTCGGCACCGACCACCGCCTCGTAGGCCCGACCGCAGAAGGTGACCCGCTCGCCGAAGACGCGGCGGGCCTGCTCCTCCGCCTTGGGGTCGTAGGCCCTCACCGCACCGCCCTTCGCCAGCAGACCCTCCACGATGGCGATCGCCGGCGCCTCGCGCATGTCGTCGGTCTTGGGCTTGAAGGCCAGCCCCCAGATGGCGACGGTCCGGCCGGCGAGCCCGCCCAGATGAGCCTCGATCCGCGGCACCAGGATCGACTTCTGCGCCTCGTTGGTGCGGTCCACCGCCTCCACCACGTTGAAGCAGACCTCGGCCTCCTGCCCCATGCGGATGAGCGCCTTCACGTCCTTGGGGAAGCAGGAGCCTCCGTAGCCGACGCCCGGGAACAGGAAAGAGGCGCCGATGCGGGCGTCCGTGCCCATCCCCAGGCGCACCTGGCGCACGTCCGCGCCCACCTGGTCGCAGTAGTTCGCGATCTCGTTCATGAAGGAGATGCGGGTGGCCAGCATGGCGTTGGCCGCGTACTTGGTCAGCTCCGCCGAGGCCGGGTCCATCACCAGGATGGGCTTGCCGGTGCGGACGAAGGGCTCGTAGAGCTGGCGCATGACGGCCTCGACCTCCGGGTCGTCGGTGCCGACCACCACCCGGTCGGGCTTGAGGAAGTCGTCGACCGCGGTGCCTTCCTTGAGGAACTCGGGGTTCGACACCACCGCGAACGGGTGGGAGGTCCGCCTCGAGATCACCTCGCGGACCCGGGCCACCGTCCCCACCGGCACCGTGGACTTGTTGACCACCACCTTGAAGCCGTCCATGGCGCGGCCGATGCCGTCCGCGACCGCCAGCACGTGGCTGAGGTCGGCGGAGCCGTCCTCGTCCTGCGGCGTCCCCACCGCGATGAAGATCACCTCGGAGTGCCGCACCGCCGCCGCCAGATCGGTGGTGAAACGCAGCCGCTCCTCGGCCACGTTGCGCGGCACCATCTCGTTGAGCCCGGGCTCGTAGATCGGGATCTCCCCCCGGCGCAGCCTCTCCACCTTCGAGGCGTCGCTGTCCACGCAGACGACGGCGTTGCCGTTCTCGGCCAGGCAGGCCCCGACCACCAGCCCGACGTACCCCGTGCCGACGACCGCGATCTTCAACGCCCCCCGCCTCCTCGCGACCTTCCGAAAACCCGGTCAGCGTAACACGAAAGTCATGCCGCCCCGGTGCTGCTATCATTCGCCGTCCCATGCACTTCGGCCTCGACGTGCGCCCTGCGCTCACCCGTCCCACCGGCGTCGGCACCTACGTGCTCGGGCTGCTCGAGCGGCTTCCCCGGCTGGCCCCGGAGGACCGCTTCAGCTACTTCTCGGCCTCGTTGCGGGACCGCTACCCCGAGGGCCGCTGGCCGGGCAACGTGCGCCTCGTCGACCGCCGGCTGCCGGTGCGCGGCCTCAACCTGGCCTGGAACCGCCTGGGCTGGCCTCCGCTCGACCGCCTGGTCGGCGCGCGGCTCGACCTGGTTCACTCGCCCCACCCCCTGCTCATCCCCACGCTCAAGGGCAAGCGGCTGGTCACCATCCACGACCTCTTCTTCCTCAAGCACCCGGAGATGGTGGGGGGCGAGGTCCGCCGGGACTACGTCGATCTGGTGCGCGCCCACGCGGCCCGCGCCGACGGCGTCATCTGCGTCTCCGAGTACACGGCCGCCGAGACGCGCCGGCTGCTCGAGGTCCCGCCCGAGAAGATCGCCGTCACCCCGCACGGCATCGAGCCGCTGTTCCACGAGGCGCCGAGCGACGCCTCGGTCGACGAGGGCCTGCGGCGGCTGGGGCTGCCGAGGGGAGGCATCCTCTACCTGGGCAGCGACGAGAAGCGCAAGAACCTCGTCACCCTGCTCATGGCGTACCTGACGCTCGCTCGGCGCCGGCCGGAGGTGCCGCCGCTGGTGCTGGTCGGCCCCGGCCCGCAATGGGCCCAGGGCGGCAGCCGCGTCGGCCCACAGATCCGCGCCACCGGGTACCTCGACAAGAGGGACGTGCGCGCCCTGCTCGCCGCTTCGGCCATGCTGGTCCTGCCATCCCTGGAGGAGGGCTTCGGCCTGCCGGTCGTGGAGGCGATGGCCGCCGGCCTCCCGGTCGTGTGCTCCGACGGCTCGGCGCTCTCCGAGGTCGCCGGCGACGCCGCCCTGCTGGTGGAGCCCAGGGACGCCACCGCGATCGCCCACGCCGTCGAGCGGCTGCTGGACGACCCCGCGCTCGCCGCCGGGCTCCGCGCCCGGGGCCTGGTCCGTAGCCGCCAGTACGATTGGGACAGGACGGCCTCGCAGACGCTCGCCTTCTACCGCACGGTCCTTGGACGCTGAGCGACTGGTCGTCGGCATCGACGGCCGCGAGCTTCTGGGCCGGCCCACCGGCACCGGCCGCTACCTGCGCAACCTGCTGCGCCACTGGAGCGACGGCCCCGACACGCTCCTCGTCTACTTCAACGGCCTCGCCCCTGCCGAGCCGGTGCTCGAGCACCGGTCCATCCGTCCCCGGCCGCTGGGCGACGGCCGGGCCCACGGCGTCGTCTGGCAGGAACGGCTCCTGGCGCAGGCCGCGCGGGCGGACGGGGTCGACGTCTTCTTCTCACCGGCCTACTCCTGTCCGCTCTCGCTCGACCGCCCGCGGGTGACGGCCGTCCACGATCTCTCGTTCTTCGCCCACCCCCAGGACTTCGGCTACCTCGACGGCCTGCGCCGGCGGCTGCTGGTCGCCGCCAGCATCCGCGCCTCCCGCTTCCTGCTCGTGTGCTCGGAGTTCACGCGCCGCGAGCTGGCGCGCCTGTTTCCCGACGCCGCCGGCCGCGCCCGGCACGTCCCCCTCGGGCCCGACGACGACCTGCCGCCCTCGCCGCGGCGCTCGGCGGCGCGGGACCGGCTGAAGGCCGGAGGGCCCTACCTGCTGACGGTCGGGGCCATCCTGAACCGCCGCTGCCTGCCCGTGCTGCTCCGGGCGTCCGCTCGCCTGTGCCGCCGGCACCCGCGCCTCGCGCTCGACGTGGTCGGCGACAACCGGACGCACCCGCCCACGGACTTCGCGGCCCTGGTCGTCGCCCTCGGCCTGGAAGAGCGCGTCCGTCTCTCCGGCTTCGTCGAGGAGGCCGGTCTCGCCGACCGTTACGCGGCCGCCGACGTCGCGGTGTTCCTCTCCGAGTACGAGGGCTTCGGCCTGCCCGCGCTGGAGGCCGCCGCCCGCGGGGTGCCGCTGGTGGTCAGCCGCGAGCCGGCGCTCGGCGAGATCTTCGCGGAGGCGGCCCTGGTGGTGGACCCCCAGGACGAGGGCGCGGTCGCCGACGCCATCGACCGCGCCCTGCGCGACGCGTCCCTGCGAGAGCGCCTGGTGGACGCCGGCCGCGCCCTGGCCCGCCGCTTCTCCTGGGCGGACACCGCCCGCCGGACGCGGAGGCTGCTGCTCGAGGCGACCCGGCCGTGAGCGACCGCGCCGCAGCGACGACCATCGACGTCGTGATCGTCGCCTACGATTCGCGCGACTCCGTGCTGGAGGCGCTGCGCTCCTTGCAGGCCGAAGACGGCCCCCCGGTCTGCGTCCACGTCGTCGACAACGCCAGTCGCGACGGCACGGCGGCGGCGGTGCGGTCCTGCTTCGCGGACGCCCGCGGCGTCGCCCGCGGCTTCACCTCGACGCACCTCGTCGAGAACCCGGCCAACCTCGGCTTCGCCGCGGCCTGCAACCAGGGCTGGCGGTCCGGCTCGGAGCCGCTGGTCCTCTTCCTCAACCCCGACGCGCAGCTCCGGCCCGGCGCCCTCGAGGCGCTGGCCCGGGTGTTCGCCGAGGGGCCTCGCGTCGGCATCGCGGGACCCCGCACGCTGAACGCGGACGGCAGCGTCCAGGTCTCCGCCGGCCCCGACCTGTCGCCGCTGCGCGAGCTGGAGCAGCGGCGGCTCGTCCGTGGGGTCGCGCGGCGCGACCCCACGGCGCTGGCCGCGGCGGAGGCGCTGCACGCCCATGCCCGCGACGTCGACTGGGTGTCGGGCGCCTGCCTGATGGCCCGTCGCTCCTGCCTGGAGGCCGTGGGCGGCTTCGACGAGGGATTCTTCCTCTACGAGGAGGACGCCGACCTGTGTCGCCGCGCGCGCGAGGCCGGGTGGACGGTGGCGTTCACTCCCGACGCCGTCGCGGTCCACGGACTCGGCCGGAGCATGGCCCGCTCGCCCCGCAGGGCGCGGCTCGAGTATCACCGCAGCCACCTGCGCTACTACGACAAGCATCTCGGCATCGGCTCACGGCTCGCGCTGCGGGCCTGGCTGATCTCCCGGGAGTCCGCGCGTTGGCTGGCGGGGCTGCTTCGCGGAGAGGAGGGTCGGCCTGTTCGCGCCGAGGCCCTCGCCGTGCTGAGGCTGGTGGCGGGCCGGCGGGCCATTCACAAGTATTGACAAACCCGCGCCCCTGGGACATGCTCGCGCCGTCCCCCGAAGAGCACGTTGGTCGCCCGCGGCCCAGCCGCGTCGCGACGCGTCGGTGCCGGCCATCTGGCGACAGCCGTTCGTTCGAGAGCGGGAGGTTGAGGATGCGAATCGGTTCCGGATCGAGGTGGTTCTTCGTCCTGGGCCTGGGGCTGTGCCCCCTGCTCGGGCCCTCGCCTGGCGAGGCCGCGGACAGGACCGAGAGGGTGATCGTCCGCGTGGCCAGGCCCTACGACTGGTTCCTGACCGCCGTCGGCAACCTGGGCGGCACGGTCACCCACCAGTACGCGAACGTCGACGCGGTCGCTGCGTCCATACCCCGGGAGCGGCTGGCTGAGCTGCTCGCGCTGCAGGGTGTTCGCGTCTATCGCGACACCGTCGTGTCGATCCCCCGGACGCCGACCGGCGGGCCTCGGAACAAGCTGTCGGGCTCGGCGTCCTCCGAGGCGGACGGGGTGGCCGCCGGCGGCGCGGCCAGCGTCCCCGGCGTGGCGCCCGCCGATTACCTGTTCAACAACTCGCTCATCGGCGCCACGGCGGTGCAGGCCGCCGGAAACTACGGCGACGGCGTCATCGTCGGCGTCATCGACGCCGGCACCGCCAACTCCCCGGTGGTGGCGGCCCTCCAGCCGGGCACCGTGATCGGCGGCGAGTCGTTCGTCACCGGCGCCGGCGAGCCGGGGCCGACCAGCCGCCTCAACGGGCCGCACGGGACGTGGGTGGGGACGGTGATCGCGGGCAACGCGCTCTTCATCGTCCCCAAGGTGTCGTCCGGCAGCCAGTTCTTCCCGCGCATGGTGGCCTCGCTGGAGACCCATGCCCCCGACAGCGTGTTCGACTGCGCCGCGCCTCCCTTCAACGTCCCCTGCAACCCGGCCACACAGGCGCTGATCCCGATCGTCGGCGTGGCCCCTGGTGCGAAGATCTACGCCCTGAAGGTGTTCCCCGCCGTCAGCGACTCCACCAGCGACTCCATCATCCTCGCGGCCATGGACCGGGCGATCACCATCCGACACAACTTCAACAGCGGCATGCCGTCGGTGCCGGTGGGCGGCACCGGGACGGAGGACGACCCGTTCCGCTACGACTCTCTGAAGATCGACGTGGTGAACATGAGCCTGGGGGGTCCGACGCTCTTTGCCGGGCGCGACCTGGAGGACGAGCTGACCCGGAAGATGCTGGCCGAAGGCATCACGCTCGCCACCTCCGCCGGGAACGACGGGTTCCCCGCCATGACCGGCGGCAGCCCGGGCACCGGTTTCGCCTCCCTCACGGTGGGCGCGGCCAACACGGCGCCGCACGAACGCGTCCTGCGCGACGTCCAGTACGGCGTGGGAATCGGGGACCTCTATCGCCCCTCGGACGCGATCCAGACCGCCTACTTCAGCTCGCGCGGCCCCACCGCGGACGGCCGCCTCGACCCCGAGCTGACCACGCCGGGGTTCGCCAACTTCGCCCAGGGGACCTGCCGCCTGGATGCCACGACGGTGAGCGCCTCCTGCGCCGCCGGCAGCGCCCTGGCGCCTTTCTCCATCGTGTCCGGCACGTCCTTCTCGTCCCCCACCGCCGCGGGTGCGGCCGCCCTGCTGCGCAAGGGAGCGCCGCTGGCCACGGCTGCCCAGATCCGCAACGCGCTGTCGAAGGGCGCGAACCCCGCGCTGCTGGGCGACGGCTCCGGCCGCATCGACCAGGGCAACGGCTTTCTCGACGTGGCGAAATCCCTCGACCTGCTGCTGATGGGCAGGGTGAACGGCCGCCTGCCGACCGGCCTCGGCTCGCCGAGCGTCGTGCTCAATACCGCATCCACGGGCTTCAAGCCGATCCTCTTCGTCAACGACAAGTACTCGGCGCACGTCGCCACCCTCAAGCCGGGCCAGGTGAAGCAGGTGTTCGTTCCCGTGGACGACAGCACCGACCAGCTCACGATCACGGTCAAGAACGTGACCCCCGAGCAGGCGCCGGCGGGGCAGAACCAGCTGTTCGGCGACGATCTGTTCGTGGCGGTGGCCGACGCCCCCACGTCGTTCCTGCGCGATCGCTTCTTCGACTTCGTGGGCGCCGACACCACGATCCCGGTGCCGAACCCGCAAACCGGCCTGGTCCGGCTGGCGATCCAGGGGGACTGGACCAACGCGGGCCGGATCTCGGCCGACCTCGTGATCCAGCGCACGCGCTCGCCGCAGGGCCGGCCCACGGCGTTCGGCACGGTCGCCGAGGGCGAGGTGAAGACGATCGAGTTCGACGTGCCGTCCGGGACGGCTGACCTGACCGTCGAGGCGTTCTGGGACAAGGACTGGGCGAGCTACCCCACGGACGACCTCGACCTCTATCTCTTCGACCCGGACGGGAACCTGGTCGTCGACGCCACCGGGGCGCCGCCCGGGGCCACCCTGGACAGCCCCGAACGGACCGAGGTGACCTCACCCCCCGCCGGGACCTGGACGGCGCTGGTGGCCGGGTTCACCGTCCACGACGACGGCCACGGCAGACCGGGTCACAAGTGCAGGAGGCCCAACTTCCTGCTGCGGGCCAAGGCCGACGGCGTGCGCCTGAGAGCCAACTGACCGGCCGTTCGTTTTCGCGGGTGGGCCGCGCGCGACGCGTGCGGCGCACCCGCGTCACTCGCTCGGGCAGGCGATGGCCCGCTCCCTGTCCGCGTGGTAGACGTACTCCTTTTCGCCGGCGCGGAGCGTGATGAGAAAGCCCTTGATCCCCTCCGGCCTCGCCGAGGGGGCGGACCCCGGGCAGCCCAGGGTGTCGTCCGGCCAGGTGGTGGGCTTCAGGGACACGAGCCGCACCTGACGCGGCTCGACCCCCAGCCGGGCCGCCAGGTCCTTGCGGGCGATCCCGGCCACCTTCACGCCGGCAGCCAGGAAGCTCCCCTCGGGGCCGGCGCGGGCCGAGCAGACGCGGGCGCGTCCCCCGCCCACGTGGACCTCGAGGCGCTCGCCACCGGCCCGCACGGCGACACGGTAGCCCGGCGTGATCACCTGTGCGTTCACTTCTCCCTTGAGCGGGCAGCCGAGGCCGGTGTCCGGCCAGTCGACGGCCTCGGTCGTCTCGACCGAGACGGCATCCTCGCCGACCGCGAGCGCCTCGGCCACCGCCCGGCGCGCCAGGTTCTCGGCCTGCGCCCTGCCATCGGCGTCGGCAGGAGGGCCCGACACGGCCAGGCTCATCAACAGCACCTCGATCATCTGCCTCCTCCGATTCCCGGTCCCCCGGGGTGACCGCCTGCGGTCCTCTGCAAGGGTAATACTCCCGGCGTCCCCGGGGACTTCCCACGGTTCGCCGTCTTCTTGGGCGGGAAACGACAGCCGTGTTACCGTTTCCGCGGAGCCGGCCGGGGGCAGCTCGTGAAGATCGCGATCGACGTCCGCAAGTGGCGGGACTACGGCATCGGGACGTACGTCCGCAACCTGGTCCGTCACCTGGCACGGATCGACACCGAGACCACGTACTTCCTGTTCTGCAACGCCGCGGACGAGCCGACCCTGCGCGACCTGGCCGAGAACTTCGTGCCTGTGGTGGACGGCTCGGCGAAGTACGGGATGCGCGAGCACCTGTCGATCCCCTTCAAGCTGCGGCGGCTGGGGGCCGAGCTGCTGCACTCGCCCCACTACGTCCGTCCCCTGCTGTGCACGGTCCCCTCCGTGGTGACGGTCCACGACTGCATCCACCTGCTCTTCCCCCAGTACCTGCCCAGCCGCATGGCCTACCGCTACGCCCGCTTCGTGATGGGCCAGGCGGTCCGCCACGCGGCGCTCGTCTACACCGTCTCGCAGGCCTCTCGGGCCGACATCCTGCGCTTCTACCCCTGGGTGGACCCGGAGAAGGTCCAGGTGGTCCCGAACGCGATCGACACGGAGCTCCTGCAGGACCCGGGGCGCGAGGAGTGCGAGCGCGTGCGCGAGCGCTACCAGATCCGGGGCCGCTTCGTGATGTTCGCGGGCATCGTCAAGCCGCACAAGAACCTGGAGCGGCTGATCCGCGCCTTCGCCCGGGTCAAGCTGCAGGCCGGACGCAGCGACCTGCGCCTCGTCCTGATCGGCGACGACGTCAGCCGCTACGGCTCCCTGCGTCGCACCGTCGAGGAGTCCGGCGTCCGGCCGGACGTACGCTTCTTCGGCTTCGTGCCCCCGCGCACGCTGGCCGCGCTCTACCGCATGGCCTCGGTGTTCGCGTTCCCCTCCCTCTACGAGGGCTTCGGCCTGCCGCCGCTGGAGGCGATGGCCTGCGGCACGCCGGTGGTGACCTCGCGGCTGTCCTCGCTGCCGGAGGTGGTCGGCGACGGCGCGCTGCTGGTCGACCCCTACAGCGAGGAGGAGATCGCCGGCGCCATCGCCCGGCTGCTGGACGACGACGCGCTGCGGGCGGATCTGGTGGCGCGCGGCCTCCGCCGCGCCAGCAGCTTCAGCTGGGAGCGCTCGGTGCAAGCCATCCACCAGGGCTACCTGAGGACGCTGGGCCGGACGATCGAAGCACGCGCGGAGGCGCTCCGCTGAGGGTCGCGCTCGTCCACGACTGGCTCACCGGGATGCGCGGGGGCGAGAAGGTCCTCGTCTCGCTGGCGCGCCTGTTCCCCGACGCGACCCTGTTCACCCTGCTCCACGTGAAGGGGTCGGTCGCCCCCGAGCTGGAGCGGCTGGAGGTCCGTACCTCCTTCCTCCAGCACGCGCCCGGCGTCAGGCACCGCTACCGTCAGTACCTGCCGCTGTTCCCGCTGGCGGTGGAGAGCTTCGACCTGCGGGGGTTCGACCTCGTGCTCTCCAGCTCGCACTGCGTGGCCAAGGGGGTGCGGCCGGGGCCCGGGGCCGTGCACCTCTGCTACTGCCACACGCCCATGCGCTACGTCTGGGACCGCTACGACGACTACTTCGGCCCTGGACGGCTGGGACCGCTGGGGCGGCTGCTGATCCCCCCGATCTGCGCCGGCCTGCGCGGCTGGGACACCGCCAGCTCCGCCCGGGTGCACCGCTTCGCCGCCAACAGCGCCTACGTCGCCGACCGCATCCGCCGCTACTACGGCCGCGACGCGGTGGTGGTCCCGCCGCCGGTGGACTGCGACTTCTTCACCCCGCCGCAGGACTGCCGTCCCGGCGAGTACGACCTGATCGTCTCGGCCCTGGCGCCGTACAAGCGCCTCGACCTCGCCCTCGAGGCCTACCGCGGTACCGGCCGGCCGCTGTGGGTCGTCGGCAGCGGCCCCGAGGAGCCGCGGCTGCGGGCGGTGGCGCCGCCCGAGGTGCTCTTCCTCGGCCGCGTCGACGACGTCCGCCTCCGTGAGCTCTACCGCCGCTGCCGGGCCGTGCTGATGCCCGGCATCGAGGACTTCGGGATCGTGCCGCTCGAGGCGATGGCCTGCGGCCGGCCCGCGGTGGTCTTCGCCGAGGGCGGCGGCGCGGAGACGGTGGAGCACGGCAGGACGGGCCTCGTCTTCCACGAGGCCCGTCCGCAGGCGCTCCGCGACGCCGTCGCCATGCTCGACGGCATCGGCTTTGATAGACTCGCGCTTCGGGCTCGGGCCGAGGCGCACCGCCGCCAGGTGTTCGAGGCCAGGATCCGCGCCTTCGTCTCTGGCGCGCTCTGCCACGGGGACGCCGGATGCTGAGATTCCAGACACGGGTGCTGCTCGGGACCTACGTCCTCTCGGACGTGGTCGCCACCGCTCTCGCCTGGGTGCTCGCCTACCTGCTGCGCTTCCATGCGCTCCACGACCTGCTGCCCGTGACCAAGGGCGTGCCGCCGCTCTCCGACTACCTGCTGCTGCTGCCGGCGATGGCGCTGCTGTGGCCGGGGGTCGCCTACTTCCACGGCCTCTACCGCCTCGGCCGGGGACGCAGCCGCATCGACGAGCTGTTCGCCATCGTCTTCAGCGTGCTGGTCGCGACCGGCCTCACGCTGGGCGCCACCCTGTACGTCCGCGTCTACTACCGCTACCAGCCGGGGGTCTCGCCGCGCTGGGAGTTCAGCCAGGCGGTGTTCGCGCTGTTCGCGGTGCTGGACGTGCTGCTGGTGGCCGCCAGCCGCTCCTTCATCCGCGGGTGGCGGCAGCGGCGCTGGGCGGCCGGCGAGGACGTCACCCGGGTGGTGGTGGCCGGCACCGGGGTCCTGGCCCGCACGGTGACGGACGCCCTCCTGGCCCACCGCGAGCTGGGGTTCCGGGTGATCGGGTTCCTGGGCGAGGCCGACGGGGCGACGGGCCACGCCGGCCTGCCGGTCCTCGGCAGCATCGAGGAGGCGCGCGCCGCGCTGGAGACGCAACGCTGCGAGCAGCTCTACGTGGCGCTGCCCCCCGAGCAGCACGGCCGCATCCTTCCGCTGATCCAGTCGCTGAGCAACGAGTGCATGGACGTCAAGGTGGTCCCCGACGTCATCCAGTACGCGACCATCAAGGCCGCCCTCGAAGACATCGACGGCATCCCCATCATCAGCCTGAACGAGGTGCCGCTGCAGGGCTGGAACAGCATGGTCAAGCGGCTGATGGACGTCGCCGTCTCGGCCGCGCTGCTGGTGCTGCTCACCGTCGTCCCCTTCCTGCCGGTGCTGGCCCTGCTGGTGCGGCTCTTCGGCGGCAAGGGGCCGGTGCTGCTGCGCCAGGAGCGGATGACCCTCGACGGCAAGAGCTTCTACATCTGGAAGTTCAGGACCATGGTGAACGAGGCGGAGAAGGACACCGGCCCCGTCTTCGCCACCTCCGACGACCCCCGGCGCACGCCGATCGGCGCCTGGCTGCGGCGCCACAACCTCGACGAGCTGCCGCAGCTCATCAACGTGCTGCTGGGCCACATGAGCCTGGTCGGCCCGCGGCCCGAGCGGCCGCCCTTCGTCCGCCAGTTCCGGGAGAGGATCCCCCAGTACATGCGGCGCCACCGGGTGAAGAGCGGCATCACCGGCTGGGCGCAGGTCAACGGCTGGCGGGGCAACACCTCCATCGAGAAGCGCATCGAGTTCGACCTCTACTACATCGAGAACTGGTCGCTGCTGCTGGATCTCAAGATCCTGGCGCTGACGCTCTCCCGCGGCTTCGGCCAGAAGCACGCCTACTGAACGCGCCTGATGATCTAGCCACCTGATGCCGAGAGCGCTCGTGACCGGCGCCGCCGGTTTCATCGGTTCCCACCTCTGCGAGTACCTGCTCGCCAGGGGCTTCGCGGTGGTGGGCATGGACAACCTGGTGACGGGCTCGCCGGCCAATGTCGAGCACCTCGCCGGCCGGGACTTCCAGCTGGTGAAGCACGACGTCACCCGGCACATCTCGCTCGAGGGCCCGCTCGACTACGTCTTCCACTTCGCCAGCCCCGCCTCGCCGGTCGACTACCTGAAGCTGCCCATCCAGACGCTCAAGGTCGGCAGCCTGGGCACCCACAACTGCCTGGGCCTGGCCATGGCCAAGAAGGCGCGCTTCCTCCTCGCCTCCACCTCCGAGGTCTACGGCGACCCGCTGGTGCACCCGCAGCGCGAGGACTACTGGGGCAACGTCAACCCCATCGGCCCGCGCGGCGTCTACGACGAGGCCAAGCGCTTCGCCGAGGCCATCACCATGGCCTACCAGCGCGCCCACGGGGTGCAGACGCGGATCGTGCGCATCTTCAACACCTACGGACCGCGCATGCGCATGGAGGACGGGCGCGCGATCCCCGCCTTCGTCAGCCAGGCGCTGCGCGGCCAGGACGTCACCGTCTTCGGCGACGGCTCGCAGACCCGCAGCCTGTGCTACGTCTCGGACCTGGTGGACGGGATCTTCCGCCTCATGATGTCGGACGAGTGCGACCCGGTGAACGTCGGCAACCCCGCCGAGCTGTCGATGCGACAGCTGGCCGAGACCATCGTGCGACTCACCGGCTCCGGCTCGCGGCTCGTGGAGCGGCCGCTGCCGGTGGACGACCCCCGGCGCCGTCGACCCGACATCACCCGCGCCCGCCGGCTGCTCGGCTGGGAGCCTCTGGTCTCGCTGGAGGAGGGGCTGCCCCGGACGATCGACTACTTCCGCAGGAAGCTCTCTGCCTGAACCTGGCTGCCGCGCCGGGGCTTCTCGCTGGCCTGGTACACGTAGTGGGCGGTCGAGGCCACCAGCAGGGCCAGCGTCGCGGCGTACAGCCACACCAGCCCGCGCGGGCACTCGCCTGCCGCGTTGGCCAGCAGGGCGACCCCGCCGGAGACCAGGTTCATGGCCGTCGACAGCTTGCCCAGGCGCGACGGTGCGAAGACGCGCGGCCCCATGGTGAGGTTCACCAGCACCACCGCCATCACCAGCATCCCGTCCCGGAACAGCATGGTGACGGTCAGCCACGCCGGTATCGGGCAGGTGACGGAGCTGCTCCAGGTCATCAGCACGAAGGTCGAGCCCACCAGCAGCTTGTCCGCCACCGGGTCCATCATCTGCCCCAGCCGCGTGATCTGGCCGGTGTGCCGGGCCACCCAGCCGTCGAGGGCGTCGGTGGCGGCGGCCACCACGAACACCACCAGCGCCCAGGAGAACTCGCGGCCCAGGACCAGCACCACGAACGCCGGCACCAGGGCCAGGCGGATCATGGTGAGCTGGTTGGCGACGGTGAAGATCGGCTCGGCCATGGTGTTCGGGGGTGGTCGGCGTCGCGAAAAAGACGAAGGGCCCGCCGGCTGGCGGGCCCTCATTCTAACCGGGCTGGACCCGACGCTGCTCGCTAGGGGAGGAAGCGGTCCTTCTTCGCCACCAGGCCGGCGACGAAGTCGTTGCAGGCCCTCTCCTGGGCGTCGCCGATGGCGCTGTTGCGCCACTCATCCGAGTGGGTGCCGAGGCCGACTTCGCTGGAGCTGAAGTTGAAGCCGCCGCCCTTGCTGGACTCGCCGTGTCCCTTCACGGAGGCGACGATCTCGCCCGTGGTCGCGTCGATCACGCGCGCGGTGAGGTTCACCTCGGTCTTGGCCTTGGCTCCGCCGACCCCGATCCCGTGCACGCGCACGCCGCCGCCCCGCTTCTCGTTGGAGAACTTGGTGATCGAGCCGGCGATGATGTACTTGACGCCGAGCACCTTGCCGATCTTGGCCAGCTTGGCCGCGCTCGGATCGGCGCGGTCGCTGTGGGCGAAGTCCTGCTCCGCCAACACCGTGTCGAGCTTCTTGCGCTCGATGACCCGGAAGGTGCCGTCGTTCACCAGGGCGTCGATCACCTGGTCGGCCATGCCCTTGCCAATGTCGTACTGACCCCACCAGTTGTCGACGGTGCCGTAGTCGAAGTCCATCACCGCCACCGCGGGGCGCTTGGACTGCGCGTGGGCCGTCGCGGCCACACCGACGCAGGCCAGAGCCACCGCGAGACTCGCGATTCCCTTCAGCCTCATTCGTTCTCCTCCAAGGGTTGGAAGCGGAGTTTAGCACCGCTCACGTCCAGGGGTATCTACGCCTGCGCCCGCCCGGGTCTCGTGACCGCCCTCACCCCCACGAGCGCTTGAGCTCTTCGAACAGCTCCTTCTGCCGGGGGGTGAGATGTCGCGGCAGGTCGACGGCGAGCGTCGCCAGCAGGTCCCCGCGGCGGCCCTTCTCGCCCTGCTTCGGCAGGCCGTGGCCGCGCAGGCGGAACACCTGGCCGTTCGGCGTCTCCGGCGGGATCTTGATGCCGACGGAACCGTCGAGCGTCGGCACCTGCGCCTCTCCGCCCAGCACGGCTGCCGTCAGGGGCACGTGCACCGTGGTGGCGAGGTCGTCGCCGCGGCGCTCGAAGGCCGGGTCCGGGGCGATGCGCACGCGCAGGTAGAGATCGCCGGGCTTGCCGCGCCCCCGGCCTCCTTCCCCGGCCACGCGCACCCGCGAGCCCTCGCGCACCCCCGGCGGGATCCGCACCTCCACCCGGCGACGGCCGTCGCCGACGCGCACCTCGCGGGTCGTGCCCTTCAGGACCTCGGCGAGCGTCAGCTCCACGTCGCCCTCGGCGTCGGGCGAGGGAACCTGCGAGAAGGGCCCTTCGTCCGGCTCTCCGCCACCGAAGCCGCGACCGGCGAAGCCCCCGCCGGGTCCCCCGAAGCCCCCGAAGAACGTGCGGAAGAAGTCCGAGAAGCCCCCGGCCCCGCCTCCGCCGCCGAGGTCCTCGTACTCGACCCGCACGCCGCCCGGCCAGCCGCCGGCGGCGCCGCGCCGGCCACGGGCGCCGCCGAAGGCGTCCCAGTTCGCGCCCAGCTCGTCGTAGCGCTTGCGCTTCTCCGGGTCGCCGAGCACCTCGTAGGCCTCGTTGATCTCCTTGAAGCGGGCCTCGGCGTCCTTGTTGCCGGGGTTGACGTCGGGGTGGTGCTTGCGCGCGAGCTTGCGGAACGCGGCCTTGATCTCCTTGGCGGAGGCGTTCTTCGCCACGCCGAGTGTCTTGTAGTAATCCTTGTAGTCCATCCCCTCATCAATATAGTGGCCCGCCGGGGCGCCGTCCACGTGCCCGGCCGCCGGCTCCCCCTATACTGTTGCGCATGGAACTGCGCGACGCCTCCGCCCTGGTGACCGGGGCCGGCCGCGGCATCGGCCGGGCCATCGCCCTCGCCCTCGCCCGCGAGGGCGCCTGCGTGACCGCCGTCTCGCGCACCGCGGAGGAGCTCGACTCTCTCGTCGGCGAGATCGAGGACGCGGGCGGTCGCGGCCTCGCCTTCGCGGGCGACCTGCGCAGCCCGTCCTTCCCCGGCGACGCCGTGCGCGCCGCCGTCGACCGCTTCAACGGCCTGCAGGTGCTGGTCAACAACGCGGGCCTCGGCGTCTTCGGCAACGTGGCCGAGACCCGCGACGAGGACTGGCAGGCCGTCATCGACACCAACCTGACCGCCGTCTTCCGCCTCAGCCGCGCGGCGTTGCCGCACCTCGCCCGCCGCGGCGGGCACGTCTTCATGATCTCGTCGCTCGCGGGCTCCAACGCCAACCCCGGCATGGCCGCCTACGCCGCCAGCAAGGCGGCGCTCGACCACTTCGCTCGCTGCCTGATGCTCGAGGTGCGCAGCCGTGGGATCAAGGTGACGACGATCGCCCCCGGCTCGGTCGACACCACGTTCTCCGGCGCGGCGGGCGGGGACACCTCCTGGATGCTGACGCCCGAGGACATCGCCCAGACGCTGGTGGAGCTCGCACAGATGCGGGACGGCGCCCACTCCAGCCGCGTGGAGATGCGCCCGGCCAGGCCACAGAAGCGGTAACTGTCTCGAATCTCGTCGCTTCCGTCCTCCCTTGTGACTTCACCTCGCGACATTCGCCTTTACTTCGCTTTTTCCCTTGCGTCGCGAGCGAAGCTTAGGCGAAGATCGGACCTGCGCCGACCGGGCGCCGTTCTAGGCTGGACGTGGAGGAAGGAACCGTGGTGCTGATCCAGGTCGTCGCCGCCCTGCTGCTCCTCGCCGGGAGCGCCCTCATCTTCCGCGCGCTGGTGGCGCTCGACGCGCCGCGGCCGCACCTCATTTCCCGCGCCAAGCTGCAGCGGCTCGACCGCGCCGGCGGAACCGACACCCTGCGTCGGGCCGCCTGAGGCAGCGTGGTAGACTGCCGGGTCCGCACGCGCCGAACTGCCGCCGACGTGGCGCCGACCCTGTGGTGCAGAGGCCCAGCACGCCACCCTTTCAAGGTGGAGATCGAGGGTTCGAATCCCTCCAGGGTCGCCACCCTACGCGGACCGGACGCAGTCTCTCGCGGCGATGCTAGCGCAGCGACGCCACAGCCCTTCAGCGACGTCCAGGCAGGGTACGTCGGGGCCCGGCGCTCGCAGCGAAGTGCGAGACGCCGAAGAAGCTCCACTGATGGTCGTCCTTGTCGTCATAGAAACCCACGCCCGGAGAGCCTGAGGTAAACACGGGCCGGCCTGCGCCGCAATCTGTGCCGTCACCGCCTTCGTTGCCCGTGTCGGACACCTGCATGATCTGCACACCGTTGAGGTAGCCGGTGATCACCGCCGGATTCGAGCCGGTGACCGTTCCCTCCAGCACGTCTCCGTTCACGAGGCTGATGTTCGGCGTGGACGGCTCGATGTTGCAGTAGAGGCCGTTCGGTCCGGTCCAGCGCGCGATGTGGCAGTACCTGTTGCCCGGCACGATGCTGCAGTAGACCTCGTAGCCGGTGATCGTGTTCGCGCTGATCGTCGTGCGCAGGCGCACCTCGATCTCGTGGCAGCAGACGGTCGGCGTGTGGGTGATCCTGACGGTGAGCTCCGCCTGCTGGTCCGCGTCCCAGGAAGCGCTGAGGATGGCCGTGGGATCGCCGAACTTGGTCGGTTCACTGACGCCATGGGCCATGCCGCCGCTCGTCTGCACGTCGCCCCAGAGATTTCCTCCGGCGGACTGCCCTCCGATCCACCTTCCTCTCTCGGAGATGGGATTCTCAGTGAGCCGGAAGGAGGTCGCGTAGGTCTGCGCGATGGCCCATGTCGGCGAGGACATGAGAACGAGGACGCACGCGGCTCTCATGCTCCCACTCTAGCAGCAGGACATTCCGGCCGCAGGAGAAGGAGCCGAGAGACGACCGACACCTGGATCGCGTCGTCGCGGGTGCGGTGGGGCGCCCGGACAGCCGCTGCTCGAGGACGGGGTCCCTGCGCCCGCACCGCACCCTACATCTCCGCTCCCGTCAGCTTCCAACCCTCGCGGTACTCGCGCCTGAGGTACGGGTTGGCCTCGGACGCATTGGTGAACTGCATGGCCTTCGCGTCCCACAGCAGGGCCGGCGCGCAATGGCCCTCGTGGAAGACCTTCCGGCTGTATCGGATCGCAGCGCCGGCCAGGGCGATCGCCTCCGAGCAGTTGGCGGCGTTCAAGAAGCTGCCAGCCGTCGCCTGACCGCCTCTGAAGGCCGCGACCCACTCGGGAGGTGCGGCGCTGCGGGCGCCCCGACCACTGTCGGTTGCGGAGGGCTCGGGAAGGCCCCTGGCCGTCCGGTAGTCGCGCATCTTCTTCGCCGGGATCAGCTCGCCGTTCAGGATCGAGCCCTGGTCACCGACGAACAGGGTGCCGGTCGCCGGGATCGACTCGCCATCTTCCAGCAGCTCGTCGGGCGTGAAGGGCCGCGTCCCGCCGTCGTACCAGTAGAGCTTGAGGGCCGGCCAGCGGCCGTGGGCGGCGAACTTGAAGCAGACGCGGTTGGCGTAGGGGAACGCGTAGTCGTTCACGGTGATGGTGCTCACCTGGTCGACGACCTGGGCGCTGGAGCTGCTCTGCGCCTCGATGCTGTAGGGGACGGGCAGGTCGAGAGCCATGAAGATCGGCCACAGGCTGTAGTTGCCCATGTCGGCCACGCTGCCTCCGCCGAAATCGTACCAGCCGCGGAAGAGCGCGTGCGTGTAGCTCGGGTGATACGGGCGCTCGCATTCCGGCCCCAGCCAGAGGTCCCAGTCGAAGTCCCGCGGAACCGGCGGCCGATCGCTCGGCAGCGCCAGCGCCTGCGGCCAGAACGGGCGGTCGGTCCAGTTGTGCACTTCCCTCAGGTTGCCGATGGCGCCGTCCAGGATCATCTGCTGGACCGCGGTGATCGGTGCGCGCCAGGCCAGCAGGTGCGTCTGCACGCCCGTGCGGCGCGCCGCGTCCACCACCATCCGCACCTCCGCCACCCGGTTGGCCAGGGGCTTGTGCATGGCCACGTGCTTGCGCTTCTTCATGGCCGCGATGGCGATCGTGGCGTGGAGGTGGTCGGGCGTCATGACCTTGACGCAGTCGACGTCCCGCTCCTTTTCCAGGAGCTCGCGGAAGTCGGCGTAGCTGGCGACGCTGCCCAGCTTTCCCGCCGCCCGTTGCTTCGCGTAGTGCGCCTCGATGATCTCCTTGGCCATGTCCCGGCCGGCACGGATGCCGGCGACCCCCGCTCCCCAGTCGGGCGCTCCGAGGAGCTCCCGCACGCTGTCACGGATCCCGGTCTTGTCCCAGTCGACGTAGTTCGTGCCGTCCTTGACGGGGTCGCAGACCGCGGTGATCTGGACGTCGGGGACCGAGAGCAGCCGCAGCATCTCGCGGATGCCCTGGGTGCCGCATCCGATGTAGGCCAGGGTCAGCTTGTCGCTGGGGGGGGTGTGTCCCGGCCCCCCCAGGACGTGCCGGGGAACGATGGTCAGGGCCAGTCCGCCGGCGGCCGACGCCAGGAAGTCACGACGGGAGACATCGTCCTTGCGTTCCATGAGGCTCCTTCCCGGGGATGCCCGATCCGGCGATCGCACGGCGCGGGCGCCCCCTCCGGACGACACGGGTAGCGAGAACGATACCGCCGCCGCGAGGGGGACACGACGGCGGACGCAGGAGGCGACAGGCGTTCGCAGCAGCAAACCCCTATCATTGGGCTGTCATGCATCCGGGACCGACAGGCCGGCAGCCGGCGCTGCCACTCTCGTGAGGACCGACCGCCGGCTGGCTCTCGTCCTGTTCCTCGTCGCCCTGGCGGCGCGTATCGCCTTCCTCGCGCTCGAGCCCCGGACGCGGCTGGTTGCCGACGAGCGCTCCTGGCTGGCAGCCGCCGACGAGCTGCGCTCACCCGCGGTGCGCTTCGACCCGTTGCGCAGCGCTCTCGCCTTCTACCCGCCCCTGCACCCGTACTTCCTCGCCCTCGGGCGCGAGCTGACCGGCGGAACGAGCGGAGCCAAGCTGCTGCAGTGCCTTCTCGGTGCGCTGCTCGCGCCCGTCGTCCTCGCCGTCGCCACCAGGACCTTCGATCGTCGCGTCGGGGTCGCCGCGGGTCTGCTCGCCGCGCTCTACCCCGAGCTGGTCTGGCATTCGGCGCACCTGTGGTCGGAGCCGCTCTTCATGGTCCTGCTCTGGGGCGCGATCGCGCTCGTCTTCGCCGCCGACGCAGACGGACGGCTGGGCACGGCCGCCGCGGCCGGACTCCTCTTCGGCCTCGCCGCGCTCACCCGCGACCCCGCGCTCTACTTCGTCCCCCTCGCCGCGCTGTGGCTGGCGGTGCGGCGGCCGCCCGGCAGGTCCTGGCGGCTGGCGGCGGCGCTGGCCGCGGCAACCGTCCTCGTCGTCCTGCCCTGGTCCGTCCGCAACTGGGCGCGCTTCCGCGCCCCCATCCCCGTCTCCCTGATGGGCGCCCGCACGTTCTGGGAGGGAGCGGCGCGCCAGCACCAGGAGGTCATCGACGCCTACGCCGCGCTCGAGCAGGCGCAGGGCCCGCTGGCGGCCTACCGCGTCGCCTGGCGCGAGGGCCTGGCCGCGACACGTGCTCGCCAGCCGTGGTGGCTGCTGGAGCAGGTCCGCGACCAGATGCCCCGGTTCTGGACCGCGGTCGACACGGCCGTCATCCACCTCGAGCGCGGCGCCTACCGCGACGTGCCCCCCTGGGCGGCTCGCGCCGTCCTCGCCGCCACCGCGCTGCCGCACGTCCTGGTCACGGCCGCGTTCCTCGTCGGCCTCGCCGCGCTCCCGCTGACCCGGGCGCGGGGCTTGCTGCTGGTCTTTCTCGCCTACTACCTCGCCCTCCACGTCGCCACCGTGGGCCACCCGCGGCTGCGGCTGCCCCTGCTGCCGGTGGTGTTCGTGTACGCCGCTGCCGCCGTGGTGGAGACGAGGACCGCAGGGTTGCACTGGACGAAGGCGCGGTTCGTCGTCGCCGGGCTGCTGCTGGCCGCCTTCGCCGCCTGCCTGGCGCTGGACGTCCCGGCGACGCTGGCGGAGCCGGTGTTCGGGTGGTCGTCAGGACGCGGTCTCCCGTGAGGGCGCGCCTCGCCTGCCTGCTGCTCGCGAGCGCCGTGGCCGCTGGCGCGCGGGCCCAGGCGACCGACGAGGCCCGCGGCCCGGTGGAGATCCGGGACGAGCACCTGCTGGCCCAGCCACGGCTCACGCTGCCGGCCCTGTCGCCGGTGACCACCCCGGCGGGGCGCTGGTCGTTCGAGGTCGGGGCGCTGTGGTCCAACTCCTTCGCCTGGGAGCAGGACGTGCCCGGCGAGCACCCGGCGGTGCGCAACTTCCTCATCGACGGAGAGGCGCACACGCTGGACCTCACCGTCCGCCGCGGCCTCACGGCGGACCTCGACCTCGCGCTCCGGCTGCCGCTGCGCTGGCGCGGCGGCGGCGTGATGGACGGGCTCATCGACTGGTGGCACCACACCTTCTCCCTGCCCGACGGCGGGCGTCCGTACTTCCCCACCAACGCGTTCCAGCTCAACGGGACGCGGAACGACGGCGGCGGGCGCTTCTCCTGGGACGACGAGACCGGCTCCGGCCTGGGCGACCTCGAGCTGGCGAGCCGCTGGCGTTTCGCTGGAGCGCCGTCAGGCGCTTCTCTGGCGCTGGTCGCGCGCGCCTCGGTGCCGACCGGAACCGGCCCCTTCGCCGGCAACGGCCCGGCCGGAGGCCTGCAGCTGGTCGGCCGCCAGCCGCTCGGCCGGCGCGTCGACGTCTACGCGGGGCTGGGCGGCACCCTGCAGCCGCGCGGCCCCGTCCGAGGCGTCGCCTACGAGGCGGCGCGCCTGCACGGCTTTCTCGCCTTCGAGTGGCGGCCGTGGGATCCGTTCAGCCTGGTCGTGGAGACGAACGCCGCCTCCCGGCTCGTCGGCAACATCCTGGACTACCCCGGCACCCACTGGCTGCTCGACGTCAGCGGCCGGGTGCAGCTCGGGCGGCGCACGCGGCTCGACCTCGGGTTCACCGAGAACTTCAAGGACCAGCTCTCGACGGTGGACTTCGCCATCTACGCCGGCATCGGCTTCCGGCGCTGAGCACGACCGCGGCTACAATCCCGGCCATGGCTTCCCGACCTGCGGCGGCGGTGGTGGCCCTGGACCAGGGCACGACAGGCTCGACCTCGCTGGTGTTCGGGCCGGAGGGCGAGGTGCTGGGGCGCGCCTACGGCGAGATCACCCAGCACTACCCGGCCCCCGGGTTCGTCGAGCACGACGCGGAGGAGATCTGGACCACCAGCCTCCGCGTGCTGCGGCAGGCGATCGCCGCCTCGGGCGTGCCGCCGCTCGGCATCCGTGCCATCGGCATCACCAACCAGCGCGAGACGACGGTGCTGTGGGACCGGCGCACCGGCGACCCGGTGCACCGGGCGATCGTCTGGCAGAGCCGGCAGAGCGCCGGGGTCTGCGCGCGGCTGAAGGCTGCGGGACACGAGCCGCTCTTCCACGAGCGCACCGGCCTGGTGCTCGACCCCTACTTCTCGGGAAGCAAGATCGCGTGGCTGCTGGAGCGCGACCCCGCGCTGCGGGCCCGGGCCGAGGCCGGCGAGCTGGCCTTCGGGACCATCGACAGCTGGCTGGTGCACCGCCTCACCGGCGGGCGCACCCACGTCACCGACCCCACGAACGCCTCGCGGACCCTGCTCTACGACATCCACGCGCGGCGCTGGGACGCGGAGCTATGCGGCGTCCTGGGCGTGCCCCAGGCGATGCTGCCGGAGGTGCGGCCGAGCAGCGGCGTCTTCGCGGAGACCGCCGCGCTCGACGGGCTCCCCGCCGGCATCCCGCTCGCGGGCATGGCTGGCGACCAGCAGGCGGCGCTCTTCGGCCAGGGCTGCTTCGAGGCGGGCATGGCCAAGAACACCTACGGCACCGGCGCCTTCCTGGTCCTCAACACCGGCGAGCGGCGGGTCATCAGCCGGCGCGGCCTGCTCACGACGCTGTGCTGCGACGCGCGCGGGCAGGCCGCCTACGCCCTCGAGGGCTCCGTCTTCATCGCCGGGGCGGCGGTCCAGTGGCTGCGCGACGAGCTGGGCCTGGTGAAGACGGCCTCCGAGACCGCCCCGCTCGCCGGGTCGGTGCCCGACACGGCCGGTGTCTACGTGGTGCCCGCGTTCGTCGGCCTGGGCGCCCCCTACTGGGACGCCGACGCCCGCGGGGCGATCGTGGGCCTCACCCGCGGCGCCTCCCGCGCCCACCTCGTGCGCGCCACCCTGGAGAGCCTCGCCTACCAGAGCCGCGACGTGATCGACGCCATGAACGAGGAGTCCGGGGTGCCGCTGCGCGAGCTGCGCGTCGACGGCGGCGCCTCCGCCAACGACTTCCTGATGCAGTTCCAGGCCGACCTCCTCGGGGTGCCGGTCGACCGTCCAGCCCTCGTCGAGACCACGGCCGCCGGCGCCGCCTTCCTGGCCGGCCTCGGCACCGGGTTCTGGCGTGACGCGCAGGAGCTGGCGCGCACCCGCCGGCGCGACCGGCTGTTCACGCCGGCCCTGTCGCCTGCGCGCCGCCAGGAGCTCTACGCCGGCTGGCAGGCGGCGGTGGGCCGGGTTCTCAGCCGTCAGCCGATCCCGGCCACCTCCCGCAGCACGTCGTAGCGGTTCACGATCCCGACCAGGCGCCCGCCGTCGCGGACCAGGGCCGCCGGGGTCTCCTTCGACAGCAGCGAGACCAGGCGGTGCAGCGGCACCTGCGCGTCCACCACCGGGAACGGCGCCGTCATCACCTCGGACACCGGCCGGTCGAGCATCTTCGCGTCCTCGAGGACGCTGGCCATCATGCCCTCGTTCACCGAGCCGACGCTCTCGCCCTCGTCGACCACTGGAAGCTGCGAGAGCCCCCAGGTGCTGAGCAGGTTCAGCGCCTGGCGCAGGTTCGCCGAGGGGGCCACCGAGACCAGCGGCGGCAACTCCTCCGGGTGGCGGTGCAGCAGCTCCCCGGCGGTGACGCGGTCGCCCTCCATCATCTGGTTCTCTCGCATCCAGGCGTCGTCGTACACCTTGGAGAGGTAGCGCTCGCCGGTGTCGCAGAGGATGCTGACCACGCAGGCGTCGGGATCGTCGAGCCGCCTCGCCACCTCGAGCGCGCACCAGACGTTGCTGCCGGTGGAGCCGCCCACGAACAGCCCTTCCTCGCGGGTGAGCCGGCGCGCGGTGCGGAACGAGTCCGCGTCGGTGACGGTCATCCACTCGTCGACGACACCGAAGTCCAGCGAGGTCGGGATCTTGTCGCCGCCGATCCCCTCCACCTTGTACGGCCAGCCCTGGCCCTTCTGGTGCGTCCGCGCGTACTCGCTGTAGATCGAGCCCACCGGGTCGCCAGCGACCACCCGGACCGCCGGGTTCTTCTCCTTGAGGTAGCGGCCGGCACCGGTCACCGTGCCGCCGGTCCCCGGGGCGCAGACGAAGTGGGTCACCTTCCCCTGTGTCTGCTCCCAGATCTCCGGCCCCGTGGTGGCGTAGTGCGCCCTGGGGTTGTCCTCGTTGTAGTGCTGGTTGGCGAAGATGGCGCCCGGCGTCTGGGCCACGATCGTCTTCGCCTTCTGGATGTAGTACTCGGGGTGCTCCGGCGGCACCGCGGTCGGGACCACGATCACCTCCGCCCCGAAGGCGCGCAGCAGCCGGATCTTCTCGCTCGACATCTTGTCCGGGATGGTGAAGATGCAGCGGTAGCCGCGGGTGGCGGCTGCGATCGCCAGGCCGACGCCGGTGTTGCCCGAGGTCGCCTCCACGATCACGCCGCCCGGCTTCAGCGCGCCCCGCCGCTCGGCTCCCTCGATGATCGCCAGGCCGATGCGGTCCTTCACCGAGCCGCCGGGGTTCAGGTTCTCGGCCTTGGCGTAGATCGGGGTGCGGATGCCGCGGGCGATGCGGCGCAGGCG
>Ga0335069_10001757_pt1 | contig 34375 bp, 32 predicted proteins | sample Lox_Sample_11_FD_206714 | JGI IMG/M metagenome (GOLD analysis project Ga0335069, IMG submission 206714) | Soil microbial communities from Loxahatchee National Wildlife Refuge, Florida, United States - Lox_Sample_1.1 | ecosystem: Environmental > Terrestrial > Soil > Wetlands | place: USA... | reverse complement strand
TATGTAGGCATTAGCCGAGGAAAAGTGCGGCGTCGTGATACTGACTACTGCGCCGTCGCGGCTGACCCGATGAATCTCTTCCATTACTGCGATCACATCCGTGCAGTGCTCAATTACGTCGAAGGCAAAAATCTTGTCGAAATGACTATCCGGCAGGGGCCACGGGCGTTGATTGAGGTTATGGATCAGATCAGCGCCGGTAACCGGATTAATATCAACGTTCACGGCCTCCGGAATGAGTTTCCGCCCGCATCCGAGGTTAAGCTGATCGCGATCCTCGATGGGTACGGTCGTTGTCACCGGCACCTCAGCGATGCGCTCAGCTTGCATCGCCTTCACTGGACACAATCCATTCGGCATCGCTAAACACCGGCCCGTCCATCGCTCGTGGCAGCAGGCCCGTCCCGTAAACATCGGCCGGAAAAACTTCGAGCGTCACGGCATCAATAATTACATCGAGATCCCGCGTCTGATCGGCAAAATCGCCAAAATAGAGATCGAGCAGATATGTCCCCGGCATCAGCGGCAAGCGAGGGAATCGGCACGTAATCTTGCCTTCGGCCAACGCTGGCCCATCGAAACCCTGGCGCGTCCAGCGATTGCTCACGCCGAAGATCGGAGCACCGTGCGCACTCTTAATGGTCACAGCCAGGATGGGACGCACAGGGTGAGGAGCAGCGAAGGTGGCCTCGACCGAGAGTGGAGCGGCGATCCGCACTGCACCCGCTTCCGAACTGCTCAACGCGACTGAGGTCATCAGCGGTGTTGAGATACTGCTGCGCCCGGGATGCTTCCGCAGGTCGCGGGTGCCTTGATCGCGGATAATTTCGCTCGTCATGTAGCGCGAGACCATCTCGTCGGGCGCTCCGATCGCGTCGAGCTGACCGCCCTTGATAATCATGCAGGAGCTGCACAGCGCCTCAATCGACGCCATATTGTGACTGACGAAAATCACCGTCCGGCCGGTGCGCGCCACATCACCCATCTTGCCGAGACAGCGTTTCTGGAAGGCCGCATCGCCGACGGCCAGCACTTCATCAACCAGCAAAATCTCGGGTTCGAGATGGGCCGCGACACCGAACGCAAGACGCACGTACATACCGCTCGAGTAGTGCTTAACCGGCGTATCGATAAAACGATCGACCTCGGCGAACGCGACGATTTCGTCGAACTTCCGCGCGATTTCGGCCCGGCGCATCCCGAGGATCGCCCCACTCAAATAGACATTGTCGCGACCGGTCAACTCCGGATGGAACCCGGTGCCGACCTCGAGCAGACTGCCGACCCGTCCATAGAGTTCCGCCTGACCGGTCGTCGGCTCCGTGATCCGCGAAAGAATCTTCAGCAGCGTCGATTTGCCTGCGCCGTTGCGACCGATAATACCGAGCACATCGCCGGGCTGAACTTCGAAGCTGACTTCGTTCAACGCGTCGACGTATTCGCCCTGTGGTTTGGAGGCCGCTTGTCGGCCACTACTCATCGCTGCGCGACGAACCCATCGGGCTGGCGCAGTGATCGTCTCCATCAGGCTTTCGCGCAGCGTGTGATAGGGCTGTCGCGATCCGATACGGTAGCGCTTGCCGAGATTCTCTACTTTGATGATCGGGCGCATCGGGCCATCAGATAATATCGGCGAACTGCATCTCCATCCGGCGGAACGCATAGGCCGAATAGACCAGCACGGCCAATGCGATACCCAGCGAAATAGCTACATCACTCCACGGAAACGGATGGCCAAAAATCGCCGCGCGGAAGCCGGCGATCGCACCACTGAGCGGATTGAGTCGCAGCAGCCATCGCCAACCGGCAGGGACGAAGCTCAGGGGATAGATAATCGGGGTCACGAACATCCAGAGCTGCAGCACGAAAGGCAAGGCGTAGCGAATATCGCGATACTTAACGTTGAGCGCCGACATCCACATTCCCGTACCGAGTGCGATCAACGTAATCAGCAGCGTCAGCAGCGGGAACATCAGCAGGGCCGGCGTGAATGAGACGCCGTACCAGGCCATCATCAGTAACAGAATCAGCGAGGCGAGAATAAAGTCTACCAGTGCGGCAGCAACTGCAGCACCCGGAATCACAAGTCGAGGAAAATAGACTTTCGTGATCAGGCTCGCGTTTCCAACCAAGCTGTTACCGCTATTGGTAACGGCTGAACTGAAGAAATTCCAAGGCAGCAAGCCGGCATATGAGAAGATCGCGTAGGGCTCGCCATCCGACGGTACTTTGGCCAAGCGGCCAAAGAAAAACGTAAAGACCACCATCGTGAGGAGCGGCTGCAAAATCGCCCAGGTGACGCCCAAGGCGGTCTGTTTGTAGCGGACTTTGACGTCTCGCCAAGCCAGAAAGAAGAACAGATCGCGATGGCGCCACAGGTCGCCGAGTTCGAGGCCCATCCAGCGCCGACCACTCTTGATAACCAGCACCGGGTTCTCCGGAAGCGCTGGAGCATCCGCGGGCGAAGGAGAGACAGCCGAACCGCCCACAGCCGCCGATTCGGCGATGTTGGACGTTGATAGCGGCAATTCCTGAGCGTCCATCAGAGAGCTTCCGTGGCGCGATTATATAGGAATGGCGCGAACCGATTCAGCCTTCTTTCAAGCATACCTCAGCCGCCTTTGGTTTCGACTGCATCGAGAATCGCCCTCGCCATCGCCTGTTCCGTGTGCGCACGCAAGGTTTTGGCAAAGGTTCGGAAGCCCTCTTTGATGGCAGCAATGCGCGACGACCATTCGAGCATGCGCGCCTCCAAGGCCTCGTCATCCGCAGGATTCGCCAGCAGCATCTCGCTCAACCCCGCGGGATAGCGCTCTGCCACTCCCGCAGAGGCGCTGATGATTGCCGGCACGCCGCTGCAAATCGCCTCCTGAACATTGAGACCGTATGGCTCGTAAAACACCGGGCTTACGAGCAGATCAGCCGCAGCCAACAACGTGGCGATATCGTCGGTAAAGCCGATCATCCTGACGCGATCGGCCAAACCTGCTTCGGAGATGTTCCTCTGCCATCGGGGAACCGCTCTCCCGCCGCCCGCAGCGACGAGCACTGCCGTCCAATCCTTGCGACGACAGAGACGTTGCCACGCCTTCCAAAGCGTCGCGAAGCCCTTGCGCGGGTCGTAGCCCAGCGCGCCGACGAAGGCGACTAGAGGCTGACCATCCGAGACCCCAAATGAGGCTCGGGCGGCGGCGCGACTCTCCGGAGACGGTGAAGCGTACCGTTCGTCGTTTCCGGGATAGACGGTCACGACGCGATCGACAGGCAAGCCGAAGCGCTCGATCACTTCGCGGCGCGTGCCGTTGGAATTCGCGATAAGAAGTCGCGCGCGGGGCAGTATCCTGCGCTCCCGACGAAGTGTCAGCGATGCTTCGTAGCGGCTCTTTGCGCGAAGCCACGCAGGACCCTCATCCGCACGCGCAGGCCATGCATGGTTCACGAAATGGACCCAATTGATATCAGGCCAGTCGCAATTGACCCCATTTACCACGACGCGGGCTGAGGGATCGTTACTAACGACCTGCGCAGCAACTGCCCTGCCCTTTTGATCGATCAGACGCTGGCCGAGGAAAAAGGAGCCTCCCGACTTACCGACTACATGAGTTGTGACCAAGGGATCCGCAGCCAAATCAGACTCAATCCGATGAGCCACCAGATGCACCCGGGTACCGCGGCCGACCAGCTCTCGCGCCAGAGCAGCATTGAGCCGATCCATGCCACCGGCCTGATGGAACCCTCCGGCAACGAGGACCCAGGGAGCCTTGCGCATCGCGCCGTTCAAGCGGTGCTGGCAACCGGGAGCTTGGGCTGCCTCCGTGAGGATTCAGCGCCCGCAGCGATCCGCTCATCGATCTCTGGTGCGGCTATCCATCCGGCGAAGAGGAGTAGCATCCCAGTCTGCGGAATCGCGTTCAGAAGTCCGGTACCGAGCGGGGCAGTCGCGAACGAAATCACACAGAAGAGTCGCGCCAGCCACTTGCCCATAAACCATGGATCTGTCTTGCGCGGCGGCCGTCGGGTTAGCAGCCAGATGATAAACCCGACCCACACGAGGAGACCCGGTATACCTTGCTCGGCCACGATACGTGCATATTCGTTTTCCATCGCGACCGGATCTCTGACCAAGTCCTGAAGGAAATAAGGAACGCTGGTGCCCCCGCCGCCGAGGCCGTTGCCCAACGGATACTCCTCAATCAGATCGAAGATGCTTTCGTTTACGCTCATATGAATGCGATCGGTGATTACCCCCTTCTGCGTGAGGGTGAAGAATCGCTGCATCCGCGGAGTGAGGGCGACGAGGATACTGATACCAAAGACCAACGCCACCCAGCCCTTCCATGAGAGATGACCGATTCGGCCCGAAGCGGTCATGATCGCAACCATGAGGATCAAGACGGCGGCCTCGGAACGCGATGCCGCCAGAAAGACTCCAATTGCTGAAGCGCCGCATGCCGCAAATAGCAGGTAACGGCCCCAGCTATGTGCTCGCTCAAGGCTTAACGCACCAAGCAGGAGAGGCATGCTGGCGACCATACAAGTCGCGTAAGCGGCGGCATGTGTGAAGGTCCCCGGAATCCGATAGTGGTTCTCGCCGTCGAAAATAACGTCGGTGCTCTTGTAAATAATCGCGTCGACCGCATTGAAGGGATAAAAGACGGGTACTCCCAGAATCGTCTCAGCGATCGCCACGATAAAAACGAGGATATTCAGTATCGCCAGGCTCTTCGCCAACATGGGCAAATCCCGGCCACTCAGCATCGCACCATAAAGAATGAACGGCACAAAGAGCACGTTGCCGCGCCATCCGACCAGTTGGATTAATACGTGCTGAGAAGGAACCAGCAGCAACGCCGTGGGCCATCCGATCAAGCAGACAACCCAAGGCATCAGGCCGCGCAGTCTATAGCGCTGAATCGCATTCACCGGGCGCGTGACGGCGGCGAGAAACAGCCCGGCAAAGGCTACGTCGAATACGAATTGAGCTACCGGGCTCCCGACGTTGGCACGGATAATTCCGTAGAGGTAGCCCCATCCGAAAACTGCTGCGACTCCGGCCCAAAGGGCGTAGCGCGTGGCGAGAAAACTGACCAAAAACGCGACGATACAGATTCCGATCGCTACCATCGAACGCGCTCCGGGAGCGTCAGTCTCGACGAAACGATCTCACCTAGGAAGGATATGCCCATAAGAGCCCGAAGCGATTACCCTCTATGGAGTATTCCACCACTTTCTCGATCACGAAACCCAAGTTTGTAAGTCGTGCGCAAATCGCTTCATCCGCATGTGGCCGTTCCCGACTGGTATGCCACTCCAGCACGAGACCGCGGGGGTTCAGCGTCGCAAAGCGATCATCTATCAGCAGGTCGTATTCGGCCCCCTCGCAGTCCATCTTGAGCAGGTCAATGGGCCCCTCCCCGACAGTCGCGAAGAAATCTACGACTGGCACAGGGATTTGACCGTTCTTCGCCTCCACAACAAGATGCGAGGCCTCACCCGAGTCAGTGAGAAAGGCTTGTCCCGTTGCGACCCCCGCGGCCGCGGGAACGATCGTAACGCGACCTTCAAGCCGATTCGCCGCGAGGTTTTGCGCGATCTGGCTCAGATGAGCCGGATGAGGTTCGAAGGCCACGATCGCGGCCGCAGGAAAGCTGTGAGCAAAGTAGCTGATGGCGTAGCCGACGTTGGCACCGACATCGACGATACGTCTTACAGATTCGGATGCGAGCGGTCGCGGCGAGCGGTAAAGCTCCTGCACAAAAATCTCGTGAGCAACGCTCAGATCGCCGGCGGGCGCCGGACGGATCACGAGACGCGGTCCGCCGCTGAGTTGGACGGTGAGGCTGCGCTTCGCCCCAGCCACACGCCAGACGAGATAGCGCACGCGAGAAACCGGTCGCATCAGGTTGCGAAGATACAGTGTCGGTGCAGTTGAGCCTGGCCGATTCATCCCGGCGAAATTCCCTCACGCCTGCCGGTCCCCGCAGAGCGCTGGACGATCGCCACGAGTTCGCCCAGCTGGTGGCTTGGATCGCAGACCATCTTCACCCGGTGTGCTCCGGCTTCGCCGAGTTGCAGCCGCAGAGCGCGATCCTGAATCAACTGTTCGAGCATCCCGGCTAACTGCTCGGGATCACGCGGGGGCGCGATAAGCGCGCACGATTCATCGATCAAATCCGCAACTCCGCCAAGAGCGGTGGTGACGATAGGCAGGGACGCCGCCATCGCTTCGGCAAAGATAATCCCGAAAGGTTCAGGCTCGGTGTTGGGCTGGCAATAGATATCAGCGGCGCGGAGAACCGCCGGTATATCCGAACGTTGGCCGCAGAAGCGTATCCGTTCATCGAGCCCGAGCTCCGCGACGCGCCATTCCAGTTGTCCGAGATAACGCTGCTCGCTGGAGCGTTGTGCGCCTCCGACGATCCAGCATTCCCATCCCGCGATATCGCGCAGTCGGCCCAGCGCCTCGATATGATCGCGATGGCCCTTCCAGCCCTCGAAGCGGCTCGCCTGCACGATAACCACCGCGTCATCAGCGGTGCCCATGCTGGCGCGCAGGGCCCATCGCCAACTCTCATCAGCTGTCCTCGTGTCGAGCTCGACCGGAGCGTGAAATACTTCGTACGGGACGTTCCTATAGAGATACGCAAGGGTCGAGGCGGTATGGCCGCTATTGCAGATTGCCCGATCCGGTTTGGTTAGCGCCGCCCAGCGCTCGAGCCAGTGCCGACCTCGCGCAATATCGTGCATCCAGAAGATCAGCGGCGTACGCGAGGCCCGCACGGTCGCTCCGAAGAGAGCTTGCGACCACGGCATATGGCAGATAGCTGCATCGTAACGACCCTCGCGCAGCAGTCGCGTCAGATGCTTGCGAGCGTTAAGAATCGTCCAGGGGTTGCGCGTTTTGACTTCTCCGATCAGCGCGGGTTGCGCGCCCATCTCGCGCAGCTCGTTGGCCAGCCGCCCTTCGAAGCACAGGGCAAAATCCTGTTCGAGCGAAACGAGATGCTGAAAGCGGCGTAGCGTCAGGATCAGCGCCTCGACTCCGCCGTACAGATTCCCGCTATGAATGTGCAGGAGCCGCACGAACTCCCCCTGCCCTCGGGACGGCCAACGACTCGTAGATTGACGCGAACTCGGCACCCATGCGTTTGCGATCGAAGCGCCCTTCGGCGGTTCGACGCCCGTTCGCGCCGAGCCGAAGGCGCAGATCGCGATCGGTGACCAGCCGTTCGATAGCTCGCGCCAATCCCTGTGCATCACCCGGCCGATGCACCATCGCGTTTGAGCCGTCCTCAATCAATTCCGTCACCCCACCAGCGGCGCTCGCAATCACCGCGCGGCCAGACGCCATCCCCTCCACCACCACCAGACCGAAGGGTTCGGGTTTGGTACTCGCGTGTACAACGATATCCAGCGATCGTAGCACCGCAGGGACTTCAGCCAGATAATCGGTGAAGCCAACTCTTTCTCTAACTCCCAGATTATCGGCCATCGCATGCAATTCAGCCATCGTGAACTGACTGCCGCCGGTCTGATAAATCGGCCCGCCAATCACATAGGCACGAACCTTCAGATTAGTCGGCAACATCGAAAGCGCCCTGAGAAAAACCTCGTGCCCTTTCCAACGCGCGGCCGTCGCCAACATACCAACCCTGACGATCTCGCCATTCGATAGCCCGAGGCCGCAGAGCGTGTCGAGGTCGAGCATCGAACCTTCGGGCGCAAACCGCTCCAAATTGATTCCGTTGTATATTGTGCGCATCGGTAGGGCGTCGCCCAGTTCCGGCTGAGCATCATCTGCGACACTCTGCGAGTTAGCAACCACCATCGCGCACCGCTTCCGATGCATCCGGAGCAACGGCCGTATCAGTGGGCGCGATCGAAGATAGTCATGCAGATGCCACAGCACCGCGCTATCAGCCGTCGCGGCGCGAGCACCTAGCAGATGCATCTTGAAGCCGTTCGCGTGAATAACGTCCGGCTGAAACGCCCGGATCGCGCGCGCCAGTTCCCGTGTATACCCGATTATCGCCGGTGTGGAGGCTCCCAATCGGCCCACCGCTCGCCATCGACGGATAAATGCCCCCCCGTCGCTCATCGATCCATCCGCGTCGCCAAGGCTGGCGAGTGACGGCGGGAACGGCACCACCCGATGTTCGATCCCCAGACCTTGTGCCTCATCAATCAAGCCACCGGAGCCCGGCACTATCAGCAGGCCTTGCCAGGACGGTTGTTGCTCATGAACCGTCGCGATCAAATCGAGGAGCACTCGCTCGGCTCCACCAATTGCGCCGGCCTGGCTGAGATACAAAACCTTCACGACTTCAAGTCAGCGCGTAGCCGCTTTTGGATCGGCTCCCGCTTGCTGAGGTGAGGCGGCCGTTCGCTCTTCAAAAGTGGAATAGATTCTGGCGTAATATTGATTCTCTGGCGCCAGCGTTTGCGCCCGATGGTACGCTTTACCCGCCGCGGCGTAATCGTAGTCACGTTCGTAGCTTTGGCCCAGATCAAACCAGGCTTCCGCCGAAAACGGCCGCAACTCGGTCGCACGACTAAAGGCGGTCGCGGCCCGCCCAAAGCGCTTGTCTTCGAGGTAGGCCGTCCCCAGCCGCATCGCGGTTTCGAACGATGATCGATACCGCAAAGCATCTTCAAGCGCGCCGACCACCGCATCGCGATCACCGGCGGCGGCGGCGCCATCGGCTAGTCCGAGACTCAGCTCAAACGGGTCAGCACCGTTGCTGATTGCTGTCTTCACTGTCTCGCGGGCCTGATCCAATCGATGAGAAGGTCCGTAGACCGACCGAATCAACTCGGCGTAGGGATGAGCATCGGCAGGATCGATTCTGCTCGCGCTATTCAGTATCTCTTCTGCGCTTCGATCATCGCCGGCCATAGCGTAGTTGCGACCCGCTTCAACCAGATAATCAATCTGCTGCATCGGATCCGCCTGCTCTTTGGCCATACGCACGTTTAGCTCTGCGATATCCTTGTAACGTCCGAGGTTGCGATAAAACCCCGCGAGGGCATCCACCGAACCATCGAAGTCGTTTTGGATTGCCCGTTCGAAGCCGGCGACGACGGCGGCCTGCTCCTCGGGCAATAGCCACGGAATCGACTGCGCTCCCAGATAGTAATGTGCCTCGAGCCTGGGAGCATGAAACGTCGACAAGGTTATCTGTTCGAGCCCACCAGCCTTGTCTCCTCCGCGCAACAGATCCTGCATGTAAAGATCTCGCGCGATCGGATTATTCGGATCGAGCCAGACTGCCGACCGGATCAACAGGCTGCGTAGAGCCGCGGGTGTATCAGGATTCGCCTTTCCTACCAACGCTAGGTGAGCACTGCCCATAGCCGGATGACGCGCGAGAGTCCTCACCGCACTGGTCGCGTCCGGCGCATTGATTACGCCGTAAGGGTAGGCTTCGCCATCCTGGAGCCAGACTAAAATGATCAGACCCGTGCAGATCGCCCCGCACAACGTCATCTGAGCAACCAAATGAGATGCCTTGCGGGTGACGAGCTTCGGTTCAGTGGGGCGGCGCGATTCGGCTGTGAGCGCGATTCGCAGAGCCAACGCGCCAAGAATTACAAAGAGTAAGGCGTTGGCGGGAGTGCGAAAACTGAAGTCGGAGATTTCGTGAATCAGGAAGGCCGTGATTGATCCGATCAGCCCTGCAAATAAGGTCCTCTGACGCTCAGATAGAACAGTGATGTTTTGATAGAGGCTGCGGAAGGCTGCTACTCCGAGCCAGCCAAGCAGAATCCCTCCGACGAGCCCGGTTTCCGCAATAAACTGGATATAGTCATTCTCGGCTTCGCGAAAGAAGAACGGTATCCACGGTGGTCGTTGATAATGGGGAAAGTGCTCCGGCCAGCATCCCAACCCCACGCCGAAGAAAGGGAAGTCGGCGATCATCCTCAGCGTGTCGCGCCAGACTAAAGGGCGATAAATCCCCGAGCTGAAGCCTCCAAACGTCGACATCACTCGATTCGCTATTTCGCCCTCCCCGATCGGTCCGGCGAAGAAGAACAACCCAACCACAAGGAACAGGAGCGCTGCCGTCGCATAGTAGATCCAGCGTTTACCGAGTGATTCGGCAATCTTCGGCGCGAGCGACGGGGACCATCGGATCGACAGAAAAAGCACAGTGCCGACGCCAGCGATCGCGGCGATCCATCCGGCGCGCGAAAGACTCAGCAGAATCGCGGGCGCGATTATTGTGCATCCGAGCCCCGCCGCCAGACGAACGTTGTCGCGCCATTCGCGTGGCACGAAATCGAGCGGAAATAGCGTGGCGACGACCGCCAACGGCAAAACCATCGCGAGATAGTTGGCGAAGTGATCGGGATCGACGAAAGGCCCACTCGCCCGGGGAGGATTGGGAAAGAGCGGCCCGCCCCAATCGCGCGGGATATAAAACCAAAGCAGTTTGCCGTTCCACCAGGCGCGCTCGAAGAGTCCGACTACCGCGATAACTGTTCCCACAACCATCGCAGCCAAAATCAGATTGCGCTGAAAGCGCCCCTCCGCATCACGTTCGCCGATCAAGCCGACCGGATAGCTGAGCACCACGAGGAAAACCGTTGCCAACGCCAACCATTCGATCAGGCTCGAAGCGGTTACCGTCGGGGCGATCGAAAGGGTACGCCAGTAGAGCTTGCTCCATCCGGAAGGCAGGGCGCCTCGATTAGCCTGGGTGGCAGCGGGCCGAGACTGGATCGATGATCCTGAGGTTGCGTTTTGGCTGGCGGTCATGGGCGCGAGGGATTGATAAGGAGCGAACCACGGCCAGCCTGGAAGACTCTTCTGATATAGCTGAAAGCTCTTCGGCGCGACGATCCGCAATCCGCGGGGTGGCATCGGGATTAGCTGCGCAACGATCAGGCCGCTGATAGCAGCTAGCGGCAAAGCGAACCGGAGTAGCGGTTTAGTCGCAATCGCAAGTCGAGGTCGCGCCGGCGCTTCCTGCCAGACTTTAATCAACCATCCGAGCGGAAGAAGAAAACAGGTCGTCTCGATAATAGTGAAGGCTGCGCGATGGACTCCGCCAAAAGCCAATGTACTGCCGGCTATCAGCACGACCAGTACCGTCGTGATAAGCCGGTCAGACCATCGCACGCTCAGTCTCACGATGACCTCCGGAGCTCCCCAGCGCTGGCAGTCGTGTGATTAGAGATCGGGAAATCCGCACTACGCGGTCTCTTCCAGACCTTCGTCACCTTTGCCCGGACTGCCGTAGTAGTCACGATGGTAATAGTAGTAGTAATCGGGGCTTTGCAGATGGATTCGGTTAAGCACTACGCCGAGAATCTTCCCGCGAGCATATTCCAGACGAGCGCAGGCGGCCTTGACCTGTTGCCGCGGCGTCGCGACGCCATTGGCCACAACGACGATTCCGTCGACGATACCCGCCAGTAACAGAGCGTCGCTGACGGGCAGTACCGGGGACGAATCGATAATCACATGGCGATAGCTCTCGCCCATCTCCGCCAAGGTCTCAGCCATTTTGGGCGAACCCAGTAGCTCGGTCGGATTCGGTGGGGCGGAGCCGGCACTGAGAAAATCCAGATTCTCAATCTCGGTCCGCCGGCGCACATCCTGCCACTTGCGGGTCCCGGTCAGCGCCTCGGTTAAACCGGCCAGATTCTCTACCGCGAGCACATGATGACATCGGGCGCGCCGCAAATCGGCATCGATCAACAGGCACGGGCCGAGCTGCGCGAGCATCGTGGCCAGATTAACCGAAGTGACTGTCTTACCTTCGCGGCTAGTGGCGCTTGCAATCAGGATAATTTTGGGAGGTGATCCGGCTCGCGATAACAGGACCGCCGTACGCAGATTACGATAAGCCTCGCCTAGCGAGGAATAAGAGCCATGCGAGTGAACCAATTCCCGACCAGGCTGAACCGTCGGCGCCGATCCATCGACCAGTAGCTGACGCGAACCATTCGTATCGGCGATGCCAAGGCTGGCAAATTCGGGGACGACACCGAGACTCGGCAGGCGCAGGTAGTTTTCTGCCTCTTCGGGGTTCTTGAGCGTGTTGTCGAGAAAATCGAGCAGAAACGCCAAACCGATACCGCAAGCGAGCCCGAAGATCAGCGACATCAGCATATCGCGAGTCTTGCGTGGCGTCGTTGGCGAAGTCGGAACTTCTGCTGAGTTGATAATCGAAACCAGCGTATGCTGATCGCCGCTGACGACTTCGACGTCTTTCATGCGGGTCAGAACTGCGTTGTACAGTTCGCGATTCGTGTCGACTTCGCGCTGAAGGATTGCGTATTGAGCTGCCGCATCGTTCAGATTCAGCGTCTCTGTCCGTTGTCGGCCCATCTCCGCTTGGAGTTCAGCTTCTTTCCCTTTGGCGGCGTTGTACTGGGTCTCAATTCCGCTGACGACGTTGTTAATCGCCAGTTTCAAGCGGGCCTCTGCGGCGCCAATCTGGGCTTTCAGCTTGGCCAGCGGAGGGTACGATTCCTTGAACTGACTGGATAACGCGGCAGCTTGACCGTACAACTCGTTGAGTTGCTTCTGCAGCTCCTGAATCGTCGTATCCTGCATAACCTGTGGTAAGGAACCGTAGTCGTGTCGGTTGATCTGCTGGACCTGGGCTTCGAGGGCAATTCTTGCGACTTGAGCCTCCGTCAGCTGCTTGTTCAGATCGGCCAAACGGTCGAGGACCACAGCGTCCTTGCCATCGACAGAGATAAGTCCAGGGATGATCCCCTTGTTGCGGCGGTAATCATTCAAAGCAGCTTCGGATTTCGCGAGCTGCTCCTTAATATCGGCAAGCTTGTCGTGCAGAAAGTGCTGCGCCTCCTCGCTCTGATGACCTCGCATCCGATTCTGTTCGCGCTCGTAGGCTGCGACGTGGGCGTTAGCCAGTTCGGCCGAGAGATGTGGATCGGGTGTGGCGAAGCTGATTTTTACCAGGTTCGTATCGGCTACCGGCGACACCTTAAGCATCTGCAGATACGCATGTACTGCTCCAGCTGGGGCCTCCGACGCCGGATCGAACTCACCCGAGGGCAGTGTCATCGGAACAGGACGAGTCTCTTTTGCCGGCGCGCTTTTGTTCAGATTAAGCCATCGGCTGAGAAAACCATCTCGGTTCTTCCCGCCGGTGAATCCCGGGTTGTGATCGAGATTCAGCTCGGTTACCACCGTAGCCGCCAGATTCCGGCTCTGAAGAATGGCGCATTGCGTCTTGTAGTACTGGTCAGCGTTGGCGGCGGCGGTTTCGATCTCGACCAGATTCTCGAGCGCACTCGCACCCTGCTCGGCGTTGGGCTGTATCTGGACCGTGGTTTCCGCCGTGTAGATCGGGACTTCACCCATCAGGCGGATAGCCATCAGGATTACCGTGGCCACCGTAACGCCGATTACAACGCGGAGATGCCTGCGAACGGTGCGCCAGTAGCGCCATACGTCGATCAGCGGCTCATTTTCACCGGCAAAAACTTCACGCGCCTGGGCCTCGATCTCGTGGATCGTTGGAACAGTTGCGCGCCGTATAAAGAGCCGTGATTCGTCCATCGTCTAGGGTATCTGTGGTCCCGCGATGCCTATTCGTGACGCCACAGAGTAGAAGATATACGGTCCTATCCGCCAGTTGGAGTAGGGAACATCGACGACGTCATTGGCCTGCACCGGGATATCGTCCTCGGAACCATTCGAGATTTTCTCCAGGTTAATCGGAATGGTCTTCTTGGATCCATCCTTTTCGCTGCGCAACAAGGTGACGTCTTTAGTATTGGCAGCATACATTGGCCCACCTGCGGCGCCAATAGCTCCTAAAACCGTCAGCCCTGAACCAACGGGGAAATGCCCCGGATGTTGCACCCATCCCACCACCATGACCTCGCCACCGCCCGGTACGACGATTACGTCACCGGGACGCACCGGCAAATTCATGTAGCGACCGCTGCCGGTAAGCGACGTGCTCTTGAGACTGATTGAAACGGCGTGCACCGAGCCCGTTGAGCGAATAGCTCGTTCCGCCATATCCGGCCCGCCTGCGATCGAGGACACCGAGCGGATGCTCCCGCTACGCGTGTCATCCCCCGGGATCAGCACCAACTGATCGGCGGCCGACGCCGCGACTCCTCCTGCAGCCGTGAGGACGTCGAGCATCGTCTCGGCCGGACTATCGAGCACGTAGAGACCCGGCTTGTTTACAGCCCCGACCACTGCGACCTGGCGGTTCTTGTACTCATCGACGAACACCGTCGCCTGCGGATTGTACATATACTTCTGCAGCAGCTGGTCGAGCTCACGCGCGAGCCCATCTTCGGTCAGACCACCAACCTGCACGACACCCACCAGCGGCAGCTCGATCGTTCCCGTACCGGTTACACGAACCTTGCGGTCGGTAATCTCCTCGATCTGCGGGACGGAGATGCGGAGCACATCACCCGGACCGATAGGATAGTCATCGGAGCTACTGTTCGGATTCGTCTTGCGTCGATCCCACAGTTGGCTCAACACCGCATCGTCCTCTTGAGGCAACGGTTGGCCCGTCGCCGGCGCCGGAGGGTACTGGATATTCGCCGTATTAGTTGGAGACGATGCCGGCGGCGATTCAACCCGCATCGCGCCGGTCGGAGCGCACGATTCGGTCAGCATGAAAAGCGCAGCAATCAAGCAATAGGAGAGGAAGCCGCCGCCATTTTTCTGCGGATAGTCACCACGGATCCAATCGGCCCTCGGGAGAAAGCACGTCACTGTTAATTCGCTACTCGGTCGAACCGTCATCCGCATGCGATCTTGCGCGTCGCGATTTATCACTATCGCGGGCGCAGATTCTGGAGCCGTCGTTCGTATACTTTTGCATACTTCAGAAAGACATAGAATGCCGCAGTCATCGCCGCGTAGAGTCCGCGCCCACCATCGAGAAACCCACCGCGCAGAACATAAAAATTAAAGAATCGCCACAAAGGATGCGTTACCATTTGTAGCGATGCCCAAACTGATGGTTCGATCTGTGCCGCGCCGCGGGTGCTGAAACGATTAATTGTCGCAACATGGTCGGCGATATCGCGATAACTGAAGTGCAGTATCGGTGCGGAGAGCCTGCCGATACGACCATCCACGACCACCTTGTCGTGAGGATCGACCCCGCCGATATGCCCTTTCGCTCGCCTGAAGAGGCGCACCGGAAAGTCCCGATAGATCGGGCGGCGATAGTAGTACCGCAGATGGTATAGAACCCGTTGAATCCGATAGCCATCAGACGGATTCGCGGACGTCACGACTGCATCGATTTCGCGCGCCAGTTCTCCCGTGGCCTGCTCGTCCGCATCGAGGAGCAGCACCCACTCCGAAGTTGCTCGATCGAGCGCCGACTGCTTCTGCCGAACGTAATCAGTGAACTCTTGCTGAAAGACCTTCGCTCCCAGGCTCTCTGCGATTGCCACGGTGCGATCGGTCGAAAAGGAATCGACCACGATTAGCTCATCGCAAAAGGATTTAGCGCTGCCCAGGCATTGCCCTATCAGCTCTTCTTCATCCCGGGTGATGACAATCAATGAAATCGTTGGTCGCGTCATGATTTCAGCTCTTCCCCGAGGGTTGAGCCTCTATCTCTCGAATAAACGGCGCCGACGCTGCGCAGACCGCGCGATAAGTCGCTTCATCGATCCGCCCGCGCATCAGCTCGACCCGCAGGAGTAAGGCATAAGTCCGGATCACATCGGCACGACAATATCGTCGAATCTCATCAAGGCGGCCCGCTTCGAAGTAAGGCTGCACCTTCGATCCGTCGAGATCGGTCTTGCCGTCCATTCCGATCATCTTCAGCAGCAGATTCATCCCACCACGCAGCCCAGTCACACCGCAATTGGTGAGGTAATCGTACAGATCGAGATGATCCTCGCTCTCCCGGTTGCGCCTTGAATCGGACGCGAAGTAGCGCGGCGCCGAAATTCCGTAACGCAAAGCAGCCAATTCGAGAACCGGCAAGTCGAAGCCCCGTCCGTTGAAGCTCACCAGCACACCGTCGAAGCTTTCCAGCCGATGCCAAAAGGCGCGCACCAGATTCTCCTCGGAGTAATCTGCCATCGGCAGATTATCAACTGAACGCAGAACGTAGTCATCTCCGACTTCGCCGATCACTATCGCGATGGGCAGATGGAGCGTCAGGGGCATGAAATCACCGCTGCGGTTGCGCGGGTCCTGCCGGAAGCGCTCATACGCCTCTTCATCGCTGAGGTTGTCGCGGGGAAAGAAGACCTGATTCAGCAGCCGCTTGTCGATACGGGTTTCGATATCGAAGACCGCGAAAGCCATCGGCTAGGCCGATTTCGAGGCCCCTTTTTGATCGAGCCGATTGATAACCGTGCTCGCGATCGCGCGCATGGTTGCAGTCACCGGATGCTCCGGATGAGCCGCGACAATCGGACGCGCTTCGTCGCCGCCTTCACGCAACTCACGCGTCAGCGGCAGTTCTCCCAAGAAAGGGACACCCAGGCTTTCCGCAAAACGTGCACCACCGCCATGACTGAAGATCTCATGGCGATGACCACACTTGCGGCATAGGTGATAGCTCATGTTCTCGATCACGCCGAGAACCGGCACGCCGACTTCTCGAAACATCTCGACGCCGCGTTTCACGTCCAGCAGCGCAATCTCCTGCGGCGTCGTAACGATCACGCCGCCGGCGAGAGCCACCCGCTGCGTTATTGAGAGTTGCGCATCACCGGTACCAGGCGGCAGATCGAGCACGAGGCAATCGAGATCGCCCCACTCGACATTGAAGAGGAAATCGTTCTCGAGCTTGGTGATCATCGGACCACGCCAGATCACCGGGGTAGCGTCGTTGATGAACAACGCCATCGAGACATAGCGGATACCGAACCGCTCCAGCGGCACGATTTTCCGTTCCTCGGTGACGCGGACCTGCTCACCCGCCCCAACCATCATCGCGACGCTCGGCCCGTAAACGTCTGCATCCATCAGGCCGACACGCCATCCGAGCGACCCCAGCGCCACCGCAAGATTCACCGCAACCGTCGATTTTCCGACACCGCCCTTCCCACTTGCGACCGCAACCACGTGGCGTATTCCCGGAATCGGCTTGCGGGTCAGCGCAGCAGTGGCCATGTGCGGCGATGGCGGTTTCTCGAGTCGAATATTGACCGCCGGTACGCCCCGCATCGCCTTGACGGACTGCTCGATGGCCTTCGCGATCGCTCCTATTACTTCGGGCTTGGCGGTCGCGGCTGTCAGCACGACCGTCACCCCTTTGCTCGCAACCTCGATATCCTTGATCAGGCCGAAGGAAACGATATCGCGACTGTAGCCGGGATATTTGATCTGTTTGAGTTGATTGAGGATTTCTTGCGGCGTCGGCATCAAACACTCTGCCCGACCGCATATCTCGTCGGGCCAATGCGATGGGATGTTATCATTCCCACGCGACCCGCAAAACGCGGTGCCCAGCCTTTGGGACTTGCAGTGCTGGCCGAGGTGCTCAGCCGCCGACTTTCGTCCGCATCGTCACGAACTCTTCTGCGGCCGTCGGATGGATTCCGATCGTGGCATCGAACTGCGCCTTCGTAGCTCCGCATTTCACCGCGATCGCCAGACCCTGAATGATCTCGCCCGCGTCAGCACCCATCATATGAGCACCGACCACCTTGTCGGTTTTGCTGTCCACCACGAGCTTCATCAGAGTCTTTTCGTCGCGGCCACTCAGTGTGTGCTTGAGCGGCTTGAAGGTCGATTTGTAGATATCGATCTCGCCGCACCTGGTTCGCGCTTCGGTTTCGGTGAGGCCCACAGTCGCAATCGGCGGATGGCTGAAGACGGCGGACGCGATGTTCTCGTAATCGATCGTGCGCGGACGTCCGCCGAACAACGAATCGGCGAGCGCATGCCCCTCGGCGATCGCCACCGGCGTAAGATTCTTGCGATTGGTGAGGTCCCCGATCGCGTAGATACTCGGCACCGACGTTTGCGACCCTGCGTCGACAATCACTGCGCCATTGCGGTCAAGGGCGACTCCGGCCGCCTCGAGTCCTAACCCACGCGAGTTGGGATGCCGCCCCGTCGCATACATCACGATATCGGCTTCGATCGTCGATCCATCGCTCAGCGTCGCCACGAGACCATTGTTGGACTTTTCGATCCTGGTGATCGTCGTGCCGAGTCGGAGATTATGTCCGCGCTTGCGCATCTCCTCGCCGAGCGCGACGCGCAAATCGTCATCGAAGCCGCGCAGCAATTGATCGCCCCGATGGACCACCGTGGTTTCGCTGCCCAGGCCGTGAAACACGCCCGCGAACTCAACTGCGATATATCCCCCACCAACGATAATCGCGCGACGCGGCAGCTTATCGAGGTAGAAGGCCTCGTTGGACGTTATCGCCAGTTCGGCTCCCGGAATTTCCGGCTTGGTCGGCCAGCTTCCCGTCGCAGCCAGTAGATACTCCGTGGTAATGTGCCGGCCGTTGATCGTAACGGTGTGCGGATCGACGATTTCAGCTCGCCCGCAGATAATCTCGGCACCGGCACCCGTCAGCAAGCGCTCATAGATGCCGTTGAGGCGCTCGATCTCCCGATTCTTGTTCGCAATCAGCTTCGCCCAATCGAAAGGTGGGCGGCTGGGGCTCCATCCAAAGCCCACCGCGTCCTCGAAGGCGTCGGCAAATTCCGATGCGTAGACGAAGAGCTTCTTTGGAATACAGCCGACGTTAACGCAAGTACCACCGAGGTAACGCTCCTCAGCGACAGCCACTTTGGCACCGTAGGTCGCCGCGATCCGGCTGGCCCGAACGCCACCGGAACCGGCGCCTATGACAAAGAAATCGAGGTCGTACTTGCGCGTCATCGCTGGATCAGTCGGCCTTTGTGGCAGCCTTGGTCGGGGTCTTCATTTCGTCATCGATAACTTCGCTGAGTTTGTCGGCCGATTGAGCGCCCACAATCTCGCGTCCGTTAATAAAGAAAGTCGGCGTTCCCGTCACGCCGAGGGATTGCCCCTGCGCCATATCAGCCTTGATCGCCGCATCCGGTTTGCCCTTGTCGAAGCATTCGTCGAACTTCTTGGTGTCGAGATTAAGCTTCTTCGCTGTGACTTTCAGGTCGGCCGCCGTCAGCTTCGATTGATCTGCGAATAACGCATCGTGGTACGGCCAGAACTTGTCCTGCTCGGCAGCGCAGCTCGCAGCCCGGGCAGCATCCATCGCGTGCTCATGGAAGCTGAGCGGAAAGTTCATATAGACGAATTTGATACGGTCGCCGTACTTACCCGTGATCTGCTTCACGGAGCCTTCCGCAGCCCGGCAATACGGACATTGGAAATCGGAAAACTCGACCACCGTAACGGCCGCATCCTTGCCACCGCTCCACGGGCTGTTACCGATATTCACTTTGGACCGTGCCGGTTTCATCAGGATATCGACATGAGCGTCGTCGCGCAGTTTGGCGATCACCGCTGCGCGCTTTTCCGTCTCTTCCTTATGCTCCAATGCCGCAATCAAGCGTCCTTTGATCTGATCGAAGGTTTGCCCCTTCGTCTGGGAGTCGAGCTCTTTCTTATGTGCGTCGTAGAACTTGCGCGCATCCGCGTCCGTGACTTTGACATCGCCAACTTGTTTGGCGAGATATTGATCCGGAGAGAGACCCGCCTTCTTGGCAGCCTCGTCGACTACGTAGTCATCGACAAGTCGGTCGAGTGCGCGCTTGCGCAGGTCATAAAGCTGGGTCGGACTTACGCCGTTGAGCACGGCTTCGTCGACTTCCTGCTGGGTAATCTGGTGACTGCCGACGGTCGCAAGCGCCGCGCTACCAGAGCCACCCTGATCCGTGGCCGCCAACGCGCCGCCTAGACCTAAAGTTACGGAAATTAGAAGGAACACGCCCGCGATGCGATGAACCCTCCACGCCTCAAGCAACCCCGCCCTTCTCACTCTGCAGTCCATCAAGTGGTCCTCGTCATGCCCCGCAAACGGAGGCTCCAATAGGTTACAGATCTGACAAGGCTCTCGCGATGGGCTTTCCGCGTCCGGTTTTCACGACGCTTTGAGCGATCCGAACGGCCTTTGTTCCTGTTGCGAGACTCGCAGGCCGCGCTATCTCTGCGGCGAAATCAGCTAAACTGACGCAGTAGGAGGAAGCCATGTCGCAACTCGACGATTTTAATCAAGCAGTAATCAAGGAGTTCCGCGCCAATAAGGGCAAGGTGGGCGGCCAGATGGAAGGGATGCCGATGATTCTCGTGACCATGACCGGCGCGAAATCCGGGCGCACCATCGTAAAGCCGTTGGTCTATTCCAAGGACGGCGACCGCGTCGTGATCGTGGCATCGTTCGCCGGCGCGCCCATCAATCCACCCTGGTATCACAACCTGATGAAGAACCCGGTCGCCACTGTCGAAATCGGCACAGAGAAGTTCCAGGTGCGAGCTAAGGCTACCACCGGAGAAGAGCGCGAACGCCTCTTTAATCAGCACGCCGCGCAGATGCCGATCTTCAACGACTACAAGAAGAAAACGTCACGGCAGATTCCGGTGCTCGTCCTCGAACGTACCTGAATCTCGACGTATCGATCGGAACGGCTGGGCTGGGACATCGCGTCCCGGCCCTTTTTGTTTCCGAGCTGCTTTTTGTTATGTACTCCGAAGCTCTGCCAGACCCGCCAAGGAGCGCGCCTATGAAATTCATTCTGCATCTCGGACCGGTTATCCCGGGCACGATGGAAGAGCGCGAAAAGCTACGCCCGATTGCTCATCGCACCGACCGTACCCAGCAGATGCTCGACGAGATGGTCGAAATGGCGGAGCTCGCTGAGGCTACCGGCTTCGAGATTCTGACCTTTTCCGAGCATCATTTCTTCACCGACGGATTGATCGCGGGAGCGAATCCCACTCCACATATTCTCCATCTCGCCTCCCACACGAAGAAAATCAAAATCGGGCCACTCGGCTACGTTTTGCCAACCTGGGATCCGATTCGACTCGCGACCGACGTTGCATGGGCCGATCAGATGACCCGAGGCCGTGTCGTCGCAGGTTTCGCACGGGGCGTCTTCCCGCGATGGGTTAACGTACTGGGCCAGCGCTTCGCGGTGGAACCCTCGGTTCAAGGCGGCGATGCCGAATTGCACAATCGCGAGGTTTCGCAGGAGCTGTTCGAGGTAATCAAGGCCGCCTGGAAGGATGAGGCCTTCTCCTTCAAGGGCAAATACTACCAGGTGCCGACGCCTGCAGACGGTGTTCCGTGGCCGGCCTGCGATGTGGCCGAGCGCTACGGCGCACCGGGTGAAGTCGATGAACGCGGACTCGTGCGCAAAATCTCGGTCGTCCCGAAGCCCTATCAGAAGCCCCATCCGCTGCTGTTGCAGGCGATGACCCTGACCCGCGACACGATCGCATGGACCGCGCGCGAAGGCATCGTGCCGATGATCTTCCTGCCTTTCCCGGATATGGCGATCGATGGGGCCCGCGTCTATCAAGACGAAGCGGCGAAAGCGGGTCGCCAGCTCAAGCTTGGCGAGAGTGTCGGCCTCGCGCGGATCGTCTCGCTATCGAATGATCGCAGCCAGGCGAGTGCACTCGCCGAACAGGGCATCATGGGTCTGCTCGCGCTCTATCACTCACGCTTCTATCCCAATATTCCGACGAGCGTCGAGCCGATGATGCAGGCCGGGGTTGCCTTCGTCGGCACCCCCGATGACGTGCGTCGCCAGCTCGCTGCGGTTCGGTCTCAGCTCAACCCCGAGTATTTCTTGGTCTTCTGCGACCAAGGCTTGCTGCCGATCGACGAGGTACGTCGCCAGGTCGAGATGTTCGCGGAGCTGATGCCGGAATTTCGCTAAATCGAACCTCACGTTTCGATAAAAACCGCCGCGCTCGACCTTCAGAGTTGTGCACGGCGGTTTTCTTTAGACCTCAGATGGCCCGCGCGGCTACGAGTTCGGGGAGTTGCTTCCAGCCACGCTATCAAGATGACCTTCCATCGATGCGGCACCGATTCCCAAGCCGGAGATGCCGGTTACGATACAGTGATAAGCGCCCGCGTTGAGATCGTTCACTAGGGGTTTGTGAGCGAGCGTCCGCTCGCACTGCATCGTGGTTGTCTGTGCGACGCAAGCCGTCCCGGTTACCGGCGTGGTCGGACTGAAGGGAACGGTGATCACAAACTCTCCCTCGCCCGGAGTGCCGAAACTTCCTGCCTGAGCCACAATCGTTCCTCCGGTGACGGTGCCGCTACACGCCGCCGTCGAGGTTGGCGACGCACTCGCGTCGACGTAGGTGAAGGTCTCATCCCCGTTGAAGTTGCCCTGCGTGTCAGCGATCTCCTGACCAATCGCACGGATACTTACCTGGTCAGACCCCACCATCGCGTAGCCCTGAATCCGCAGATTAAGATTGCCCGATGGAATCGGCACCTTATCTTTCGCTTGCGCCAATTGACCCATCGCCGCCACCAAAATCAAAACTCCTCCCGTTACGCCCCACCAATTGCGCTCGTTCATGCCTCGGCCTTCTCCTTGAGTTTGTTAGGGGGGGCGGCGCCCTTGCCGGACGATTTCGCCTCTCCCTGCCCCTTTCGACGCAGCTATTGGACGAGACGTTTACACTCGCCTATGCGAACGCGGTGGTAGAGTCCTCTACGACCATCGAGGATTGTGTGATAGATTCAATTCGGGTAGGGCGGCCGATCGGTTCCAGACTTTCCAAGCACGCGAGAGTGGCGGAATGGCAGACGCGCCGGACTTAGGAACCGCTAGATGCGATCTATCGGATTGACCGTTCGGCAGTGCTCCGAATCGCTCCAACCCGCGAAAACTAAGAGTTTTCTCGGAGTTCAGGAAGCTAGTGGCAGGGCTCTCTATGGTTGCCGCCGATACTCAGCGCTACCGAGCGACCGCGAGCGTTAGGATGGAGTGGCACCAGAACTGGCACCGAAAGCATGACGGATCTTGAACCCGCTTGGAGGCTGGGATCACCGATTTCACCTACACCGGTGCTGGAGTATGGCTCGAAGCTTGGAAACGACGGAAGCCCACCGGTCTTCAAATGCGATGACACCCGTCCCCTCCGCTAACGCCTGATACCAAAAAAGCCCGTCCTGCTTGGCCTTTTCGAAAGGTCGATCCCTTCTGGTATCGTCTAAAAATCAGGGGTCCCGGCCAGTTGGTTTGCAAATCCGTTTGCAAATCAGAAGGAGGCTACAACATTGAATCCAACGGAGGAATCAGGCGCTCAGTTGTCAAAGCCGGGCCACTTCCTGGTCTCACGTCAGCGTGAATTCCATCGCATCGCGCTGCCACCAAGCGGAGGTCGGGCTCGGGATTATATTCTGTCCGCCGTGAACCGCAGTCACCCTGGGATCAGCTTCGCGCCGGTTGCCCCCGTCGCAGCGGTACACCAGCCAGTAGGTTGGACACCCTGAGGAGGCCGGGTATGACCCAGCAAATTACGGACGTGAAATTTCGACAAGTGAAGGTACGCCCGTGTCAGCTCCATAGTAATTCATTCAGGTTTTCAGCTCTTAGGCCGTTATCTTACCCGTCCGTGTCCGCCTTTGTTCTAGCCGTTGGTTGTTTTTTCCGTGACATGTCGTAGCGGATGTCAAATTCCGAGTAAGGAAGAGCCCCATAGGTTGGTCGCGTTAAGCTCGGCCGCCCGGCAAGGTCCGAGCCGTTGGCCCCTCCTTCGCGTGGCACGCTGAGCGGGGCTACCCAACACAGGTATAGAATTTCGGGGGTGCTAGGAAGTTAGTAACCGCTTTATCGGGGCGGCAAACGTGGGGGGGCGTCAGTTCCAGCCTCCGCCATCAAATGCATACTGCCCCTTAAGGACCTATCGTCCGGCAGGGCTGCAGGACCCATAGACAGACTTCAGGGAGCCGATATTGATAATCAGGTTCCGGCCGAGGTCAGAGTTTCTAGGTAAGAAAGCAAGCGTTTAAGCTTGGCATCCGGGGCGCTCGGATCTGGTATCTCGTATCTAGTACGTGTCCACCAACAGCGCTCGACATACGCCTGCTCGCGTTGCGACGATGCGAAGGCTGCTGGTCGCAGTTTGGAATGTGGCACACAACCGCCAGGATTCGTTTCGCATCCGGCGCAGGATTCTAAAAACGCCAGACGTCAAAGCGCTAATTACTCGTGGGATAAAGCAGCGTGAGTTGCACACGGATCATCCATTGCGATGTGCCATCCGGGCGTTTGAGAAAATCATATGCCCCGACCTGTAAACTCATCGACTGCGATCCGAGGGTGAAGGCTCTCCCGATGTCCGCGCCCATGGGTATGGTTCACCCGTTGGCAGCATCCGCCGTCCAATCGAAAGTGATCGGCGGGTCGATATCGACATACCAGCCACTGTCGAAGTTGTAGCTGAGCTCGGGCTCGAGGTAGGTCTGGTTGACACTGCCGCGATCGCGATTACCTGCAAAGGACATCAACTGGTAAGCGAGAATGCCATTGAACCAGGGGCCATTGGAGTAGATTAGAGCCGCGGTTGGGCCGGCGGACCATCGACCGGTGCCAAGGCCGTCGCTGGTTGCTGTTGGCAATTGCAGAATTGGCCCGATGCCCCAAAGCCATTCGCTTGCGTTCTGGGGCGTCACAAAAAGCGAAACCTGCGAATCGTCTAGACCGAATTGTTCGTGAGGGCTGGGCTGATAAGTAATCGCCACGCTTGGTCGAGCGATTAGATCCCAATCCGCGTTGAGGTGAAACGGGATGACCGGGGTCACGCTCACGTTGTCGCCGACGTTGTGATGAGGACCGATACTGAAGCCGGTGTCCGATTCAAACGGCACTTTGATGAAGTCTGCGAACGGATTATGGGTGCTCTTGGCCAGCTCTTCGGGTGTCGGAGCATTCGTCGTGGTCTCCTGTGCCTCAGCGGGTCTGATTGAAAAGGCCCCGAACCAAAGGCAGGCGATTATCAGCAGGATTTGAGGCGTCGGTCGTCGATTGGGGCACATCAGTTTTCCGAACAGTAGGTTTCTGCCTACGGGGTCCCGAACCACTTGGTAAAGAGCTGCCGATAGGTACCATTTTCGCGCAACGTCAGGAGCGCGAGGTTGACTTTCCTCCGCAGCGGGCTGTCCAACTGCAAACAGAAAGCTATCGGCGCGACGTTGAACTCGGGTCCGACAAGTTTGACCAAACCCTTGCCTTCGTGCGCCGCGTAATAGAGAAGGATCGGTGAATTGAAGACGACGGCATCGATGCTTTTGGTATTCAGAGCTTGAAGCATCGGAACATATTGGGAGAACTCATGGACTTGAGCGTTGTGCGCATGCAGATAGTCCGCGGCGACGCTATTCGTCACGGTGGACACATGCTTCCCGGGCAGATCCTCCGGTCCGCTAATCGATCCTTGAATGCGCTGAACCGTTAACGTCGTGGTGAGTTGCGCGGTGTAGAAGGCGACGAAGACCACCCCGACAAACATCCAGAAGATAGAAAAGGCACGGGCAAGCCATTGATGCGGCATGTTTTCTGCTTGGGTGGCCAGACACGAGATAGCCCAGTAGATCGCTTCGAAGATGCCCGGGATGTAGCTCCTGTTTGCGATGATGCCATCGTCGCGATTGCGTTCGAACAGCCAGACCAGATGCGCCGGGATCAGAACCAGCAGCAGTGCAATACCGAGCCAAATCACGGTCGTCTTCGAGAACAGCAGATTAACCAGATCCACCAGAGGGTTTGGTGTGGCCGCTTTCCCCGTGTCGCGCACCATAATCTGCAAGCCTGCTTGCATGATGGGCAACGAAAAATCGAATTCTTCGTCCCGCGCTACGGTTATGACGACGGGCACAGCGACGATGTCGGCTCGTTTCGCGCGCATCGCCGCTAGTACTGAAGCAGGATCGGGCATGACCTGATAATTGGTCGTCACTTTCATCTGCGCAGCGATCGCGTTCCACAGATCGATACTGAATCCGGTGAGCGCGCCGTCCTGCTGCATCACGAACGGTGGCGCGACAAGCACGGCGACCTTGAGTTCCGTTGGATTGGTGGGGGTCTGCGCTGCCGCCGATGAGGACATCAAAAACAGAAGCGCCGTTGTCGCCGTCAGATAGCGCAAAGCGATTGCGAGGGCGCTGCGCATTTTCACTTGGCCACTTCCCGCTGGATCTCACGATGCTCGCGAGGAACGCCCAGTCCCTGACGGTCTTCCATGGAAGCGTCGAGCTTATCTTCCTCATCCGCAAAGGATCGAGCGATCGTTGCGTTCAGCCGCTCACGATGATGTTCCAGTGCACGATGACGCTCGAATGGTAAGGCCGCAATCAAATCACTGATCAGCGCTCGCATCCGTCTCATAACCTGGATACTGGTCGCGCCGCAAAAGCGTATCTCCTCGAACGCCAGGTGCAGAAAGTCTTCCCACGTCGGATAAGGCACGATCAACCTTACGACACCCTGACTATCACGTAGATTGCCGATTTCGAGTCGTTTGCGTCCAAGGCGCAGCAGATGATCCTGTATCTGGTCGAGCGCCTGAACGGCGGTAGTCGGCGTTTATTGCCCGGGACAGCGCCTTGATCGCGATATCGACCAATAGGCGAATCGCATACTTCGGGTCTTAATTAAAAGTACGATCGGCACCCGTTTCAAATGCTTCTTTCCAGGTTTCGTCCTTGACCAGGCCATTGCCGCTATAGACGCGAAGCATGGGCATTCCTGTGATTAAAGTGTCGCCGACGGATACCGACAGTTCGACGCAACCTCCACTCTCTGTCGCTAACGCCAGTAACGCGGATGAATCGACGCCTTGTAGTGCCTGTGGCTCCCCAGAGTACGCAACGGTCTGTGAGACCGTGCTGCTCGCGAGTTCTTCCGGGCGATCAGCACTCACGAGCGTCTCGAAGGAGGGATACATCTCCTCGATGACCTGCCGGCCAAGATTGCCGGTAAAGGCGAGCATGCGGCTCATTTGGAGCAACGCGATACGCTGAATGAGGGCAATGAACATGCCCACGCTCGCCAATGTCAGAACAATCTCACCAAGGTGCTAAAGAACGGTACCCCGGTCAGGCCGGTGCGATCGATCCAGGCCATATCCGCGATCGCATAAAGGAAGGTTGCGGTGAAAATGCCGATTGAATGCCAGATGATCGGATCATGGGAGATCCATGACACCAGCCGCGGCGAATAGGCCACAGCACTGAATTGCACCATCACGAAAGCGAGTGAAAAGACAATGCCCGTCAGTGCGATCATGCCGGAAGTAATCGACGAAAGTATGGCTAGTGCGACGGCACTGCTGAAAGACGAGGTGAGCCCGAGAAAGTGAGGCTCAAGTCGGGGCAGAAGCATTCCCGCCGGAACCGCAGCCACGGCATAGCACATGGGGATGATCCATTCGGGCAGTGGTGATCGGTGTTTTCTCAAAAACATTTAGCCTCAAACGGCTTCAGTTACGGAGATACGCTCGCTTCGCCCTCGCGTTACGCGGTTCGTTAGCGCGCGTGAAGTGGCGTATGGAAAGGCGATCAGTACTGGTCCCAACAGTAGGGCAGCTGCGGGATGGACCATACGAAAAATGAGTAATTGAGCAACTATATCCAGGAGAATAGCCACGGCGATAAGATCGCGCACCGATAACAGAGCCGTGCGCACCATGTCCGCTCGATCACTTCTTCGGAACGCCAGGCCCCACAGAAAGGGTGGCTTGCCGGCGCGCGCATCCTTAACGCCGTCGCGCGCCCCCAGGACGATTGCAACGATAGGTTGCAGCAAGAAGCGCAGACGACCGGGTCCGTGGAGACGCGCCACAAGATCATCCACAAACCGCTGGGAGAGCAGATAAAATTCCCCCGTCTTGAAGAATTCTGAGACAGCGAACGGTATGGCGACAACCACCGCAACGATCACAAGGATCGTCAGGAACGAACTGCGGGTCAGGAAAGTCTTCAATTCCTCGAAGACTCTTGCTTCCAGAAGCCTTGAAATTGAGGAAAGGCAACTGTCAGACCAAAGTTGATCGTGGTCTGAGGCGTAATCGGTGCGTACTGCCGATAGGCCATCCACTGTCCCGTCACGAAGAGACTCATCGGTGGCAGCCCCGGACGCACGAGCGTTCGCCCGAGGCCTATGCTTAGCGGCAACGTAGTGGGATTGTGGCGACGCCATCCGACTGACCACGTGGCCTCAGCGGAACGCAGGTACCATTTGTCCCAAAGGTGAAGAGCCAAGACCGGCTGAAACTGAAAGTTATTGAGAGGTGGGCGATCGGGGGAAGTGTAGGCGAACGAGATCGGGTTTTGGGCAACGAATCCCACCAGCAGTCCCGGGATGCCCTTGTAAATCATGCCAAGCGCCGGGCCCGCCTGCCAAGCACCCTGACCCGCGCTCTTCGAGGTGGCCGTTGGGAAAACAAAGGTCGGGCCTACCCCCCACAAAAAGCCTGTTTCTTCGCTACTCGGCCACGGCATTACCGCGATATCGAACACAGGCAGGTCGCCGAATTCGGTGCGCGTTCCGCCTCGGGAGCTCGGTACCGTTATCAAGCTAAAGGTCGGCCGGATCAACTGAGAAAAGGGAAGAAGAGTGTTGGGCGGAAATCGCGGAATCAAGGGACGTACAATCAAGTTGTTAGTCTCGTCGTCCCTCCAACAGGGTGCGGGCGGCGTGCAAGGCGCATAGAGCGCTGGGGTGTAGCTGTCTCGAATGAGCAATTGCGGCAGTGTCGACAGCGGATTGGTGAAATCCTGCTCGAGCTTCTCTTCGTCAGAAAGGGTCGTTTGGGCATTGGCCAATCGGCTAGCGAGCGTGATTGCAGCCAAGGCTGCGATCACGCTTAGCAAGGGCGCACGCCGGCGCATCCGAAGCTCAGCCTTCAATCTTGGCCTCGACTCTCTGTTCGCGGATCGCCTTAACAAACGCCCGATGGTCGCGTTGGTTCTGGTCAGCATATTCGACGGCAAACTCGCCGATCGCGTCATCAAAGATCCCACTCGATCCCATATAGCCTGAGATCATTGCCGCGTCGCCCGATCGGGCATGTGCCCGCGCCAAACACCAGCCACAAATTCGCGCGTATGAGCGCAACGCATCGAAATCCCAATCTTCGATAATCGCGCTCATCTTCATATCGCGCAGTTGGCGAACGTAGACGTCGCGTCCGTTCACTCCCCGCGTCCAACCGAGGAAGATATCGCTGGCGGATTGCATCAAACGCTGACCTGCAACGACGCGATGGCCGTGGTTCTCGTGCGCGCTCTTCCCGACGTAGGGTTCGAGCACGGAAGCTCTCGCTTCTTTGACCTGCAGGAAAAGCGGATCGTCGTCCGCGGCCAGAAAGAGCCCAACTGCGCATTGAGTGCCCACGCTCCCGACTCCAACGGCCTTAAAGGCCAGGTCGCAAAAGTGAAAGCGGTCGAACAAGACGCGAACATGTTCCGGCAGGGACTCGCGGTAGGCCGCGATCGCGTCGTGATAGCCGGTAGTCACTCCTGCTGCTAGTTCAGCCGTTGGATGAAAGATGAGCGGCGGATTATCCTTAATACGGGGAATTGAACCGTGATGTTCCACCAGCTTGGGGTAGTCGTGTTCGACAACGGTCCGTCCACGCTCTTTGGCGACTCTCTGCTCGACCCGTTCGCGTAACTCCTCGGTACCAGCTTCCTGGACAAAACGTTCGACATCAATTTTGTCGTACCATACATCAAGCGCCCGCATCGACGCATAGTCAGCCATATGCTCTCGGTAGGACTTTACCGCCGCAATTGCTGTCCGAGACGATTCGCTTTCCGTTAACCTCAGATGTCGCCCGGCGATAACGAAACTCGCAGCCAAGCGCTTGAGATCCCATTCCCAAGGCCCGGGAAGCGTCTCGTCAAAATCATTCATGTCGAAAATCACATTGCGTTCAGGCGTCGCGAAGGCGCCGAAGTTCATCAGATGGGCGTCGCCGCACGCCTGCACCTTCAGACCCGAGTTCGGCGTGTGCGCCAGATCGGCGGCCATCAACGCAGCCGAACCACGGTAAAAAGCGAATGGTGACTGCACCATTCGTCCATGACGGATTGGCACAAGTTCCGGCACTCTGCCCTCGTTTGATTCGAGCAGAATTTCGATCGGGTTGCGGCGGTCCTTGGTTGGCTTCCATCCCCCGTGTGCCTCGCGCGGCACGTCGTCGCGCAACGCTTTGCCTTCCGCACGGCGCTCCGCGGCGGTGCGATATTGGTCGTCAGCGGGTGAAAGGAGCGCGGTGGACGTCTCCTCTCGTTTTGGCTTGTGACCAGTTTGCTCTACGAGACGTACTTCAGGCTTGGGCGTGGCATCCATCGGACGAACCCCCGTAAACGATCGAACAGCATCAAGTATGCCATCTCAATTAGCCTTGCAAGGGTTACTCATTGTGTAATCGATGCCTTTGGGAACGATCGACTGTTTCCAACGGATACATTTTGCGCGCACGGCAGAGTTCCGTAGCCTGCAATCGAGTGTCGTGCGGCGCGCTCGCTAACTGAAGAGGCTCTGAGGATTAATGGTCGGTATGCCGCCACATTAAGATCTGGAGATGAGATGGCACAATCGGTGCCGTCGAAGATAGCAAACGTCCAGAAGGGGATGCGGAGAACAGAGTCGGGTTTGACGAGAAATCCGAAAACGTTAAAGCTGCCGATCTTCGAAGCAGCTTGAGAAGAGCAATGGATCTAAACGCGTATCCAATCCTAACTGTTCTGATCATTGCGGCCATTTCTTCCATGCTCGCGGAACTTCCCCTGCCGCTTCGTGTACCCATCGTGGTGTGGGAGATGATCTTCGGCATCGTCATCGGACCGCATCTGCTGGGCTTGGCTCAACCGATCGGAAGGTTCGAGATGCTCGGACACCGAGTCGGAACCTACACGCTGTTGGGAGAGCGCGGGTTGGCGGCGCTCTTCTTCATGGCGGGTCTGGATCTTGACCTGAAACGGGTTCAGGGGCGGCCGCTGGAACTTGCGGTCGCGGGCTGGGTCATCTCTCTCGGCTTGGGGTTGTCGGCGGCGCTGATGCTGCGCGTGCTTCCCTTCGTTCACGCGCCCCTTATGATCACCTTGGCTCTGACCACAACGGCGTTGGGCACCTTCATGCCCGCCCTGCACGATGCTGGTATGCTGGAAACCAAGTTTGGCACTCATGTTCTGGCTGCCGGTGCCGTCGGTGAATTCCTCCCTATTATCAGCGCATCGCTGGTTCTGACTCGTGAGTTTCCGGCGTGGCAAGAAGTTGTGCTTATGCTCGGATTTGTGGCGCTCGCCACAGGTTCCGCGGCCATAGCCCTCGGGTTCAGAGAGCCCCGAGTATTGAAACTGCTCGCCCGCACGATGCACTCGAGCAGTCAGCTTCCTGTCCTGCTCACCCTCGTCATCTTGTTCTCCCTAGCGGTGCTATCCGAAAAGATCGGTTTGGAGTCCGTGCTCGGAGCTTTTTCTGCGGGAATGATTCTGCGTTTCGCTACCGTTGGCGAGCAGGGCGCTATATTCCGGGAGAAGATCGAGGCGCTTTGCTTCGGTTTCTTAATTCCTTTCTTCTTCGTCCTGAGTGGAATGAAACTCGATGTGGGCGCCTTCCTTCACAGCACCAAAGCCATGCTCTTGATTCCGATGTTCCTTACCCTCTATCTGCTAGTGCGCGGCGCGCCGCTCGTTCTATATCGCAAGGATCTGGCGAAAGGTGAGTGGCTGCCCTTCGCGCTTTATAGCGGGACCGCCCTGCCGCTGGTTGTGGCGATCACGGATATTGGTGTCGCCAGCGCTGGCATGAGTGCCGAAATCGCGACGGCCATGGTGGGAGCCGCGGTCTTGTCGGTATTGCTTTTTCCGGCAATCGCTCAGGCTCTTTTATCAAGAAACACACCGACGGCGGCGAGCTCGGCGCCGTTTCCCCAAGCTGCCGCAAACACCTCCGGAGAGTGACAGGCCGAGAATACGATGCGCGTACCGATGGCCGATAATTCCTGATCGGAGAAGTGCTCGCCCGAGACAGACGCCGCAGGTTTTGCGTGTTGCGCGCCTCGTCGGGCGTTTGCGTTCTCTGGAAGACCCTGATTTTGAAACCGAATTTGGAGAATTGCTTAGCGCACTCGCAGCGTTCAATGTTAGGCTGGGCAGCCCCCCGGAGGCTCGAGCCCGGCGTTGGTCAGTGCGCTCGATTATTGCCTTTTCCACCTTGGCAAATTTCAACACTGCTTTGGAGCAACTCCTGAGCAGGCTCGCGCAAGGAAATCCGACAAATCGCGAATTGAAAGTCCTGGTGTGCACGCGGATCGAACCGACCCTTTCATCTACCTCTATTACAGATCGCGAAGTACTGATGAGTTTCGATGATGTTACCGCGTCCGATCGTTGGGGGGCTGGTTTCAGGGCCTCAATACCGGGTCTTCTTTGAGCGTTGGTTCGACGATCTGTGGGCGAGCATACCGGACAGTTACCTCGTCTATTCGCGGAATGGCTTTACTAAGAGCGCCATCTCGATCGCGTCCGGAAGGAACTCGAAGCCATCGAGTCATCGCAGGGTCGTCAGACCGCTTGAGCGCTCCAGCTAGAGGAGAGGGGACAGGATAAGCCGAGCGGTGTTGGTGGGGTGCGCTCGCCGTAGCCGTGGGCGCGACGAGCCCGCTAGAGTCACTGCGTATGGCTGCAACGGATCGTGACACCTCCATTCGGTTGGCGGCTTTCGAGCATGTACGAAGGCTGAGCGAGGTCCACGCTCATCTGACGGCAACCGAATTAAAGCCGGGCTTTGTCTTTGCCGGTGAGCGTATTCCACTCGTCAATCCGCAGCGCGGAATCTTCAAGCCGCAGCAGATGCGGTTCCTGCTCTCGATCAAGACCGTGTTCCCGAAACCGGGAGGCAAGGTCTGGTACGACGACCAACGCGAGGTGCATCGGCAGATCTTCGAGGGTGACGAGACCATCGATTATGCCTTCATGGGCCAGGACCCGGATGCGGCCGACAATCGATGGCTGCGGGAGGCATTCGAGCACCGGATACCAATCATCTACTTCCTCGGCATCGCCCCCGGCCGCTACCAAGCTATGCTGCCAGCCTTCATCACCGATTGGGAGCCCAAGGGTCTGAAGGCACGTGTGCGCTCGGGATGCCCGATCAAGAGGCGGTACTGCCGCCCGAGACGGCGCTGGAACGGCGCTACGCCCTCCGGGCAGTCAAACAACGGCTGCATCAGGCGTCGTTCCGCGAGGCCGTGATCGCTGCCTATAACGGCCGCTGTGCGCTCTCGGGCCTGCCCGAGCCATTGCTGTTGGACGCCGCCCACATAGTCGCGGACAAGAACGAGTTGTTCGGCCAACCGGTCGTTCCCAACGGGATTCCGCTCTCCAAAATCCATCACGCCGCCTTCGACGCTCATCTCATCGGTATCGACCCGGACTATCGGCTGCATGTTTCCGAGCGGCTCCTTGATCAAAAAGACGGTCCGATGCTCGAAGCCCTGAAACTACTCAACGGCGGAACTATCCATCTGCCAAGTCGCGCGAAGGACCGTCCGGACCGCGACCGACTTGCATTGCGCTTCGAGCGCTATAAGCGTGTGGCGTGAGACTGGTCAAGATGTGGTGCTAGCCGTGGATGACTCAGACCGCTGTCTTTCACTGGGGCCTGCATCTTCAGGGTCGCCAGTATGTAACGTTATTCGCGCGGTGGTTCGATGAATTGTTGGTGACTCTGCCGGAAGCCCATCTGATCCTCTCGCGCAACGGGATTGATCAAAAGGAACTAGTGTAGTGTCCCATTAATAACTTTACATAAACGTTGGAGTTTGGCGAGGATGGAATCGGCGGTAGCGGTCCAGACGAAGGGCCGCCTGTGAGTGTTGTAGTGGGTGACGTAGCAGTCGATTTTGCGGATGAGCTCGCGGACGCTGCGGAAAGAGCCACGTCGAATGGCTTGGTGAGTAATCAGCGCAAACCACCGCTCGACTTGATTGAGCCAGCTGGCGTAGGTCGGCGTGTAATGGAGGTGGAAGCGCGGATGGCGGGCGAGCCAGGCCTTGACCCGGGGATGCTTGTGCGTCGCGTAATTATCGGCGATCAGGTGCAACTCGAGGGCCGCCGGGACGCTGTGGTCGAGATGCCTGAGAAAGGCCAGGAACTCCTGATGCCGATGCCGGGGTTTGCACTGCGTGATGACCGCCCCGTCGAGCACATTGAGCGCCGCAAACAGCGTAGTAGTGCCGTGCCGATAATAGTCGTGCGTTACCCCTTCGACATAGCCGAGACCCATCGGTAGCACTGGCTGGGTGCGTTCCAGGGCCTGAATTTGCGACTTTTCGTCGACGCACAGCACCAGCGCGTTGTCGGGTGGGTTAAGGTAAAGCCCCACCACGTCGCGCACCTTCTCGACGAAGAACCGATCGGTCGAGAGCTTGAAGCTCTTGGTGCGGTGCGGCTGGAG
>Ga0335069_10001756_pt1 | contig 34387 bp, 36 predicted proteins | sample Lox_Sample_11_FD_206714 | JGI IMG/M metagenome (GOLD analysis project Ga0335069, IMG submission 206714) | Soil microbial communities from Loxahatchee National Wildlife Refuge, Florida, United States - Lox_Sample_1.1 | ecosystem: Environmental > Terrestrial > Soil > Wetlands | place: USA... | reverse complement strand
ACCGGAGACCCGCGCAGTGTCGAAGACCTGCGCATTACCGAAGACCCGCGCATCGCCGAAGACCAACGCAGTGCCGGAGACCCACGCATCGCCGGAGACCTGCGCATTGCCGAAGACCTGCGCATCGCCGGAGACCTGCGCATTGCCGGAGACCCGCGCATCGCCGGAGACCCGCGCAGTGTTCTGTACCCATCCGCCACCGTTGGGATGCTGATGCCAAGTTTCAGCAGTCGCATCCGGGAAAATCTGTTGCAATTGTTCTAATGTCATTTGCTACCCTTTTCGTTGCGGTGGCCCATGACCTTTGCGCTCATCCGTTGGTTCCCGAGCAGCACCTGGCGCAGGTTCTCGTGAGGCCGAGGCGAGTCGATGCCGATCTCCCGCGCCACGCGAACGTAACCATCAGCGGACGTCCAGTCCTTCAACAAGGCAACGCATTGTGCATCACAAGTCTCCAGTAAATCTATGATTCTGTTGCGGCGTTCTCGTAAATCCGTAAATTGGCGCATCCAATAGCGGCGTTCACGAAGAAGGTCAAACACCTGACGTTTTTGCCTCATGAAAATATTCTACAAAAATCTATTGACAATTGCAAGAGGTTTTTGTACGATGGGTCCATGGCAAAACAAAACGAGCGAGCGGTTCTCGTGACGACCGCCCACAAAGGCGTATTTTTCGGGTACGCAAGCGCTACAAGCGGCCCAACCATTCAACTGAAAAGGGCGCGTCTGTGCGTGTATTGGTCGGCCGATCTTCACGGATTTATGGGTCTGGCAACGAGAGGTCCGAATGCCAATTGCAGGATCGGCCCGGCTGCGGACATCGAAGTTCGCGATATCACTTCGGTTACGGAGGTCAGTCCCGAAGCAGTGGAAAAGTGGGAGGCTGCGCCATGGTCCTAGAAATGCTGGGAGATGCCAGACTTCCAGAAAGATTCTGGAAAAAACGGAAGCTGGAATGTGGTGCAGATCAATGAGATCCCTGGGGGTAGAATGGGGTGCGCTGCCCCAATGGACTGAGGCGTTCTCCGGCTACGGCGACGGCTACGGCGACGGCTCCGGCTACGGCTACGGCTACGGCTACGGCGACGGCTACGGCTACGGCGACGGCTACGGCTACGGCTACGGCTACGGCTACGGCTCCGGCGACGGCGACGGCGACGGCTACGGCTTCGGCTTCGGCGACGGCTACGGCTACGGCGACGGCTACGGCTACGGCTACGGCTACGGCTACGGCTCCGGCGACGGCTCCGGCGACGGCTACGGCTTCGGCTACGGCGACGGCGACGGCGACGGCGACGGCTCCGGCTACGGCTACGGTTATTGGCGCATGGTATTTGCTTCGATGGGAATTGATCTCAGCGACGAAGGGTTCTACGCCTTCTGGAAGTCCGACAAAAACGGATTGCCGTCAAATGGCGGAAAGTCTTCGGAATCGGCTCATCCAGGACTTGTACAGAAGATCGATGGTCCCCTACAGATCTGCACGAAGAATGCCTTGCACGCCACGCTGAATCCTGATAAGTGGAAAGGTAAGCGGCTTTGGGTCGTGTTGCTCAAAGGTCCTGTCGTGATTCAGGATGACAAGGTAGGCGCACTGGAGCGAGAGATAGTCTGTGAGGTTTTGTGAGAGGCCAATGTGATTATCCGACGTGCCCTTCGCCGGCGCAGTATCAGTGCGACAACTGCGCCGCAAACTTCTGCGAAGACCACGGCAGCAAAGGCGGCGACCAAAGCTACGGTGAAGGAATCATGGCCTACCCAAGCGTGTGCTGGAAGTGCGGAGGCTTCAACGTCGATGAATAAACGAGCATGGCCGCGCGAGGCCCGCGCCTGTTATCGCGTGATGATCGCGCTGATGAGCCAGATTGCGCGGGCGGCTGATGAACATCGCCATGCGGACGCCGTAGCGATGTGCAACATCGTCGGCAAGCTGCGGGCGCTGCATCTTGGAATTCGCGCATTGGAGGAATTATGAGCACCCCTTACCAAAGAATTGCCGCCGCGCACAGACGCGGAACTAGCTGCCGTCTTACCGCTTTTGAAGTGCAGCGGCTCATGATGGATACCGCAATCATTGATCGGGCTCGTCTGGACGACGAGGACGACGAGCAGGCGCGTCTCGACAAGCAGGCCGATGACGACGCCCAGCGCTATGCCGATTCGATGGAAAACAACTCACCCCGGTGTGTGTGGTAGCGTCATGGGATACAATTTGCCCCCCGGCTGCCGCCAGTCTGATCTGGATCGTGAGGGAGAGCGCCTCAATGAGCCGCCATCGCCGCCGGTGAAGCCCTTCGAGATTTGGCCTACGGAGATGATAGCGCTACGGGAATCGCTGGATCGAGCCAAGGAAGCTGAAGATGCGATGGAGCGGGATAGGCGTAACCCGCGCTAATAATTTTGTTCGTTTTGTGCCGCACTGGAGTTGCGGCACGGAGAGGCAGTGAAAATGCCGCTTACCAAGGGCGAAATAGTAAAAGTCAGGCTCTACGGCGGAGCAATTGAGCTGCGAAGGTTCTTGGTTGAATACAAGAACACAATCGTGATCTGCGCAGAATCGGAATGGCAAAAGGCCATCGCGGAAGAACGCGAACCGTCTGGCTTGGGATTCCCGAGAGAATGCGTCATTACAGAGGAACAAAATGGCAACTGAAACACAAGCGCTCGTAAAAGCGGAAGGTCCTGTTTCTGCCGCAATCGAACAGGCTCTCATCGGCGGTGATCTGTCGAAGCTGACGCCAGCCGAGCGCATGTCACTGTACCGCGCGACATGTCAGAGTCTTGGCTTGAATCCGCTCACCAAGCCGTTCGCGTACATTCTGCTCAACGGGAAGCTCACGCTGTACGCACTCAAGGATTGCACTGAGCAACTGCGCACCATCCATTCCATCAGCCTCACGCTGCCGTCCCGCGAGGTCCACGAAGGCACCTATGTGGTGACAGCGCGCGCCACGCGGATCGATGGCCGCGTGGACGAAGCCACCGGAGCCGTGCCCATCGAAGGACTGAAGGGCGACGCCAAGGCCAACGCCATGATGAAGGCCGAGACGAAGGCGAAGCGCCGCGTCACGCTGTCGATCTGCGGGCTCGGTATCCTCGACGAATCGGAAACGGCCTCGATTCGCGGCGCACGCATTGAAGCGCCGGATGACATCACGGAGCCGCAAGGATCAGCCGAGGAGCGTGATTTGGTGCTGGAGCAAAAGCTCAAGGACTCGATTGAGATTGCCAACAAGCGCAAGGAACAGGAAGCGGCCATCCAGGAAAAGGGCTGGTTCAAGGTGATGCTCGAAGGATTCGCTGGCATCAAGGCTGAGATCGGGGACGCCGAGTACTATCGCATCCTGGGATTAAACGGATTTGAGCACGCGAACCAAATCCCTGATCGTAAGACGGCGCAGAAGGTGTACAAAGAACTCGGGGCCGTGCGCAGCGCGGCTCAATCGGAGGTGAAATGAAATTCGATACCGAGGATGGCAGGCCGATAGAAATTACCGACGTTGACATTCGCGAGTGGTTCCTGCATGAGAACTTGGAACAGGCCGACGAAACTTTGCTGGTTTGCGAAGGAATCATGCAGACCAGGAGGGAACTGGATCTAGAACCAAAAAGAAAGCGCCGGAAAGATGCGGGTATCCCGCGAAAGGAGGCCAGCGCATGAAATGCTATTACTGCGAAGAAAAAATCGACGGGCACTCAGCCTGGAAGACGGTGCTCGATGACGACAAACGTTTTTGCTCGGAGGGATGTGCTGAGGATTACGTTCGCGACCACCCCGCAGATTTCGTACGCAGGACCTCGGGATCGCTGGAGAACGACGTGCTGTGATCCTGCATAAGGTACTATGAATCTGAAAGGACAATCGATGCGAATATTTGAAGCTGTTGTTTTGGCGGCGCTTCTGTTTTCGGCAACCGCATGTAGCGATTCCACTCTAAAAAAGGCGGCCAAAGCGGAACTTGATATATCCACTGGCTGCTCGACTGCATTCACGGTGCTTTCAACGGCTGTGACCCAAGGCGTGATGACGCCGGCTGAAGCGATGCCTTACATGCAGCTTTTGCTTCAGGTCGAAAACGCCGACGCGCAAGCCGAAAATGCCACCGCTTCTCTCGCGACTTTGAACGCCTCGAGCGCTCAATCATTGGCCGCCAACTTCGCTACGATCCAGACGGCGGTGACGAACACGATCAGCACGGACGTACCGCAGATCAAAGATCCGAAGACGAAAGCGGCGGTCCTTGCAGGGCTAACCCTCATCAACACCGGCATCACGACCGGACTTGCTATTTTCCAGGGGGTGAAATAATGACCGCGGTGCTCAATTTGCTCAACCTTCTTTTGCCAACGGTATCGAATGTCGTTCTGCTTCTCGAACATCAGGACGGCACTACTACCGCGATCGTGGCGAGTGCCCAGGCTGCAACTGCCCAAGATGAGGCTCAGATTGCGGCTTGGATCAAGGGCCATGGCGGCACACCATCAACCCCGACAACCTAAAGGAGAATCATGTTCACACCAGCACCTTATCCGGCCAATTGGCCCAACGGAGCTTATAGCGGGCCTACTGATCCGGGCTACTTCATGACACCCGGCTACGCGAAGGACCTGGTTCAGGTTTCCATTGCTATCCAGATCAACAACGGTTCGATAAATGGAACCTTCACCCAGACACAATTCGATCAGTGGTATGCCGCGACTCTCGGGAATCCGACGGTCCCCTTCTGGATGGCGGGCGCAGCCTTACATGCGCTGCTCTCACAGAACGGCGTCGGCACTGAAGCCGGACCAGCAGGCACGTTCAACAAATAGGCTTCTGCTTAGCGCTAGAACTTGTTCACCTCTTTCGAGTTCAGCACTAATTCTGGACCGTGTGGCCCCGAACGGTGGAAGATTCGGGGCAAAGGAAAAATCCAATGAAAATCACAAATGCGTCAATCGAACTGAATATCAACGGCGTGGAAGTCGAGATGCCCGCCAGCGCCAGGATAACCGCTATGACCGTACATAGCGACTATGAATCCGGCAAGTATTTAGGCCGTTATGGCGGTGTGATCGAGATCGACGCGAGGGCCGCAGTATGACGGTTCAAGACTTGGCAGCAGCACTCATCCGAACATTCGAGGGCTGCCGCCTCACTCCGTACCAGGACGGTGGCGGACTGTGGACGATCGGCTTCGGTCATCGGATGACTCCGTCAGATATCAAAGCCCTCTATGCCATTTCCTACCAAACGGCAACGGAAATGCTCGCCACCGATGCCGAGCCGCTGTTCGAATTAGTCAAGGACAAGCCCATCATCGCGGCAGCCGCGTATATCAGCTTCGGCTACAACTGCGGCAAGGCATCGCTGGCTCTCGTTCTGCAAGGCAAAGCCAGGATGCTCGACTTTGTGCATGACCATCACGGAAACATTGAGCCGGGTTTGCTATCCCGGCGTACAACTGAAGCCGCATTGATCGAAGCGGCCACTTCAAAATGAAAGGAGAACAGGCGCGCAAACAGAACGACTGAATCAGTCTGGCTGATTGAACGCGGGCTCGGTTAATCTCGGGGGAGGTGGCCGGGCCCGTGCTGCTTTTAGCGCTCCGTTCCGAAGAATGGCCTGAGTAAGTGGTAGCCAACTGCACCGCCAGCCCCGGCACCAAGCGCCCATGGAACTGCGCGCGCGGCTCTCTTGGCACCTTTCCCAAAAGCCTCGCCAATATCCTGCATCTTCATCGCCCGGCGATACTCATTCATGGCCGAGTCATAAATTTCGCCTACACCGGCCTTGTATGCGGCCTCTCGATTGGCATCGCTGATGCCTCTAGCGAACCGGTTCAGTGCTCCGCGCATCTGTGGCACCATGCGGGCATTCTCTTCACCTGAAAGCCTCCCGGCAATGCTGCTTATGTCTCGCCCCTTCCCATAAGTCAGCGGTTCTGCGCCCGGTGTCGTTGTGCGCTTGAGCGCTTTATTCAACACGCCGGGCATACTAGCGCCGGCTTCGCGCAATTCTTGAGATCGCAGGAGCGGTGTTTGAAACTTGCCGGTATCGAGCGGCACGTCTTTGGCGTGCTGCATCACGGTCTCGAAGTTCTTTCCAGCGCGTTCCGCATTCGGTATCATGCCGGGGATTTTAGTCAATCCGCGGCCAGCTTCCAGCCCAGCCCGACCGAGAGTGAGCGTTCCAACGGGATCTTCGGCGAGCGCTTCAAGCGGGTGACGAACGACATTTGCCAATCCGCTGAAGGTTGATTTCGCGGAAGCAATAGGAGACGGAAAGGACCATTCTCCCTGGATGTTTCCCTCGGGGTCTGGCTTGCCAGCCTCGGGATTTTTGGTAGGTGCTGGCCCGGATGTTGGGCCTAAGCCCTGCATCGCCATTCGCCCGAAGTTGTGCAGCGATTGCGGCAGATTGGAGAGTGCCCGCATGGGTATCGAAACCGGATTTTGGCTGATGTCCAATGGCGTCGATGCGCCACCCGGAATCGGCGAAGGAATGCCGGCCACGCCAGGCGGAAGACCGCCGCCATGCTCGCGTGCCGCGGCTTCCCAAGGATCACCTTCAGAAATGGAGGCTGTTGGTTGCGCGGGCCCCTTGAACTGCTTCGCGGCTTCTTCCCATTGATCGGCCATCTATTTCACCGTCCAACCATCTTGCTTGGCCAACTGTTTGGCCTTCTGCACGTCTCCACCAGCGAGCCCGAGATAATGCGTGATCGTGGCCTTGTTCGGCGTCCGCTCCGGCCCTTCGTCCGTCGCGCCCAGATACCGCGCTTCATTGCCGCTTTTGGAAACATCTTCAGCGAAGCGTTCACGCCCAAGGTTCAACATCTGGCTCATTTGCTGCGGCGTCAGTGTGACCCCGCTCAAGTATCCATCCTTGTCGAACTTAGCGCCCATGCCCTGAAGCCAAGGCCGGGAAGCCTCAGCCTCGCGAATGATGTCCTTGGTGAGACGGGCGCCCTTCTGGAGTCCCATGGTCATGCCAAGGTGATTCGCGAGAAGCGATAGCATGGCTTGCTGATCGTGGTTCTTGGTGGCGTCCTCGTAATTTTTCGCCATGACGTTGAAGCGCTCGGCTGAATCCATGGCCGGCGCATAAGCCTTGAAAGCTGCCTGCTTGGTGGCCGTGTCCTGCTTTTCAGTCCGAGCCTCGCGTGTTGCAGCCATCGTCTCTTCATGCTGCATCCGGCTTTGTTCGCGCGCCGCTTTTCGGTCCTGTTCAGATTCGCCGTGCGAGAACAACTGTTCCGTGCGTTTATAGTCGCCCTTTGTGGCTCCCGGCTTCAGTTGGTACTCCTTCGGAAGGTGCGCGTTCAGTTCCGTGATTCTAGCGTCCCCAAGTGGTTCGTCGTCTTCCTTCGGCTCCGGTTTCTTGAGGAGCGAAGCCCCACCCTTCGGCAGCAGGTACCGGCCATCCTTGTTCGGCTTCAGCCCGAGTGATTGGCCGACTGAAGGCTCGATTTCGGTCACGCCTTCTTCGCTGGTAGGTTCGACCTGCCAGGCTCCTTTGGTCGGGTCATAGAGTCCCTCCCCGGCCTTCAGCGGAATCATTTTCTGGCCGTGGGCCCCGGCTTCCGCGCGCTGGTTTTCGGTTTGAGCCCGCTCCAGTTCTTCCTTCACTGGAGCCTCTTCTGCTGCCAGCGCACGCTTCTGCTGTTCGTTTTCAACGGTTTCCCCGCGATTTACGGCGTTCGCTGCTGCGTTCACCAACTGACCGTGATGCGCTGTCGTGCCGGGAATCTCGGCGGCCACGCGCGGGAAGAAACCTGATCCAATCGCGTCCAATATTTGCAATGGGATGCGCGCCCACGGGCTATGCACTTGGGAGACGCCGGAGCCGGTTTGCTCCAGCCTGCCCAATTCGTTGATGCGCGCCTGTTGTTCGGGAGATTCCGACGTTCCACGTGGAACGATTGGCGCTACCCGCCCCGGCGTAGCCAATGGCGCGGGTGTGGCTGTCTCTGTGGCGGTGGCTGGTTGGACACCCCCTGCAACCGGAGCGGCTACAGGGCTCGCCTGCGCTTCGTGCGCCTTAATCGTCTCCACGGTTGGCCCGAGGCCCTGATTGATGGCGTTCTGAGCCAGAGGGTGCATTTCGGCGACTTTATCGTCGATATGCTTCAACAGAGGATTGTCGGGCAATCCCACTGCCAACGGACTTACGTAAGCTCCACCCATGGTTATGTGTACTTGCTTTGCCCGGCTGCCGCTAAAGCCGGGTCCAATAAGTCCTTGGCCCAGTCCCAGCTCGCATTTGCGGCGTTCGTGTTCGCATTGACAGCGTTCGAGACCGCGTTGATGTCGCCAGTGCCAGCGCCGAGTTCACCCAGGTCCAGCCGCTCCAACCCACTTAGCCCGGACTGCCGTTGCTGTTCCTTGAGCATCGCGTTCTTGATCTGTGTTCCGAGAGCTGCTTTACTCAGATTCTCGCCAGAAGTTCGCGCCGACTGCGCGATCGCGGCATCCGCTCCACCTGCATTCCGCGTTCGTGCCGCTTTCAATCCTCCCTGCCCGACCGCCGCAGCCTCACTACCGCCGGCGGATTCCTGCGCAGCGGTATTCATGGCCGCGAGATCGGTTGGCGCGAAGCCCTGAGGATTCGTGGCTTCCTGTTCTAACGCGGGCGAAAGAGTGCTGTAGAGTTGCCCGGCGTTCGCCTCGGCCACATTCGCCGCGCCTTGGGCCGTGTTAGCCGCCGTTCGTGCTTGATTGGACCCGCGCGCCGTATCGTCCTCCTAGAACTGCTTATAGAATGAGTTCCAATTCCGCTGCCAGCCGAAGGTTTTCATGAGGCGATTCCCGAAACTGCATTCGATGGACGGCGGCAGAAACACATTCGCTTCATTGAATCCAAGTATACGCAATTCTTGAGCCATATCTCTGTGAAGCAATCGAATCGCGTGCAATCGCTGCACCGGAGGAAACCGCTTATCCGAGATCAGGAACAGCTGAATGATCGGCTCAGCGAGCGCGGCCACAACCGGCTGATCGTGATCGTCCACCACCACGCGGTAGCTCTGCGCTTTACCTTCACGCGGGTATGGGAATCCTGATTCGGCGGCGAGCTTCGTCAATAGCTCACGATCGGATTCCCTGAACTCGCGCACCATCATCGCGTTGGCGCCGCTCCATTCTGTGAGCGGAACGGAGCCAGGCCGGGCCCCGAAAGCCCGACACCCGCAGCGCCAGTGCCCGAGCCTTGCGAATCCTGGAACACCGGCCCACCGATGTCCCCTCCGCCCGTCACCGGTTGCGGGCTCGCCGCCCCGCCGTGATATGCGGGCCTCGAGGGCGGGCTCGAGGCGTAGCTCGAGTATGCGCGCCAGTACCGCGTCACGTTCCCGAGGAACAGGCTGATGTTGCGCGTTTGCCCAAGATCAATGATCTGCGGGTTCGTGAAATTAGCATTGTCGGCGTGCTCCAGCCAGTAATTGATCCCCCGGTAGATCATGTTGTTGTCGATGATCTGCGCGGAAAAGTGGCCGTTTTGCGCTGTGACCTTCAGGCCATTGATGTCCGGCGGTGACGAGGGTTGGCCCATGGGATTCGAATTTGTTTGCTGCGAAGTGGCGCCCTGTTGATTCACCAGATCAATCAGCGCCTCATAGAGCTTCGCGCCCATGTCGGGAAATTCCTTCGAAGCAAGCCCGCGAATGTACTCAAGATTCCGAATCATGCCGCGCCCCGGATCGGAAGGTGCCGTTGCGCCCGCATCACACACATGAGCTTCTGAAGATTAAAAGCGTTATCGGTCTGGCCTTGCAGCGGGGTCGAGGCAACCCGAATTGCGATACGCTGGCCGATGACGTTTCCGCCGGCCCACTCCAGATCATAAGTCGGATTTGCCGCAAGCGTTCGCGTGCAGGTAAGCGGCCATGGGTTAGTCAGCGAATCCGGGAAGGCTGTGATCGTCACATTGCCCACGCCCGCAACGAAAGCCGTGAGATACGCCAGAATCTTCCGGTACGCTCCGAGCGGTTCGCCTTTTTCATTTCGCAAACCTGATTCCTGGATGGCGTTCACGAAAAAGTAAGTCGTATAGTACGGTGCGATCAGGCCGTAATCGTCATCTGTGAACTTCGCCGGATTCAACGTGTAGACGTTCTGGAACGATCCACCGAGGAACACCGGCGAGAGTTGTCCTGGAGCGCGGTACATCATCGCTGCTCCGTTCATCGGGCGATTCCAGAGCGTTGATTTCCGCGTATTGTCCGTCGCAATCAAGTGCCCCGCGAATGATGGATGGTAGGGAGCCGCCGAGAAAATCTGGTAAGGTGTGTCGAGTTCCCGATAGTTCAAGACGTAGACCTTGGTGGGAACATTGTCATCTCCATGGTCGCGCGGAAGCGGAAGCCCAAAGTACATGACGCGAGAAACCGGATCATTCAAGCCCCAGATCGTCTTCGCCGCTGCAAGGTTGATCGAATCCCAGATCGGCTGGTTCTCTTGGCTGATTTTCCACGGCTGATCTCCGCCGAAAATCCTGATGCCGGAAGCCGACGGCCATGCGAACCATTCTTCACCGCCGCCCGCCGAGAAATCATCCGCCTGCGAATGCGTCAGCCCGAAGGCAGAAAGCACGCCGCAGTTCGCGCCCACCTGCGAGATCGTCCAGCCCGAAGGTTCCGTGACGCCGTTATCATTTGTCGCGTGCAGACGTCCGCTCGGGTCCTGCGTCACGAGGTAAAACGTGTTGCGAATGATCCCGACGTCCATGACCTTCCGCGTGTCATCGGTCGGCCCGAATTTTCCACTGAGTCCGTCGAAGCCTTCAGGGTTGTCCACATAACTGCCGAACAGCACCGTTTCAAGGTACGGCGTCTGCGCGTAGATGATGCTGATGTTGTCAACCGACGTGCCTGCGGTCCCTGAAATCGACAGGATCATGTCAGTCGGGATCGTATTCGGCATCGCTTGGGTGAACGCCGCTTCAGCCCACTGACCCGAGGCGTTTCCGGCGAGTGTCGCAGTCGATGTGAAGCTCGCCGATACACTGGAGATCGTTACGGTGATTGTTCCGCCTTGGACGAAGGCGCGCGCGCGATATTTGGTGTTGGGTGTTCCGATTGGAGCGCCGTAAGCATCTTGGAAAAACGATTGATAAATGGAGCCCGCTCCGGTAACGCTCCAGCTATATCCCGAGCCAAGAGAAATGCCTGGTGAGAGAGTTCCGCCCGCACCGCCTCCGGCAGCGGTCCATCCACTCGGAAGTGTACTTGCACTTGGCAAATATCCTCCATTGAATCCCATGTTGAGTAGATTCTGGATTTGGTTCCTTTGCCCCCAACAAACAAGTCTTGATCCGTAGAATCCAAAACCCAAGGCTCCGTCGAGGATGATCTGCGAAGCGAGATTATTACCTGATATAGATATTCCAAGGGCGGCGAAGAGGCTATTGTCCGAGAAATCAAGCGTTGCGCTCGTGGTAGTGTTGTCATTGATTTGGGTCGGCGTCGAGACGACTTGCCCGTTGACCTGCGCCGAGACAGGGAGATAGAAGAACAGGTCGCCGCCTGCTCCGGTGAAAGCGAGGATGCGCGCGACAACGTTGGGCGGTCCAATGGGGATGTTCGTCACGCTCAAATACTGGCCGCCGTTCGCGATGAACTGCACTGGCGGGCTCGGCCTTGTGGTGTAGCCCTGCCGTGTTAGGAACAGGACTTGCATTTGATGAATACCCGGAGCGGCCTGGCCGTAAGGCGTGACCATTCCCGAGGCTCCCGCGGTTCCGTTCGGCCCGTACTGCTGATAGGTGAACGAAGTCGCCGAGATCACGCTCTGAACGAAGAAGGTCCCGTTCCAAGTGAAGTACACATTCCCCGTCGTCCACGTTCCGTCGTTGTAGCTGATGGCGATTTGAAACGTGTCGGCGGTGGGCGCCGAGATCACTTCGTATAATTCATCCGCCGCGACATCCGGGATCGGCCACAGAAGGGAAAGCGTTCCACCGGTTCCTGTGGCGTCCGCGCCCACCTGGACGATGGTGAAGTTGAGCGCGTCGATCACCGCATCGACAGTCCAGGTTCCATTGAAGCCTGTCGTTGCCCCGAGAATCTGAATCGTCGCGCCTGGCTGCAAGCCGTGAGCGGTGGACGTCACCACCTTCGTTACCTGGCTCTCACGGTAAAGATTCGTGATGGCGGTGCCCACCGGAGCCGCATAGATTCCGCTGATAGTGACGAAGTTTCCAGGAACCAAGCCGTGCGCCGATCCCATCGTCACCGTCGCAATGCCCGGCTGCTGTTCGTTGTTGATGACCACGGACGTGAGCGCACCGATGAGTTGATTCGCGGCGCCAGAGATTTGCGCTTGATAGCCGACCTTGAGACCGTGCGAGGTCGCAGTCACCACCGTCACCACATTCGCGGCGCGCGCGAGGCTTGAGATGTTCGATTCGGCGATTATCAGATTTGCGATCGACGGAGGCGCGCCGGGCCCGTCCTGTGTCACGCGGTCCAGGTTCGTTCCGTCCCACTGAAGCGGTGAATCGGTGCCGTGCAAGCCGTCCGAGATTGCGATGTATTCGCGCCCGAAAGCCGTGATGGATTTCGCATAAGACCCTGGCGTTGTCTTCGCTAATTGTGTGTAGACGCCGGGTGTGGCAATGACGTTCTCAACCCAAATGATCCCGGTCGAATCGAGATACAGATTGTATGTCGAAGTTTGATTGACGTAGCTTTTGGCCCACAACGGCGGCCCTGCGAATGGTGTTCCGAAGACTTTTTGGAAGGCGGGGCGCGATGCCACGGAGCCGGGCACGAAGACCACATCGGCATTATCCGGCGACACGCCTTCCGGCAGATCCGGCGCGGCCATTTCGGTGCAGAGACTTCCGAACACAGTCAGCGGTACAGCTATACCGCCTTGAGTGTTGAACGCCACGCTACCAGCCTAAACGAACTTTGTAAGCCACGCTCTGAATTTGATATTGGCGGTTGCCGCAGTGAGCGCTGCGGGATAGGCCGAGCCTTCAGTGATTTCAAGCAACGGTGCTGCGGAGCCTTGGCCCTGCATAACAACTAGCAGCCCGTTGGAAATCTTGGTGCCGGGAGCATACACGAACACATAGCCCGTTGGCGCGTTGCCGGCTGTCGGTGCCTCGAAGATTTCCACGCGGTTCGGAACCTGATCCGTCGGGCAGACGCCGGTGAGGTCCATGGTGTCACCGTGAGTTGCGCCGCCTCCGTAGTTGCCGGAGAGAGTAAGAGTGCCATCGACGCAGAACTGATTCTGCATGTGATCGATCGCATTCGGAAGCTGATTCTGATTAACGGCAACGGCAACGCTCATGAAAATCTCCTTTGCGTCAGTATAGCAATCCGTAGTCTCCGCCGCCCGCGCCTTCAAGTCTTCCACTTCTGGAGATCCGGCGGACATTCACCCGCTGCTTACTTCGCACGTCCCGGTTGAAGACCTTATCGGCCATGGCTTCGGCTTCCATCCGCAGCTCAGACGGATCCAGATTCAGATCGGGCCGCGCCATGGCGACTTCGGCGCAGACATACAGCGATAGCGAATCCTGGCACCTCGCGATCGGAACAGGCTGCGCGTACCAGGGTGAAATGTTCTGCCCGTAGCCGTTCTGCACGAAATCCGGCAGGTACCGCGCGTACCTGATTCTCAGATCCATGGACTGCGTCGAGCCGGGCATCAGGATTGCGCCCGCCTGCCAGCACCATTGCCCGTTATAGGTGAACTTTTGAAGCGTCACCAACCCATCGACCATCTGCTCCATGCCGGGATCTTGGAAAAGCGCATTCGTGCCGGTGTAGCGTTCCCAGATTTTCACAGGCCGGATCAGGTCGTTCGGCAATTGCGGGGCGCTCTGCTGATTCGTCCCGTCGAAAAAGCCCGACCAGCTCAGAACGGTCTGGCTGGCCGGGTCCAGGGAGGTAACGGTAGGCAGTGCGGTCAATAGAATTTCGGTCATCAAATCATCCGCGCCGAGGTTCGCCAAATATTCCTGGAACTTTCTCCATGCGTTGTTGAAATACTGCTGGGTGAATGCCTGATTGATGGAGATGATATCGCCCGAGACGCCAGCAACCCGGTTGAGTCGAGCGCGCGCCGCGTTCAGGACCGACACCACCGAATCGTAGGGCGCCGGGGTCGTTCCGTAAGGCCCGGCAAGATCGGGGACCGTCCATTCCCCTCGCTGATCCGCTGCATTCTTGTCCTGCGAAACAAGCAGCATGGCCGCCGCTTCCGCCGTGGACTGGATTCCTTTGATAGCATCGGCGTCGAGATTCAAATCAGGCCGCGCAGTCGCAATCTCAGCAACCATGAACCATGCCAGCGAATCAAGCGCACGGGAAATAGGAATTGGCTGCAAATACCATGGGGTTGTTCCGCTCGTGACAAAATCCGGCAAATAGCCTTCATACCGGATCTGCAAATCCATGGCCTGTGTTGCGCCGGGGATATTGAGCGAATCCGAGATCCATTCCCAGTTCAGATTCCGCCCCTGCTTGGCTTGCTGCCCGAGGCCGTTCTCGACGTATTCCATGGGCGTGAACGGTGGCGGGTTGGACTGGCCCGAGGCGCGCTCCCAGAGCTTCAACGGCCGCACAAGATTCGCCGGGAGCTTCAGGCCGGGATTCGGCGCGCCGCCCGAGTTCGAGTATCCATTCCAGGTGAGGCTGCACATGATACCGGGATCGGTGCTCGACACCGCCGGAAGATTCAATACCTGCGCGGTGAACATCAGCCGTTTGAATTTCTGCCCGATCAGGAATTCCTGGAGTCTACGCCAAGCCGTATTCGTTGCCTGTTGCAGGAACGCTTGGCTCGTGCTCACCGAATCGCCAGCGCCTTTCGCCAGCGCGTTCAGCCGCACTCTCGCGGCGTTTATCATGGTGCTCACCGAATCATACGGCGTATTGCCTTGCGCGGGCGGGATATCTGGAACCGTGAACTGGCTGCGCATCGCCGCGCGCCGAGTGTCCTGCTCGATGAGCTTTTTCGCCGCAGCCTCGGCCTGAGTAATGAGTGCGGTCGCGTCCATGTCGCCGCGCGCCGCCGCCATCTCCGTAGCGATGTACCAGGCGAATGAATCGAGCACGCGCAGGATCGGCACCGGCTGATTGTTAAACGCCTGCGTCGCCGCTGGCACGAAGTCGGGCAGGTACGCGGCGTAGCGGATCTTCAGGTCCATGGATACGGTCGAGCCCGAGAGGATCAGTGTTTCCGAGCGCCATTCCCAGTTGTAATTCCGCGACTGCTTCGGATTGCCCGGCCAACCATCAATGACCAATTCCATGTCGGTGAACTGCTGCGGCGGATTGAGCCCGCTTTGCCGCTCCCACAGCCGCAATGGAAAGATCATATCCTGCGGCAAGACAAACAGCGGGTTTGACGGATTCGCGCCGTCTAGGAAGCCGGTCCAGTTGAGTTGCGTGAAGATTCCAGGATCGGATGTTGCTACGACCGGGAGTCCCGTGATGATGGTTTCATTGATGAGCCGCGCCGCATTTGACTCAGCCAAGAATTCCTGAAGTCTGCGCCAGCCGTTATTGATGGTCTGAATCGTGAAGGAAGCATTGTCGGTGAGAACTTCGCCGTTGGCGGAAGCGATCGAATCGTTGAGCCGGATACGAGCCGCCGTTACGATCGTTTCGAGATTATCGTAAGGCGGTCCCGGCATGGCCTAAGCGTACCACTTACGCCGCGAAGTTGGCTTTGTTGGCTTCGTACTTCTTCTTGTCGAGAATGTACCCGCACTCGCGGCACTTCATGATGCCGATCTTATAGACCGTGCCGCAGCCGGGGCATTCCGCGCGCTCCGCAGGAACCTGCGCGTTTCTGAGCCACGGGCAATCCACTTCAGTTTTGCCAAGCGCCCGCGCCGCGACGAAATGCGTTTCGGGGCGGATCGTGTCTTCAGCGGTCTTCGGTCCAAGCGAATACGCGCTGTCGGCCTCCGTCACCAACTCCAGGAACTTGTCGCGCAGGGCCGCGCGCGCCTTCTTCAGGTCAGCTTCATTCGGCGGATCGGTCGTTGAGACAAACACGCCATAGGGCACGAAGGAATTGCGCGGCGACAGATGCGGTCCAACGCCCAAGATTTGCTGTGCGACATTCACGCCGTCTTCAAGGATCTGCTTGTACTCGCCTTCGTTGATCGGGTAGAGTTCGCGCACGATGCCTTCGACCACCAACGGCTCGGAATACGGCTTGCCTTCGGGACATGCCGGAATCAGTTTCATACCGAGCGAGCCAAGGTAGCGCTGCTGCGGCCAAGGGCCGACGTTGAAAATATAGACCCGGCTTTGCTCTGAAACTTTTTTGATGGAGTCGAGCATCGGCGGGGCATAGCGGTTGTTGTTCATCAACTGCTGATGTCCGTTGATTTCCTGTTCGATCTGCGGCGCGGCGCGATGGGCTGCGAATGGCATTCAAAACCTCCAAGTACTACGATATACTATCGAACGGGACCGTGTAGCTCAGTCGGATAGAGCGGGTGCACATAGGCGGAAAACAGCGAGCCCAAAGGATCGTGGCATGGCCGATCACGCTCCGCTTCGCATCAGGTCGCAGGTTCGAGTCCCGCCACGGTTCCATCATTACAATACCGCTTCTGTCAGTGGCACTGCGAATTTCTGACGGTTGGGATTGTGCTTCGAGCGCAATTGGCCGCCCTGTGTCGGCAAGCCAAGCTCTTCAGCGGTTCTGGTGATGGGCGCGGCCTTGTGGCTCCTACCGCCGCGATAGCCGCTCATGGGCGCCGTTCCGAAGGCCGGGAGCCAGTTGCGGATCATCGCCTCCTGCTGGTTGCCGATCACCTCCTTCTCGCGCTCAGCGTCTCGCCGGTGCCAGTCCTGCGTATCGTAGAAGCGAACGTGATTTGATTTCTCAATCCACAGGATCAGCTTTTCCAGGTTCGCATCATCCGGCGTCGATGTCTCGAAGCTATGGCAAATCTCGTACTCTCCCCGAGTCGGGTATGGTCCGAGGATCGTCATTTCTAGATTCCACTGCGCCTCGCTCATCTTGGCGAATTCAGCCGCCGAGCGCCACTGCTCCATGATCCAGATATCGCCAACCGGGTAAGCTGCGACGAAGCGCGCGCCGGTGGAACCATCGGGCCACTGGCCGTAAACGATGCGCTTGCGGGACGGCGCCCACACAATCCGGTATTTTGCCTCCCCGTAGGGATTCAACCCGAATCGCCGCATCGATATCGGCCAGTGCCGAAGGCTGGAAGCTACTTCAAGCATTCCTAAGTTCTTTAGTGCCCGAAGTAGTACTTCGGAATCGTGACGTTGTTCATGAACGCGGCCAAACGCGGTTGACCCAGCCCGGTTTGCACCATGGTTACGAGGTAGAACAGCATGGCCGACATCAAGCCGCCGGAGGCGCCGTAGGCCGGAAAGATGGTCTGCCCACCGACTTCGTAATAATCGACCGCCTTGGTTTCCAGGCGGAAAACGTGCTTGAGCGGGATGAAGTGAATCAGGCCCGGCCTGGCGCGGACGTTGCGAACGATTTCGCGGCCCGCGATGGTTGAGGTCTGCTTTTTCTTCAGCATGTCGGCTGATTCGTCGCCTTTCATCTGGTTGTAGATGATGGACTGCACCGGGAGCGCATTGTTCTCCCACGCCGCCGCCATGTCCACGTTCATGTGGGCAATGAGTTCCGACGAATCCGCGCGCTCTTCGCCGAGCGCCAGAATGATCTGGGCCTCGAGAGCGCGGACGCTCGCGGGCGTCAACGATCCGCCCGATGAGCCGAAATTGATGTTGGGGGTTGAGAACTTGCCAGGATAGGCCGACTTCTGGATACCCATGTAGTTCCCGGTGTTGCCGGCTGCCCAGTAATAGAGCAGGCCGAACAGCCCTGAATTCGCGACGCCGGCAGAGCCCGTTACCAGGATCAGGTCGCCAGCGGTCGTCCCCGCCGGATACGTCCCGGTCAGCCAAATCGTGTTGTTCGCGATATCGACGGATTGGATCTGGACCGTTCCGCGGAGCGTTCCGCCGAGCGCGGACCAGATGTCAACCAGCTGGTTGTCCTGGAAGGCGTTGGCGTTGTTCACCACCAGCCCGTTGGTGGTGGTGGAAACCACGGTATCGAGCGTGTTAGAGCCATCGCCATAGCAGTACAGCGCGTCCATGTAGCCGCCAAACGTCTCGGCAGCCTGCTTCTGCGTCAGCGTGACGTAGTTCGCAATGGCCTTCTCATCAGAGTCGGTTGAGTACTCGGTGAGAGCCGTATATTCCGACGCCTGGAGGAACGAGACGCACGAGAGCGTCCCGAAAGTCTCCTGCGGCCCGGAGCCTTGACCCATATCGTTGCCGTCGAACAGAGCTGAGCCGGTGCGAAAGATACCGCCGGTCAAGGGCTGGAACGGGATGCGCGCGGGACGGTTCGAGATCGCTTTGATATCGGTGCGCGCGTTGATGCGTTTCCAAAGCGTCCCGGAAAGAAGAGCAAGCTCTTCGAGATTGGGTCTCAGATATTCATGCTGCGAAGCGATTGCAGCGGAAACTGAAGCGATAGCCACATTTTCACCTCTGAAATTGAATTCAGCGTGAGAGTGTCCTTCGCCCGAATAGGCCAGCGGGACGCCGCTGCGCTTTTACCCTGCTGCTGCTACGATCAGGCTGGCTTACGGTTTACCGAGTTCCGTTTCGGAAAGTCAAGCCTGAAATCGAATAGTAAGCCAAGATGGGATCGGTTGTCAAATCAATCGCCGTGGATACGGACCCGGCCCTCAAGTAAGGCGACGCGCTCGGAAGTCTTGCCGATCAACTCGCGGCATTCCTGCTGAGTCGTTCTTGTTTGCTTGATGTCTTCCTTGGCTTCCCGCAAATCATTGCTGATCGTATCTAGCCGAGTGGTATTTTGCACGTGTCGGCGGTCGTTGTCGCGGTCCCAGTCGTAAAATTTCCGCATCAAAGTGAATCCGGCACCGGCGACGCTGAGGACCGTCGCGATGATGCTCATCGGGTTGACGTCCCAGTTGATCGCCATTTTCAGTCTTTCGGCTGGCCGCTCAGAAACCTTCTCGCCATCTCGGCGAGGCCCGCGACGGCCCAGAGCACGTCCGTGGTGTAGTCGTGGCCATGGTAAACGTAGGTGAAGTGCCCGAGGTAGGGAGATACTTCGGTAACGAAGAGCGAAGCTCCCAGAATCACCAGATAGCGCAGTATCTTGATCCAGTCCACCTTCGAAAGCGAGAACTGGGGCGATGTCGATGCTGGTAATTGCCCTAGCGGATTCATGATATCCTCCATGTTACCCGTTCTCCGGTCTTTAAGATAGCCTGTCCTTTTAGCAGCATATCGGGCGTTGTATTCACGCGATCCACTTCCGTTTGCACGTTCGGCTTCTTGTTCACCAGCTTGAAGCCAGTGGCAGGCTTCGGCGGAAGCGGCGAAGCCTTTCCAGGAGCCGCCACCGGCTTCCCTGCGGTGGGTCCGGACTTGGCTCCGATTCCGGCCTGGGCGATAGCAGTCTTGAGCGCCTTCGGAACCGCATCGCGATAGGCGGATTCAATATACTTCATGAATCCGTCCTTTTGCCCGTTCGCGAAGTAACGCTGTAACGTTTCGTTGAACTTCGGATTGGTCGCAATGAGCTTTTGCAGCTTCAGCCCGTATATTTCCTGGACCGTGATGCGCTGTTCGTTGGTCAGCTTACGGTCGCCAAGCTGTTGCGTCCAGGCTGTCTCGTACAGCCGCTTGTGCAGGCTAGCGCTCTCCGATCGCCATTCAGTTCGACGAAGCGCCGTCTCGCGGGCTTCCAGTTCCTTCGCACGCGGATCGTCGCCTGCGGGCTTCGCTGTGGCCGGAGGAACTACCTGCTTGCTCGCGTAGCCGTGGATGCGCTGGACATAGCCCTGGAGCGCCTTCAGAATCTCCAGTGCCTTCGGGTTGTCCTGTGGCAGCAAGTCGCCCAGGCGTTCAAGCAACAGCGGGACGCGCTCCTGCATCATGTCGGCCAGGAACGTCTGACACACAAGCGCGCCATAGCCTTCGGGATTGAGCTCGCGGAACTTTTCGAATGCCGCCGGAGCGATCTTGAGAAATGCCGCTGCCGCCTCGGGAGTTTCGGTCAAGAATTCCAACACCTTCGGATCACCCGAGGTGTACTGCTCATCAAACGAGCGCCAGCCGTTCAGTTCGCCGGTGATTTCATGGATGCCGTCTTCACCGCCAATCTCTTCGATCTGTTGGCGAAGCTGTTGAAGCTCCTGGAGGCCGCCAGGCAATTCCTTGGCGAGGCGAGATTCCCGGAACAACGCTTCCCTGATGGCCTTTTCCGCTTGCGGGTTTTCGGCCTTCAGCTTTTCAAGGATTGGCTTGATGGCCGGATTCAGGCGCCCATCGACGATCGGCGGCCCTGTGATCGGCTGCTTATCCGGTTGTGGTTCGGGTTCGGTAGATTGCGGGCCTGTGGACCCATCTGCCGGTTCGGAAGCGTCGACTTGGGTGTCGACATGGGTGTCGACGCCAGTAGCCGTTGATTCTACGCTGGTTTCTACCGGAGCATCGGTTGTAATCAAGCCTTCTTCCATTAGTTCTCCTTATGCTGCTATCGCTGGCGGCGCCGCTGGCGCGCTCGGTCCCGGCGTCGCGCCCGGCGGTCCTTTCGGCGGCGCGGGCGCGGGCTTCGCGGCAACCGGATGCGGCTGAGGCGGTGGCGCGGCGGCTGCGGCAGCGGCTTGCATTTGCATGAGCATAGCACGATGGGCCAGCGCATGTAACTTAACGTTCTGAACGCCCGCTTGGTTGCCCTTTTTATCTTCCTCGCGGCGTGCGGCACTCGATAGCCATTCCTGGCATTTCTCGAACTCCCACTGATGGTAGTCGAGTTCGTCCACCGGGACGGACGGATGCATGGGCGGCGCCATCATCTGCGGCTCCATGGTCCCTTGCGCCTTCGCTGCGATCGCGCCGGCGGCGTGCTGGACCATCGCTGCCTGCATTTCCTCTGGAGACGCCGGAATCGGTTCTTGCTGAAGTAGAATTTCTATCTCCGCAAGCTGCTTGTTGCGCGCCTCGGCGGGCAGGAGCACCAATTCGTCAAAGCCATTGAGCCGCTTCATCTCTTCGATGTTATCCGGGTTGTCAAGAAGCTGCTGCATGGCCGGAGATGTTCCCGCGAGGGTGATAAGCCCCTGCAAAGTCGCGCGCTTCTGCTGCGTAGTCTCCGGGAAGCTCGAATCTTCATCGGGATAGCAGCCGAAATTGCCCTTTTTGAGCTGATCCAGGTCAACATTGATGTCCTGTTGCCCTTCACCGCCGGGAATTATCATCTGGCCGGTTTGCTGCTCGTTTTTGCTCGCCGCGAGAGCGCTCTGGTACCGTATTCTGGCGAACATATGCTGGATCGACTGCCAGATCAGACCGAGGCGCCCGGTGGCTTGATTTCTAGCCTGCGCGTACCCTGAAGCGGTCTTTTGGTCTTCCATTTGCGCGCCGAAGAGCGCCGGAGGCGTCGAGAGCATGAACTGTGGAAGATTGGACTGCAACATCTCCAGGAATTCAACGAATGTGGCTGGAAGCTCTGGATTCGGCTCCCTGTAGAAGCTGTCGGGCAGTTTGATGCCCGATTTCGCTTTCTTCTGGCGGTAAGCGTAGGGCGCCGCACGCTGGCTCGTAATGGCCGCATATTCGTCCTCCGTGGCATCCACCCATGTCGACGGCCAGCCGGTGTCGAATATCTCTCTGGCGGCGTTTACTGCGTCATTGAAGGCATCCTGCACCACCACCATGGGGTCCATGATGGCCTTGCGGAACATCCCGTCACCGGGAAACGGAAACCGGATGTCCAGTTCGTCATCCAGCGAACAATTGAAGCTCTCGGCGTATTCGTCTCCCATGAATACCGCGCGGCATCCGTCCGGGAAGAGTTGCTTCAGCTTCTCGCCCACGGTCATCGTGCGAGTTTGCGTCTGACTGTTTTCGTCCTGTTCCGCAACCGTGTCGCCGGGTCCAGCTTTTTCGAGCACGTTATCATACAGGTCGCCCGTGAACGCGGCAGGCCTCAGGAAGGCGTTGACCCGGCTCACCAGGTGTGTGAACGAGTCCCCGATCTGCGCTTGGTTGCGCGTCCCGTTGAGCACCCCGAGGCGCGCGGTACGCTCGTACATCGATTCGCCCAAGGCCGCGACGTTCGCGCGGATCTTGTCGGCGATCCAGGGATAGTCGCTCTTCGCCACTTTCAAATCCGGGTCATCGTAAATCAGAACATAGGGACAGTCGCGATCAAATTTCTTCGCCAGGATCGGAACCTTAGTTTCGAGCGTTCCGTAGATGGTGGTGCGCTGGAAATACTTCGGCGTGATCTGATCCTGCTCGTACCCGAAGCGCTGCGCGTCCTGTTCCGTGCGCGTCCAGGAAACCACGCGCCCACTCAGAGCCATCATCCGCACCATCTCGGTCTGGATTTCCTTGATGTCGTTCATCCGGTCGAAAGCGTGACCATAAGCCTCTGCCGCACGCGCCTTGTCGATATCGTCCGGCTGCGAAGGATCAATGGGCTGGAAGTTCACGCCCGGCGTATTCTGCGTCAGAATCGCAATCAAAATCCATAGATAAGGGCCAAAGATATCGTAGTCGTCGATGTAGGAGGGACACTGGACGCTGTTACCAGCGGAGTTGACGATGGAAGCTCCTGGGCTGGCCAGTACGAAACCGCCATTCTGGGAGTTCCAGGACAAATGCTGATAGCTGCGTTCGTAGAATCGATTTCTTCGGTCATGCAGAACCTCGCGCCGGCGCGTGTACTTTTCCTGCTCCTGAAATTCCTTGACCGCGGCCTTGATGGCTTCGATCAGCTGCTTGGGAAGTTCGCGGTTATTTTCGCCGTAGTCAGACTGCGGAGCTTCTTGCTCTTCGGTCGGCTGATCGACCTCGGGCGGATCGATCGTCGGGGTCAATTCTGGGCCACCTTCTCAGCGATGCGCGCGGCGTTGTCGGCGAGTTCCTGTGTAGCCTGGCGCTGTAAAATCGCGCGCACGGCCTTCCCGAATGTGAGGCAGCACAACGGCTCGGGCTTCTCGATGAGTCCATCGATGCTCACCACATGCGATGCTGGCCGGTAATTCCGTCCGCCGCAGTACGGACAGATAATCACGTCCGACTTGCCCGCTTCGCAGTTGGCAATCTGCTTTTCGATGAAATCGATCTTGTCCTCGGGCGTCATATCTTGTGTTTGATGAAACGCTTCCCGAGTAGACCCCTGGCGCGGACGTGCGGGTTTGAAGAATGCGATTCCTTTTCGGCTTCCTGGAGCTTCGAGACGCCATGACGTTTAGCGGCGGCGGTGAGTGCTCCGGGATGCTTCACGGCCTTCTGAATCCATTTAGCCATTCTTCCTCCGTTTCCGCATTGCTTCTGTGAGCGCTCCGCCCTTCTTTTTATGCGCCAGCGATGGGTCGGCGTGCAATTCAGCTTTCATTCTGTCCTTCTGCGCTGGAGACAGCGGGGACCCCGAGGACAGAAGATAGCGCGTCTGCCTCGGGGTGTAGGGCATTTTAGAATCCGGTCAACAGGCGATAGTTCAGCTTCACGATGAGGCTGCCCGCGCCGGTGGTGAAATCGGCGGTGGCCGCAGCCAGGGTAATCGCCTTGTTCAACACGGCGGAAGACAGCGAAGAAGCCAGCGCGCCAGCGACCTTGATGATCTGATTGGCGGTAGGCGAAGTGAGGAACGTCGCAGCGATCGTCGCGGTGGCCGGGGTGGTAACTCCGGTACCGTAAGATGCCTGAATCGCTCCACCCGACGCAAATGCGCCGGTTTTGAACACATTTTCGACAACCATGTCCATGATGTCGTACATATTTCCCGCGCCGGGGGCCGGGAGCAACTGTGTACCCACTGAGAACAGGGTCAACACGCTGGCGTTCGGAATGAGGATCGTCCGAACTACTCCAACACCGCTGGCGTTGCTCGTGTCTTCGATCTGAACCGAACCGTTGGACGGCAGCGTCGCTGCGGCGAGAATTGTCGCAGTCCCGCCAAGTGCGTACCAAGCCGCATCTACCACCACAACACCACCACCGCGCGCGTTGGCGTCGTTGATGGCTTCCTGGAGCCCGTAAGTGGCCGAGGAAATCGGATCACCGGTGCCGTGGCTGTTCGCAAACGTCGCGGTGAGGGTGGTTGCCTCATAGCGCGCTGTCGTAGCAGTCCCAACGGCGGTCGGTGTAACCTGCTCCGCATTGCTGTCGCTGCCGATGTTAATCGGCGCGTTGGTGTTGAGCGGGAACAGTAACGTTCCGTCACTCATGATTGTGAAGCCGTAAGCCAGCGTCAGCGTTTGCGCGCCGGACGCGACCGAAGGACTGTCTACTACCAATCCAGGCGGAAGGCCCGAACCGGGACAGCCGTAAGCATAATCCACTGCGGCGAATCTGCCTGCAAAACGTGTTCTATTTGCCATAAGTCTCCTGGGGCTAGTTGCCCTTGGGGATTATTCTACCAACTTCCCGATGCGCACGTTCCCTTGCCTCCCCGATCCATAGCCATTTCGTGATGTCCGTCGCCGCCGTCCTCGAACACGCTGCCCATGTGCTCCTTCATGGCCTCGGCGTCGGGATGTTCATGTGGTCCTTCTACTTCGCCGCCATCGCGGACGTGATGAGTAACATGGCTCACTCCGTCATGGTGTGCGTGCATATGCGTTCCGCCGCCGCCGTGCTTCGCCGCCATATGCATCAGCGCATGTCCGATGTGGGGATGCTCGACGCGCTCTCCGTCATGGCCCTCGGTGTGGTACGTGCCATCGCCGTGCTCATGGAGCGACGTGTGCGCGCCTTCGCCGTCGTTCATGTTGTGCTCGGGAGCGCCTTCCGTTGGCGGTTCTTTAGCGGCCTTCGGCGCCGCCTCGCGGTCTGCGGCGTGCGCCCGCTGAGTTCCCAGATGAAACTTTCCCTTCTTATCGGTCGGCATCTAGCAATTCTCCTTGATCGGTGAGTTTCTGAAATTCACGCCATGAGCGCGTTTGTATCGTCTCGGGCTGTTTCGGCGCACGCTCGGCAGCGAAACGTAACACGTTAACTTGCTTTTCGAGTTCGTCGATGCGCGCGAGAGCGTTCGCGATACCCAGCTTCAGCGGCTCCTGTGCCGCCGCAATGTCGGCGGCAAATTGCTGCACGATCCTACTGGCAAGTTCTTCGTCACGATTTCCGAATAGCCACTCTAGCGCCATCGTTGCCCCCGAGACACCAGCGATTTCGAGCGCTCATCGGCGTCGAACTTTCTCACCGCGAGCGCCTTGGCTGTCATGTCTTGTAGAGAATCATACACCATTTGCCGCCGAATCGCGCGCGGCGCGAGTCCCCTGGATTCCAGATGGCTCTTGTAACCGTACCTCAGCGCGTCCGTGATATCCTCCCAAAGCACACCAGAGACGCGCGCCACGTCTTCGAGATTGTCTTCGTCTCTCACCGCCAAGGGGATGTGAGAAATGACCTCGGGGCATTCCGCCGAAATAAAAAGCAACGGCCCTTGCCGTGCCCGCTCTTCGTCCGCCACGGAGCCGCGCAACGAGCTTGATTGCCGGAAGCCGTTATAAAGGTGACGCCAGCCGCCGATCCGGTCATCGTCGGCCTGCTCGGGTTGCGGGAGCCCATGCCTCAGTAGGATCGGCTCGAATTGCTGAGCCACGGTATTCGCGGCACCGCGCTTCGCCCAGGCATCCGGCGAAAGCCAGAAGCGTTCCGGCTGCTCATCGTCCGGCGTCATATCGACAATCTTCATAGCAAGATCCGCCTCAGCCATTTCCTGCACAACCAGGCACCGGTAAACGATCACCACATCGATCGGCCATTCGGTTGTGATCTGTAAAAACTTCATCGCATCCGAAGGGCTGAGCTTTCCAGCGCAGAACCACAAATGCACCGCGTGTTCGGCGAACGCCCAATCCTGCGACATCCAGCAACTCCACCAGGGCTGAATCATCTGGCGGGTGAGCGATGAAGAGAGCACGCACTTCTGCTCATCCCAGACGCCAGCAAAATATTGCCCCGCGAAGTGCTCGAATGAACCCAAAAGCTCACCGACACGGAGCGCCGCAGGCAGGGAATTCAGATTCCGCCCGTAATCGGTGTCCTTGATGAACATATCGAAGCGCTGCTCGGGCGAGAGCTTGTAAAAATCAACGTAGTCGATCCCGAGCCCCCGAAACCATTCGTAGTTGTCCCATCCATAGGCTTGGATGAATTCGTAATCGCTCGGGCGTTCTTCGTTGGGCTTGTATTGCTTCAAAAAGAACACGCGCCGCAGAAATTCCGTGCCGATTCCTCCGGGATTGAAGCACAGCACGATTTTGCATTGGCCCGGCCTCGTTCCCGGCGCGCGATTCGCCGAATGCAGGCGGTTTAGCTCTTCCTCTGACAGCTGTTCGGCCTGATCCACGAAAATGTACTTCGCTTCAGGGCCGCGGAACTTGCGAATGACCTCATCTTTCGTTTCAGCATAGACAAAGCCGATCTTGGACAGGTTTGGAAGCGTGATTTCATGGTTCGCAGCCTTGTAATACTGCTGAAGCTCTGGAAAGTCTTCCCAGAACTTCTCGATGTGGTCTTTTCGCAGGTCTTCGTAGACACGCCGGAAGATCCAGACGGTTATTTTGGGCTGTTCGGATGCAAGCGCCAGCGCGCAACGGCGGATCGCACCGCTTTTCGCGCCGCCTCGCGAGCCGCCATAGCCGAGCCACGTCGGAGAATCAGGATAGTCGGTTTTGAGGAGAAGATAGAGGCGTTCTTGCTTCGGCTGAAGATCGCACTCGAAGTGTTTCACCGCTGCGCGATGACAGTGAGCGCGCCGCCGCCGGTGTTGCCAACCAGCTTCGCGCGATAGAAGGCCAGCTTGCCGTTATCGAGGTATAAATCATGCTGGACATTCGTGCTGACGTAGAGATCCTGGAAATCCGCATCGGCGTTGATGTTCGCCCCCTGGATATGAACCTCGGATGCTGATGGAGCCGTGGCGAAGTCGATGGTGAACGCGATTTGCGGCGATTGTCCGCCGGGTTGGTAGCCAGTGTTGAATGCTACCGATGCCTGTGGAGGCGTCGGGCTCTCGGCATTGAACAGAACAAACTGATCGCCCGGCTGAATCTCGGTGAGGACTCCGCCCGATTGCTTTACTCCGTAGTTCGGCATAGATCCATCTTAGAACGATTGCACGTCGCCTGTGGCTGTCGGCCCCGTTCCCGAGTAGCAAATCTCTCGGTAGTAGATTGTGCCGATGCGCCGATCTGCTGGAATGGTGACGCTCGAAGCAGCGCCCGCGTTCACCGTCAGCGGAGTGATGCCGTTGTAAACCGCAGGCACGAAGCCGATCGGTGAGTAGGACCATTGCACGGAAATTCCAGTCGATCCCGAGGGGCACGCCGCGAAATTCACCCCGCGCACGGGAGGCGTCCACCAGTTAGTCGCGCCAACGTAAGCGAAGCCTGTGCAGTTATCTGGCGTGAACGTGAAAGTGTCCGAGGTCACGCCAGAGGCGATTGAGCGGATCGTGATGCCGTTCTGGCCCGAGCAATATTGGATCGTCGGCTGGCCGCTCACCACGATCCCGGACAAGTCCACCGTGCGCGTCACGCCAGGCCCGTCGTTCAACACGGTTCCGATGATGGCGTTGCATGTAGCCGAGAGAAACAGCGCCGTCTCGAAGCCTGCGCCTTGTCCGAGGTCCGGTGCGCTGCCCCGAGGCTGGTCGATGCAGGGCGAGAGCGCTTGCCACAACTTAAACGCCTCCACGCCGCCGTCCCAGTCCTTCTGCCCGCGCCCGAATTCGTTGAAGCGTGGATGCACGGCAGCCTGAAACGATGCGTTTGTGTCGTTGAATACCGTGTTGTAGTTGGCTGCGCCGGCCGGTGGATAGTTAATGTTTAAGCCCCCGAAGTACCAGCGGAGCTGCCGCGCTCCGAGGATCACCTGGAGATCCGCGCTTGCGTGCATCCAGCGCGGCGAGGCGAACGAAGAGAACGCCACGTAATTGACTCCGGCATGGTAGCCGTTATCTGGCGTCAGCAGAGCCGTGCCGCCCGAGCCAGAGGAGAAGTTCGGAACCTGCGCGATGATGCCGCGATTCTGAGGCTGGCTTCCGACGCACGATGCACCATACGGAGCCGGAATCATGAACCAAGTATTGTTGTCGAGATTAGAAACGCCTGTCGCCACAGTGAAGGAATGGCTGCGGTTAAACGTATACGTGCAGTTGCTCGCCCCGTCGTTCTGACCGATCACCCGGCTTCCGTAGGTGCTCGCGCCCGCGAACATATAGAGGATCTGGAACGTTCCGCCTGTGTCGAGCGTGGCCGTTACTGCCGTGGTGTTGCCGCTGCATGACGGGCTGGTCGATGCCGCATAGCATCCGAGGGAAGTGGGTTGTGCCAGCGCCACAGTGAGCGATGTCGCGTTCGGGATGCCAATCACGTAGAAATTAGTATTGCAAGCGCTCGTTGAGTTCCCCGATACAGAGATCCGCGTCGTCCACGGCTGAATGTTCGAGAGTCCGTGGTTGCCGGTGAATGTCAAAGTGTTCCCGTTGCAGGTCGATACCGTGAGAGCGCTTCCTTCGAAGCCATAATTCTGCGTGACGCCCGAGACTTTCCCTGAGATGGGCTGGAGTCGATTCGCCCCAAGCAGAGCATATCTGTCTCGGAAGACAGCGGGAAGCGCACCCACGGCATAGCTGAAATTCCAAAGCGTCCCGCCATTCGGCATGAAGCCTATTGGCGAAGAAGGATTGCCAATGTCGTAGATCGTGGGCGATCCGCTTATCGTTTGATCCCCCATCCAGTTTTGACTTGCACCATACGATCCATTCAATCCCGAGACTTCGTAAGCTAGCAGCGGGCTTGCCGTCACGCCGCCGGAGCTCGCAAAATACTGCGTCGAAAGCTGCCGAATTGCTCCATTGGTGATATAGAGCGTGCAGTTCGGCGAAGTCGTGCAGGAAGCGTAGGAGGAATCGAATGTCTGCGCCACCGCCCAGTTGAATGTAGTCCCCGGATTCCCGCCATTGGTGAGTGATCCTGAGCCGACCAACCCTGCGGGCTGTGGAAACGTGATCGTAGTCCAGCCGCCATTTCCTCCGGTGGTAGTGACCGTCAAGGAATATCTTACGTTGTCGTTGGCGTAGTCGAGTCCGCTGACTCCGCTTCCGGTAATGATGCCCCGTTTAGCCGCATTGTAAGGGCAGCCGGTGGGAATCGCTAGTCCCGCCGTCTGGACGTAATTGGTGCACGTCATCGTGACCGTTGTTCCGTTCCAACTCACCGACGTGAGCCCGTTCGCCCAATTGACCGTGCCGCCTGGCACGTTCTCCCAACTCGTGTCGCATTCGTCGCACATTTGCACCGTGAGCACGTTCGCCGCTGTTTGCAGCGCCTGAACAGCGGTCGCCATGGCTGTGGGACTCCAGGCCGCAGCGGGCTTTTGAGTAGACTGGAATAGCCCAGGTGCAGAATCGGTGCCGGTGGCCTTGATCCAATTGTCCCCGGCATAGTTGTAATACATCGCGTACCCGTTGAGCAGCGCCGTGTTTGCGGCTATCTGCGTAGCCAGCGCCGAGGCATAGTGCGCCTGCGAGTACGTCCCGCCAAGGTTCTCGGGCGTCGAGAGGCCCGTCTCGGCCACCAGCACGCCAGAGTTGAACATGTCCTTCGGCATCGAAGAAAACGCGGGGTATTGCGTGTCTTGCAGGTACGCACCGCCTGTCGAGAACAGGCTCACCGGCAGGAACGATTTGCCCGCCGTGTACGTCGTGTACGTGGCGAGGTCGGTGCCCCAGTGCGGCATGATGTTCGAGGTGTTGACGTGCGCCCACAGGACGCGGGCGAAGCCGAGGCTATCCGTAAATGTGATCGGCACTGAACCGACGGCAGTGGAGGAAGCGGTGAGCGTCACCGTACTGCAATTGGAGCACGAAGAGAGAGTTATCGGGGCTGTAGGGAAAGGTGCGCCACCAATCGTCGGCTGACTTGGGAAGGTTGCCGCCGCGCTCGTCTCGTCGGTATTCACGTCCAAGCCAGAGATACTTATCGAGTTCGGGCAGTTGCTCAGATTCGTTGTGCATAGAAATACCTCGTATCCAGGCTGAAGGCGCAACTCCATCGGTGTCGCGGCGTGGAGAGCGACTGCGAAGAAAAAGGCAAGGATGAGCTTAATTCGCAAAGGTCACCTGCTGCTCCCACTCCATAGGATACAGCCCCAGCCCGGGCAGCGACAGGCTGTTGTCCTGCCCGTTGCACCGGACGATGTGCGATCCATTGTTGAATTTCGTGGTGTCGATTGTCCCCGCACCGCTGATCGCGCCCGATCCACCGATCACTACCTGCCCGTCCACGAAGCACGCCATGCGCCCATGAGTCGAATTCGTTCCGGTGTACGTCGGCGTGACCGTCACCGTCCCGGTCCAGGTCGACGGCCCCGCGATGGTCCAGGCGAACGTCGCCAGCGGTTCGATCGTGACGGTCGAGAATGTGACCGCCGTCGACGTTCCGAGCACCAAGCCGGTCGCATCGGTAGCTACCACCTGTAAGGTGGTATACGGTCCACCGAAGCTCGTGACGAAGGGATTCCAATTTACCGTGCCGAGCGTCGCCGGATTGCCGTAAACCCACTTCCCCGCGAGGTGCTGATCGTCCTGCGTGACTGCCGCTCCATTGGATGCCTGAACGTACCAGAAAACCTGGTAAACGCCTGAGCAGCCCGTAAACGTCGCCGTGAGGCTCTGTGATGTGCCCGACACCGTGGCACCCGCCGTGGGGCTCGTGATCACGGGGGTACAGCCAGAAGGCGGGCTGGATGTGGTCATGGCCTTCACCATGAAGTTCGCGCTGGTCAAGGTGGTGGATGCCAAGCCCGTGATGGTCTTCGTTTGGGCGCCAGTTACCGGGCTCGGCATCCCGCTAACCTCGGTGGACGCGAACCAAGGTGCGCTCGTGGTCGGCGATGCGCAATTCAGGAGGCCGAGTTGCGGACTCGCCGCGCACGCCGCGGTATTGAACACGTTGTTCACCGGATCGAAGCCGAGCCAGTCCACAACCGCGAGCGTGTTCCACTTTGCTCTGAGGTTCGAGGTCCCGCTGGGTGTGGTCCAGCCGATCGTGTACGATCCGCCGCCGTTGTTCGTGAAGCTCGTGATCGGCACGGTCTGAAGCGTGGCGCTGGAGCCGTTGTGAAGCTGATAGATCAGCGAATTGAGCTGGTAGGCTCCCACGTCGATGCCCTGCGCGGTGAGCCCCACACCGACCGGGTTAGAAGACATGAACCGCTGAATTGCCTGCGCCTGGAAGTTCTGCTGCGCGGTGGGATTCGCCCCGTAATAATAGTTCCAATAGAGGTGATGGTTCCAGAGCGACTGGTTTGCCCGCACCGGGTAGTACGTCGCATCGCCCGCACAGTTCCCGATATCCGTGGCCACGTAGTAGCGATATCCGTTATTCGTCCAAATCGACCTGCCGTCAAAGTTAGAGCCCTCCGAAAGTGACCAAAGCACCCCGCCAATTAACAGATCAAATGAAGTTGTGTAGTCAGTCCAGGATGAACCGGCCACACGCCGCAGTTCCCACAAGCCCTCTTCTTCGATGTCCATCTGGAAAGGCGAGGACGCGCGATTATCCACCGAAGACGCATCGCAAGGCGTGTCCGTGATGCCGGTGTTGTAAGACTGGTACATCAGCCCGCGCGTCAGGCTCGTGCCCTGCGATTGCCACGGGCCATTGTGGACGCTGCCGAAAGCGCAGCCTGATGGATATCCCGACTGGCACAGCGCTGGCTTGACCCCCATGTAATAGACGTTCTCGGCCAACTGGAGCGCCGTCGCCGCGTCGGTGGTATCGCTGAGCGCCGTCAGGAAGTCTGAATACTTCGCGCCGTTGGTCATCGACAAACCTGCGGCGCGCTGGCTCAGAGTGCTTCCCAGGATAATCCATTTCGCGTTCGGCGAAGATATCGTTGGCGCCGACGTAGCCAGAGTAATCGTCGAGCCTGAAATGTTCGTAATGGTGTACGCCGCATAGTTTGAAACGGTCGAGCCGATCAGGATCGGGTATCCCACTGTGACGTAAGCGGGCAGCGGGCCGCCGGTCGCAATCGTCAGCGTGGTGGTACTTGTGCCGCCGGTGCCGGTCACTCCGATCTGCGAAGTCACGGAGGCTTGGTTGGTGTTCAGGTTCAGGAGATAATCGTCGAAAGTGTCGCGGATGGCGCTGCGCTGCGCCTCATCGCCGGAAATCTCGTACCAGCGGAATGCGCCCGTCACATGCGAGTGGGCATTGTCGATCCCCGCACCGCCCGCGAAAGACCATGTGCGCAGCGATGCCACGCCGAGCGAAGAATATGTGCATGTCGCACCCGTTGCGCTCGGGACCGTCGCCGTTGTGGTGAGGGATGTCGGTGACTGGACCGAAGCCACGGAGTAACCCGTCCCGCCGATGGTGATCGTCTCGCCGCCCGAGGTGCTGTGATACCAGGGCTCGAAGTAAGCTCCGGTCGCAAGCGTGACCGTAGTCGTTCCGTTGGTGTTACACGTCCCCGTTGGCCCGCTCGATGTCGCGTTCGGCCTGCCGGTGGTGTCGAGCTGCGAACTGGCTTTCGAGCGCCATGTGTAGGTTCCATCGGTGTGCGAATTCCATTGGTCCTGCTGCATCATCTCGAACTGCTTGACCTGGAGATACCGGCCTGTGTGCCCGCGCGTGATCCAGTTATAAAGATCCGACTCGCGCCACTCGATCTGGTCGCGTCCGCCGCCTTGCTCCCACGTGTAACCGACCGGGTAAACCAGGAGCGGCCATTGCGGCACCGTCTGAGTTCCGACGTCGTAAATGCAGCCGAGAGTAAGGTAGGAAGATCCGCCTGCGCAGCCGCTCGTGGTGGTGACGGTCGGATTTGCCGCGGTGACGGTCGAATAGTAGTAGGCATCTTCGTCCGCCGCCGTGTCGAGTGGGTAGGTGAGCACGCCCGAGGCGTTCCACTGCGACACCGATGGATTCGCGATGAGCGCGTGCTGTTGCGAGAGCATCACGTCAGCGATTGCGGTGTTGCTGCCCGGCGCGCTAGTTCCGAAGTCCACATAAAACTCATCGGTTTTCCACTGAGGCCAAGCAAGATGCGTCGAGAACGTGTTCTGCGCCGACATGAGCCCGATGCGGATCGCGTCCGTGCCCGTGCCGCCAGATTGGAATTCGAGCGACTTAGGCCCGAGCCCGGCGAAAAAGAATGTGCCGGTTTCGATGTAGTTGCCCGAGCCGTTCGCGAGGTAGGCATAGCCGACAGGCGCCTGAGCATTGGTTCCGGTCTGCGATGCGGAGCCATTCTTTTTGATCGTGTAGCCCCCGTCCGTAGTGAAGGCGTTACACGGCGAGGTGCATGTGGACCATGTGGAATCGCCGAAGGTCGTATTCTGGCCCTGGTAAATGAACACCGTATCCGTGCCGGTCATCGTGCCCGTGGTCGGCGTCGTTACTCCGGTGTGATTGCCGATGTTCCACGAAAGGCTGGAACCGAGATTCGAGCCCATGCGGAATTCCCACGCCTGCATTCCTTTCCAGGCCGTCGCGAAGGTATTGCTGGTTCCGTAGGCCGCATTCTTGAGCTGGCTGACAACCTTGACCTTCGAGGATGAATTGCGGAAGTAGAAGCGCGCGGTGTACGTCGCATAGACGTTTCCACTGCCATCCTCGAGCGACCCGTCCGCGCGGATCACCGCCTCAACCGGACCATCCTTTTCAACCGTGAGCGTGTTCGATGAGTTTTTGCTCGTGTAGGCCGTAGTGCAGACGTTCACAGTTCCGCAGTCCGTGTTCGGGTATGCCGGGGCGGTGACTTGGAAGCCCGTCGATGTCCCGGTTGCTACCAGCGTGGTTGAGCCGATCGTGGCCGTATCGATCCCGTCGAAGCTCGCTCCGCTTTTCATCGTGAAGCAAATCGCGCTGCCGCTTCCGCACGTCCCGCCTGTCGTATTGATCGTAATCGTGGACGTGCCCGAGGTCATCGTTGATGGCGTGCCGAAGTTTCCCGAAGCAGAGTTCACCAGCGTCACCGTCTGCGGGGTCCCCGCTGTGTATGACGCCAGCACGCCACAAACTTCGATGTCGCGGATATTGCCGCTGGGCCATGTTTCGAGCGTGCGGAATTGGCCTGCCGATGCACCGGTGAGCCCTAGGCTAGACAGCGACGTGAGCCCGGTCGAATCCGCGATCGGCACGCCGTTACACCAAGCATCGTTCGTGCGCGAGATGCCGCCCGCCGCGCTGTACGTGTGGCCGGTATTGTCGCCAGGGTAGAGCGCTTCCTGCACGGTGAGCGGAATATTGATCGTCGGGCCGCCGCCGCCCGAGAGCGTGCCCTGCCAAACATTCCATGGCGATCCGTTGCTGATTTCAACAACCGTGTTGGCGCTCTGGTCGTACCCGATGAACTGGAAGC
>Ga0335069_10001755_pt1 | contig 34400 bp, 24 predicted proteins | sample Lox_Sample_11_FD_206714 | JGI IMG/M metagenome (GOLD analysis project Ga0335069, IMG submission 206714) | Soil microbial communities from Loxahatchee National Wildlife Refuge, Florida, United States - Lox_Sample_1.1 | ecosystem: Environmental > Terrestrial > Soil > Wetlands | place: USA... | reverse complement strand
GCGCGTAGGGTGACTGTCGGTATCAGCAGGGTCGGCGGATATGGCGGTAACTCCTCGGGTGACCTCTTCATAGCATTTTCAACAGCTAATGAAGGAGCTGCCAAAAGAACCGGGATCCAGAATATAAGGATGCTGTCGAATGACAGGCTCTCTCCTCTTTTCGAGGCAACGGCCCAGGCGACAGAGGAGGCAATTGTAAATGCGCTTTTTGCTGCCGAGACCATGACAGGCAAGAATGGAACTAAAGTCTATTGTCTCCCTGTCGACAGGGTAATCGCGTTGCTTAAGGGATACAACCGCATAAGATAATATTGCTATTTTTGATACGCAGCACTGAAATGGATTATCATTACATACAGTTACCGTCTATTATTATGAAACAAATCTTTTATACTGCAAGGCTCTTATTTACACTTACACTGGCCTCATCATGCCTTATCCTGAATGGCCAGGATATTCCGAAAAAAATTGCAACAGAAATCTGCAACTGCGTCGACACCCTGGAAAACATGGATTCACTTGAAGCCAAGGTTGACAGGTGCGCCCAGCAGGGAATGGAGGCTGTAATTGAGGCTTCGAGTGACGAGATACAGGAAATCTACTCAAGCGAAGATGCAGTAGAAGAGGCAATTTCCAAGGCGATGGAATCCCTGATGGGCTCATGTCCGAAGATCAGGAAGTTCGTTATCCAGGACAGAAAACAGAAATTCTATACCAAATCCGCGTCCGCAGAGGCTAACAAGTACTTCGAGGATGGCAATGATCTTTTCGGAAAAAATGATTACAAGGGTGCCCTGAAGCTTTATTCCAAAGCACTTAAGTCGGACCCTAACTACATTTATGCCATCGATAATACCGGCCTTGCCTACAGGAAGATGGGAGATACAAAGAAAGCCATCAAATTCTACAAAAAATCCCTTGATATTTATCCCGAAGGCAGCTTCGCTCTGAAAAACCTGGGGTACGCCTATTCATTGTCAAACGATTTCCAGGATGCAATGCTCTGTTACCAGAAGCTTGCATTCTTCTACCCCGACGATCCTGAAGGGTATTTCGGGATCGGAAAACTCTTTGTGGCAACAGGGCAGTACGAAACAGCCATCGACTATATCTTTACTGCACACAGGATTTACAAGGCCACCGGCTCAGAGTATTCAACCGACAGCGAGAAGATGATCTCAGTTATTTATAACAAGCTCAGGGAACAGAACAAGCTGGACACATTCAACCAGAAAGCCAGTGAGTACGGCATCAACTACAATTAAATTGTTTTTAAGCCTGTTACGGTATATTTGACAGATAGTTTGTAATTTTACGGAAACAATACAGGTATGACATTCGATGCAGTTCATACTATTCTTTTCATACTCATTGTGCTGCTTGCCGGCTACATAATTTTTCTTCATACAAGGCTCATCAGGAAGGACCTCATCATTGAGAACATTGTAAGAAAGGTCTCCGGTATCGAGAAGGAACTGAGCATGGAAGAGATAAGAAAAGTTGTGAGCGAACTTCACAACTTCAGAGGAAAAGCCTTACTGCTCGATGATAAGCTTTTTGATGAAGAAGTTGCGGGATTCCTGTTCTCGGATATCAAAAGCTCAGTCAATTATATTCATTATACAAAAGATGAAGAAGTTGCCCTCAGAATTATGAAGGAAGGGTTCAGGTTTGTCGAATCGTTCTACAAGACGGCCCTGCCTCTTACAAATGACAAGCTTGATTTGATTATCAAACATAACAGCAAGAAGTTTTATGGCGATTATATTATTATCATTTGTATTGCGGATGAAATAGCAAGGTATTATTCCGCGCGGCTTTCAGAAGGAGGTATAAGGGATTTATCGCTTGAAAATGTGCTTACCGAGACACCCCCGGCGAGGAATGAGAACTCCGACAATGAATATATTCTCTCATCGCACTTTATCAAAGGTTATGTAAATTACAGGACAGGCGAAATCAGCAGAAACCCGGGTTTCAATCCTCAATTCACTTCACCGTCATTCAATGAAAACATAAGCCGGATAAAGGATACCGCAAAATCAAGCTGATCTTTCATGAAAAAATTTTACCTGCTACCTGGAATAATTCTGCTCCTTAGCCTCCGGCTCCCTGCACAGTCGCATAATCCGTTCCAGCGCGAAATAGACACGATAGAAAAAAGGTATTCAGCTAAGGCCGGAAGCGAAAACCTGGTCATATTCACAGGAAGTTCCAGTATAAGGCTTTGGAGAGATCTTGAAAGGACCTTCCCTGGAAAAAATGTTATTAATACGGGCTTTGGAGGTTCGCAGATGAGCGACCTTCTTTTCTTTGCCAGGAACACAATCCTGAAGTACAAGCCTGCCGAAGTGTTTATCTATGAAGGAGACAACGACCTGGCTGCAGGTAAGAAACCATCGCTGATTATTGCTGAGGCCGACAGCCTGATCGGGATCATCCGTGAAATACTTCCTGCAACCACGATAGTATTTCTTTCAGCAAAACCTTCGCCCTTAAGGTGGAAACTAAGGGACCATTATCTAGAGCTGAACCGGCTTTACAGCCTTCTGCCATCGAAATACAACAACCTGCGATATATCGATTTATGGACGCCGCTGATTGGCAGTGATGGAAAACCTGTCAGACAGTATTATCTTGCCGACAGCCTCCACCTTAACAGGATGGGATATTCAGTATGGGCCGAACTGGTGAAGAAGGAGATCAGATAGCCGGTCAGCTGCCTCAGTGCTTTTTAAAGTATTCCAAAAATACCCCTTACTAAAGTCGAGCCTGCAGGAACCATGGCGAGTGGTAGAAAGATTATCCATCACGCTGAATGGTGCCCTGAGAAGAGTTGCTGCTAGGGGAGCGGGAATCCCATTTTACCTGGAACCAGGTTTTATTCTTCTCCGCAAGTCAATAGTTTTAAAGGAATCTGAAAAAACCGGATTTCAGCCTATCATAAAAAATCCCTAAATTTGCGCCATCGGTTGAATACAGAGGGTTTATATCCTTAGTAATCCTAAACAAAATTTTAATGAAATGAAAAACAAGATTTTAGCAATTTCATTCTTAGCTGTTGCCTGTACCATAACAGTATCCGCACAGGTTACCGAGGGTGAAAAAGTTTTAAGGACAATGCCTGCCGATACTGCGAAAGGGTGGAAAAAGGGTGGAGTGATGGGGATAACCCTTGCTCAGACATCACTGACTAACTGGTCCGCGGGAGGGCAAAATTCGGTGTCGGTGAACGGAGTAATGAGTCTTTTTGCAAATTATCAAAAGGGTAACTCTGTCTGGGACAACTCGCTCGACATGGGCTATGGCATTATCAAGCAGGGATCGAATGATGTAAAAAAGACAGATGATAAGTTTGAGTTTCTTTCAAAATACGGGCATAAAGCATTCGGTAATGTTTACTATTCGGCGATGTTCAGCTTCAGGACGCAGATGGCAGTCGGTAAAGATGCAGCCGGAAAAGAGATATCAAATTTACTTGCACCTGGGTACATACTCGCTGCATTAGGTCTCGATTACAAGCCAAACAGCTATTTCAGCGCGTTCCTTTCACCGCTTACTTCGAAAACGACTGTTGTAAGGGACACGATGTTGTCAAATGCCGGGGCATTCGGGGTTGAAAAGGGGAAAAAGTCACTCGAGGAACTTGGAGGATATGCAAGATTCATATTCTCAAAAGGGGACTTCAAGAGTGAATTCATGAAAAATATTTCATTCACGACCAAGCTGGACCTCTTCTCAAACTACCTGAAGAATCCGCAGAATATAGTTGTAAACTGGGAAACTCTAATCCTGATGAAGGTTAACAAGTACCTCAGCATGAACCTGAATACGAACCTCATATACGACGACAAGGTAAGGTTCCCGGCTAACAACGGGACCCCGGGGGCCACTGTCCCGAAGGTCCAGTTCAAGGAGATTTTTGGTGCCGGCCTGTCATTTAAATTCTGATTATTAACCTAATACAACCTGATCATGAAAATTGTAGATGAATTCAAAGCCTTCGCGATGAAAGGCAATGTAGTCGACATGGCAGTCGGTATTATTATCGGTGCGGCCTTCGGCAAGATAGTTTCTTCGATGGTTAACGATATCATCATGCCGCCTTTAGGCCTGCTGATCGGCGGGGTCAACTTCACCGATCTCAGGGTAGTGATGAAAGCTGCCACGGATGCTCATCCGGCTGTGACCTGGAACTATGGAAACTTTCTCCAGGTTATATTCGATTTCCTGATTGTGGCCTTTTCCGTGTTCATCGTTATCAAGGCGATGAACGCTGCCAAGAAAAAGGAAGCGACCGCACCGCCTGCGGAACCGCCGGCCCCGACAAAGGAAGAGACTCTGCTTACGGAGATAAGGGATCTTCTGAAGAAATAACGGTTTTTTTAATCAGCAAATGAGGGTGTGGTCGCGCACCCTCTTTTTATTTTGTCGCGAGCATTATTTCGCTTATCCAGAGCTGTGTCGCTGACTGGTGTGAAGAGTAATCCCCATTGCCGCCTCTCATTGACGAGCCACCATGCATCCCTCCTCTTCCACGCATTCCGCCCATGCCTTCCATTCCGCCCATTCCACCCATGCCACCTCTCATTCCGCCGCCCATCCTGCCCATGCCACCTCCCATTCCGCCACCTGTCGGTCCTGACATTCCTCCACGACCGTTGTTTCCGGACGGCATTCTCCCGTACTCAATTCCCAGGGTGAAAGGACTGCCTGGTTTAACTATCTCCCTCAGTCCCGGTGTCAGATTTGAATATGGTATCGAAATCCTGAGGTAAAGATCCTGGATTTTGTCGTACCAAAACCTTGCCCTGATCCCGTTTTTATTACCTGCCGGAATGATTTTAGGTGTTTCACTGCCGAATCCTATCAACAGGATGTTCCTGGCTTTCTCAATTGAAGCGTGCCCGGTTCCCTGGGGTTCTGATCCTGGTCCCTTAATCCCTTCGCGGTGCACCTGCTGGTTCCTGAAGCTATCGCTGTTAAAACCCTGAGGCGACATACCCTGGCCCGGCAGTCCCTCCTGGCCCGGACCTTCTTTTTTTCTCTCGATTACCGGGAACCTGATTCCGTCTGTCCTGTGATGTTTTCCTTCAGCCGAGAGCCAGAGTGTAAGCCCTGAAGAGAGCATCCCGTTCTGGTCCTCAATCTCCGGAACCTTCATATCGAAATAGAGACAGCTGTCATCATTTGAAATGTAAACAAGAATATGCCCTTTCCTGTAGGAATGATAATCGTCTGATGTAAGCGACCCCGCACTTTCAGGGTTCTTGCTCCAGACACAATCGAACCGGCCTTTTTGCCCTGAAGCAACAACTGAAACCAGTAAAAGAGCAGATAAAAATGCTGTTTTCATTATATGATGATTTAGATGAAGAACGTGAAATATATGCATAGACAGATAAAACCTGTAATTTATTTCAGTTTTAACATAAAGTTTTTGGAAGATGCCGGACAACATATTCCAGCCAGGGAAATGGCAAACGGGCAAAAATGAAAGAGGATGAATTCAAAAATCATCCTCTTTCCAGAAAAATGCTGCAACTGAATCAGTATATTCTGGGAACCGGCGAAAGGAGCCTGATAACCAGGAACAGTGCCATGATTCCGACTAGTACATAGCAAACCAGCTTGGCTGTTCCCGAGTTTCCTTTCAGGGCTTCAACAACACCATTGTAGAGTAACCACAGAGTGTACGCCGATACACCCAGGTTGATTATGGCACCCAGGTACATGCTCAGAACTGAGGTGAAGCTGAGAAGCGCGGCTACAGGCATGACCACCATAACCGAGGCAGTAACCCTCAGGTTGGCTTCAAAATCAGTGCTCCCGTGGCAGATTGAGGAGATTACAAGGAGTATAACGGCCCCGATGAATAACCCGATTACTGCTGAAATGATTGCATAGATGAATACCATGACACCTACTGCCCCTCCCATGATTCCGGAATAGGCTCCTATCCTAAGGAAGCTCCAGATCAGGTAAATTATCCCGGCGATAGTGCCGTAAATAACTGCTTTGATAAGCGGTTCGGTTATGCCGCCCGTGGCCTTCATCGTGGAAAAGTAGCTCTTCGGATTAAGGAGGGTTTCCCTGGATTCCGTGATAAATGCGTTGAAATCAAAAGTTCCGTTACTCATAATTCTACAGGTTATAGTTTAACATGAATCTGAAATCAGCATATTGCCAACAAGGGTAATGAAGAATGTTGGTCAGATAAAAATAATAGACCCGTACTCAATTTCCTAATTAATCTGCTGAAATTTCAGCGGATGTGAGTCTTTTAAAGCCTGTGGCTACTGTCTTCTCTTCTCTTCCTTCTTTGCTTTTTTTGCTGCTCTCTTTTCCTTCAGGCTTTTGGATGCCGTCTTTTTGTTATGCTCCTGTGCTTTGGATTTTTCGTGTGACATAGCATTGATTTTTAGGTTAGCAAAAAACTTATTGTGAATTTGAAATCATTTCTGTTTTTATAAACCTTAAAAGGCATATAATTGTTCATGCTGCTTTAGGCCCACTGGTTAAGCATTGAGGCCGCATCATTGTCGAGGTACCACTTCAGCAATCCATGTTCCGGCTCAATGGATGCTGCCGGATAATCAACTTCACCGGGACACTCGATAACTTCAGCCACAACATCGGCTTTCGAAAGTCCTGTAACAAGGAAAAAGACCCTGAAAGCGTTATTGATAACCTTACCGGTGATGGTTATCCTCTTCTGCCCGCTTACCGGATGAGTTGCAACGCAGCAGATATGTTCCGAGCGAAGGAGCCTTTTATCACCTGCGAAAATGGAGGCTGTATGACCATCATTACCCAGACCGAGCAGTACAAGATCAAAGGCGGGCCAGCCGTTTAATGCCGGCACCAGGTTACTGATCTCCGATGAGTAGCTTTTTGCCTCTTCCTCCGGAGGTGCTTCCCCATTTATCCTGTGTATGTTAGATTCCGGAATACTGATCAGGTCGAGAAGATTGCGCCTGGTCATCCCGTAGTTGCTTTCCTTATCACCCGGGGGAACGCATCTTTCGTCGGCCCAGAAAATATGCGTATGACTCCAGTCGGTGGATCTGCCAAATTTCCTGCCCAGGATGCCAAAAAGAAGCTCAGGTGTGGTTCCGCCTGAAAGAGCCATGAAAAAGGGTTTTTTCCTGCTTGCTGATTTGTTTACCAGCTCCGATATCTCGGCCGCAAGTTCATCGGCAAGGATACCCTGATCGTCCGATATCTTTATCAGTGTCTGCATCTTTTTTCCCCAATCAGATGCAAGTTAAAACTCAAATATCAACTTTCCTAAAATATAGCACCGCTGTTTCCAACAGTTATCAACCGGTACCTAAAGCTCGCAATAGAGGCCATCGTCGGCAAGGTTCTTGCACGGGTATCTCCAGGTAATATCCTTGCCTTCAATAAGATCATTGGCATTTTCCGGACCCCATGTCCCGGCAGGATACCCGAATATCTTTATATCGGGATTTGTTGCCCAGGCGGTCTGGATGGGGTCAAGGAATTTCCAGGCAGTTTCAACCGTATCATCACGTGAATAGAGAGTTGAATCACCCAGCATTGCATCGCTGAGAAGCCTCTCGTATGCCGACGGCAGCCTGATATCTGCTAGGTCGGAATAATGAAAATCCATATTCACGTTCTTCACGTTGAACCCTGCTCCTGGTTCCTTCATCCCGAATTTAAGAAGGATGCCCTCATCTGGCTGTATCCTTATAATGAGCTGGTTAACAGCCTTGTTAATATCTTCACTCCTGAAAAGGAAATGAGGTGTCTGCTTAAAGTGAATCACGATTTCAGTAACTCTTGTCGGGAGCCTTTTGCCTGTCCTGATATAGAATGGCACCCCGCCCCATCTCCAGTTGTTTATGAAAAACTTAACAGCAACATAAGTTTCTGTCCTGGAGTTGGGATCAACGCCCGGTTCCTGGCGGTAAGCAGGGAGGCATTCACCCCTGACGCGTGATGCAGTGTACTGGCCGCGGATGACGTACTTCTGAACATCCTCTTCCCGTATGGGCTGAAGGGACTGGAAAACCTTGAGAATTTCATTTCTTATAGAATCTGGATTAAGTGATGATGGAGGTTCCATTGCTGTCAGCCCTGCCATCTGCAGCAGGTGATTCTGTACCATATCGCGCAGCGCACCTGCAGAATCGTAATAGCCTCCGCGGTTTTCCACGCCAAGACTTTCAGCGGATGTAATCTCAATGTGATCGATATAGTTCCTGTTCCACAATGGTTCAAAAAGGCCGTTTGAAAACCTTGTTACCAGAAGGTTCTGCACCGTTTCCTTGCCAAGGTAATGATCGATCCGGTATATCTGGTCCTCCTTGAAAATCCTGTGAAGACTTGAGTTGAGCTGACGGCAGGAGTACAAATCGTATCCGAACGGCTTCTCAAAAATGACCCTCCTGAACCCGTCATTCTCGTCGCTCAGTCCGACGGATGCAAGGTTTCCGGCAATCGTAGTATATATATTAGGTGGTGTTGCCAGGTAAAACAGGCAGTTGCCTCCGGTGCCTGCTACCCCGGCCTTCCCTGCAAGGAAGGTTTTAAGCTTCTCAAAGTCTTTCCGTGAATCCGGGTCCATCTGCAGGTAGCTTATATTCTGCACGAATTCACCGACATCTCCGTCCCTGATGATTTTCTGATCCGAAAACTGAACTATGCCATCCTTCAACCTGGTACGGAATTCCTGGTCAGTCATATTCTTCCTTCCCGAGCCGATAATCAGGAATTTCTCAGGAAGCATACCAAGGACTTTTAACGAATATATCTCAGGTATCAGCTTCCTGTGTGTCAGGTCGCCAGAGGCCCCGAAAATTACCAGTATCTGATTATCAGGCTTCTTCATCAAAAATAAATTTCACAGTGTTAAATACGTATTCCGTTAGCAGGCAGGTCAATCCAGAATTCAGTTCCCTTTCCAGGGGCACTTGAAAAACCCGCCTTCCCGTTGAGATAGTTTTCGGTCAGCAATTTTATACTGTAGGTGCCGAATCCACGACCTGTTCCCTTGGTGGAGAATGATCTCTGGAATACCTGGTGCACTACCTCATCCGTCATCACGGCTTTGTTTTTTACACTAATCCTTATACGGTCGCCGTGGTTTTCGATACAAGTTTCAACTTCTTCGTTCTCCCCTGAAGCTTCAAGAGCGTTTTTCAGCATGTTGGCAATAACCCTTTGCAGAATCAACCTGTCACTTTTGATGCTTTCAATACCTGCTTCAGATGATACCCTGATGTTTTTTCCTGCAGCAACATCATTCTTTAAAATTTTTTCAACCTGGAGGTTCAGTAATTCATAAAGATTTATTTCCTGAAGCGTAACCCTGAGATCTCCGATCTCAGCCGATATCATATCCCTGTGTGTCAGAATCTCTTCTATCAGGTCCCTGCTCGAATCTGCCGAGAGATCAAGAAGCTCCTTTTCTTCCACGGGATTATTTGTCTCTTTAAGTAACAACAAAAATGCGTTGAGGTTGCCCGCGGAATTGAGGATATCGTGGAAAAATATCTTTTCAAGATTCTGCTTCCTCTTTTCACTGCTGATATCTTCAACGGAAAAGATGTAAAATATTTTGCCGTGAAGGACGACTGGAGAAGTTGTGACTCTCAGATCCCAGCTTACTTCCTGCCCTTCACTGACAGTGGTCAGCCGGGTCTCTCTTACCGATTTCCTGTTATTAAGCTGGCTTTCCACTATGGAGTTTATTGCACCACAGTACTGGCACGCCTGAGATGTGCCGCAACCTCCGTTCATTTCACCGGCATGTTTGCATCCAATTGCTTCGCCCGGTCTTTTTCCAACTATCAGTTCGATGCCCCTGATACCCAGGAGCCCGAGGAAGGCGTCGTTTGCATATACAATCTGCCTGTTACCGTTAATGACAGCCGAGATGCCCGAAACAGCACCAAGAACATCAAGTATGGTTTTTTCCGCTTTTAAAAGCTCTTCCTCTCTTCTAATTGTCTTGTCGTCAGATCTTTCAGGATCTGCAAAAAACGAATCTGTTGACATTACTATCCTGATGAATAAATGTTATGCCAGGAAATCCTCTGGCAAAGATAGTTAAAGAGCAAGTCATTATTTATGTAAAACGGGTACACCGCATATAATTTAACACAAAAAAATTAATGTTAATAATTTATCAATATCATTTTCTTTTATTTTAAAAGTAATTGTATTATTTTCGCCGGCAAACGTAAAGCAGAATGACGGTTGTAAGAACAACATATTTCAGGCTCTATATTCTCAGGTTTACAGGGAATGACTGAGAATGGTGTACTTTATGTTCAGGTATCGGAACCGTTCTCAGAAAGTAAGGAACGGTTTTTTTGTTTAATATAAATACAGTGTATGATGGCTAAGGAAAGGCCTTCTGACTCCGGGTTATACCGCGGTGAATTTGAGCATGACAGTTGCGGGATAGGCTTTGTTGCCCATATAAAAGGGAGGAAATCTCACTCCATAATAGAAAAAGGACTGGAGACTCTTTCGAATATGAGTCACAGGGGAGCAGAAGGTGCCGACAGCAGGACAGGTGATGGTGCCGGGATACTCATCCAGGTGCCCAGGGATTTTTTCCTGATCCAGGGATACTCACTGCCTCCTGACGGTCAATTCGGAACAGGTCTTGTTTTTTTGCCGCAGGACAGGGAGGAAGCTGCAAAATGTGAGGATATCCTTCTCAATTTTATAAAGGAAGAAGGGGTGAAATTCACGGGGTTCAGGGAAGTACCGCGTAACAACAGCGTAATCGGTGAGATTGCCCTTTCGGCAGAACCATATATCAGGCAGATTCTCGTTGAAGCCGATATGCCGCAGGAGGATCTTGAAAGGAAGCTTTATATTATACGAAAACGTGCTGAAAAGGCAGTCAGGGAATCAGATCTGGTGCAAAAGAGCTTCTTTTACCTGCCAAGTTTTTCGACGAAGGTTTTGGTTTATAAGGGAATGCTGATGTCGAACCAGCTGAGGGAGTATTTCCTCGATCTTCAGGATGAACATTTGCAGAGCGCAATAGCCCTTGTACATTCAAGGTTCAGCACTAATACCTTTCCAAGCTGGGATCTTGCCCAGCCTTTCAGGTACCTTGGTCACAACGGCGAGATAAACACTATCAGGGGAAACAGGTTCTGGATGGAAGCTCGCGAGTCGATCCTTAAGTCTGACAGGCTGGGTGATCTTTCAAGGCTCTACCCGGTTATTGAACCGGGAAAAAGCGATTCGGCATCGCTCGATAATGTCCTCGAGTTTCTGATAATGAGCGGCAAATCGCTCCCGTATGCAATGTCGATCCTTATCCCAGAATCAATCAACAAGAAGAACCCTATACCCCCGGAGCTGAGGGCATTTTACCAGTATCATTCGACTTTCATGGAACCATGGGACGGACCTGCTTCTCTCATATTTTCAGACGGCAGGTATATAGGGGGGATGCTCGACAGGAACGGGCTGCGTCCCTCAAGGTATGTGATCACGGAAAGTGACCTGATTATAATGAGCTCCGAGACGGGAGTTCAGTCATTTGAGGCTACGGAGATCAAGTCGAAGGGAAGGCTGAGACCCGGCAAAATGCTCCTGGTCGATACACAGGAAGGCAAAATCTATTATGACGAGGAGCTGAAAAAACAGCTTGCTTCAGAATATCCCTACGAAAAATGGATAGAACAGAACATGGTCAGGCTCGAAAGGATTGAAATCGGGCATCACCTGTCTCCCGACATGGGTAACCTATACCAGGAATATATTACTTCCTTCAATTATTCATCGGAGGATATTGACAAGATAATCAAAGAGATGGCCGCCACCGGGAAAGAGCCTACAGGCAGTATGGGAAATGACGTTCCTGTTGCGGTGCTTTCGAGGAAACCATACAGGCTCTTCAACTATTTCAAGCAGCTCTTTGCGCAGGTGACCAACCCACCGATAGACCCGATAAGGGAGGAGCTGGTAATGACTCTTTCGGGCTACCTGGGATCATTGCAGCAGAACCTCCTGGAGACCTCTCCCGATCACGTGAAGATGGTCAGGTTCAGCAACCCTGTAATTTCAAATACATATTTCGAGGTGGTAAAAAACCTCAGGTACAAGGGTTTTTCTGCAGGTAACCTCAAAATGCATTTTGAAGCTGCACGCGGGGCCGAAGGATTGAAAAGCGCAGTGGACCAGCTCTGCATCGATGCCGAAAAAGCTGTCGATGAAGGTAAGAACTACATTATCCTTTCCGACAGGGACATTGACGAAAAGGCCGCTCCTATCCCATCTCTTCTCGCAGTATCGGCCGTGCATCATTATCTTATCAGGAAGAGGAAAAGAATGCAGATCGACCTTGTAGTAGAGAGCGCCGAGCCCAGGGAAGTAATGCATTTTGCACTTTTGTTCGGATATGGGGCCAGTGTAATAAATCCTTATATGAGCTTTGCCATCATAGAGAAGCTGGTAAAGGAGAAAGTGATCCAGCTCGACTACCAGAAGGCGGAGGAGAATTATGTCAATTCAATAAACAAGGGCATACTTAAGATAATGTCGAAGATGGGCATCAGTACACTGAGAAGCTACAGATCCTCGCAGATCTTTGAGGCTGTGGGAATTTCAAGTGAACTGATCAATGCCTACTTCGAAGGGACGGTATCGCGTATCGAAGGGATAGGATTTGACGAGATCGCAGAAGAGGTTCTGATCCCTCACAGGAAGGCTTTCGCGGCAGAACCCCAGCCGGAGATACTTACCGAGGGGGTTTTCAACTTCAGGAAACACGGCGAGCATCATGCATGGAACCCTGAAACCATATCGCTGCTTCAATGGAGCACAAGAAAAAATGACATTTCGAAATTCAGGGAGTTCAGCAGGCTGGCAAATGCCGATACTGAGAAGCCATCTTTCATCAGAGGACTGTTCAGGATAAGGAACGTCAATAACCCGGTACCGCTCGAAGAGGTCGAACCTGCAGATAAAATAATGAAGAGGTTTGTTACGGGTGCAATGTCGTACGGGTCTATCAGCAAAGAGGCACATGAAGCCATGGCTATTGCAATGAACCGTATAGGCGGACGCAGCAACACGGGCGAAGGCGGTGAGGACCCGGAACGGTTCAGTCCCCTTGAGAACGGCGACAGTAAAAGAAGTGCAATAAAACAGGTTGCCAGCGGAAGGTTTGGCGTTACTGCCAGTTATCTTGTAAATGCCGACGAGCTTCAGATAAAAATTGCCCAGGGTGCAAAACCCGGGGAAGGTGGCCAGCTGCCCGGTCATAAGGTTGATAAGATAATTGCAAGAACGAGATATTCCATTCCCGGAATTACACTGATTTCACCCCCGCCCCATCATGACATATATTCTATTGAAGATCTTTCACAGCTGATCTTCGACCTGAAGAATGTAAACCCCACGGCCAGGATCAGTGTCAAGCTCGTCTCGGAAAGCGGCGTGGGAACAATAGCCGCCGGGGTTGCCAAGGCTCATGCCGACCTTATAACGATCAGCGGGTTCGAGGGTGGTACGGGGGCAAGCCCGACATCTTCAATCAAGCATGCCGGATTGCCACTCGAGCTGGGACTTGCAGAGACACAGCAGACACTTGTTATGAATAACCTGCGTAAACGAGTGAAACTGCAAACCGATGGCCAGCTGAAAACAGGGAAGGATGTTGTTCTGATGGCCCTTCTCGGAGCTGAGGAATATGGTTTCGCTACAGCAGCCCTGATTGTCCTGGGATGTGTGATGATGAGAAAGTGCCATCTCAATACATGCCCGGTCGGGGTCGCTACCCAGAATGAGGAGCTCAGGAAGAGGTTTCTTGGAAGATCAGAATACCTCGTCAACTTTTTCACCTTCATTGCCACAGAGGTCAGGGAGATTCTTGCCGGGATGGGATGCAGAAGTCTTGACGAAATAATCGGCCGGTTTGACCTTATTGAGAGGAACTCGGATGCCGACCATTGGAAGACGAAAAAACTTGATCTGTCGGGTTTTATGACAATGCCGTCAGGCTCAGGCACAAATCCGCGATACTGCATCGAGAAGCAGGAACATAAAATCGATGATATTCTTGACAGGCAGCTCCTTGCAGAAACTGAAAATGCCGTCAATTATCTTCAGCCTGTGATCATTGAGAAGCTGATACGCAATACCGACAGGACGACCGGAGCCATGCTCTCGGGGGCCATAGCAAAAAAACACGGGGCGGACGGTCTGCCCGACGGTACAATAAAATGCCATTTCAGGGGTTCTGCCGGTCAGAGCTTCGGGGCCTTCCTCTCAAGAGGTGTGGAAATGCTGCTGGAAGGCGATTCAAACGACTACCTTGGCAAGGGATTGTCCGGAGGAAGAATAATTGTCATCCCACCTGCCGGATCGAAGTTCGAATCTGACAGGAACATCATCATCGGTAACACGGTTCTCTATGGAGCGACATCGGGCGAGACGTATATTTCAGGTGTTGCCGGCGAGAGGTTCGCAGTGAGAAACAGCGGTGTCACAGCCGTGGTGGAAGGAGCCGGTAATCATTGCTGCGAGTATATGACCGGGGGAAAGGTTGTGGTGCTGGGATCCACCGGCAATAATTTCGCAGCTGGTATGAGCGGCGGTATAGCATATGTACTGAACGAAAGCGGCAATTTTGATTATTACTGCAACATGGGAATGGTGGAGCTTTCGCTTGTTGAGGACCTTATCGATATTAACGATCTGAAAGGTCTTATAACAAAGCACTATGAGTACACCGGCAGCAGGAAGGCCAGGATGATACTCGATAACTTTGAAAAGTATCTATCAATGTTCATCAAGGTGATACCTTACGACTATAAAAAGGTGCTGGAGGAGCAGAAGCTCGAGGAGCTGAAGAAGAAAATTGCAGGTGTGGAAATGGATGTTGAGTTCCTGCCCGGAGTATAGTTTAACAATTGGTTTCCATAAATTAACGTCGAAATATTATTAACTGATGGCAGACCCGACAGGATTTTTAAAGGTCAGAAGAAAAGAAGCCGGTAACCGTGCTATACATGAAAGGGTTGCGGACTACAGCGAGGTTGAACAGATACTGAACAGCGAGGACAGGATGCTCCAGGCATCGAGATGCATGGACTGCGGAATACCATTTTGCCACTGGGGATGTCCCGTGGATAACCTGATCCCTGAATGGAACGATCTTCTTTACAGGGGTGACTGGAGAGGTGCCTATGAGCGCCTTAACGCGACAAATAACTTCCCCGAATTCACAGGCAGGATCTGCCCGGCACCATGCGAGCATTCGTGTGTCCTTAACATCGGTAAGGAGCCGGTAACCATAAGGGAGAATGAGGTTGCCATCGTAGAAAGGGCATTCACGGAAGGATATATAAAACCCGCACCGCCGAAGGTCAGAACCGGTAAGAAAGTTGCTGTTGTAGGCAGTGGCCCTTCAGGGCTTGCCGCAGCTGACCTGCTGAATAAATCGGGGCACGAGGTGACCCTTTTTGAAAAAAACGAAAAAGCAGGCGGGTTGCTGAGGTATGGCATCCCCGATTTCAAACTGAGCAAATCCACAATCGACAGAAGGCTCAACCTGATGATTAAAGAGGGACTGCAGGTTAAATGTTCAACTGAGATCGGTAAGGATATACCGGGCAAGGTGCTGCTCAGCATGTTCGATGCCGTTTGCATAGCTATCGGATCAATGCAGCCCAGGGACCTGGATATAGAAGGACGGCATCTCGACGGGATTCACCAGGCGATGGATTACCTTACACAGCAGAACAGGGTAAACGATGGTGAAGTCATCCTTCTGAACGACAGGATAAGCGCTGAAGGGCTTAAAGTTGTAGTTCTGGGTGGAGGTGATACCGGATCCGACTGTGTCGGCACGGCCATCAGGCAGAAAGCCAAAAGCGTCACCCAGATCGAAATCATGCCCAGGCCCCCTGCCGACAGGACCCCTGAAAACCCCTGGCCGTACTATGCAAAAATTCTCAAAACCTCTACTTCGCACGAAGAGGGATGTGAAAGGCTGTGGAGCCTATCGGCAACTAAGTTTACAGGCAGGAGCAATCATATAATCGGGGTGGAATTTGAGGAAGTTTCATGGGAAAATGATAACGGAAGGTACAAAATGGTACCTGTGCCTGGCTCAAGAAGAGTGATAGCTGCCGACCTGGTAATCCTTGCTATGGGATTCCTGAATCCCGTTAAAGAAGGTCTGCTCGAGGAGCTGGAACTTGATCTGGACCAGAGAAAAAACATCAGGGTTGATGGAAACTTCATGACGAGCAGGGAAAAAGTTTTTGCCGCAGGTGACTCGGTATCCGGAGCGAGCCTTGTTGTAAATGCTATTGCAGCAGGCAGGAGAACTGCAAAAAAGATCGACAGGTTCCTGAAAAGCAGGTAAAAAAGAAATCCCCTCCATTTCAAGGGGAGGGGTTCCTTGTTCACGCCCGGAGTGCCGGGTGCGCGGCAGCCCGGAATCTTAAACTTTAAGTTAGTCCCGTTCGCTTATAAGTTTCATTTCCCTGACTGTTTTCATCAGCCTTATAAATTCGGCCCTGTAGCCATCCTCATCGGTTCCGCGAGAACCTGAGGCAAGCTCAATTGCACCTTCCAGCGATGAATTTCCTTTAAACTCGGAATTTCGCAGCAGCATCCCGAATTCCGAAACCGATGCGGCAAACCTCAGGTTATCGGATGCAAACCTGATATCCCCCGGATTTCCGCTGACAGGTTTTTCGAGCAGCATACTGGTAACTCCATCAGGCTTTTTATACCTGATCTTAATGTTCAGGTATTCATCATTGTTGTTTCTTTCCTTTACGACTTCATGCTTCTGATATTTCAGCGGGTCCACAGAAGGTCTTACTTCATCCGAACCTGAAGGAACAAGTTCATAAAGAGCCGTTACATTATGCCCTGAACCCATCTCGCCGGCATCTTTTTTATCATCATTAAAGTCCTCATCATTAAGCAGGCGATTTTCATAACCTATCAGGCGGTACGACTGAACCCTTGAGGGATTAAACTCAATCTGGAACTTCACATCCTTTGCAATTGTGAACAGCGTACCTCCGAACTCTTTTACCAGCACCCTCCGTGCTTCCTGGAGATCATCGATATAGGCGTAATTACCGTTGCCCTTGTCGGCAATAATCTCCATTTTATCATCCTTGATGTTTCCCATGCCAAAGCCGAGAACTGTGATGAAAACACCTTTTTCGCGCCTCTCTTCAACCAGTCTTTCCATACCGCCGTTGCTCGATTCACCCACGTTAAAGTCCCCATCTGTTGCAAGGATGATCCTGTTATTGCCACCCTTTACAAAATTCCTTTCAGCAACATCATAAGCGAGCCTGAGCCCTTCTCCGCCGGCTGTCGAACCACCTGCCTCAAGGTTTTCAATAGCCTTCATGATGATCTCTTTATGATTTCCCGGCGTGGATTCAAGAACGAGCCCTGCGGCCCCGGCATAAACCACAATCGCTACATGATCCTGCGGCCTCAGCTCATTCACCAGCAACCCGAATGCCGACTTAAGAAGAGGTAACTTGTTCGGTTCATCCATCGAGCCTGAGACATCTATAAGGAAAACCAGGTTCGATGGAGGAAGAGTTGATTTGTCGATGCTTTTTCCTTTCAGCCCTACATGCAGAAGAAGGTGCTTTGCGTTCCAGGGACAAGCAGCCATCTCCGTGTAGACCGAAAAGGGATGTTCACCCGTCGGTTCGGGATAATCGTATTTAAAATAGTTGATCATCTCTTCAATCCTCACGGCATCTGCAGGAGGCAGCTGACCCATATTGATAAACCTCCGGACATTTGAATAAGCTGCATTGTCAACATCAATCGAGAAAGTGGAAAGAGGATTGTGGGCAACATCCTTGTAGCCATTTTCATTTATTGGAGAATATCCTTCAGTATTAAAATCTTTTGGAGCCGGAGCAAAGACTGATTTCATTGACCTGCTCGAAGGGAAAGCTGCGACACCACTAACAGAACCCGACATAGAATACTCTTCATCCTTCACACCGTAACCCACTACGACAACCTCTTCCAATGCAGTATTATCCGGCTTCATTGAAACATCTATGACATTTCTTCCCCTGATTTTTTCGATGACTGTCTTGTAGCCTACAAAACTGAATACAAGGATATTATCCTTATCTCCAAGTTCAATGGAGTAAACCCCCGTTTTATCGGTGACAACACCATTGCTGCTGCCTTTTGAAGCGACGTTCACACCTGGCATTGGCTGACCTTTCTCATCCGTTACCTTACCTGTAACTTTTACTGTCCCGGCAAATGCGGTTGCTATCGCAGCAAGAAACAGTATTGCGAAAATTTTTAAACTGCTTTTCATAACTACCTGGTTTTAGTTAAACATTTCCCATATGATGCACGGATTTCACCAATTCCATAAAATCCGGGAATAATTTTTGGACTATCTTTAAACTGACCATTTATTAATAGGTATATCTTAATAAAACCGGACCGCAGAGTACTGACCAAATGAGGTGCGGATAGCGCTGGGATCATGGCAATATGATTTTTAGCATAAGAGGCAGCGGAAAGAAACAGGGAAGCGAGGATGAACTCCTGGAGGTTTTCCGAAAGAGCGGTGATCTCGGGGCCCTGGGAGAGCTGTATTCAGGCTACATGCATCTTGTGTACGGTGTCTGCCTGAAGTACCTTAAAGACAGGGATGAATCGAAAGATGCGGTTATGCAGATATTCGAGAAGCTGATAACGGAAATACCCAGGCACGAGATAGCAAATTTCAGAAGCTGGCTTCATGTTTTAACCAAAAATTTCTGCCTTATGCAGCTTCGCTCAGGAAAAACACTGCAGGAAAAGAGAGAGGAATGGCTGGCAGAATCAGAATTTTTTATGGAATATGATCACGAATTGCATCCTATTGACGAAAACGGGGGGGAGATGGAAGCAGCACTCAGGGATTGTATCGACCGTCTTAAGGAAGATCAAAAAAGCTGTATAAGAATGTTTTACTTCGAGAATAAATGCTATAACGAGATCGCGAAAGATCTCAGCATGGATGAAAAAAAGGTTAAGAGTTACCTGCAAAACGGAAAAAGAAACCTGAAAATTTGTCTTGAAGAAAAAAATGGAAGAAAATAAAGGACATACGGAACCCGGGTTTTCAGGATACCTGAAATACAGGAAGAACAGCCTATCAGGAAAGGAAAAGAATGCTTACGAGAAAAGTCTGCAGAAAGATCCTTTTGCACTGGAAGCCGAAGAAGGCCTGTCAGAACTGTCACCCGGTGAGCTCAGTGATGATCTGGCATCTCTTTCGGGAAGGCTGAAGTCGAGAACAGGGAAAGGGAGCAGGCGCATTATATACAGGGTTGCTGCATCAGCTGCGCTATTATTATCCTTGTCTGTGATTTATTTCCTCCTGAACCGCACGCCCGGGAAAGTTGAAACAACCGTACCAGGCAAGATAGCGGGCCTTACCGAAAACAAAGCGCTGGAAGAAAATTTAAAGCGTGAGACTCAGTCGCCTGCAGGGAAGAGCATGGGAAGCCGGAAACCTGAAACACATGAGTCATTACATGATGCCGGTACCCAGGGAGGAAACGCGGTTCAGAGAAAGGAAGCGCAAAAGCAGCCTGAAATTCCTGAAGAAAAAGCTGATTTGGCAGTTCAGAAAGATTTATCACGTTCCATTGTTGCAATAAATGAATCCAGGAATGTAACGGGAACAATTACATCTGCCGACGACAATTCACCTGTTGCGGGAGTGAATGTCCTTGTTAAGGGAACAAAGACCGGGGCTGTCACTGACAAAAATGGAACATACAAGCTGACCCTGCCCGGTAAAAAGGACGCCACCCTTGTGGCATCATTCGCAGGTATGGAAAACAAAGAGACCAGGGTTGGCAACGACTCTGTAGTGAATATGGCCCTGCAGGGATCAGTTGCCGGACTCGACGAAGTAGTTGTTATCGGATACGGAGTAAGCAAGAATGAATCCGAGGTTGCTCCTGCCGATTATACTTCACCTGAACCGGTTGAAGGAAAAAAGAAATTTGATGAATATATCTCTGAAAATATCAGAAAACCTGCAGGACTGATGCAGGGAGAGAAAGCTGTGGTAATAGTTAAATTTACTGTAAGGCTAAATGGTAAACCCGACTCAATCAGGATATTGAGAAGCCCAGGAGAAGATTACTCCGGTGAAGCTATCCGGTTGATAAAAGAGGGTCCTCCATGGAAGCCGGCAACCAATGGCGGCGAACCTGTTGAAGAGGAAATACGGGTAAGGATAGTTTTCAGGTAGATTACAGCCCCCGGCATCCTTCTCCTTTATTTCATCATCTGGTCCATCGCCCTTTCTATTGCGGCCCTGCATACCTTGCAGAATGTCATATGTCGCGTAAACATGATACAATCGGTCTGCGACCGGTACATCCCTTTAGCGTCATAGTCAGCTCCCTCGAATAAGCCTGTCTTGCCGTTGTACTTTTCTGAAGCAAAAAGCGCGTCTTCCTCCGATAACTGCTTGTCAAAAAGATCTTCCATGATTTTTTCGGGAACCATGGCTTTTCGAAGGCTGTCCCTTGTCTTCTGCACTGCAAAGTCTTCTTTCTCGAACGCTTCTTTATTCCATGGAGTAGGCAAAGGAGTCGTACTTTCAACGAGATCTTTCCATTTCAGGTTTGACTTATCAAGGTATGCGGTCACATTGGGTTCCCAGGGCTCCACAGTCACGGCCGGCAGATCGTATGATACTGCCGAGGTATAATATTCATCCGCGAGGGCGGCGATATGATGTCCCATTTCATGGGTTATAATATACCTGGTATATTTATTATCGGCCGAGACTGTCAGGTACTGGTTATAAATTCCGCCGCCACCGTAGGTTCTTTCGTTTATCATGATCACCATGAGGTCGTAAGGCACCTGCGAGGCAATGTTCCTGATTGTCTTGTTATCGTGGGTGAGTGCATATCTTTCCGAATCGAAAGCACTGTAGTGAACCGATAAAGGGGTTCTTTTAAAGACCTTATGGTGCGGCTTAGTTATACCCGTGGTTTCGGCCGGTGTTTCTATTGCCCGGATATTGAAATCGCCGCGTCTCGATCTGAATGGTTCAGTTTCAAGAAGGTAACCTGCAAGCCTGGCAGCATCGCTGCGGAACTTTTCCATCTCTTTCCTGGAATATCCATCGCCAAGGATCACAATATCGGCTTTCTCATCAGCCGGGCCGTTCTCGGCTATTATATCAACCCTGTTGGTATGAATTATGTCGGCAGGGTTCACCTGGCGCGAAGAAGGGTCAATCTCGATGGTCCAGACACGTTCAAACCTGTTCATTGAATCCCGCCTGGAGAGAGCAACAGTGACAGGCTTCTTCGGCCATGGAAAGCGGAGTGACTCGCTGAATGTGCCCCAGTTGTCCTTTGCATCACCGGTTGTCTGCCATTCGCCGAAGACACTTGAAAAACCCTTCGAGTAGAGAATGACCCTGCTCTCCTTGTCGGCAACCTCGAAAAAATACAGCCCGAGTGACAGGTTATCGATAAGCCTGGTCCTGCTTCCGAACCATATTCCATCCGATACTACCTCATCCATGGCGAAATGATCCGCCCGGGAGTTTCCCGAGTGGTAATAATCGAGGCGCATGGTTTTATCGAGGAAGAAATCGTCGAACTTAACATTGCCGTTGTTGATCAGTTCAATTTCCGGGGCAACCGGCATGCTTAACTTATTATTGTATTTCCCGACCCTCCCCGAACAGGAAACCAATAGGGCCATGGAAATCATTGTGAACAGAGTTTTCATCCTTATATCGCTTTTTTATCACGGGATATGCATTGATGATGCGGTTTGCTCTTTTCAATAAGATCCGCATATCAGCTACTTAGCTATTTAGTTCTATTTCACCTTAAAGTTAGAAAAACATTTGAATCAAAAGTTGCTACATTTATAGATCAAATGGGTCACATGGAATTAAGGAAGGTTGTCGTTTCGGCAATGCTGTATCTCCTGCTATTATCAGCCGGAAGGAATAATGCCTGCTGCCAGGAAAGCTTTAAAGTCCGGACACGTTTCGATTTTTATTCTATTGAGCAGAATGGGGAACTCCTGGTTCATGTGCCTCCCGGTTTGAGATCCGGACCGCTTAATATAATAATCAGGTCAGCCTCAGGCAGGCTCGGTGAATGGCACGGCGTTCCCGGCAATGAGCTGGTAAGAATCGGGTTCAGCATTCCGGCAAAAGAAAAGACTGGGAAGATAATGACAGACATCACCGACGGTTCAGGAAAACTCTACACAGCAGGCTGCGACATTGTTATTCTTGAACATAAGTCCAACGAGGTGAAAACAGACAGGCTGACGTGTTCCCTTATCGTAAACGGCAGGCAGTTTTTCCCTTTCGGTTTCTATTGCTACTCACCGGTCTATCCTACCCTTCCCGAGGAAGAGGTTGTGAAGGGATTCAATATGATCTCACCCTACCAGAGAATACTTCCTTCAACATTCAATGAAAGAAAGGCATATATGGACAGGTGTGCAAGCCTGGGAATGAAAGTTCACTATAACCTTCTTTCCGTCTCCGGCGGTGGCGGTGTTGCCCTTAAAGACGATACTCTTTCTCCAGCAAAGAAAAGGGAATACCTTATAAGTGAAGTAAGAGCATTCATGAACCATCCTGCCCTGCTGGCCTGGTATATTGCCGATGAACCTACAGGAAACAATGTAAAGCCGGAGGAGGTCGAGGAGCTTTACAGAGTGGTCAGGAGCATCGATCCCTGGCACCCCGTCTCCGTAGTTTTCATGGCACCTTTTCTCTCTGCTTCAAAGTATTCAGGAGGTACGGATATCGTGATGGCGGATCCCTATCCTGTTCCCGACTCACCCATCTCCGTGGTCGGCGATGTGACAGCTTCTCTCAGGCGGGAATTTGCTGAAAATAAACCTGTCTGGATTGTCCCGCAGGCTTTTGGCGGAGGTGAGATATGGAGTCGCGAACCTTCAGCAAATGAGATCAGGTCCATGACCTGGCAGGCAATTATTAAAGGTGCAACCGGGATACAATATTTTATCAGGTCGGGTCCGACCTCTTTCCCAAAATCAACAGCCACTTGGAACGAATGCGGCAGAATAGCACTTGAAGTTGCCGGCATTATCCCCTGGCTTTTTTCAGATGAAGTGCCACCAGGCGTCATCTCTGATTCAAAAAATATACTTGTAACCTCAAGACTCTTAAAAGGTGAGCTGATTATTATGGCTGTGAACAGGTCGAATGATCCGCAGAGGGTCCGGTTCAGCATGAGCCAGGGCTACAACGGCAAAGCAAGGGAGATTTTTGAAAACAGGGATGTAAATGTCAGCCACGGGGTAATAACTGATTACATTGCCGCACTTGGTACGCTGGTTTACAAAATTGACCTGAAGAAGGCAAGGGAGATATTCATGCCATGGAATGAAAACCTTGTGACCGATCCGGGATTTGAGTGCGTTACAAGTCCGTCCACACCCACGTCATGCTATGTATCCTCAGGCGGTGATAGGGGTGCGACATTTTTTCTCGATCCGCGGGAGCACATCGAAGGAAATTATTCACTGAGGTTACAGACCCCTGCCGAGGGAAAAAGTATGAGCATAAAACTTTATCCTGTCAAAGTAAGCAACGGTTCAACATACATTGTTTCAGTCTGGGCAAAGTGCGATCCGGAACTGAGGTTCATATGTCCCCCTTTTGCCAACCCTGAAGGCCAATCCGAACGGCAGTATGCCGAGGTTTCCCTGGGTGATTTTGGAACGGCCAGGTTTTATCCCGACAGCGAGTGGCGCCAGTTCATCGGGATATTCAAGGTCCCTGACGATTCTGTCCAAAGGAAAAAGACAAATATAATCCTCAGGATGCCCGGCCAGGGAACAGGCTGGTTCGACCTGGTACAGATGGTTGAAGATCCTCTGAAAAAGTGATAAATGAAAAAGGAAATAAAGTATTAAACCCTCGAGCTGTTCAATGTTACCCGTGGTTAAAAACTACTATCATGAAAAAATTTAGTCTATTGATCCTGTTGCTGTCAGTAGTGCTTGGACAATCCTGCCGCAGAACAGGGAACAGATATTACAGCAACAACCCCACACCGCTGAAGCAAAACGCTTATATCAGGCTACCGCTCGGGTCGGTAAAGCCGGAAGGATGGCTGAAGTCCCAGCTCGAAGCACAGGCTTCAGGTCTCACTGGTCATCTTGATGAGTTCTGGCCCGATCTGACGAAATCGGCATGGACCGGCGGTGACGGTGAAGGATGGGAAAGAGGGCCATATTTTCTCGACGGACTGATTCCGCTGGCATATGCTCTTGACGATCCGCGTCTGATAGAAAAAGCCAGGTTCTGGATTAACAAGATTGTGGAAAGCAAACGCGATTCCGGCTGGTACGGACCTCTTAAAAACAAGGACAGATGGCCACTTGCGGTCGCCAACAAGGTTCTTATGCAATACTTTGACGCTACCGGAGACAAGCGGGCGGAAGATGTGCTTCTTGCCTATTTCAGATACCTGCATGATGCAAAACCTGACTGGGGGGCAAAGGAATGGCGCGGTGTCAGGGCAATGGAAAATGCAGTTACAGGGTACTGGCTTTACAGGCAGACAAAACAAGCCTGGATACTCGAGACTATTGCATCAATTCAGAACAACAGTCCTGACTGGACATCATTTTATGAAAAATTCCCCTGGGACTCGGCAGCTCTTGCTGAAAAGAGGATCCCGTTCCAGTGGAAGGCCGACGGACTTACTGCACACGGAGTAAATAATGCAATGGCAATCAAATACCCGGGGCTCTGGTACCAGCAGGCGGGAAACCAAAGATTTAAAAATGCGGTTTTCGCCGGCATTGAAAAATACGACAGGTACCATGGCCAGGCAGGAGGCCGGTTCTCCTGCGACGAACATCTCTCCGGAAACAGTCCGGACAGGGGTACGGAATTGTGTTCGGTTGTCGAGTATATGTTTTCCCTTGAGGAACTTTTCGAGATATTCGGCGACAACAGGCTCGCCGACAGGCTCGAGTTACTGGCATTCAATTCGCTGCCCGGAACATTTACTCCCGATATGTGGGCCCACCAGTACGATCAGCAGGCCAACCAGGTGATTGTCGACAGTACAAAACGCAGCTGGAGCTCCAATGGAAAGTACTCAAACATTTACGGGCTTATGCCAGATTTTGCATGCTGCCTTGCAAATTTCCACCAGGGATGGCCGAAATTTGTCTCCAGCATGTGGATGGCCACAAATGACAACGGCCTTGCAGCAGTGACATATGGCCCATGCAAACTCGTGGCAAAGGCAGGCAACGGTAACACTGTTACAATAAATGAAGAGACCGACTATCCGTTCAGAGGGAAGATCACCATGACGCTTTCGACCACCGGCCACAACAGTTTTCCTCTTTACCTCAGGGTGCCCGGATGGAGCAATGTTACCATAACCGTAAAAGGTAAATCAACAACCTACCAGTCAGGTTCGACTGCCAGGATCGAGGAAAAATGGACCACCGGCGATAAGGTGCTGATCGATATTCCAATGAAAGTAAAATATGAAAAGCGGTATAACAATGCACTTGCTGTCCTGAGAGGTCCGCTGTATTTTTCCCTGAGGATAGATAAGGAGTACAGGAGCATAAGGATTAATTACGATAATTTTGGATATAAAGGAAGCGTTGACTGGCAGATAAAGCCCAAAAGCGGCTGGAATTACTCCCTTATTGCCGACACAAATGATCCTGAAAACGGATTCAGCGTTGTTGAGAACAAGCCCGGAAAATATCCCTTCGCCGACAAAGGAGACATGATCTGGTCGGATGAAGTGTCGAAGTATACCGAATGGAGCGAAGATGCCCCGGTTATTCTTAAGACAAGGGCCGTATGGGTACCGGGCTGGACGCTAAAAGACAATTCGGCCGACCTGCCTCCAAGGCTGCCAAAAGTCTCGGGGGCACCTGAGGTTGTCACACTTGTCCCGTACGGCTGTGCCAGGTTGAGAATAACAGAGTTTCCGGTCGCGGATATCACCATCATGAAAAATGAAAAATGAAAAATGAAAAATGAAAAAGGGAGCCTTATCAGCACCCTTTACTCTCTTGTTTTTATCTGTTGTTGAAATCTCTTTTAGGTCTGTGACCCTTTTTGTTATCATCCCTTGGCTCAGATAGCTTCACTACAATCTGACTGCCGTCCAGTTCAGTGTCATTTAGTTTGTCAATAGCCTCATATGCTGCCTGCTCATCAGGCATCTCAACGAAGCCATACCTTTTGGAAAAGCCGGTCTGCCTGTCCATTATGACTTTTGCAGAAGTAACCTCTCCAAACTTCTTAAATAGCTGCTCAAGATCTTCGCTTTTCGTTCTTGAGCTAAGCTTGGCAACAAAAATGTTCATCGCAAAAGAAATTAAAAGTTAATAAATGAAAGAACATACATTGAGAATAAAAGTTCACCCTGAAACGTGAATTCTCGTCCCATGACACAAATTTACGAAATTCTGGAAATCAGGTAGAATTGATCAGATCTCCCTTGTTTTGTCGTGAAGCCAGGCTTTTTCTTCCTCATCAAGATACGGTGACAGCCTATTAAATACTTCAGAATGGTATTTGTTCAGCCAGGTGATCTCCTTGCTGCTGAGAAGTGTTTTATCTACCAGCCTTGTATCAATATAACAGAGAGTCAGGGTCTCGAAACTATAAAACACTCCATGAGCCGTTTTAATATCCTCTCTTACGAGGAGAAGGTTTTCGGTCCTGAAACCGTAATGACCCTCCCTGTAAATTCCGGGCTCATCCGACAATATCATTCCGGGCTCAAGAGGAAGGTTATATTTATTATTGGATGCAGGACTCACAACCGGTGGCGATTCGTGAACATTCAGGAAATAGCCTACCCCGTGTCCTGTCCCATGGCCATAATCCAGTCCGTGTTCCCAGAGTGAGGAACGTGCGAGTATATCGAGCTGCGATCCCCTGGTTCCCGAAGGAAACCTGGCTCCGGCAAGGGCAATTGTCCCTTTAAGTGCCAGTGTGAAATCTTTTTTCTTCCCGCCTGATACCTTACCGAAGGCTATACACCGGGTCACATCTGTTGTACCACCCAGGTATTGCCCGCCGGAGTCGACAAGAAGGGTTCCTTCAGTGTCTATTACAGTATCGGGTTCAATTGAAAATGTATAATGTGGCAGTGATCCATGGCTGTTCCAGGCCACTATCGGGGCAAAACTGTCGCCGGTACAGTTATTTTGTGCCAGCCGGAGATCAGTCAGCTTCCTGGAAGCAGCTTCCTCAGTAATTCTTCCTGCGTTCTTTTCAATCCATATAAAAAACTTTGTCAGGGCAACGCCATCATTCATCATTACCTGCCTGAGATTATTCAGCTCAGTTTCATTCTTTACAGCTTTCATCCTCGATACAATGCTGATATCCGGAATTTTTTCGACCGAAGCCGGAAGTGAATCGAAGAGCGAAACGGGAGTATCCTCTTCAGAAAGCATCACAGACGAGCCCTGCGGAAGGGTCGAAAGAATGCTCACAGCTTCATCATATGGCAGGATGACTATCCCGAGGCTGTCAAATTCATGGGCCAGCTTCGGTGGGAACTTCCTGTCATCTGCAAACAGCAAAACCTGGTCGGCACTTATTATTGCCATGCAAAGTACCAGAGGGCTGTAACTGACATCAGCACCCCTTATATTCAGCAGCCAGAGAATATCTGCCGGGGAGTTTAAAAGATGGTAATTGATGTTTCTTTTTTTCATCTCCCCGCGTACCTGACTGAGCTTTTCCCCGCGTGTAACTCCCGAGTAAACGGGAATATGATCAAAGACCACCGAATCACTCAATGCCGGCCTGTTGGTCCATAGTGATGAGATCAGGTCGGCATCGGTGGCAAATACAGGCTGCCTGTTCCTGAGAGTATCCCTCATCCGCCTGAATTTTGCAGAGGAGACGAGGCGACCATCGAAGGCGATAATGGCCCCTTTCTTTACATTTTCATTCAGCCAGTCATCAGTTGAAATGAAGCCATGACCCGATTGCATCATCTCAAAGCCTGAACCTTTCAGCTCTTTCGCTGCCTGGATGAAGTACCTTGAGTCTGTCCAGAGCCCTGCAAATGTCCGCGTCACAACCAGGGTTGCAGCAGAGCCGGTAAAGCCCGTGAGCCATTGCACGATTTTCCAGTGCTCGGGAATATTCTCTTCAAGATGAGGATCGGCCGAAGGGATAATATATGCATCTATCCCCTGGCTTTTCATCACTTCCCTGAGCAGGCGGAGTCTCTTCCTGTATGGATTCATAATAACTTTATCTACATGCTTTTCACCTCGTTGACGAGGTTCTGGAGTGTGGATTTTGCATCTCCGAAAAGCATTCGTGTCTTGTCGTTGAAGAACAGGAGGTTTTCAATTGCAGCATATCCTTTGCCCATCCCCCGCTTCATTACAATCACATTTTTGGCGTCTCTTGCCTTTATTATAGGCATACCGTAAATAGGGCTCGACGGATCGTCCTCGGCTGCCGGGTTAACTACATCATTGGCCCCGATCACGACAAGAACGTCGGTGTTGGGCAGGTCGGGATTGATTTCATCGCTTTCAATCAGTTTGTCGTAAGGAACATCTGCTTCAGCAAGGAGGACGTTCATGTGCCCCGGCATCCTTCCTGCAACGGGGTGGATCGCATACCTGACTTCCACACCTTTTTCTTCGAGGAGCTTATCAAGTTCATGGCAGGTATGCTGAGCCTGGGCAACTGCCAGCCCATAACCGGGAACGATAACGACTTTTTTCGAATAGCTCAGGAGCACTGCCGCATCGGAAAGGCTTATCTCCCTTATCGTTCCACCGGCCTCAACTGCAGACTGGCCTCCCCCTCCGAATACGCCGACAATGACATTCAGCAGCGACCTGTTCATTGCGTTACACATAAGGATCGTAAGAATTGTTCCTGCAGAACCCACAAGTATCCCTCCGGTAAGCATCGCCTGGTTATTGTACAGGAACCCGCCCATCGCTGCTGCCACGCCCGTGAATGAGTTCAGCAATGAGATTACAACCGGCATGTCGGCGCCCCCGATAGGCATTACAAACAGTACACCGTAAACTACAGCAACGGCGAACATAATATAAATATAATGTGTAAGCTCGGCTGTGGCTGCCACATGCCTTGTCATAATAAAGACTATAAAACCTAGGAGTATGGCCAGGATTGTCAGGTTAACATATTTCATCGCCTTTACCCTCAGGTCGCCGATCCATCCATCCAGCTTCCCGAAGGCAATCATGCTGCCGGCCCAGGAAACCGTACCGATCGTCAGGCCAAGAAGTATTGCAAGGACATGACCGTTTGCCATACCGCTCCTCGCAATAAGTTCCGGGCTCACATGTGGAAATTCCATTATCGAAATAAGAGCAGCGGCGGCGCCTCCCATACCGTTAAAAAATGAGACAAGCTGGGGCATGGCCGTCATCTTTACTCTTTTTGCTATAGTCCAGCCGATGGCTGTTCCAATAACTATTGCGGCAAGAATCAGCGGTATATTTTTTATAGGTTCACCATCCTTCTTATGGAACAGGATTGTTGCTATTATTGCCATCACCATGCCTATTGCCGCCAGGAAATTTCCGCGCCTGGCTGTCTCGGGATGACTTAGCATTTTCAGGCCCAGTATGAAAAGGATCGAGGCCACAACATAGGTGACTTCAAGGATGCCTGCTGTATATGTCGGATTCATTATACTGTATTTTAAATGTACTTACCTCAAGATCATTTTTTCTTCCTGAACATTTCAAGCATCCTGTCAGTGACAACAAATCCGCCCACAACATTCAGAGTTCCCAGTACAACAGCCAGGAATCCGATAATTATTGACAAAGTATTATCGGCATGCCCCATGACAATTATTGCTCCTATTATCACAACACCATGAATTGCATTGGCGCCCGACATAAGCGGAGTATGGAGGATTGCAGGGACATGACTTATCACCTCTATCCCCAGGAAAACAGACAGGATCACCAGGAAGATGGCTTCCCGGTTCTGCAGAAAGAAGGCAAATATTTTTTCCATTACCGGTCTTATTTAATGTTCAGAATCTGTTTAATTCTCTGGCTCACAAACTCGCCTTTATGCACGGCGACTGTACCATTGATAATATCATCGTTTAAGTTGACATTCAGCTTCCCGTCCTTGTCGACAAGGATTTTAAGAAGGTTAACTATGTTTGAACCGAACATCTTGCTGGCATCGGTCGGCATCTCAGAGGGGTAATCGGATTTCCCTACAATCCTGACACCGTTTACCACTATTGTTTTCCCGTTCTCAGTGAGCTCACAATTACCTCCGGATGAAGCTGCAAGGTCGATAATTACCGAGCCCGGTTTCATTGCCATGACTGAATCCTTCAGCAGAAGAACAGGTGCCTTCTTACCGGGGATCTGTGCAGTTGCTATAACGACATCAGCAGCTATTGCTCTCTGCTGGATAAGTTCCTGCTGTTTCTTCCTGAAATCTTCGGTCTGTTCCACCGCGTAACCGCCTGCCCCGGCATCTTCTTTCGCTCCCTCCACTTCAATAAACTTACCACCAAGGCTTTTTACCTCCTCTTTAACGGCAGAACGCACATCAAAGACCTCCACTGTCGCTCCAAGTTTCCTCGCAATGGCAATTGCCTGCAGTCCGGCCACACCAGCGCCAAGGATCAGGACCCTTGAAGGCTTGATCGTTCCTGCTGCCGACATGAACATGGGGAAGAAACGAGGCAGCAGAGAAGCGGCTTCAAGAACTGCCTTATACCCGGCAACAGTCGCCATCGATGAAAGAATATCCATTGCCTGAGCCCTTGTTGTCCTTGGAATGAGTTCAAGCCCAAGCAGGGTCAGGTTACGGGCACGTGCCCTCTCAATCCAATCCCTGTTTTCAACCGGGCTGAGAACAGAACAAAGAACCTGGCCTTCCCTGAAGGCGCCTATATCATCCGATAATGGCGGATTTACCGAAATCAGGAAGTCGCATGCCGAAATAACTTCTTTTCTCCCTCCAACCGTAGAGCCGCAGGCCAGGTAATCCTTGTCGGCTGTAAAAGCTTTTTCTCCTGCCCCTTTTTCGGTGATGACCTCTATTCCAAGTTTTTTCAGGCCGGATATTTCGCCGGGAAGCATCGCAACCCTGCTCTCGGTACCCGGTTCCTTCAGAATTCCAAGTATCATACAGATTGTATTTTAGAGGTTAATATTTTAAAGCCTGTTACTTTTCACATCCTGAACCATATACGGCTCTGTGCCCAATGATTAATTAACAGGATCGCTAAAATTAATAGATGTTTAAATTAAATTAAATTCTTTCATTAATTTATGATCTGTATCAAATATTTACAGATAAAAAAAAGGGTGCCTCCACGACACCCTTTTGCCGGAGCATAAAAGTTCTATTTGCCAAAGAAGCCCGTGAGCCAGAAATTGTTGGCTTCATTGCGTGAATGCTGGGCCTTTGCCCCTCCCCACCCATGACGTCCGTTAGGGTATAGCATGAACTGGAAAACTTTGCCCTGGTCCTCCATTTTGGATATCAGCTGTACCGAATTCTGCATGTGAACATTGTCGTCCATATCTCCGTGATCGAAGTAGAGCTTCCCTTTATAATTTTTAACGAAACTAAGTACTGAAGCGTCGCGATATCCATCGGGATTGTCCCCCGGTGTATCCATATACCTTTCAGTATAGACATCATCGTACAGCCGCCAGTCAGTCACTGAAGATCCTGCAAATCCATGGGTCCAGTAATCTGCACCCTTTGTAAGGGCCAGGCATGTCACATAACCACCGTATGAAGAACCGGTGATCCCGATCTTTGTTGAGTCTGTGTAAGGCTGTTTCCTCAGCCATTTCACGGCATCGGCATAATCGAGAATCTCCCATTTGCCAAGATTCCGGTAGATCTGATCCAGTCCCCTTCTTCCAAACTGCCCCGATCCCCGGTGGTCGACTGAGAAGATAATAATACCGTTCTGGGCGTACCACGAGGCAGACGTTCCCTGCCACCGGTTACTCACATTCTCAGAGTTTGGCCCCCCGTAAATGCTGAAGATAACCGGATATTTCTTCGAAGGATTGAAATTGACAGGGTATGTAATTATTGCCGGCATATTGAACTGCCCGTCCGAGGTCATAATTTTCAGAAATTCTGATCTTGAATTCTTTGACGGATCAAATGCAGGTGCTTCATTTTTATGAATCTCCCTTATCACCTGGCCCTTGCTGTTATATGCAACTACCGAACCCGGGGTCGCAATATTGTTCCATGAATCAATATAATAGTCTCCCAGGGGTGAAATGGAAACCGTGTGCTGGCCGGGTTCTTTAGTTATCTCAATCAGGTTCTTCCCGTCAAGGCCCACCCTGAAAAAATGATTGTCGGTCGATTCGGGGCCTGTACCCGTGAAGAACACTGTTTTTTTATCTTCATCAACCCTGGCTATGCTGTTCACCCTCCATGGCACATTTGTGACCTGGGAGATCAGCCTGCCGTCCCATCCGTAGTAATAAAGGTTTTCCCAGCCAGACCTGTAGCTCCTTACAATATAGCCTGAACCATTGTTCATCACATAAATATCTTCATAGAATTCAACCCAGGTCTTTGTTGTTTCGGAATAGATCTGGGTAAAGTCACCGGTTGAAGGATCAGCTAGTATGAATTTCAGATCATTCTGATCGCGGTTGAGAACCTGTATGGCAATCTTGCTGCCATCAGGCTTCCAGAATGGCCAGGCAAGGTAGAGATCGGCATCAGGATCGGTTTTTATCCATGTTGTTTTTCCGCTTGCAAGCTCAGCCACACCTATCTTCACCCTTGGGTTTGGATCTCCGGGTTTCGGGTAAGGGATAACCTCAAGCTTGCCGTGAACGCCATCGGCCTCATCGAGACGGTTCAGGGTGAAGACGGGAACCTTGGTCTCATCTGTTCTCATATATGCAATTTTCCTGCTGTCGGGCGACCACCAGAAAGCGCAATACCTGCTCGGTCTCTCGAAGATCTCTTCATTGTACACCCAGGAGGAATACCCGTTATAAATCCTGTCGGTAGCATCAGAACTAAGCCTGATTTCCTTCATAGCCGGAAGATCATAGACATACATATCCTTGTTCTTCGTATAGGCAATTTTCGTACCGTCGGGTGAAAATTTCACATTGACTTCGTCGGGCTTGTCGTTCGTAAGTCTTGTGACTTCCCTGTCTCCCTTCTTAAAATACCAGAGATCATTGTCCTTGACCATTACAACACTGTTACCGTCGGGCGACAAAATATCGGTTATACTCATTGAAATACCCGATGGCAGTGAACCGGAGAGTATTTCCCTGGCCGATTTTGGTGCGGAATATGGTGTGCTTTTCCCGGACCTCACATCAACATTAAGAGTAACAGGCTTATTATCCCTGTCGAGAGTCTGGAAAATAAAGTGCGTATCATCGGTCCATCCCGTTACCCTGTGCAGGCCTCCTCCCACGGGACGTTGAGCGAGCAATAATGACTGAAAGAGCAACTGCTGAACAAGGCTTAAAAGCAAAACTGATAAAGCTATCTTTCTCATGGTTTTCATGTTTAATTAATCGTAGAAGTAATAATAGCAAAAGTATCCATTTACTCGAACTGTGGAAAAGAACTTGCTGCAGAACAGAAAAGAAAAATGCCTTTAAACATCTGAATAAATTCAAGCTCTCTTCAAAAAAGAAATATATTTATATCATAAATAAAGAGGCTCATGAAAAAAATCTTAACTCCATTGTTGCTATCGCTTATATTCTTTCAGAATATATATAGCCAGGCAATAAAATCTCCGTCCGAGTTTCTTGGTTATGAACTTGGAACCAGGTTCACTTTTCACCACCAGGCTGTGGAATATTTCAAATATGTTGCTGATGCTTCACCGGTTGCTGAGTACAGGAGTTACGGCTCAACATATGAAGGAAGGCCGCTTGGAGTTTGCTTTGTATCTTCCGAAGATAACCTCAGGGACCTCGAGACCCTGAGAAAAAACAATCTTATCAAGGCAGGTTTCCTCAAGGGTGAATTTACAGGGAAGCAGGTTCCGTTTATCTGGCTGAGCTATAATGTTCATGGAAATGAATCGGCAGGCATGGAATGTGCCATGAAGACACTTTATACCCTCGTATCGGGTAATTATGAAGGAGTTAAGGACTGGCTGAAGGAATGTGTTATTGTAATTGACCCGTGCCAGAACCCCGATGGAAGGGATATGTATGCATTCAGGTACAGTTCGACTGCGAATCTTATACCTAATGCCGACAGGGATTCGTGGGAACATAACCAGGGATGGCCCGGGGCGAGAACAAACCATTATATGTTTGACCTGAACCGCGACTGGACCTGGCAGACCCAGGCC
>Ga0335069_10001754_pt1 | contig 34406 bp, 34 predicted proteins | sample Lox_Sample_11_FD_206714 | JGI IMG/M metagenome (GOLD analysis project Ga0335069, IMG submission 206714) | Soil microbial communities from Loxahatchee National Wildlife Refuge, Florida, United States - Lox_Sample_1.1 | ecosystem: Environmental > Terrestrial > Soil > Wetlands | place: USA... | reverse complement strand
ACATGCCGGCGCTCGGAGGCAACTGCCCCGACGGAGTGGACGTCAGCAACGCGGTCTGCGCCTCGGTGAACTACCGGGCGGTGGGCGCGACCAGCTGCAGTCCGCTGAACAGCTCCACCACCGTCACTGTGCGCTACGACGCGAAGCCGCCCGTCCCGCCGACGATGAGCCTGGTCGCGCAGGACTCGGTCATCGTGGTCCAGCTCGGGGACAACGGCGAGTCCAGCCTCTCGTTCTACCGGGTGCAGTACCACGCTCAGCTCTCGGGTGACGCCGGGTTCGTCTGGTACTCCGTGCCCGACCTCGCGGCGACGAAGACCAGCCAGTCGATCACCGGGCTCACCAACGACCAGCCCTACGTCGTCCGGGCCTTCTCGCTGGACGAGGTCGGGAACCTCTCTGCAGCCACCGACGAGCAAATCGCCATCCCGCTGGCCTCCAACGGCTTCTGGGGCGAGTACAAGGCCGCCGGCGGCCACGAGCTCGGGGGCTGCAACGCCGCGGACGCGACCGTCCCCTCGATCGTCGGTGCGCTGGCGGTGCTCGCCACGCTCCTCTGGAGGCGGCGATGAGGCTCGCCGCGCTCCTGGTCCTCCTGGCCGCGACGGAGGTCTTGGCCCAGACGGTGGTGCAGCTCAAGCCGCCACCCCCGCCCGAGCCCAGCGTGGGGTTCCTGTTCGAGCTGAAGATGGGGACGCTCATCCCCCGCGTCGGAGACGAGAAGGGGCTCACCTCCAACCCCTACGAGACCATCTTCGGGAACAAGAGCATGCTGTACGGGGGCGGTGAGTTCGACTTCATCGCCTGGCACGGCTACGGCGCGGTGAGTGTCGGGTTCGCCGCCGGCTACACCGAGAAGTACGCCCCGGCGCTGCTGGTGACCAACGACGAGAGGAACGGACAGCCGGCCAACGAGAAGACGGCGCTGATCCTCTTCCCGCTCCGGCTTCCGGTGGCCTACCGGTTCGACGTCACCTGGTCACGGTGGCGGATCCCCTTCGTGCCGTACGTCAAGGTCGCCCTGCTGGCGACGCCCTGGCGGGTGACGAAGGGCGGCGCCACCGAGGTGGTAAACGGCCAGAGCGGGGCGGGTCTCAAGTGGGGCTACGGCTTCACCGGCGGCGTGGCGTTCGTGCTCGACGTTCTCTCGACCCAGATGGCGAAGGACCTGACCAACGACACCGGCATCCGCCACAGCTACATCTTCGCCGAGTACAACGTGGACCAGCTGTCGGACTTCGGGAAGGTGGGCCTGAACCTCTCGGCCCGCTACTTCACCTTCGGGCTCGGCTTCGAGTTCTAGCATGGCGCTCACCGTCCTCTACTTCGCCTCGGCCCGGGAGCGCGCCGGTACGGTGCAGGAGACGGTGGACTGGGAGGGCGGCCCCGTGCGGCAGCTGCTCGAGCAGCTCGCGGTGCGGCACCCCGAGCTGCGGTCGCTGCTCCCGCATCTCCGGGTTGCGGTGAATCAGGAGTTCCAGTCGCTGGACGCAGCGGTCCCCGACCGGGCCGAGGTGGCGCTGGTGCCCCCGGTCGCGGGTGGCTCGGACTGCTTCCGCCTGTCGGACGCGCCGCTGGATCTGGAGGAGGTGGTACGCGCCGTCGGCGGACCCGAGCGCGGCGGGCTGGTCACCTTCACCGGCACGGTGCGCTCCGAGACCCGGGGCCGTCGCGTTCGCGCGCTGAGCTACGAGGCCTACCCGGGGATGGCCGAGCGCTCGATGGCGGCGATCGGCCGGGAGATCGAGGCCCGCTGGCCGGGCAGCCGCGCGGCCATCGTGCACCGGGTCGGAACCCTCGTCCCCGGCGATGCTGCAGTGGTCATCGCCGTCTCCGCGCCGCACCGCGCCGCGGCCTTCGAGGGCTGTCGCCAGGCCATCGAGCGGCTCAAGGCCGACGTCCCCATCTGGAAGAAGGAGCGTTTCGAGGACGGCGAGGAGTGGGTCGGCCTCGGGCCGTAGCGGCGAGAAGTCCCGGGACTCCTCGCCGTGACCGCGGCACCGTTCCCCACGCGTGCCTCGTCGGGCTGCCGCGTCGCTGCCTACTTCTTGGGCGGCGGCGCCGGAGCGGGCGCTGGTGCCGGAGCTGCGGCTGGAGCGGGGGCCGCCGCTGGAGCGGGGGCGGCCGCCGCTGCCGGCGCGGGCGTCGGCGCGGGCTTCGCCGCGGCCTTGGCAGCCGAGGACAGCGCCTTGCACCCCTCGCTCAGCTCGTCGTGATGCTGGGTGAGGCAGTCCGCGATCTTGCCCTTGGAGTGGGGCACGTCTGCGCAGAACTTCGCGATGTCTTCCTTGCACTCGGCGCCACTTGCACGGACGTCGGCGAGCCGCGCGCGACAGCTGTTGGAGAGCTCACTCTCGTGCTCGGCCAGGCAGCGATACAGCCGGCCCGAGCCGGGCTGGACGTCCGCGCAGAACGTCTCGGCGTCCTGCTTGCAGGGGGAATTCGGCTTCACCGCGACCACGGGGGGTGCCGCTGCCGCGGGTGCTGCTGCCGCGGGTGCTGCTGCCGCGGGTGCTGCTGCCGCGGGTGTTGCTGCCGCGGGTGCCGCTGCCGCGGGTGCCGCTGCCGCGGGTGCTGGCTGGCCGGCGGCCGGGGCCGGGGCTGGCGGCTTCGTTTGCGCTGCCACCAAGCCTGCGACAAGACAGGCTCCGAGAATCACGCTCCGACGCATGCTCATGTCAAGTCCTCCCCTGTCCCTCGAGACTCCGGGAACAAGCGAAGCTCCCAGGAGCGTTCGGCCCTGGGCCATCGGACCAAGGTCTCATGGAAGGGATCGAGCGGCAGCGGCCCAAATGAGGGCCTTGCGGGGAGGGCCACAACGGACACGACGGAAGGCGACGGGTGAAGAGGAAGCCCCCGCGGAAGGTGATCCGGGGCGTGCTGAGCCCCTTCGAGCGCGCGTCCGAGGTTCTCTTCGGGCTCATCATGGCCCTGACCATCACCGGTGCGCTGAGCGTGGCGCACGCCACGGCGCACGAGACCCGGGCGCTCTTCGTCAGCACCCTGGCCTGCAACGTCGCCTGGGGCATGGTGGACGCGGTGATGTACGTCCTGAACGCGGTCTTCGAGCGGGGCCGTCGCGCGCTCCTCGCCCGGGCCCTCCGGGAGCACGCCGACCAGGTCGGGGCCAGCGAGCTGCTCACCGAGGTCCTGCCCGAACCCTTCGTCGGTGCGCTGCGCGGGACGGAGGTCGAGTCGCTGCGGCAGCGGATCATCGGACACCCCGACCTGCCCGCCCGTCCCGGGGTGCACGGCGACGACCTGCTCGGCGCGCTCGGCGTCTTCCTCCTGGTCGTGGCGAGCACCTTCCCGGTGGCGCTGCCCTTCCTGGTCATCGACGACGCCACGGCGGCGATGGCGATCTCCCGCGCCCTCTCCCTGGCGCTGCTCTTCTTCAGCGGCGTCGCCGTGGGCCGGTTCGCGGGACTGCGCCCGGTGAGCGTCGGCCTCGCGATGCTGGGCATCGGCGTGGTGCTGGTCGGGGCCGTCTCGGCGCTGGGCGGATGAGTCGCCGGCGGACGCGACCGTGGGCGGTGCTGCTGGCCTTCCTGCTCCCGGCAGGGTCCCTGGCGCAGGAGGCTGCCTCGCTCGAGGAGGTCCAACCTTGGTCCTTCGGTGCCGCGCTCTCCTGGTACTTCGTCCCCGAGCAGGTGAACTTTGGGGTGCCCACGGTCACCGCAGACCACGGGCCCCTCCACCTCGAGGCGCGCTACAACTACGAGGCGCTGCGCACCGGCTCGGCGTTCATCGGCTGGAACTTCGAGTTCGGAGAGACGGTCACGTTCGGACTGACCCCCATCCTCGGCTGCATGTTCGGGGACGCGGGCGGACCGGTCCTCGGGCTGGAGCTCGCGCTCGGCTGGGGGCCGCTTTCCTGGAGCTCGGACATCGAGTGGGCGACCGACGTGCAGGGAGGCACGGGCGGGTTCCTGTACGCCTGGTCCGAGATGGACCTCAGGCCGTGGAAGTGGCTCCGCGTGGGCGTCGTCGTCCAGCGCACCCGCCTGTTTCACACCGCGCGGGAGGTGGTGCTCGGGCCCATGCTCGGGGTGACCTTCTGGAAGCTGGACCTCACCGCGTACTGGTTCCAGCCGGGGGGGATCGACCCATTCTTCGTCGCCTCCATCGGCCTCCATTTCTGAGCGCCGGTCGAGGGCGCAAGGATTGCGGCCTGGACCCACGTCCAGGGCGGGCGGCGCAAATTCGTGGGCCTGACGCGCTCGTTTCCCGGGGCGGCGAGCTGGCACGCGTCGTGAAATTCGGGTGGGCGTGACCATCTCCACCGCTTCGGGGTCGGCGTCCGAGCACCGCTGGCCACGGGTGTGGGTGCTCGACGAGGACCGGGGGCTGTGCGCGAAGCTCGAGCGCTTGATCCGGGCCCTGGCGCTCGAGGTGGCGACGTTCGAGGATGCCGAGCCGCTCCTCGCCCGCTGGAACAGCGAGAGGCCCAATTGTCTGGTGCTCGGCCTCGGTCCGCGGCAGGGCCTGGGGCTCCAGCTGCTCGAGGAAGCCAAGGTCACCGGAGAGCACGTCGCCGTCGTCCTGGTCAGCCGCTCTGCGGACGTGGCGACCACCGTCCGGGCGATGAAGCAAGGGGCGGTGGACGTGCTGGAGCGACCGGTGGACCTCGGCGCGCTGCTCGCCGCCGTGGTGCGTGGCCTGGCCCGGGACGCCGAGTGGCGTGAGGCCCGGAACAAGGTCGCGGCGGCCACCCAGCGCCTGGACGCCCTGACCCCGCGGGAGCGCGAGGTCTTCGGCCTGGTCGCCAGTGGGAAGCCGAACAAGCGGATCGCCGCCGAGCTCGGGACGAGCGAGAAGACCATCAAGGTCCACCGGGGCCGGGTGATGCACAAGCTCGGGGCGAGCTCGGTGGTGGACCTGATCCGTCTCATCGAGCAGGTTGAAGCGGTTCCGGCCTGAGCGACGGCGACGCCAGACGCGCCGCGGCGCGGGGTCAACGCCCGAGCGTCACCGACAGCACCTGCCGGACCTCGCCGTAGGCGAGCCAGGCCACCGCTGCCACTCCGGCCAGGAGGCTCAGCATCTGCAGCAAGGTCTGCACCCGTCCGTCGACCGGGCGCCCCATCGCCGCCTCCCAGAGGGTGAGCAGCATGCGGCCGCCGTCGAGGGCCGGGAGCGGCAAGAGGAAGAAGAGGGCCAGCGCCAGGGAAAGCGCGGCCAGCGCCCGGACCAGCGCGTCGGCGCTCGTGCCCGCCGCCTCCGCGGCGCTCCACACCAGCGCCCCCGCGGTGTGGTTCCGCGCCGACCCGCCCCAGGGCTGGGCGAGCAGCTCGCCGGCCTCCCGGACGATGCGCTCCAGGACCACCCCGGTGTGCAGCACCGCCCGCCACAGAGCCTGTGCGGGCCGGAGGCGCTCGAACTGGTAGAGCTGCCGGAGGCCGATGCGGGCGTGTCCATCCGCGTCGAGCTCGGGCTCGACTCGCAAGGTGAGCGTCTCGGCCCCCCGGGCGACGGTCACCGTGGCCGAGCCGTCTGCGTCGCGGGTCAGGGCCTCGACCAGCTCGGACCACCGCTGGACCGGGTCCTCGTCCACCGAGACGATGCGGTCACCCGGCCGGAAGCCCGCGCGCGCGGCCGGCGACCCCGGCTCCACGGCACTCACGATCATCCCCACGGGGTGGTGTGTTCCCGCGGTGAAGAGGCCGGCCAGGAGCAGCACCGCCAGGCCCCAGCTCCCCAGCGGGCCGGCGGCGAAGATGGCCACCCGGCGTCCGGCCGAGAGCGCGGCGAACGGGACGCCGGACGCACGCGCCGCGTCGTGAGGGTTCTCGCCCTCGAGCCTGAGCCAGCCCCCGAAGGGAATCGCCCCGAGGGTCCAGCGCTGACCGAGCGCGCGGAACCCGAACAGCGGGGGGCCGATCCCGAAGGAGAAGACGACTGCCCGGGTGCCGAAGACGCGCGCCGCGAGGAGGTGCGCCAGCTCGTGGACCGTCAGGAGCACGCCCAGGGCGAGCAGCGCGAGAAGGGCTCGCATGGGGTCTGCCGGGAAGCGTACCAGCGGGGCGGCCGCGGCGGGGCGGACGATTGAAGCATTGCCGCCCCGTCTCTAGACTCGCCAGCCCCCTCGGATGAACGCACGGATGGCACTCGTGGTCCTCGCCTCTTCCCTGATCGGCTGTGGTGGACGGACGCACGTCCAGGACGAAGGGTGCTATGCCCTGATCCCCGTGCGGCCCTCAGGAATCATCCGGGACGAGTGCCAGCTCCTCGCCGACGCGGCCGCGAACCTCGGGGCACGGCTCATCCGGTCGGGGAACGTGGTGGAGATCGACTTCCGCTTCTCCAGCCCGAGCCAGGGTGAGCTGCTCGACGTCTCGATGGCCGGCCAGTTCGCCTACGGCGAAGAGACTTTCAGCGCCGACGGAACGGCGGCGAACGTCCTGCTGCCCATCGGGGGCCAGGCCTGTCAGCTTCAGCTGGTGGACGTGCACTTGGACGCCACCACCACGGACTCGACCCGTTTCTCGGGGGAGGTCCGCATCATGACATCGACGCCCAGACCGGAGACCTGCATCTGTCAGGCCTGGTTCGAGTACGAGGCCGGTTTGAGCGCCACCACCAGCGTCTGTCCCTGAACGAGAAAGAGGAGCGTCGCCATGGCCGACTCACCCTCCCAGGAGATCACCTCGGTCCTGACCGAGGGCCGCGTCTTCCCGCCCCCACCTGAGTTCTCGCGCCGGGCACACATCAAATCGATGGAGCAGTACCGCGAGCTGGCCGCGCAGGCCGACCGCGACCCCGAGGGTTACTGGGGTGCGCGCGGCAAGGAGGAGATCTTCTGGAAGACGCCATTCCAGAAGGTCATGGAGTGGAAACCGCCATTCGCCAAGTGGTTCATCGGCGGAACGACCAACCTCTCGTACAACTGCCTCGACCGGCACCTCGCCACCCACGGCGGCAAGACGGCGCTGATCTTCGAGGGCGAGCCCGGTGACCAGCGCCAGCTCACCTACCGGGAGATGCACGCCGAGGTGTGCAAGCTGGCGAACGGTCTCAAGTCGCTCGGCGTCAGGAAGGGGGATCGGGTCGGCATCTACCTGCCGATGATCCCCGAGGCGGCCATCGCCATGCTGGCCTGTGCCCGGATCGGCGCGGTGCACTCGGTGGTGTTCGGTGGATTCTCGTCCGAGGCGCTCCGGGAGCGGATGAACGATGCCGGGGCGAAGGTGGTCATCACCTCCGACGGCGGATGGCGGAAGGGCGCGGCGGTCCCGTTGAAGGTGAACGTGGACGCGGCCCTCCCGGAGATGACCACCGTGGAGAAGGTCATCGTCGCCCAGCGCACCGCAAAGGCCTCCCCGGCCAAGGGCCCGAAAGACATCCTCTGGAATGAGCTGGTGTCCGGGCAGTCGGCGACGTGCGAGCCCGAGTGGGTGGACAGCGAGCACCCGCTGTTCATCCTCTACACCTCGGGCTCGACCGGGAAGCCGAAGGGTGTGCTGCACACCACCGGCGGCTATTCGGTGTACGTCTCGCTGAGCACCCGCTGGGTGTTCGACCTCAAGGACTCCGACGTCTACTGGTGCACCGCGGACGTGGGCTGGGTCACCGGGCACAGCTATGTGGTCTACGGCCCGATGCTGAACCACGGGACGGCGTTCATGTACGAGGGCGCGCCCACCACCCCGGGGCCGGACCGCTTCTGGGACATGATCGAGCGGCACAAGATCTCGATCCTCTACACCGCGCCCACGGCGATCCGCGCGTTCATGCGGCTCGGGGACGAGCACCCCGAGAAGCACGATCTGTCGAGCCTGCGGCTGCTGGGCACGGTGGGTGAGCCGATCAACCCCGAGGCCTGGATCTGGTACCGCCAGGTCATCGGGGGAGGGCGCTGCCCCATCGTCGACACCTGGTGGCAGACCGAGACCGGCGGAATCATGGTGACCCCCCTCCCCGGCGCGACGCCGACCAAGCCCGGGAGCGCGACTCTGCCGCTCCCCGGCATCAGGTCCGAGGTGCTGGACAGGGACGGCAAGCCGGTGCCGCTCGGCTCGGGCGGCAAGCTGTTCATCACCCGGCCGTGGCCGGCGATGCTCCGTACCTTGTACGGAGACCCCGACCGCTACGAGAAGACGTACTTCAGCGAGATCCCCGGCATCTACTTCACCGGTGACGGCGCGCGAATCGACCAGGACGGCTATCTCTGGGTGATGGGCCGGGTCGACGACGTGGTGAACGTCGCCGGTCACCGCCTGGGAACCGCCGAGGTGGAGAGTGCGCTGGTCTCGGAGGGCCGCGTCGCCGAGGCGGCGGTGGTGGGCCGTCCGGACGAGCTCAAGGGCACGTCGCTGGTCGCGTTTGTGACGCTGAAGAAGGGCATCGAGCCGACGGCGGCGATCAAGCTGGCGCTCTCGGCCCACGTGGCGAAGGAGATCGGGGCCATCGCCCGTCCGGACGAGATCCGCTTCGCGGAGGGGCTACCCAAGACCCGCTCCGGGAAGATCATGCGCCGGCTGCTCCGGGACGTGGCCGCCGGAAAGCAGACCACCGGGGACACCACGACGCTCGAGGACCTCAACGTCCTCGCCGCGCTCCGGAAGGACGACGAATAGAGCGGGGCGGGCGACCGGCGCGCGCAAGGTGCACGCGCGCGCCGGCCACGCCTGCGCGCCCCCCCCTCGCCCGGTGCGAATCGAGCACCCGCGTGTGTCCGCCCGCGCTGCCGTCGTCCTCCACCCCGCCGTGGGGCCGGCCGGCGGGGTCGCACCTCAGGGCCGCTCGTCGACCTCGCAGTCCTTCGCCACCCGGAACCCGTCGAGGAACCGATCCACGTCCGGCGCCGCTCCGCGCCACATCGCCATCAGGGTGTACACGCACTGGCCCGCGGCCAGGACCTGGATCCGGATCTCCAGCCCCTGGGCATGGAAGGCGCAGGTCTGGGCCGGTCGGCCGTCGGACCGCGTCCCGCGCGCGTCAGCGGCGATCTGGTAGGACCGCGCCCGGGCGAACTCGGCGCAGAAGCCGTCCAGCACGCCCTGGGGGTCCAGCCGCCGTCCCGGAGCGGGACGCCGGCGCTGCACCAGGAAGGCCTGGTCCTCGGTGCTGCGGGACTCGATGGAGAGCAGCCGCTGGTTGCCCTCGATCCGTTCGGCCTCGACGCGAAGTGGAGGCGGGAGCTCGGCGCTGAAGCTCCCGTCCGGCGCCTCGTACCGCGGCCACGTCGGCTTGCAGCCGGCAGCGGCCACCAGGAGTCCCAGCGCGAGCCGCCGTCCCCGGCGCTCAGCCATGGCGTGAGAGGCGCATCACCGCGGCCTCCAGCAGCGCGGCGATGCCCCGCTTCGAGGTGTGGACCAGCTTCCGCCGGAGCGGCGGCGGCGCACCGGAATAGAGCGTGCTGACCCGGTGGTCGAGCTCCGAGCCGCCCCAGAGCAGCACCAGATCGGCCCAGTCGAGATCGAGCCGGGCCTGGGCCAGGGTGCGCCGCTCGGTGCCGTCGACCAGCCGGAGCTGGAGGCGGCCGGAGAGCGCATCGCGCAGCTCCTCGCGCACCGAGGGCGAGCCGCCGACGATGGCCAGCCGGCGGATGCCGGCGCCCTCGCACGCGATCAGCAGCGCCTCCTCCGCCCGCCGGTTGTCGGAGCCGCCACAGGAGGCACAGGCGATCCGGTGGGCGGTGCGCACCGGCGTCCTCCCCGAGCGCGAGGCGGCGGCGCCGCAGGCCGGGGTCGCGCAGTGCTTGAACAGCCGTTCCTCGAGCACTGCCCGGGCACGGTCCTCCTTCTCCGTGCTCATCCGCGCCTTGCCCGCACGGGTCAAGCCGACCGCCTCGAGCACCTCGCGGGCGGCTGCCCTGCCGTCGGGCAGATCGAAGCCCTCGGCCGAGAGCCAGGCGTCGATGGCGACGTCGTGGCTCACGGGCCGGATGGTTCCGGGGGAACCGGCGGCGCCTCGAAGAGCAGCTCCTGGATGGGGTCGAGCCCGAGCGCCTGGCGCACCGGGGCGAAGCTCCGGCGATGGATGGGGCAGGCGCCGAGCGTCCGGAGCGCGGTCTCGTGCTGCGGCGTGGGGTAGCCCTTGTGCGCCGCGAAACCGTAACCCGGGTACCGGGTGTCGAGGTCGGCCATGTGCGCGTCCCGGGTCGTCTTGGCGATGATCGACGCCGCGGCGATGGTGAGCGAGAGGGCGTCTCCATGCACGATGCCCCGCTGCGGCACCGGACACTCGGGGATGCGGCGGGCGTCCACCAGGACGAAGCTCGGCGATGGACACAGCCCGAGCAGCGCACGGCGGAGGGCGAGGAGGCCCGCGTGGTAGATGTTGAGCCGGTCGATCTCCTCGACCTCCGCGACCCCCACCGCCCAGCCCACCGCGTCGCGCTTCAGCTCCGCGGCCATTCGCTCGCGCGTCTCGGCGTCGAGCACCTTGCTGTCGTCGATGCCACGCAGCCTGTAGCTCCGGGGGAGGATGACCGCCGCCGCCACCACCGGGCCGGCCAGGGGTGCCATCCCGGCCTCGTCGACTCCGGCGACGTGCAGGTGCCCAGCCTCCCAGAGCTCGACCTCGAACCGGAGGAGGTTCCTGAGCCGTTGTCCCTCGGAGCGGTTCTTCTCCCGCCGCGCCCGGATGGCGCGCGCCAGCTCTCGCGCGGCCCGCCGCTCGTCCTGCTCCAGCGCCTCGAGGAGCCCGTCGGGGACCGGACGTCCACGGGTGAGGAACCGCTCCCGGAGCTGGCCGATGGGCTGCGCGAGGAACCGCTCGAGATCGGACATCGTGGCGAGCGAACGCTACACGCGCGGGCCGACAGCCTGGAAGTGTCTCCGGGTGCCAGTCCTCGGGGATGCTCGGGGCACGGGGGCGCGCGCGCTCAGGCGGGACTGTCCAGAGGCGCCCCGACCCACTGCTCGAACGCGGCGCGCTGGACGTCGGTCGGCGACTCGACCGGCGCGAGCCACACCGCGTCCTCGGGTCGGCGCTCCAGCATCACCGGCACCTCCACCAGGAGCTCACGGCGGAACACCGAGACCCGGAGCACCTCGCCGGGGCTCCGATCGTCCGCCCGCGAGACCAGCGCCGTGGCGTCTCCCTTCACCCCGTCGACGGCGATGACCTCGTCGTCCGGGTAGAGGCCGGCCGTCTGCGCCGGGGAACCCTCGAGCACGCTGGCGATGGTGCTGCCGCGGGCGACGATGCCGGTCCAGCCGCGGGCCCGGGTGTCGCCTTCCTTCAGCCGGGGTGGCGTGCCGCCCTTGTCGCCCGCCGACTCACGGATGCGGGTGCGGACCCGCAGGCCCACGTGCTCGAGCATCGAGGTGTCCAGCTCGTCGGTGCTGCGGAGCGCACGATCGAAGAAGGACTTCAGATCCGAGCCGGCGACCTCCGACGCCGCAGCCTCCACGCCGTCCTCCGCCACGCCCTTGCCGTCGCCGTACCGGCTCCAGAGCAGCCGCATCACGTCGTCGAGGCTCCGGGCGTCGCGGGTGCGGCGCCGGATCTCGAGATCCAGGCACAGCGCCACCAGCTCGCCCTTGAGGTAGTACGAGACCGCGCTGTTCGGAGTGTGCTCGTCCGGCCGGTAGTACTTCACCCAGGCGGTGAGGGAGGCCTCCTCGAGCGTCTGCACCCGCCGCCCTGGCGTCGCGGCGAGCGCGGAGAACGCCTCTCCGAGCCGCACCAGGTATCTTGCCGGGGTCATCCGCCCGGCCCGGCGCACGAGCAGGTTGTCGTAGTACGAGGTGATGCCCTCGAAGGCCCAGAGCAGGCGGGTGTAGTTCTCGCCCGCGTAGTCGAAGGGGACGAAGGCGCGCGGCCTCAGCCGCTTCACGTTCCAGAGGTGGAAGTACTCGTGCGAGGCGAGGGTGAGGAAGTCCTCCCACCCCTTGGGGGTGGAGATCTGCGCCCGGGGGTAGATGAGGGCGGTCGACGCCGCGTGCTCGAGGCCACCGCGACCCTTGTCCACCAGGTAGAGCAGGAAGAGGTACCGGGGCATCGGGAGCCCGCCCCAGAGCGCCGCCTCGGCGTCGCACACCGCCGCGAGGTCGGCGGCGAGCTTGCTCGCGTCCACGGGGCCCCCCCAGACCACCACCTCGTGCGGGACGCCGCCGGCATCGAAGCGGATGGGGCGGTGAGGGCCGACCTCCACCGGGCTGTCCACCAGGACGTCGTAGCTCGGCGCCTCCCAGCCGCCGTCGGTGCGCTCCAGGGCGGTGAAGACGCTCCACCCCGGCGGCGCGTCGACCGCCAGGTGGTGCGGGCGGTCCCGGAGGGACTCGGCGTAGAGGAAGAGAGTCGCGCCGTTGAAGAAGCCGTGCGTCCCATCGAGGTGGCTGGTCCGGACGGTGAGCTCGTTGGCGTAGACGCAGTAGCGCACTCGCACCGGGCGCCCGTGCGGCCGCAACCGCCAGGTGCGCTTGTCCACGCGCTCGACCGGTACGCGTTCTCCGCGCTCGTCCGACGCGGAGAGCTCCTGGACGTGGCGGGCGTACTCGCGGACGAGATAGCTGCCGGGCGTCCAGACCGGCAGCACGAGGTCCAGCACGTCGGTCGCGGGGAACTGGGCCTCGACCTCGAAGAGGTGCGAGTGAGGCCGGGACATCGAGACCCGGTAGCGGACCGCTTCGGTCATGCGCACCGTCTAGCAGAAACTAGCGGACCCACACCGCCGGCCGAGCCCGGCCGCCGACCGTCACGGTGGGCCAGCGCGGGTCCAGGGTGACGACCTCCAGGGTGCCGTCTGGATGCACGAGCACGGTGTCCTCGGACTTGGCGCCGGGGAGCGAGGGGTTCCAGGCGACCGCGGCCCCCGCGGGCAGGGTGGAGGCGTCCGACGGCGTGGCGACGCGCTCGCGCGCCAGGTAGCCGGTGGGACCGCCCTGGTGGTGCGCGCGCCAGGCCTCGGGCTGGCCCACCCGTGCATACGCCGCCTGGATGCGCGCGAGCACGGCGCCCAGCATCGCGCCTGGACGGCTCGCTTCGAACGCCGCGGCCTCGACCTCCAGGACGGCGGCGTCGGCGACGCGGTCCTCGGCCATCGGCGTGCCGAAGGCGACCAGCCGGGTACAGCAGGCGTAGAGACCGGCGCGGCGCGCGCAGACGACCGCCATGGCCCGCCGCCCGAGCACCCGGTCCGCCGCGCTGGGATGCCGCCACCGCCAGAGCCGCCCGGCGTCCCCGACCAGGACCAGCGCCGGGTCGATTCCCTGATCGACCAGCCCGGCGTGAATGGAGGCCGAGAGCCGCTGCCCGGTCCAGGTCGGCTCGGCGACGGAGAGCGCGTCGGTGAGAACCCCCGCGGCCTCGGTCCCGAGCGAGCGAACCCGGTCCTGCTCCTCGGGCAGCAACGCCCACCGGCTCCGCACGAATCCTTCCGGCAGCGGCCGCTCGTCCCGCGAGGGCCGATCCGAGGCGATGGGCCCCGCGCCGGCGCGCTCGCGCACCAGGCGCTCGCGGGCCTCGGGGCGTTCCCACGGGTGGGCCACCACCGACCAGGCCGAGGAGACCTCCTCCGTGGCGAGGCGCTCGGCTTCGATGACGTCGGTCAGGACGAACGCCCCGTCGGCGGTGAGCAGCACCTCGGCGACGCCCGTCTCGGCCGCGAGCAGCACCCGGCTCGAGCCGCCGCACGTCGCCCAGGCGAACCAGTCGATGCCGCGCAACCGGAGCGCGCCCAGACCTTCGTCCCGCAGGACGGCGCGCATGCGCTGCAGCTTGTCCTCGAGCTCAACCATTGGCGGGGACCAGCGTCACACCCCAGGGGCCGCGGCGTCGAGAGGCGAGACCGAGGGTGCTGCCGGACGGCCGGGACCGAGCACGGCCGGCTCAGCCCCCCGCACCAGGGGGACGCCTGCCGAAGCGCGCGGGGGCGCGCCAGCGATCCGGCTCAGCCCCCCGCACCAGGGGGACGCCTGCCGAAGCGCGCGGGGGCGCGCCAGCGATCCGGCATCTCAGCGGGCGCGGAGGAGGATCGCGCCGAAGAAGCCGTCGGTCCCGTGGCGCCCGGGGGAGAGGCGGAGGAAGTCGCCGTCGCCGACCCTGGCCCCGAGCTCCGGACCGAGGCGATCTCCCGGCGGCAGGGTGCGGAACTCCGGGTGGCGCTCGAGGAACCACGCCACCACCGCCTCGTTCTCCTCCTCGAGGATGCTGCACGTGCCGTAGACCAGGCGGCCTCCGGGGCGGACCAGCGGCGCGAACTGGGCCAGCAGTAGGTGCTGCCGCTCCACGTGCTGGGCGAGCATCTCCTCGGTGAGCCGGTAGCGCGCGTCGGGCTTGCGGCGGAACGTCCCCGTCCCGCTGCACGGGGCATCGACCAGCACCCGATCCGCTCGTTCCACCAGGTCGGCGAGCGCCGGCGCGACCTCCGGACCGAGAGGGGGGACGGGCCGGATCCGGACGTTGTGCACGCCGGCGCGCCGGGCACGCCGCTTCAGCTCCTCGAGCCGCCGGGCATCCACGTCGAGCGCGAAGAGCTCGCCGCGGTTCCCCATCTGCGCCGCGAGCTGGAGCGTCTTTCCACCGGCGCCGGCGCACGCGTCGACCACCCGGGTGGGCGGCGCGTCCACGAGCAGGCCCAGGAGCTGGCTGCCCTCGTCCTGAAGCTCGAAGAGCCCGTCACGGAAGCTGGGGAGCGCGAAGGCGTTCAGCCGGGTGTCGAGGAAGAGACCCAGGGGCGACAGCGGTGTCTCGTGCGCCTCGACCCCCTCGGCGCGGAGCCGCTCCCGGAGCGCCTCGCGGGTGGTCTTCAGGAGATTCACCCGGGCAGTGAGGGGAGCCCGCTCGTTCATCGCCGCGGCCTCGGTCTCGGCCCGGTCGCCGAACTGGCGGAGGAACCGCGCGGCGAGGAAGTCCGGAAGCGAGGCTTCGAGGGCGAAGCGCTCGGGGCGGGGGAGGGCCTGAAGCGCGGCGGCAGCGGGGGGCAGCGCGTCGAGCAGTCTCGACTCGTCGGGACGAAGACCGCTGGTCCGGGCCACCCGCTCGGCGGGCTCTCCGTGGAGCACGCGCGAGGTGGCCAGGCGGAGCAGGTCCTGCTCGGTGGTGGAGCGCTGCGCGAGGTGCGCGCCCGCTCGCTCCAGGAGCGCGTCGACGGTGCGCTGGCGGCGGAGAAGGGCGTAGACCCGCTCGGCCACCGCCCGGCGCTCGTTGGAGTAGAGGTGGCGCTTCGTCCGGAGCACGTGGTCGAGCCCGCGATCGGCGAGCCAGCCGTCGTGACGCACGGCTGCGTACGCCTCCAGCGCGGCCTGGGTGACGAGGTCCTCGCGAAGGGGCCGTTCGGGCCGCTCGGTGCTGCCGTGCGGCCTGCGGTCGTGGGCGACCTCGCGTGCGGATGCTCGCGGACCGTCGCCTCGAGGCCGGCGGTGGGTCTCGCTGCCCGGGTCCGTCGGCGGCCTGGGCCCTCGCACGGCGGGGGAGCCGGAGAGGTGGCGCGGCCGGGGCTCGCGCCGGCGGCCGGAGGGCGGGCGCGGCACGGGCGTCAGTACCTCGGCATGCGGGGGTCCACGTCCGCGGCCCAACCCTCGATGCCTCCACGGAGCGAGGCCGCGGAAATGCCCACCGACTCGAGGAACGCCGCGGCGTGGTAGCTCCGAACGCCCTGGTGGCAGAGCACCACCAGGGGTCGTCCGGCCAGCTCGCGCAGCTCGTCGAGCCGCGCCGGCAGCTCGTGCATCGGCACGTGGAGCGAGCCCCGGATGGACGCGACGCGTACCTCCTCCGGGGTTCGCACGTCGACGATGACCGGTCGCTCCGCCTCGGGCCCCTCGAGTGCCCGGGCCAGCTCCCGCGCGCTCACCTCACGCACGGGCATCGGGCACCTCGCAGCGGGGGGGCTCGTCCGAGAGGGTGATGGTCGCGCCCGGACGACAGGTGGGGCACGCCGGGTCCCGCCGGACCGAGAGCTCGGCGAACCGCGTCCCCAGCGCGTCGAAGGTCAGGAGCCGACCGACCAGGGGGGTTCCGATGCCGAGCAGCAGCTTCAGCACCTCGTTCGCCTGGACCAGCCCGATGAGCCCGGGCAGCACCCCGAGCACGCCGGCCTCGGCGCACGACGGAGCCAGCTCCGGAGGGGGCGGCGCCGGGTACAGGCACCGGTAGCAGGGGCCGACACCGGGCAGGAGCGTCGTCGCCTGTCCCTCGAAGCGGTAGACGCTTCCGTGCACCAGCGGGATTCCCTCCTGCACGCAGGCGTCGTTGAGCAGGTAGCGGGTGCGGAAGTTGTCGCCTCCGTCCAGCACCACCTCGAAGTCGCGCACGATGCGCAGGACGTTCGCCGCAGTGAGCCGCTCGGCGAAGGGGACCACCCGTACCTCGGGGTTGAGCGCGGTGAGCGCGTCCCGCGCGCTGTCGGTCTTCCGCCGCCCGGCGTCCGCGCTCCGGTGGAGGACCTGGCGCTGGAGGTTGCTCACCTCGACCACGTCCGAATCGACGATGCCCAGGGTGCCGACGCCCGCGGCGGCGAGGTACAGCGCCGCCGGCGAGCCAAGGCCGCCCGCTCCGAGCACCAGCACCCGGGAGGCGGCCAGCCGCGCCTGCCCGGCCTCGCCTACCTCGGGCAGCGAGAGGTGCCGCCGGTAGCGGGCCTTCTGGTCGGGGCGGAGCTGGGTGGGGCGCACCTGCGGGAGACCGAGATCGCTCCAGCGCCCGAACCCCCCCGCCAGCGAGAACACCTGCGCATAGCCGAGCTCGAGCAGGGTGCGGCCGGCGAGCAGCGAGCGGACCCCGCTGGCGCAGTACACGACCAGCTCCCGCTCGCGGCCGACCATCCGCTCGATGCCGAGCTCGAGGTTCCCCCGCGGCACCAGCAGCGCGCCGGGGAGGTGGCCCTCGGCGGTCTCGTCCGGCTCGCGCACGTCGAGCAGCACCGGCGCATCCGGGGTCCCCAGCCGGGGTGCGACGGTCTCGGGGCCGACCTCCGGGACGGCGGCGCGGGCCTGCTCGAGCAGCTGACGGAACGTGGGCATCGGGGGCGGAGTGCGTATAACAGACCCCGGCGCAGCGGCCAGGAGGCCCCGGGAGAATGACGCTCGACGGACGGGTGGTGCTGGTGACCGGAGGAGGCATCCGGCTGGGCCGGGCCATCGTCCAGGCGCTCGCCGCGGAGGGCGCCACGCTGGCCGTCCATCACCACGGGTCGGCCGAGGCGGCGCGGGCCCTGGTGGCCGAGCTGCGCGCCAGCGGCCGGCGCGCCGAGGCGTTCCAGGCCGATCTCACCGACGATGCCCAGCTCCAGGCGCTGGTGCCGGAGGTGGAGCGCTCGCTCGGACCGGTGCACGTGCTGGTCAACAGCGCGGCGCGCTTCACCCGCGCGGCCTTTCTCGACACCGACGCGGCGACCCTCGACGGCGAGTGGCGACTCAACGCCCGGGCTCCCTTCCTGCTCACCCGCGCCGCGGCCCGGGGGATGGTGGAGCGGCGAGAAGGGGTGGTGGTGAACGTCCTCGACATCGGGGGGGCGCTGGTCCCCTGGCCGTCGTACGCGGCGTACTGCATGACAAAGGCGGCGCTGCACATGCTCACCCAGGTGCTCGCGGTCGAGCTCGCTCCCCATGTCCGGGTGAACGGCGTGGCCCCGGGCACCGTACTTCCACCCGAGTCACTCACGCCCGAGGAGCGCGAACGGCTCCGCTCGCGCATCCCGCTGCAGCGGTTCGGGACGCCGGAGGACGTGGCCCACACCGTGCGCTTCCTGGTGACCGGTCCGGACTTCATCACCGGACAGGTGGTGGCCGTGGAGGGGGGTCGGCTCCGCGGTCGCTGCTAGGCCACCGGGGTCCCCGGCAGGTCCGTGGTATCCCCGTCCCGCCATGGATATACAGGGAAGATGGATACCTCGACCGCCGCCCCCGCGGCCCCTGCCCCTGCCGCGACCCCCGCCTTCCCGCTGAAGCTCACCGCCCGCGCGGTCGAGCAGGTCAAGGCAGTGCAGAAGCAGCAGGGCTTCGAGGGGTACTACCTGTCGATCCGGGTCGCCCCGGCCGGCTGCAGTGGTTTCGGCTACGACCTGAACCTGGTCAAAGACATCTCGGCGAACGACGTGGTCGGCGAGCAGGACGGCATCCGCCTGGTCACCGACGCGCTCAGCCAGCAGTATCTGGCCGGCACCGAGGTCGACTACGTGGTTGGCACCACCGCGGCGGGGTTCAAGTTCGAGAACCCGAACGCGAAGAGCACGTGCGGGTGCGGGACCTCGTTCTCGACCTAGCCGCCCAGGACTTCGCGGAGCAGATCCGGCCTGTCGGTCATGATGCCCCCGACTCCGATCGCCACCAGCGCCCGCATGGTCTCGGGGTCGTCGATGGTCCAGACGTTGACCCAGCGGCGCAGCCGGTTGGTGGCCTCGAGGAACGGCGCGTCCACCAGGCGCACCTCGCCGTAGTCCAGCGGCATGTCCAGCACCTGGAACCTCGGGTCGTCCGGCGGCGCGGCGCCGGACTTGATGGCCAGCACGAGCTGGGTGAGCGCGTCGCGGGGGTAGAAGGCGCAGACCTCGGGGGCCGCCTCGACCAGTCGCTCGGCCAGGGGATCCAGCTCGCTCCCCAGGCACACCCTGTGGACCGCTCCCTCCGTCCGGAGCAGGCCGGCGACCGCCGCCTCCACCCCGGGCGCCTCGGCCTTGACCTCCACGTTGAGGCGGAGCCCGGGGAACGCCCGGAGCACTTCGTGGAAGGTGGGGATCCGCACGCCCTGGCCTCGGAACGGGTGCGTCCTGCCGCCGTCGGGCGAGAAGTGAACGCCGGCGTCGAGCCGCTGGAGCTCGGCGAGCGTGTGGTCGGCGATGCGTCCAGCGCCGTCGGTGCAGCGCTGGAGCGTGGGGTCGTGGGAGACGACCAGCTCGCCATCGCGTGTGGCGTGCAGGTCGAGCTCGAGCATGTCGGTGCGCCACCGCTCGACCGCGGCCCGGAACGCGGCCAGCGTGTTCTCGGGGGCGAGCAGCGCGCCGCCACGGTGGGCGATGTGCAGCGTGGGACGAAGTCCCTCCAGGAAGGGGTGCGGCATGGGGCCGGAGTGTCCGCTCTTCCGCCCTCGCGTGCTCCGTTCATCTGACGTGGCCCAGCCGGCGCCAGGCCGACCTCGCAACCCACTGAAATGACGGCGCACTCACCTTCAAGGATGGGAGAGCGACACCCCGGCGCGTTGGCACCCCCCGGGGGCGGAACGTACAATCCTCGACCGGATGGGAGTCCCGCCAAAGCCAAAAACCGTCGTCAAGAAGCGGACTTACACCCTGGCGCGTCTCGCGGTGGCCCGGTCCCGGCTGCCCGAGCCACAGCGTCTGCTCCGGGTGTGGAAGCGTGTCCTCGAGCGGCGCCTGCGCACCCGGCTCCGGGCCGGGGTGACCGTGGAAGTGCACGACAACACCCACACCATGGTGACCTTCGAGCGCGTCCGGCGTGGATGGCGGGTGCGCGTCCATCACATGTTCCTGGCTGCGCCGGAGGAGGTGGTGACCGCGCTCGCCGGCTTCGTGCGCTCGGCGGACGCGCGGAGCTCGGCGGTGCTCGACCGGTTCATCGAGCGGAACAAGGCCTTCATCCGCCGCGTCTCGCCGGCGCAGCTCCGGCGTCGGCTGCGGATCGAGCCGGTGGGCCGCCACCATGATCTCTCCGCCATCTTCGCTGCCCTCAACCGGCGCTACTTCGGCGGCCGGATCTCCGCCACCATCACCTTCGGCCCTGCACCGCGGAGCCGTCGTCCGCGAAAGAGCATCAAGATGGGGAGCTACTCGGCGGATTCGCGGGTCATCCGGATCCACCCCGCGCTCGACCAGCCGAAGGTGCCCCGGTACTTCGTGGAGTGGATCGTGTTCCACGAGATGCTCCACCACGTGTACCGCGCGCGCCGGGGCGACGACGGCCGCCGCTGCGTGCACCCGCCGGAGTTCGTGGAGCACGAGCGCCGGTTTCACGACTTCCACCGCGCCCAGGCCTGGGAGAACGAGAACCTGGACCTGCTGCTCCGCGCGCGGGTCGGCTAGGCGAGGCGCCCTTCAGGGGAGGATGAGCCCGCCCGGGCTTCGCCGCTCGCCCGGGGGAGCCTCGGTGGCCGGCGCGGCCCCGGCGCCCTCCTCGCGTACCCCGGCTCCTGGCTGGGCGGGTGAGCGCGCTCCCGGGGGCCGCGCCATCAGGGCCAGCACCTTGGCGTAGAGCTGCTCGGCGAAGGGAGGGAACAGGCCCGGACTCCCGTGGAACAGCCGCCGCGCGGTCGCCCGCGCGACCCGTCCCAGATGCTCGGCGCCGCGCCGCTCCAGCGCCTGCGCCACGGTCCACAACCGCCGCGCGTACAGCTGGCGGTGGGGCGGGTCGAAGAACTCCTCGGCCTGGCCCCGGATGCGCTCGCGGAGCGCCTCCGCCTGCTGCTCGGGGCTCAGCGCCAGCGGACTGGTGCGCACCTCGTCCACGCGCAGCGCGAGCCGCTTGAGCTCGGGCTCGGGCGGGAGCCACGCTGCGAGCTCGGGCTCGCGGTGCAGCGCGCCACTCTCCAGCGCCAGCGCGGCGTCGCCGTCCTCGGGGGCCGGGAGCGGGGGCAGCTCGGTCGTCGCCGCCTCGACCCCGAGGTGACGGAGCGCCAGGTCGCTGTCGGGCGGGAAGGGCGTGCGGGTCGCGAGGTTGCATCGCACCGCCTCGGCCAGGAGTGCGTGCCCCTCCTCCGGGGACAGCGGGAGCAGCCGCTCCATCTCCGGTCTCCGGACGAGCTTCCGCCAGGCGCTGCGGCTCATCTCCGCACGGCTGATCGAGAGCAGGCCGAGCTCGTCGGAGATCAGCGCCTCCACCACCTCCACCCCACCGCGGACCGGCTGGGCGAGCAGCAGGGCGCGCTGGCCCGTGCCGTCCGGGAGGCTGGCGAAGCCCGAGAGCGACTCGGCCGGAGCGGGGGAGGCGGGGGGCGGCGCCTCGGGCGCGCGGACGGGCTGGGCCAGGGACACCCCGGCCGAGCGGAGCCGGTAGAGGGCGCGTCGCGCCGCCTTGGCGACCTCGCGATCGGGATGTCTCGACAGCAGCTCGGCGGGGCCCGGCTGCCGCATCGCCACCGCGGCCTCGAGCACCGCCTGGGCGAGCTCGGCGGGAAGCTCCCCGGCGTCCTCGGTCCGACCCTCCAGCACGGCACGGGCGAGCTCCCAGTCCTCGCCCAGCACGCTCTCGGGTACGCTCTCTCCGGCGCGGAGCGCCTCGGCCAGCTCGTCGACGTTCATCGGATGCGGTTCTCCAGCCACGCCATACCACCGGCCACGTCGATGGGGGTCACCTCCGCGCCGAACCGGGCGCCGAAGACTGCCCGCGGGTCGACACCCCGGACCAGGAAATGGCTGTACGCCGGCCCCATGCTGTCCCAGCGAAAGCCGTCGGGACGCCACTCGCTGGGGAAGGTGGGCGGCGGCGCTCCCAGGTACCGGACGGGCGAGTGCGGCGTCCGGGCGAAGCTGAAGTTGGTGATGCCGCCCCGGAGCCTGGCCGGGACCGCCGCCGCATGGAGGAAGACCGGGTGGCGAACCACCTGCGAGCCGGGGTCGAAGATCAGTCCCATGATGCGCGGCCCGGGCGGGGTCTCCTCGGCGAAGCGAAGCAGCGGCGCGGCCTCGGCGTCAAAGGCGTGGAAGCCGCGTCCCAGCGGCACCGCCAGGACCAGCGCCGCCACCAGGCCCGCGGCGAGGAGCACCGGGCGCATCCGGCCAGCGATGGCCGGTACCGAGGCGACCGCGAGTGCCGCGACCAGCTGCGCGTACCGGGTGTTCAGGTAGTAGACCGCCCCGCGGATGTCGAAGGGGAGGAGGAGGAACAAGAGCCCCGCCAGGACCGCGAGGCCGGGAAGTCGCCACCGCTCCACCGGCCCCTCGCGCGAGGTCGCCCGCTGGCCGGCGAGCCACAGCAGGAGGGCGACCAGCACCACCGCGGTCACCGCGCGCAGTCCCCAGCGATCACCCCCGTCCTTCAACAGATTGGCGAGCAGCTCGGGGAACTCCCCGAGGTTCTGCCGGAGGGGCTTGAAGGAGAGGTTGCGCTCGGAGAGCAGCGGGCCCCAGGCCTTCCAGGGCGCACCCTCCTCCACGTCCGCCGGGGCGAGGAGCCGGCCCGCGCCCCAGACCCCGAACAGCGCCACCGCGGGCAGGGTCGAGAGCACCGCGGGGAGCCTCGGCCGGAGCGGGTGACCCGGACCGTCCTCGGGCGCGCGGGTGGTGAGGAGGAGGAACGGGAGCGCGAGGGCGAGGAAGAGGAAGCCCTGCACGTGCATCAGCACCACCGCCACCAGCACCACCGCATGCGCCGCCGCCCAGCGCCGCCGCCGGGGCGCGTCGGTGAGCGCACGGACGAAGAGGCCCGCGGCGAGGAGGGCGAGCACGAAGGAAGCGCTGGAGTTCACGAAGCCCCAGCCGAAGCTGTCCCCGTAGGCGAAGGGCAGGGTGAGCACCGCCGGCCAGCGAGGGCGGCCGAGCGAGCGGAGCAGGAATGCCATGGCCAGCGGCAGACCGATCACCATCGCGCCGAGGAACAGCCGGTTCGCCAGCTCGAGCGGCACGAGCCAGGAGAGCAGGCTCACCGTGTCGTAGTAGCCGAGATACGGAGTGAGGCCGGCACGGGCGGCGAAGACCCGCGGGTAGAGCGTGGTGGGATCATCCAGGCGGTGGAGCACCGAGATGAGGTGCAGGTGCTGTGGCAGGTCCACCATGGGGAGCTGCCGGGCGCACCACAGCGGGACCACGCCGGCCAGCAGGGCCAGGGCGAAGGTCGCCCGAGCCATCCTCGAGTGGCCTGCGGTCACGTCCCCGCTTGCTGCGCGACCAGCACCGGCCAACCGCTGGCCATCGACTCACGGAGGAACGCCGCGAGCCGGCGGCGGGTGACGTTGACCGCACCCTGCATCGGATCGACCAGCGCCTCCTCGCCGGTGCTGCGCTCGCGCCGGAGCGACACCTGCTCGCCACAGCGCTCGCAGCGGATGCTGACGTCGCGCACCAGCCCGAGCGGCACCGCATAGCGGGTGGCGCAGCGCTGGCACTTCCACACCAGGGCCCGCTCGCCCTCCTCCGCGGCGGCGGTCGCCTCGAGCTGGTCCGCCATCCGGAGGACGGCCGGGAGATCCTGCGGAGGCTGGGCGAACACCAGCGAGGGAGAGGCCTGCGGGCCTGGCGCGCCCATTCGCGGGAGACCGTCGGAGGAGAACATCTGCGCGATGCGGTCGCGCACCCGCTGGTCCCGGAACTCGATGCCCGCCAGCGCGCGATCGATCAGCCCGGCGCTCGCCGGAAGCTCGGGCTCGAGCACCGCGTCCGCGGGGAGCAGCTGGGGCGGGGCCACCAGCCGATGGCTCGGGAGGGAGAAGAAGCGGATGCCCACGATCGGGAGCAGGGTTTACCAGCCGCGCGTGACAGGGCAAAGGCGTGGTGTGGGCCGGGCGTTCAGGACCAGTCCAGCATCCGCTTCAGGGGCTGGTAGGCCGCGAGCCGGAGCGCCTCGGGCATCACCAGCTCGGGAGACCGCTCTGCCATGCACCGCCAGAGCTTCTCCAGGGTGTTCATCTTCATGTAGGGGCACTCGTTGCAGCTGCACCCGTTGTCCGGGGGCGCGGGGATGAAGGTCTTGTCCGGGGCGCGGGTCCTCATCTGGTGGAGAATTCCTGCCTCGGTGACGACGATGAACTCCCGCCTGGGGCTCTTCAGGACGTGCTCCAGGATTCCCTTGGTCGAGCCGATGTAGTCGGCGTGCTGGAGGACCCGCTCCAGGCACTCGGGGTGGGCGACCACCTCCGCGTCGGGATGCTGGACCTTGAGCTGTACCAGCAGCTTCTCGCTGAAGATCTCGTGGACGATGCAGCTTCCCGGCCAGAGGATGAGCTCCCGGCCGGTCTGCTTCTGCACCCAGCGGCCCAGGTGCTGGTCGGGGGCGAAGATGATCGGCCGGTCCTTCGGGGCCTTCTCCACCATCTTCACCGCGTTGGACGAGGTGCAGATGACGTCGCTCATCGCCTTCACCTCGCCGGAGCTGTTGACGTAGGTGACCACGAAGGCGCCGGGGTGCCGGGCCTTGAATGCGGCGAACGCGGCCGGAGGCGTCCGGTCGGCGAGGCTGCAGCCGGCCTGGAGATCCGGGAGCAGCACCTGGCGGGTGGGGTTGAGGATCTTCGCCGTCTCGGCCATGAAGTGCACGCCGCAGAAGACGATCACCCGGGCCTCGGTGCGCGCCGCCTCCTGCGCCAGGGCGAGGCTGTCCCCGATGAAGTCGGCGAGGTCCTGGATCTCGCTCTCCTGGTAGTAGTGGGCGAGGATGACCGCGTTGAGCTTCTTCTTCAGCGTGCGGATCGCCGACTCGAGATCTGCGGGGGCGGGCGTGAAAGGCATGCCGGCGTGACTCCTTGGTCACCTCGCTTAACCGCCTCGCGGCGCGACTTCCAGCGCCGCGGAGGGTGCCGGGTCCGCGGGTGACCATGGCGGGCCTGCAGCAGCGGACCGTCCTCGGACATCCGCGCGGCCTCTTCCTCCTCTTCGCCACCGAGGCATGGGAGCGCGTCCAGTACTACGGGATGCGGGCCTTCCTGGTCCTCTTCCTGGTCGACCGGGTGCACGGGCTCGGGTGGAGCGAGGGGCGCGCGCTCACCCTGTACGGCTGGTACACCGGGCTCAGCTACCTGAGCACGGTGGCCGGCGGCTGGGTGGCGGACCGCTTCCTCGGCCAGCGCCGTGCGGTGGTCATCGGCGGCACGCTGATGATGCTTGGCCAGTTCCTCTGCGCGCTGAAGCAGGAGCCGCTGCTCTACGCCGGGGGCACGCTGCTCATCGTCGGCAACGGGCTGTTCAAGGCCAACATCTCCACCATGGTGGGGCAGCTCTACCGGCCCGGCGACCCCCGACGGGACAGCGGCTTCACCATCTTTTACGTGGGCATCAATCTCGGGGCCGCGGTGGGCCCCTTCCTCTGCGGCACGCTGGCGGAGAAGGTGGACTGGTCGCTGGGCTTCGCCAGCGCCGGGCTGGGGATGGCGGTGGGCGTGCTGGTGTTCCTGCTGCTCCAGGGCCGCCTCCTTGCCCCCGAGGTGGGCGCCCCGCCGAAGGAGCGGCCGAGGATCTCGCGGGGGGCGGGCGCACGGGAGCCCCTCACCCGGGAGGAGCGCGATCGGATCATCGTCATCTTCGTCCTGACGTTCTTCGTCTCCATCTTCTGGGCCGGGTACGAGCAGGGCGGGGGGCTGATGAATCTCTTCACCGACCGGTCCACCGATCGATTTCTCCTTGGACACGAGATCCCCACCACCTGGTTCCAGTCGGTGAACTCGGGCTTCATCTTCCTGCTCGCGCCGCTGTTCGCGTCGCTGTGGCCCCGCCTGGCCGAGGTAGGGAAGGAGCCATCGACCGGGCGAAAGATGGCCTACGGGCTGCTCGCGCTGGCACTCAGCTTCGTCCTGCTGTTTCTGGCGGCGCGCCGGGCGGAGGCGGTGGGAAAGGCGGGGATGCTCTGGATGGTGGGGGCGTACTTCTTCCAGACGGTCGGTGAGCTGATGCTCTCGCCGGTGGGGCTCTCGATGGTCACCAAGCTCGCTCCGACCCGCTACGCGTCGGCTCTGATGGGGGTGTGGTTCCTCTCCAACGCCGCGGGGAACAAGCTCGCCGGAAGCATTGGTGCGCTGGCCGAGGGACACGGGGACGCGACGGTGTTCCTCGGCATCGCGGTGGGCTCCGCGGCCGCGGGCGCGTTCCTCTTCGCGCTCGGTCCGCTGCTCCACCGGATGGCCCACGGGGCCGAGGATGTGCTTCCCAATGAGCCCGGAGCGCTCTCCGGGGCGGCCATCACATCGTGAAGGTCATCCATGAAGATGGGCTCCCTCGCCCTTGCGACGCGCCCACCGGGAGGTCCTGCACCGTGAGGTGCGGCCGCTGGCCGTGGTCCGGCTCGGGCGACTCGCCACGAGCCCCCAGCGCCCAGGTCCGCTGACCGGTCGGCGGGCGGCTCGTCCATCCACCGCGCCGGTCCGCTCCGGTCAGGAATCAGGGAGACCGCTCGGCCATCTCCCGCGTCTCGTCGAGGAGGCCGTTGACCAGGAGGTGTGCTCCGGACCCGACTCCGAGCGTCCAGTACCGTCTGAACCACCGGCGTGCCTGCTCGTCGGTGGTGGTGGTGCGCATCACTCCGGAGAGCAGCGTGCGCCGCTCGTCCAGGGGGCGCACCGAGAGCGAGTACACCGTCTTCGCGTAGCCGGGGGCGTCGAAGTCGCGGAACCCTTCACGGGTCACCGACGCGTAGGTGATCACCGGGCGCCAGAACTTGCCGACCAGCCCCAGCGCGAGCTCGTCGCGCGGCCTCTCGCCGAGGAGGACCCAGCCACCCTGGTCGGACGGCAGGTTGACCGTGTCGCGCAGCCGGAGGGTCTTCGGGACTGCGGGCGGTGGTTCGCCATGCAGGAGGTGCGAGACCACGTCGGGCAGAGCGCGGAGCGCCCCCAGCACCGCGACCATGGGTCGGTGGCGGGCGACCTCGATCAGGTCGACGCCCGTCAGAGCGTCCCAGGTCCTCGCCAAGTCGGCCTCGACCGTGGTCGCGACCGCATCCGACACGTCGTACACGGGGAGAAAGTCATCGACGAGCATCCCTTGAGTCTCTCACCTCAGGGCGGGAGCTGCCGCCCCGAGTTCCCCGCTCACCCTCCGCTGCGGATCCCTAGTCCATGTCCAGGGTGCGGAACTGGCCCTGGGCGTCCATCACCGTGCCCCACACCTTGTGCGAGGCCTGGTGCTCGGAGAGACCGAAGCTCATCACCGATCCGATGCCGACGTCGTAGTCCTTGATCGACTCCAGCGCGTCCACCAGCTTCTCGGTGGTCAGATCCCGGCCGGCGCGGCGCAGGCCCTCGGCGAAGAGCTGCGAGACGACGTAGCCCTCGAGCGAGATGAAGTCCGGATGCTGGTCGGGGTGGTACTTGTGGAGCGCCTCGCGGTAGTGGAGCACGCCGGTGGCCTCCGACTCGTAGTGCGGTACGACCTGGGTGACGATGACGCCGTCCGCGTACTTGGGCCCGAGCTCCTTCAGCCCCTCGGCCAGCGCGTTGCTCCCCACGAACGAGACGTTGAGGAAGAGCGGGTCGAGCTTCTCGTCGCGGACCTTCTGGATGAACTTGGCGGCGGCCTTGTAGGTGCCGACCATGATCACCGCCTCCACCGGGTGTTTCTGCCGGACGATCTCCTGTCCGTTCCGCTGCCGGGTGGTGCTGATCGCCGCGTCGTACCTCACCAGCGCCTTCACCGCCGCGTCGACGTCCACCGTGTTGCGCTCGTAGTTCAGCCGGAGCAGGTCGACGTCGCCGTGGCCGGCCTTGCGGAGCATCTTCGCCGCCCCGTCGTACCCGGCGTCGCCGTAGGAGTCGTGCTGGGCGAAGACGACGATCCGGTGCGGGTCGATCCGCTTCACGTCCAGGAGGTAGTGGACCATCTTCGCCGTTTCGTCCTGGTAGCTGGCGCGGTAGTTGAAGACGCGACGATCGGGCGGGTCCTTGCGGAGCAGGCCCGCGCCGGTGAACGCCCCGAAGAAGAGGGTGCGGTTCTTCAGCACGTAGGGGAGTGCCTGCTGCGCGGTGGGGGTGCCCACGTTTCCGATCACCCCGAACACCTTTCGCTGCTCCAGGAGCTCGGTCACGTTCTCCAGGGCCTTGGTCCCCTCGTATCCATCGTCGAGCGCCACCAGCCTCAGCTGCCGGCCGGCGATGCCCCCGGCGTCGTTGATCTGCGCGAACCCGGTGTCGATGCCCAGCTTCATCCGGGTCCCGAGCTGCTGAGCCGGGCCGGAGAAGGCGGAGCTCATCCCCATCAGGACCTCGGTGTCGCTCACCCCCCGGACCGGTTGTCCAGCAGGCGCCGGCGCGGCAGCCGCTGTCGCCGAGGGCTGGAGGGCCACGGCGGGTGGCCTGGCGTCTCCGGAGCGCGCCAGCCACGCCAGCCCCGCGCCGAGCGCGAGCGCCACCACCAGGAGGCCGGCGCCGATCGGGAGCCGCGACCCGCCGGCCTTGGCCTTGGGCTTCTGCGGTGGACCGAGCCTGAAGCGGCTCGCGGTCGCCCCGAAGCCGGTCACCAGCTTCGAGCCGTGGGGGCTGAGGTCGGGCAGCGTCTGGACGTCGGCCTCGCTCTTCAGCTGGTGCTCGATGACCGCGGTGATTCGCTGCCGCTCCTCGGCGAACACCTCGCTCAGCGTGGCGCCGATCTCCCGCTCCGTGAGCCGGGGAGGATGCCGCTCCAGCCACCCCTCGAGATCCGCCTGCAGCTCGGCCGCGGTGGCGTAGCGGTCCTCGGGCCTCAGCTGGAGCGCCTTCAGGCAGATCTGCTCCAGTCTGGGCGGGAGGTCCGGGAGGATCGGGCGCAGCGGCTCGATCTCTCCCTCGATGGCGCGCTGGAGCCGGTCGGTCGAGTTGAGGTGCTTCCACATCCGCCGCCCGACCAGCGTCTCCCAGAGGAGGACCCCCACCGAGTAGATGTCGGCTCTGCGGTCGACGTGGCCGCTGTCGGTGAAGGACTCCGGGGCCATGTAGCCGGTCTTCCCCTTCACCACCCCGGCGCGGGTCTGGGTTCCGGAGTCGAGCGCCTTCGCCACTCCGAAGTCCACCAGCTTCACCCGACCGTCGTAGCCGAGGAGGATGTTGCTCGGCGTGACGTCCCGGTGAACCACGTTCAAGGGCTTGCCGTCGTAGTCGGCCAGCTCGTGGGCGTAGTGCAGACCGGCCAGGACGTGCACTAGGACTTGAAGTTGCATCCGGGGTGGGAAGAAGCGCCCCGCCTCGGGCGAGCGACGGAGATTCTCCAGGGTCTGGCCGTCGACGTACTCCATCGCCAGGTAGTAGCGGCCGTCGTCCTCGCCCACGTCGTAGGTCTGCACCACGTTGGGGTGATTGAGGCGCGCGGCGAGACGGGCCTCGGCGAGGAACATCTGCCGGAACTCCTGCTCCTCGGCGAGGTCGGCCCGCAGCAGCTTGATCACCACCAGCTTCTGGAAGCCGCCGAGCGCGCCGCGGGTGGCGGTCAGATAGACGTTGGCCATTCCTCCGCGGCCGATCTCTCCGATGAACCGGTAACGCCCGGCGAGATCCGTCCCCGGGTTCTGCGCGATTGCATGGGTCATGAGGCGAGCTGTCTCCAGGACGTGCGCCCCCCATCGTATGTCCGAGGCAGCGCCTCGCTCGACGCGGGTCCAGTGCACACCCCCGGCGACCATGCGCGCGTCTGTAGCGAGGTGTCAGTGTGAGAGTACGTTGCGCGCACGCGGCAGGAGCGCTCCCGGCTCTTGGTCGGGGCACCGCCGAGGCCAGCCGTCCCGGCGATCGCCGCGGTCGTCACCGCGAGCGGCGGCGGAGGAGGCGCTACACCCGCTTGATCAGCTTCTGCAGCGTCTCCGGAGGCGGAGGCGCCTTCAGCATCTCCGGGTGAGACGTCGCCATGTGGAGCTTCACGTGCTCCATCAGCTCCTTCTCGGTCTCGGTCACGAACTTTCCGGGGCACTTCGCCCCGCTGTCGGCGCAGGCAAGCGAGTAGGCCATGACGGTTGCTCCTCTGCGGTGGAACCCGCAGCGGCCTGGCATACGCCTGCCAGCTCGACAAGACCAGCCGGCCCCCGGAGCCTGGCAGGGAGTCGCCGACCGGCTGACCTTGCTGGTCCGGTGAGTGGCCGCGCGGGCAATTGGTGGTAAGAGTCGGCGATGGCCGCGACCGCGTTCCTGGCAGAGCTGCTGGCGACCGCGTTCCCGGGGTGGCGCTCGCTGGCCCGTCGCTCGTGGTGCGGGAAGCAGCGGAGGCGCCTGCGCGGGCACGCTCGCAACATCGTCTGGGTGCACGAAGGCAGGAACATGCAGTGGGCGCTCTGGGGCGCCGCCCACGGCTTCTTCGAGCTCGACTGGGCGGGCCGGCTTCCCTACCTGCGCGCGGTGGGTTGAGGCCCGCCTTCGTCTCCGAACAGCAGTCGATCACAGGCGGCGAGGGCGGGTGCCATCGAGCCCGGATCGCCCGCCCACACCGAAAGGATCATCCGAATGGGTAACCGATTCAACGTGAAGCTCGCCTGGAGCGAGGATCCGGAGCGCAAGGAAATGGCGACGCCCCAGGTCAAGGAGCTCGCCGAGAAGGACTACGAGGCGGAGGTGGTGGGCGCGGAGCTGCCGGTGGTCCTCGACTTCTATGCCCTGGAGTCGAAGGCCTGCCAGACCCTTGCCCCCCGGTTCGCGGCGGTCGCCGGAAAGTTCGCCGGAAAGGTCCGCTTCCTCAAGGTCTCGCGCCAGGCCAACGCCGGCCTCGCCGCGCGGCTCGGCGTCACCGCCACTCCCACCGTGGTCTTCCTCCACGGCGGGACGGAGAAGGCGGAGCGGCTGAGCGGCGACGACATCCAGCGCACCGCGCTCAAGGCTCGCGTGGAAGCGATGCTGGGATTGCCCGTCGCGAAGCCGGCGGCGTGACCCGAGCCCGTCGGGCTCTCGGCGGTCAGTAGACGCCGGGGACGATGCGAGACGGGACGCGCCGGCAGTATTCCTGCCAGAGTGCGCCGTACTTCCGCGCGCAGCGGCGGTCGTCGTCGGCCTGACGTGGGAGGAGGAGCGCCAGGTAGTAGAGCGGGTAGAGCCACGGCCAGGGGTCGAGCGGCCATCCCAGGGCCAAGGTGAGCCCGACGGCCATCGAGATCTCGCCGAGGTAGTTGATGTGCCGCGAGAGCCCCCAGAACCCGTTGCACAGCAGGCGATGCTCTCCGTCGCAGATGGCCCGTGGGGCGAGCACGCCGAGGAGCTTTGCCTCCGGCCGCGTCTTGAAGAGGAACTTCTGCAGATTCGCACCGCGCGAGAGCAACCAGCCGGCCAGGAACACCAGCGCCGCAAGGACGAGCAGTGCCGCGGGCGCGTGAGGATCGGGCCTGTCCGCCACCGACCAGAGGCCGACGCAGTAGAAGTAGGGATAGAAGGCGAGGCAGCCCCAGCCGAGCTTGAAGCCCACCCGCTCGGCGAAGAAGTCGTAGGTGTAGAGGTGCACCTCCTCGAAGAGGAGGTACTCGACGACGAAGAAGCTGAAGAGCGCGGCGTAGAGAATCACTCCCGGTGAGGCTTCCCCGGGGTATGCCAGCGCCTGGTGCGCCGCGAACGACAGGACGTTCAGCTCGAGCTGAACCGCGCCGAACAGATAGAGAACCATCTTGGCGTCGACCCGGTGGCGGAGCGTCCCCCACTGCGGGTTCTCGCGGCGGCCGAGGTACAGCTCCGCGGCGAGCGACTTCCCTGCCGCCGGCGCGCCGAGGACGATGGCGAAGGTGAACAGCAGGCCGAGTGTGCATGCCCCGGCGAGCCCCTTCCAGCGGTGGTCCCAGAAGAAGTCCCAGCCGATGACGCCCCGGTGCACGGCGGCGGCGTAGAGGGCGAGCACCGCCAGCAGGACCAGGGGGCCGTTGAGACGGTAGCGCAGGGGCTGTCCGTCCGCGTTCCGAACGTATCCCGAGACATCGCGCGCAGGCAGAAGGACGTGGAGCACGAGGACCGTCGAGTACACCAGCCAGGGGGCGAAGAAGCCGAGCATCACTCGAGGTCCGACACCGATCTTCCCATGATGCCGATGGCGGTGGCCCGCGGGGCGAGGCGGCGCAGCACGAAGCTGGCGACCTTGTTCACCCCACCGGGGATGACCAGCGGCATCCGGCCGAGCGCGGCGAGGGTCTGCTCCACGACATCCGCGGCGTCGAGCGTCCCCGGCGCCTCCTTCTTCAGCGCCTTGGCGTACCCCGGCGTGCGGATCGCCCCGGCGCAGCTGGCGAGGACGTCGACTCCCTTCGGCGCGAGCTCTGCCCAGAGGCTCTCGCCGAGGACGGTGAGAAAGGCCTTGCTGGCGGCGTAGGCGGCGAGCCGCGGCGAGCCCTGAAAGCCGGCGAGGGAGGACATGAGGACCAGCGCCCCACGCCCTCGCGCGACCATCGCTGGCCCCAGCGTGTGCACGAGGCGAAGGGGCCCGCGGATGTTCACGTCGACGACGCGCAAGGCGTCCTCGAGCGGGCGTTCGAGGAGCGGCCCGACGAAGGAAGAGGCGGCGTTGTAGACCGCCACGCCCACCTCCAGGTCGGTGCACGTCTCGCCGAGCTGAGTGAACGACGCTGCATCGGCCAGATCGCAGGCGAGGGTCCGGACCTCGACGCCATGCCGCGCGTGGAGATCCGCCGCGAGTGCCGCCAGCACTTCCGCACGCCGCGCCACGAGCACCAGGCTCATGCCGCGCACGGCGAGCGCCTCGGCAAACGCCGCACCGAGCCCCTCCGAGGCGCCGGCGACGACGGCCCAGCGGCCATAGCGTTCGACGAACGAGCCGCGGAGGGCCATGGAGCCCCGAGCTTACGTGGCGCCGGCGACCAGGCCTAGGATCGACCAGTCCACCGCTGGACCGGCGTCAAGGGAGGCGTCCCGTGCGTTCGCGACTCGTCGCGCTGTGGCTCGTCGTCCTGCCCGCGGTCGCCGGTGCCCAGGACACCATGGCACCGGCCGGAGTGCAGCCCACGCGCCCGGTCGTGGAGCCGCCGCGGACGATGCCGCCGGCCGCGCCGCCGCAGACGGTGCAGCCCGCCACACCGCAACCCGTCGTTACCGCTCCAGAACCCGTACACCAGCACCTCGGGCTCTTTGCCCACCTGGACATAGGCATCGCCTACCTCCACACGTCAGGGTCGAAGAGCGGGTCCACCTTCGCGGGCGAGGGCGTCGCGCTGGGGCTCTCCGCCGCCTTCGGGTGGGCTCCGAACGATGAGTGGGCGCTCGCGCTCGAGGTCTGGGGCTGGAAGGCGCTCTCGCCGAGCGGGCTCGGGTCGAACACCTCCGTCGAGCTGCAGGCACTGGGCCTGAACATCACGCGCTACATCGTGCCGGCAAACGTCTTCGCCTCGGTCGTCATCTCGGGGACGCGGCTGGCGATCACCGATTCGCAGGACTACGTGGAGTACGACAGCTCCGACATTGGCTTCGGGTTCAAGGTCCTCCTGGGAAAGGAGTGGTTGTTGAACTCCTCCTTCGGCATCGGCCTGGGGGCGGAGCTGTTCTTCTCGGCCAACCGGAACGGCGGCAACACCCTGAGAACGCTCGGCGGCGGGCTCGTTCTTTCTCTGTCGGGGCGCTAGCACCAGGTCCGAGTCCATGGGCAGCAGGCCCTTCCCCTCCCGCGGCACCGGCCGGCGGCCGCGCCGGCGACCCATCGCGATCCGGAGCGGATTTCCGGAGCTCACCAGGTGGTGGCTGACCACGGCATTCAGAGCAGCGTGGAGTCGCTCGGCCCAGGGCGTCACTGGCACGGCTCCATCTTCAGCCGGAGGGGACGAGGCGGTCGAGCGTGGCCTGCTCGCCGAGCAGGCCCACGACCCCGGTCCGACGACACTGTGCAGCGAAGGTCTGCACGGCCTCGGGCGTGAGCGCGGCCAGATCCTGGGGAAAGCGCTCCAGCGTGTCGGCGGGGTATCCGGCCAACCGCAGCCGGCCCAGTGTTGCCGCGAGCTGGGCCGAGTCCTCGTACCGGGTGCTGGCCCTCAGACCGGCATCCCACTGGGCCCTGGCGAAGTCGGAGGCGTCGAGGGGGCGAGCTCCGAGGTTGTCTGCCTCGCTCCGGAGCAACGCCAGGACTCTCGCCACCCCCCGCCCGTCCACCGTCCCGCCGACCTCGATCTCGATCAGCCCCGGGCGGGGCGTCGCCCGACCGTAGAAGCCGTAGCTGGTACCGAGCATCTGCCGCGCAAAGCGATGCAGACGTCCTCCCAGCCGCTGGGCGAGCACCTCGGCTGCGGCTCGGTCGCCAGGGGTGCTTCCAGGGACGGCACAGGCGAACCGGACCTCCGTCTGGCGTGCGCCTGGCCGAATCTCCTTGATCGTGGGGACTGGACCCGTGGCGCGCTGAGGGAGAGGAGCGGTGAGAAACGCGGGGCCGTCGGGCTTGCGCCTCCATCCCCCGAAGTAGTCCCGGACGATCTCTTCCGCCTGTTTCAGCTCGAGGTCCCCGGCGATCGTGAGCACCCCGTTCGAGGGCACGAAGGACTGGTCGAGGTACCTCTGCGTGTCTCCGCTCCCAACCTTGTCGAACCGGTCCGGGGGTACGGTCCGCCCGTAGGGGTGCGTGGTGTACACCGACGACCAGAGGGCCCGCTGGAACACCTCATGGGGCATGGCCCAGTCCTTCCGGTAGACGCTCCGGAGCTCCCGATCCACCCACCACTCCACCCCGGTGTCCACGTGGAGCGACCGCACCTGGTCGAGCAGCATCCCGACCGCGTTGGGCAGGTTTCCGTTCCCCGAGAAGAGCTCGACCGTCATCGTGTCTTTGCTCACCCGCCTGCGATCGAACATGCCGAACAGCTCGGGACGCCCGTGGGTCTTGTCGACCGGCCACGCGTATCTGGCGAAACTGGGAGCCCCGAGCGGCTCGCCATCCGTGGTCCCACCGCGGACGACGAAGGCCAGAGTCACCACAGGCGCCGTCGGCCGGCGGGCGAGGA
>Ga0335069_10001753_pt1 | contig 34428 bp, 24 predicted proteins | sample Lox_Sample_11_FD_206714 | JGI IMG/M metagenome (GOLD analysis project Ga0335069, IMG submission 206714) | Soil microbial communities from Loxahatchee National Wildlife Refuge, Florida, United States - Lox_Sample_1.1 | ecosystem: Environmental > Terrestrial > Soil > Wetlands | place: USA... | reverse complement strand
GAACTCTACGCTGCAGTGGCACGGCTTTTGTAACGCCGGTCCCGGTTTGAATGCGGGACGAGACGCAGAATCCCCAACCGAGGAACGGAGCGCTTGCCGCTCGTACCTTAAGGGTACACATTATTAGTCTTGACATATTTACCATAATGATATACGCTTGAAGCGTTTTCCCGGGATGCGGCGGGCAGGACGCTCAGGCCACGTCGCTGCGACCCTACGATGTTTATGAAACACGGGCACTTACGACCATTTCGGGCAAGATTACTGAGAGTTAAGCTGTTGAAGGCAAATGGGATAGCTTTCAGCGACCCCCGTGGCCGCGAAAAAAACATTCGGTAACTCCTACGATGTTGATGAAAGCAAAAGACTTAAAAAGCGACATGTTGGCAATAGCTACGATGTTGATGAAAAATAAGGAATTTACGGGTATAACCCTACGATGTTGCTGAAAACAATGGTAGTTACCGTCCGCTGCACTTTCGCGAAGAACGCCCCTTCGCCGTCGTTCCCACGCGGGCGGGAACCCCGTTGCCGAAGACTGGTCCCCCGCTCCCCGTGTTTGCGGGACAGGCTTCGCGGGGGCGACATCTCAACAGGCCGGCTGATTGGGACAATATTTACTGGTCCCCCGCTCCCCGTGTTCGCGGGACAGGCTTCGCGGGGGCGAAGGCGAATGGGGTTTTCGTCTCCTTCGGCGAGCCGCAAGCCAAGGGCACTTGGGATGACCGCATAATCACACTTTCTCCACGTCCTCGTCACCCTGGGACGTGCCGCTCCTTCACTGCGTTCAGGAAAGGCTCTAAAGGGCCGTGCTGCCCGGCTAGGGGACTGCGTGTTCGGGGCGGAAAGAGAAAGCATTCTCGCGCATCCAATATTGATGTTACGATGAAGTGAGGGCTTATCCAGGCACAGGGCCAAAAGGTAAAGACTGGAATCCGTTGTCGTGCGGGACGGCGTCCTTGTGGCGTTTGCGCAGTGCGGACGGTGCTGCGCCGTTAGCTCCGGGACTCATCGCACGCCGTGACAATCCTCACTCGTCTTGTTTTGGGCTCCTGAGATATCGACATACCTGACAGGGAAGTTATCGCCATGCCAAAGCCAGCCTTGCTAACCGTGGACGATGATGCCGAAGTGCTGCACGCTGTGGAGCGTGACTTGCGGCGGCGGTACGGCGAACGTTACCGCGTGCTGCGCGCGGAGTCCGGTGCCGCGGCTCTGGAAGCGCTGCGCGGGCTGAAGCGGCGCGATGACGCCGTGGGGCTGCTCCTTGCGGACCAGCGCATGCCGCTGATGACTGGGGTGGAGTTCTTTGGCCAAGCCATGGCGCTTTTCCCCGACGCCAAACGCGTCCTGCTGACGGCCTACGCCGACACCGATGCGGCCATTCACGCCATCAACGACGCCAAGATCCATCATTATTTGCTGAAGCCCTGGGACCCGCCCGAGGAGCACCTTTACCCCGTGCTCGACGACCTGCTGGACGACTGGCAGGGATCGTTCCGCCCCGCCTTCGAAGGGGTCCGCGTTCTGGGTACGCGCTGGTCACAGCGCTCTTACGCGCTGCGGGACTTCCTGGCTCGCAACCAGACGCCTTACCGGTGGCTCGACGTGGAGACCGCGGAACGGGACGCCGAGATTCGCAGCCTGATTGGCGTGCTGGGTGCGGACGCGTCTCGCCTTCCCGTGGTGTTGTTCCCGGACGGCTCGGCGTTGGCGGACCCCAGCACCGCAGAATTGGCCGAAAGGCTGGGGCAGCGCGTGCGTCCCGAAATGGCGTTCTACGACTTGGCGATTTTGGGAGGCGGCCCGGCGGGATTGGCCGCGGCAGTCTACGGCGCCTCCGAGGGCTTGCGCACGGTGATGATCGAAATGGACGCGCCGGGCGGCCAAGCCGGGATGAGCTCGCGCATTGAGAACTACCTGGGGTTTCCCTCCGGCTTAAGTGGTGGTGACTTGGCGCGGCGCGCTGTGGCCCAGGCCCGGCGTTTCGGGGTCGAAATCCTCTCGCCTCAACGGGTGACATCCGTTCAGGTGGAAGGGCCAACCAGGACCGTGACGCTCGCGGATGGAGGCAACCTCGGCTGCAAGGCGCTACTGATTGCGACGGGCGTTTCCTACCGCCGGCTGAACGTGCCCGGCGCCGAGCGTCTGCAGGGTTGCGGCGTCTACTACGGCTCGGCCATGACGGAAGCGATGTCGTGCAAGGATGAAGATGTCTACATCATCGGTGGCGCAAACTCTGCCGGCCAGGCCGCGATGTATTTCTCGAAGTATGCGCGGCGCGTGGTGATGCTGGTCCGCGGTGCGTCGCTTTCCTCCACCATGTCGCAATACCTGATCGACCAGATCAAAGAGACCCCGAACATCCAAGTGGAAACGCGCACGCAGGTGGTGGAGGTCCATGGAGACGACCGCCTGGAGGCGATCTCCATTCACTGCGGGGAGAGCGGCGAGACCGGCCGGGTTCCCGCCAACTCGCTCTACGTCTTCATTGGCGCCGAGCCCAACACGGAATGGCTGGAGGGAGTCGTGGAGCGTGACGAGCGCGGTTTCATCCTGACCGGAACTGCCTTGTTGCGCGACGGCAAGCGGCCCCGGGGATGGCCGCTGGATCGTGATCCTTATTGGACAGAGACAAGTGTCCCGGGCATCTTCGCCGCCGGCGATGTTCGCCACGGTTCGGTGAAGCGCGTGGCTTCGGGTGTGGGCGAAGGCGCGGTGGCCGTGCAGTTCGTACATCAGTACCTGGGTGCGGTGTGACATGGCGGAAAACTCCATAAGACAGACGATGCAAGGATTAGTCGACGATCTGGGCCAGATCGCAGCGTTCGCGGACCTTCCACCGGAGCACCTTGCGTGGCTGGCGGAAAAGTTCGAGGAGGTTAAGCTTCAGCCCGGCGAGACGTTCGTGCACGAGGGCGATCCGGCGGACAGCCTCTTTGTGATTCTGGCGGGGAAGATCCGCTGGCAGCGGAGCGACATTCCCGATTCCCCGGCGTTTCAGGCAACGGCGGGACAAATCACCGGTTTGCTTCCTTACTCGCGGCTGACCCAGTACGGCGGCACCGGCCGGGCGGTCTTGCCCACGCGCCTCGCGCGCCTTCACAAACGCTGGTTTCCCGAAATGCTTCAGCGCGTGCCCGAGCTCGGCCAGCGGCTGGTGGCCATCATGGCGGACCGCATCCGCGAAAGCGCTCGCGCGGAAACGCAACGCGACAAGCTGGCGGCGCTCGGCAAGCTGTCCGCGGCCCTGGCGCACGAGCTTAATAATCCGGCGGCTGCGGCGCAGCGGGCGGCGGCCAGCTTGCGCGAAACGCTGGAAGCCGTACGCGACGCGAGCCTCCGGCTCGCCCGTCACGCCCTCTCCGCGGAGCAACGCGAGACAATCATCCGCTTCGAGCGCGAAGCGGGGCAAATCCCTGCCGGTATCCCTACGGACCCACTGGCCGAAAGCGACCGCGAAGAGCAGATCACCAAGTGGCTCGAAAGCAGGCACGTGCCCGACGCTTGGAAGGTTGCCCCGGTTCTCGCCGACGGCGGCGTGGAATTGACAAAGCTTGAAGGCTTGGCCGCCGAGGTGAGCGACATTGTTCTTGGCGACGCACTGGCCCGCATCACCTCGCTGCTCACAGTCCTGAAGCTGATCCGTGAGATCGAGAACAGCTCCAAGCGTATCTCCGATCTCGTCCGCGCCATCAAGGAGTATTCCTACATGGACCGCGCCGCCATGCAGGAAGTCGATGTGCATCAGGGGATCGAGAGCACCTTGACGATTCTCGGCCACCGGCTCAAGAACGGCATCAAGGTGGTCCGCGAGTACGACCGGGACTTGCCGCGCATCTGTGCCTTTGGCGGTGAACTGAATCAGATTTGGACGAACCTGCTCGATAACGCCATCGACGCCATGCAAGGGAAGGGCGAACTACACCTGCGGACCGGGCGCGAGCTCGACCGCGTGCTGGTGGAAATTCGAGATAGCGGTCCGGGAATCCCGCCTGCCATTCAACCGCACATCTTCGAGCCCTTCTTCACGACGAAGGGAGTCGGCGAAGGCACGGGCCTCGGACTCGACACGGTGACAAGAATCGTGAGGAACCATCACGGCGAGATCCGCGTGGTGTCACAGCCGGGCGACACACGGTTTCAGGTTTACTTGCCCATCGTTCAGCCCAAAGCGCCGCCACCGCTGGGATAATGGGAGGACATCATGCCGGAGTCTTGCTCGCATCTCGACCAGGTTCAGGATGCGCCGCCGAAGACCGAGGGCTGCGAAGAGTGCCTGAAGATGGGCGACTCGTGGGTTCACTTGCGACTTTGCAGGATCTGCGGGCACGTGGGCTGCTGCGATTCGTCGAAGAACAAACATGCCACGAAGCACTTCCACAAGACCCACCACCCCATCATTCGATCCTTCGAACCGGGAGAGGATTGGGGATGGTGTTATGTGGACGAAGTCATGATTGAGCCCGCACCGTGAGCGCCGGACACGCGCGCGGCCTGCTGTCGCTAAGGACAGCAGGCGCCGCGCGTAAGCCGCTTCACTTACCAGAGCAGCCTCTTCAGGCCAAAGGGATGATCTCCGGCTAATGGTGCGAGCTTTGCCAAACGTTTCATGTCCTTTGAACGGTGACAACGAAGCCGCGCTCGTCTGCAAATGCGGGCACAATAATTGCCGATCCAATGCATTGCAATGCGCGCGTGCAGATCTTTGTTTGAGGCTCGTCAATAGGCAAACACCAGCCGATTATTCCGTCCGCATTAATCTCTTTAGAGATGCCCCGTGCTCTCGATTGTGCCGCCGCTGGAATAGCGCGGAAGCGCCAGCATCAGGGTGGCCGCCAGACCCGTCGTGACCGCCAGGACATTCAGCAACGCCGCGTATGAACCCGTAGCGTCAAAAGCCCGGCCCAGAAGCACCGGCCCCAGCGCTCCCGCGATGGCGTAGAACGTCCAGGTGAGACCGTACAGTGTCGAGAAAGCGCGCAGTCCAAAGTATCGAGTTAACAAGTAAGGCGTGATGTCTGCCTCACCGCCCGCGCCGACGCCCATCAGCAGTGCGGCCAGCGCACCTTCGCCAAAGCCCCGCGCGCGTGCGAGCAGGAAAATACCCGCCGCGGTAATGAGGTAGGCGCCAAAGGCGACCCGAGGTCCGAAGAAGCGATCCAGCAGCCAGCCCACTGCCATTCTGCCCAGCAGGCTGGACCCTCCGAGCAGAGCGGCACAGAGCGCCGCATCTCTTATGGTAATGCCCCGGTCGGTCAGCAGTGCTACCAGGTGGGTGATTGCGCCGTTCATGCTGATGGAACTCGCAAAGAGGACGATGACAATGACCCAGAAGGGAAAGGTGCGGACACCCTGCTGCCAGGTCATGCCGGCGTCTTTGGCCGGGCTGGAACCGCCACGCACGGGACCCGGCTCGTGGATGTATCGCCAACTCAGCGGCAGTCCGAGAAGCAAGACCAGAGCGCCGAGACAGAGGTAGGCGGCCCGCCAACCCCATCGGCTGACGACGGCTTGCGCGACCAGCGGCAGAAGCATGGCGCCTAAGCCTGCCCCCGCCATGACCAGGGCCAGCGCCATTCCCAAGCGCTCGCGGAACCAAGTTGAGATGGCGCGCGAATAAGCGAGGTGGGCGGCGCCGTTTCCCACGGCTCCCAACACGATGCAAGTTCCGTAGAACTGCCACAAGTGACGGCCCAGCAAGGCGAGCGAAGCGATGCCGCAACCGAAGGTCACGAGGCAAGGAAGAATGATGTGGCGGGGTCCCCAGCGGTCGAGCCAATGACCGAGCGTGGGCGAGCAGAAACCTACCGTGAGGGCGGCAAACCCGAAGCCCCGCGAAATGGCCTCGCGGCCCCAGCCGAATTCTGCGCCGAGAGGTCTGACAAAAACTGCGAAGGTGTAAACGAACAGTGAGCCGAACCCCACCATCACGCCGAAGCAAGCCGCCAGCACGACACGCCAGCCGAAATAGGCCCAGTCCGTTTCTCCGGTCCGGATGGGCCCTGGCTTACTCTCGGTCATAGCCATGATGCGCGGTGCGTACTCCGAACTCACGATGCGCCTCTCGGGACATGGGGTGAACACCGGAGGCATCGATCCACCGGTTGTAGAAGTTGAAGAGGGCACACACCGTAATCGCGCAATAGATGGCCTCGTCCGTCCAGCCCGCCGCGTGCGGAGGCTGCATGTCGTCGGCGGTGATGGCCGGTGACTGATGATTCACCTTGGCGACAAAACGGAAGAGAACCTTCTCCCGTTCCGGGAGGGCCGAACTCTCCACGTCTTCCAATACATCTCGCACCAGTTCTTCGCTGCCCAACAGTTCCGCCGCAACTGCGGCGTGATAGTTCGCTCAAAACGGGCAGTGGTTCCCGGCCGACGCAAAAGCGGCAATCAACTCGCGCAGACCCGGACTGAGCAGAGACTGGCCGCGCATGATCTCTTGCGTAAATTTGGCCAGATGTTCTGTCCCCTGCGGGCGGAAGGCGAACAAATGCCAGATCTGCGGGTACTCGGCGCCCGATGCCTGCATCGCTCGAATGCCGTCTGAGTACGGGCTTGGCTGCGGGTGATTCTCCACGTCAGGCAGGAACATCGGCTTGGGGGAATCCATGGTTCACCTCACCAAGCTCGCCCCTGAACGGCGCGAGCCTCGTAACCTGGGTGACAATTAATTGGCGTTCTGTTAGTGGAAGCGAACAGCCCTGCGCACCTTGGGTGCGTCCAGCCGCCGTGCACTTTGGAGCAGCGTCGCCCCCAGAACGGCGGCCTCCCCACAGCCACTAGAACCACTCCGCAGAGACAGCTTGGGGAAGAAGAGCTCCCAGACTACGAGGCTTCTGCCCGAGCGTCAATAATGCGAGCTTATTGTTCGGCTGGCCCAAACCAATTATGGACAGGCCTATTTTTGAAGGATAGAGGCGAGCTTTCTAACTTGCGGTTTGCGCTTTTGCGCCCCGGCGCAGGCGAGCGGCCTTCACGGTGTTCACCATCAGCATGGCGATAGTTAAGGGACCAACTCCCCCCGGCACCGGCGTAAAGGCACTGGCTTTTTCCATCGCGTCTTCGGCCTGGACGTCTCCCACGAGGACCGACCCTTTGGCTTCCAGCTTCTTCAGGGCGGAAGTAGGATCGTGAAAGACTCGCCGGACTTCCTCGGGCGTGGACAGCCGGTTGATGCCGACGTCGATCACCACCGCGCCGGGCTTGATGAACTCGCCGGTGACGAAGGCGGGCTTGCCGATGGCGGCCACCAGGATGTCAGCTTCGCGGGCCACGGCGGGCAAGTCACGCGTCCGCGAGTGGCAGATGGTTACCGTGGCGTGCTGGTGAAGCAACAGCATGGCGACGGGCTTCCCCACGATGTCGCTTCTGCCGACCACCACTGCATGTGCGCCCTTGATGGGAATCTGGCTGCGGTGAAGGATTTCAATGATCCCGGCGGGCGTGCAGGGAACCAAACCCTCCGTCCCGCTGACCAGGCGGCCGACGTTCATGGGATGAATTCCGTCCACATCCTTGGCCGGGTCCACGGCTTCCAGCACACGCTTCGTGTTGATCTGTTTGGGGAGGGGAAGTTGGATCAGGATTCCGTCGATCTCGTCGCGATGGTTCAGGGTATCCACCAGTGCCAGAAGTTGCGCCTCCGACGTGTCGCCCGGCATGGTGATCTTATCGCTATAAAGCCCCAGCGTTTCGCAGGTCTTCACCTTGCTTCGAACGTAGCTCTGCGAAGCGGGATCGTCGCCTACCAGCACGGCCGCCAGCCCCGGCGTGATGCCTTGACGTTTCACGCTCGAGATTTCCCCGGCAAGCTCCGCCATGATTTGATCGCGAATCTTCAGTCCATCCAAAATCGCTGCGGCCACAGTGATTCTCCTTCAATTGTCGCGGCGCTCCATGAGCGCCGATACTCGCCGGTGTTTTCTGATGCGACTGTGATTTTACACCACTTGGGACTTTAGGTGGCGCCGCCGGCGATGCGGAAACAGCCCTAACGGCGACGCGGCGGCCGCTGCTGCTTGTTCACTTCCAAAGATCGGTGGTCAGGTATTTCAGGCCGGAGTCGCAGATGATGATGGCGACGGTTTTCCCCCGCTGCGGGCCCGCGAGCAGCTGAAGGGCGGCAGCCAGATTTGCGCCGGAAGAGAACCCCGCGAAGATGCCTTCCTCCTTCGCCAGGCGGCGCGCGGCGTGGATGGCCTCGTCGTCGCTCACCTGCAAGTAGCCATCAACGAGTTCGGGTTTGATGAACTTGAGCTGCGGCATGGAGTAGCCGCCGCCCTGAACGCGGTGGTTGGGATGGCGGGCCGGCTGCCCGGCGAGCACGGCAGCGCCCTCCGGTTCGACCACGTAACATCTGGTCGCGGGATTCGCTTCCTTGAACGCCGCTGCGCAGCCCCCGAACGTGCCACCCGTCCCGGCGAAATCGCAGAAGGCATCAATCGGGCTCTTCGACTGCCGTAGAATCTCTGGCGCGGTATGGAGGTAGTGCGCGCGGAAATTGCCTGCAAGGTGGAACTGATCGGCGCGGAAGGCCTGCCGCTCTTTCACGATCCGCTGCGTTTCGCGTTCGACGCGCTCCAAATCGCCACCCGAGACTTGCCCGCGCACGGAGCCGGGAAGCTGCTCGACCAGCACCACCTCCGCGCCCAACGCGGCCATCATCCGTGCACGTTCCTGGGAGTTGCCCCGCGACATCACGGCCACAAAGGGGTATCCGAGAATCCCGCAGACGATGGCGAGCCCTGTCCCGGTATTCCCGCTGGTCAGCTCGACCACGGTCTGGCCCGGACGCAGGGCCTTTGCCGCCTCGGCATCCTCGATGATCTGCCGCGCGATGCGGTCCTTCTTCGAATAGCCCGGATTCAGATTCTCGAGCTTGGCCAGAATTCTGCCTTCCAGGTTTCGGGTAATCCTGGCGAGCTCGACGAGCGGCGTCTCTCCAATCGCCTCAATGGCCGAGCGGCACAACTCACCGCGCATGCGTCACCTCAAAAGGGAAGTCGCCAACGTCCCACAAGGCAGCTCGCTTGCCGGGTTCTTTCACGGCGATCAAAGCTCCAGCTCAGCTTGATGCGGATTATGCGTTGTGCACACCGTCATGCGGACTCGATATGAGACACCTTCCAGCCTTAATGCTAACACAATCCTCTAAGCCAGACGCCCGCAGCTAGCGCGCGTGGAGCACCACCATGGACGGGCTGGCGCATGGCGGCAGCCATGCGTTTTGATCGCCGAACCTTCCGTCTCCCGGGCGCAGTGAATCGCAGATCTCCGCTCTGCGCCGTCCAGACGAATTCGTAGTGTCGCGATATAGAAGGTAAGCGGGCACGGCGGACCACGGATTTAGTGGCCCTCATCTCTCCTTCCTTGGCCCACGCGAGAGCGTTAGGCGCGTCTTCATAATCGGACCGGAATCCGAAATTACGCCTGCCAGGTATGGTATGATGCCGGATTTCCAAAAGTCTGGAGGAACGCTTCTTATCTTATTCAGCCGCAATCACCGAAAAAGCGAACTTTGAAGTGGTAAGGGGCATCTCCCCATGACAGGAGACTTTTCTGCTTTTTAATCAGCACAAATACAGGAGCGAGTCAGTATGCCGAGCATAAAGATGTTTACCGGAGAGGGAATTCCGCTTGAGATGCACAAGGTTCGTATTGTCCAGAAACTCAGATTGCTCCCTATTGAAGAGCGTCTGAAGGCTATTGCGGAGGCCGGGAACAATACCTTCCTCCTGCAGAACTGTGATGTATTCCTGGATATGCTGACCGACAGCGGCGTCAATGCGATGAGTGACAAGCAGTTGGCCTCAATGATGACGGCGGACGATGCCTATGCCGGCTCTGCGACGTTCACCAGGCTGGCGGATAAACTCACCGAGATTTTCGGGACCAAGTACTTCCTCCCTGCGCACCAAGGGAGGGCCTGCGAGCACATCCTGGCAAGGACCTACGTTACGGAGGGCAGCGTCGTCCCCACGAATTTTCATTTTACGACCGTGAAAGCGCTCATCACCCTGTGCGGAGGTTCGGTGGAAGAGGTGCTCATCGACGAGGGGCTTAAAACCAAGAGTACCTATCCGTTCAAAGGCAATAGCGATATCGCGAAGCTGCGGGCGGTGATCGAGAAGCACGGCGCAAAGAAGATTCCGTTCGTGCGCCTGGAGTCCGGGACGAATCTGGTGGGCGGGCAGCCTTTCTCTCTTGCCAACATGAAAGAGGTCCGCAAGGTCTGCGACGAGTACGGCATTCTGCTGGTTCTGGACGCGAGCCTGCTGCAGGATAATCTCTACTTCATCAAAACCCGCGAGGAAAGCTGCAAGCACAAGACGATCCGCGAGATCACGCGGGAGATCGCCGATTTGTGCGACATCATCTACTTTTCCGCGCGCAAATTGGGTGCGGCGCGCGGGGGCGGCATTATCACGAGCAACGAGAAGGCTTACAGAACCATGCGCGGTTTTGTGCCGCTGTTTGAGGGTTTCCTGACTTACGGCGGCATGTCCGTCCGGGAAATGGAGGCGATCTCGGTCGGCCTGGACGAGACCATGGACGAGGAAGTGATCAATCAAGGGCCCGAGTTCATCGCGTACATGGTCAATGAGCTCGACCGGAAGGGGATTCCCGTCGTCACGCCTGCGGGAGGTCTGGGCTGCCATCTGAATGCGACGGAATTCATCTCCCATGTGCCCCAGGTTCAGTACCCTGCCGGGGCGCTGGCGGCGGCCATGTATGTCGCCGGTGGAGTGCGCGGCATGGAGCGCGGTACGTTGTCGGAGCAGAGAAATCCCGATGGCAGCGAGCGTCTGGCGGAGATGGAACTCCTGCGGCTGGCTATGCCAAGGCGAGTTTTCACGCTGTCGCAGGTGAAATACGCCATCGACCGTATTACGTGGCTCTACGAAAACCGGGCCTTGGTCGGCGGCCTTAAGTTCATCGAAGAACCGTCCGTGTTGCGTTTCTTCTTCGGAAGACTCGAGCCGGTTTCGGACTGGCAGGCAAAGCTCGCGGCCAAGTTCCGCGCCGATTTTGGCGACAGTCTGTAATTGACGAAGAACGAATAGCATGGTCCCCTCGGGGATGTCTTAAGCACAAAAGCCGACGCGCTCTGCATCGGCTTTTTGTGCTTCATAGGAGCTTGCCCATCGGCGCGCCGAGGCCGGAGCGAGCGATTGCCGGGTTGCGTAGCCACGGCACGGCTTCTGTGCCGTGGGCTTGCCGCCCGGCGGCCCGCGCCGTTCGCGCTCCGTACAAACGGAAGAACCGCAGACCTTGGAAAACAGTTCTGTACAACTCGGCCGCTTGAGCCGACGCGGGGAGGCACCTTGGAATATGACGCAAAAACCAACCAACAGATTGGGATTGAGTCTCCCGAACATTAATCGACGCCGTTTCTTGGGTGCGTTTGCGGGGGTAGCGGCCAGCCCAGCGATCCTGATAGTCTCTCAAGATGCGCGGGCAGGTGTGACGCAAACGGCCGATGAGGTAAATGCTTGGACAAAGCGGGGGAAGGGATACATTCCCCGAAATGGATTTATCCCCGACAGGACTACCGCGACGAGGGTCGCAGAAGTTCTTCTGGCGGCAGTGTACGGTGAGCGGCAGATCGCTCACGAACGGCCTTTCAATGTGGCGCTTGTCGACAGCGGTGTCTGGCTAATCTGGGGAGCTCTTCCGAAGAACTCTGTCGGTGGGACTGCCGTAATTAAGCTATCGAAGAGAACGGGACAGGTTCTGTACTTAGCTCATGGACAATAGCTCACGGCGCATACATCCCGACAAAGATCGGTCGGGATGCATGCGCCACCCACGTGCTCCTGCCGACTGATGAGAAAGCCTGGACTCAGAAAAACGCAAGCGTTGGAAAGCGGGCCAGCGCTATTTGCCGTCGCCGACAACGCCTCGGGGATCCAGCTTGGAAATCAGCATGAAGAGGTAGCAAAGTCGTTTGACTGTCGCTTCCTACCCCGTCGCAAGCATCACGGGCGGGAGCCTCTCCCGGTGATCACCGATTTCCTTTGCGAGGGGCGCTCCATCAGATTAAGCGGGAGTCCATTCATAAGCCCATGGGCAGCCGCGAAGAGTGCAAGTTCAAGCCGGTTCGAGACGCCGGGTTCCCAAGTATTCGACCCATGCGGCGCTTGATCGTACTCTCGCTCAGCGAAAAGCGGCGCGCGATGTCCTTATTGGTTTGTCCACAAACAACCAACGCAATGATTCGGCGTTCCTCCGCGGAGAGACGAAAACCCTGCTGATTTGCCCGATCGCTGGAAAGAGGCGAGTGCGACACTCCGCCGAAGCCATTCATTGCCTGAAGATGACCTTTATTGATTGGAATGCGACCTGAACGATTATTCCTGCCCTTCAAGCAAACCTCCCGCCCGCGACAAGACTGGAATGGTGCCATGGCTTGCCCTCGCTCGCCGCTCCTCAACATTTTGAACTCCCGTGAAGGCCGGCCCGCAACTCCAGCAGACAATCCGGTCCGTATGGTGCTGCCTTCGCTCGAATCCCACGGGCAACTTCTGTCAACCGGAAGTGGGAAAGCCTTTCGCTATGCCGTTCCGAGCAAAGTGAGTTCATGGCCGTCCTTTGCCTGGCTTCCGGCCGATAGTTCGGGCCGGACTTGGAGCCGGCTTTACCGCTGAGCGCTTCTGTGGCGACAACTCCAGCCACGGCGCTTCGGGTCCGCTTCTTGTGCGGGCTGCCTCAAGTGCGCCATCGATGCCTATGCCCGCCACCAGCACCGAAACTGATTCCCGCTCTACCGTGAGCTCGACGCGCCGGTGCACTATGGCCTTGGCACCAACTTCCTTCCCCTGCACGCCCGCCGCTGCTACAATGCGGGACACAATCTTGGCGCATAGGCTCCTGATTCTTTGGGTCACGTGCCTTGCTCCTTCCTGCCTGTGCGTAACTAAAGCGCAAGTGCAGGGTCGCTGTCTTGAAGGTGCGGGTTAATTTTCTTGAAAAGACATGAAGGCCGGTCATGCCTTTATCGCTCAAGGACTTATATCGGTTCGATGAATTTGAACTGGATCCCCTCCGGCGGACACTGGTGCGCAACGGCACGCCGGTCTTGATTTCACCGAAGGCCCTGGAGGTTCTTACCTACCTCGTGCGCCATCCAGGCCGGGTCGTGACTAAGGATGAGTTGCTCAAGGCGGTATGGCCCGATTCCTTCGTGGAAGAAAGCAACCTTGCCCAGCATATCTCGTGGCTACGCAAGGCGTTTGCGGACAAGGCAGGCTGCATCGTGACCGTTCCCGGCCGCGGTTACCAGTTCGCGGCAGAGGTGCACACACAGTCCTGCGCTGACCTGCTTCCGGACAAGACATCCGGGGCCGTCCTCGTTCACGCCGTGCGCCAACGCACCCACATGGTTATCGAGGAGTCGTCGCAGGAGCTTTCCCCGGGCCCTGAAGCCGTCATCACCCCATCCCCATCTGCCCCGCTGGATTACTCCGCGGCCCGACCGGCAGCGCCAAAAGCCCGGGCTTGGACAATCGGAGTGGCCAGTGTTCTGGCCGTTGGCGCTCTTGTGGCTGCGTATTTCGGCTACAAGAAACTTGCAAATGGTCCGCCTCACCCCGTTGCCATTGCGGTTCTGCCCTTCACCAATCTGACCGGTGATCGCGCCAAAGAATATTTGTCCAACGGAGTCACCGAGGAGATGATCAATAGCCTGGCGCGGTCTGCGGGCGGCCACTTGCGCGTCATCGCGCGCACCTCGTCGATGGCTTACAAGGACACTCGTAAAGCCGTGCCTGAAATCGCACGGGAACTGGGTGTGCAGTACGTTCTGGAAGGCAGCGTGCAATCGGAGGGAAATCGTCTTCATGTGATGGCCCAGCTCATTCGTAGCAGTGACCAGACGCATCTTTGGGCCGATACTTTTGATGGCGACGCCAGCCAGATTCTGGAATTTGAAAGCCGTCTGACGGGCGCCGTCGCGCACTCCCTCTCACTGACTTTGCTGGCTGGAGCGACACCCGAGCATACGCCCGTCGACTCCGCTACCCACGATGCTTACCTGAAGGGACTGTTCTTCTTGTCCCAGCGCTCGCGTGCGGGTCTTGAACACGCGCTGGAAAGCTTCGCCGCCGCGACCGCCAGCGATCCTCATTACGGGCCGGCCTATGCTCAGCTTGCGACGACTTACAACCTGATGGGAGAGTACGGGTGGACCAGTTCCAGCTATGCCCACAGCCTTGGAAAAGCTGCCGCCGAGCAGGCGATTGCCGCCGAGCCTTCGCTAGGGGAAGCGCATGCGGCGCTGGGCTTCTCGAAGTGGTTCTACGAGTGGGACGCCGGGGCAGGAGAGAAAGAGTTGCTCCGCGCGATCCAGCTCGATCCCGATAGCGCCGACGCGCACCACTGGTACTCGCAGCTGCTCATGACAAGCGGGCGCTTTACCGAGGCGGAACAGCAGATGCACGCCGCACTGGCCCTTGACCCCAAATCGTTTATCTTGAGGACCAATCTCGGCTGGCTCTACTATTTCGAACGCCGATATCCCTTGGCGATCGCCCAAATGAAGAACGTCGCGGGGGACGCCCCCGATTTCGTCACAGCTCACTACAAGCTCTGGCAGGCTTACTCCGTGAGTGGCGACGAGACAGGCGCGTGGAGCGAATGCCAGCAGTTGGTTCGCTTGCTGTGTAAACCGGAAGACGAGAAGAAGGTTCTGGCTGCGTACCAGCAGGGAGGCTATGCGTCCGCCCTTAGAACCTTTGGCGGAATCAGCCCGGGAGAATACTCCGGCAGCGGCGTGGAAGGCAGCGAGTATATGATCTTCGCAGGCGATAAGGCGCGCGCGCTGGACTTCCTCGAACGCGCCTATCGCGACCGCGACGGCTGGATGGTCTTTGTCCCCGTTGACCCCGCTTTTGATTCTCTGCGCGGCGATTCGCGTTTCACGCGCTTGTTGCACGAAGTGCGGCCTTCCTCCACCCCTGTGTCTTGATTCCTGTTTACTTCTTCAGCGTCACAAGGCGCGCGTAGCGAGCGGGTAGCACGGCCGCATCCCTCTCAGCGATGCGCTGGCACCGCTGCTGACGTGGCCAAGCAATTACAGGTCATTAGTGGACAGACTGCGAGTCGCTGGCCCGGAGTCTGGTGCCCGGTGTTTATCGGACGGCCGGGAACCCGCGACGAGGATATCCACGAGTCTTCTCGCGCTTTGTGGCCAGTCGGGGCTCGACGCCACATAGGCGACGCCGATCAGCGCCCGCAGCAGAAAGCGCCTGCCGTGGTTACCTACTCCAGCCCAAGTTCGGTGGGTGGCGCAGACATCCCGACGGCTGTTCGTCAGGATGTGGGCGATTGCGGAGCGGATGTTGTAGAAGCGTCCCTTGCGTGTCTGCCCAATGGTCCCGCCGCGCGGGACAGGGCGCACACGCGGGTGCGCCCCTACAGCGTTGCCGCAATGCGGCTGGCGGCACCTTGCCGCAATGGGCCAACGGCCCTTTGCGTAGGGGCAGACCCACGTGTCTGCCCAATCGTCCCGCCGCGCGGGACCGCATCCTCCCGCCATGCGGGAGAGGGCGCACACGCGGGTGCGCCCCTACGCTGGGATGCCCTGGGGTGCCGACGGGCCTTGTCTGCGGGGCAGCCCCAGGCGCATGGTCAGGGGCATCCACCCGCGATCAAAAAACGACGAACAAAGCCGGAATGTCCTTCAGAAACAACCAGCGGTCGCACGGGCTTGATCGCCACTTGGCAGACTCTGACCGGTCAGCCTCAACGGCGCGCCCATGGGTGGGCCACAGTGATACAGCCCCCTGGCATCGGTTGTCCGCTCCCCGCTTGACAGGCTGCGGGTTTTCCGCAACGATGACAATTCTTCCTTAAGGGCACGTTCCCGCGGAGGCAACATACATGAAGGTACGTCGAGGGGCGACGCGTATGGCATCGATACTCGTGGGGGCTGCACTTATGCTCCCCAATGTTCCAGGTGAGAGCGCTACACTTAAGCCGCTGGTGGCCGGGCGGCGGGGCGTGGTGGCGGCAGGTCATCCACTCGTGACGGAGGCGGGTTTCCGCATTCTCGAGCGGGGTGGCAACGCTGTGGACGCCGGCGTGGCTGCGTTGTTCGCCGCGTCAGTGGTCGAGATGATGAGCTTCGGCGCCGGCGGAGAATGCCCGATTCTCCTCAAGGTGAAAAACGGTCCCGTCGTGGCGATCAACGGCAACGGCATCGCTCCGGCACTTGCCACCGCGGACTTCTACGAGCACCTGCGGCGTGACGATCCGCGCCTGGTGCAGGAGGCGACAATATCAGGCGGCGCGGGCGGCACGATTCCGTCCTTCGGGCCGCTCAGCGCGATCGTCCCCAGCGCCATCGATTCCATTTTGCTGGCACTCGAAAAATACGGCACGATGAGCCTGGCGGAGGTGATCCAGCCCGCCATCGAACTTGCGCAGGGATTTCCCGTCTACGACGGCCTGGAACACTCGCTTGCTCACGTGAAACCTGTGGCCGAACGGTGGCCCGCCACAGCCAAGGTCTACTACCCCGATGGCCGCGTGCCCAAGACCGGAGAAATCTTCGTGCAGGCTGATCTCGCGCGCACGTTTCAATCCCTTGCTGAGGTCGAAAAACAGAACGCCGGGCAAGGCCGGGTAGCCGCTCTCGAAGCCGTGCGGGACTACTTCTATCGTGGCCCCATCGCCAAGCACATCTCGGAATTCTGCCAACAGGCCGGCTGCCTGCTTCGCGAAGGGGATTTTGCGGCCTATCACGCGCGGGTGGAACAGCCGCTCGCGGTAACCTACCGCGGCGTTCAGGTGTACAAGTGCGGATTCTGGACGCAGAGCCCGGTGTTCCTCCAAAACCTGAACCTGCTCGAAGGCTTCGACCTGAAGTCAATGCAGCACAATTCCGCGGACTACGTGCACACGGTGGTCGAGGCCGTGAAGCTCGGTTATGCGGACCGCGACACCTACTACGGCGATCCGGATTTCAGCCCCATGCCCATGGCGCTCCTTTCGAAGGATTACGCGAGTGTGCGGCGGCCGCTGATCGATGCGCAGAAGGCTTCCGCCGAACACATTCCGGGCGATCCGGCGCGTATGGCCGCGCGTGCTCCCGAGGCTTTTGTGCGAGCCAGGCTCCGCCACCGCAACGGCGAGCATCAGGACACGACGTGCGTCAACGTGATCGACGGAAACGGGAACCTGTTTTCCGCCACACCCAGCGGCGCCTGGACCCCGGCCGTCATCGCGGGCGACACGGGCATCCCCCTCACCCAGCGGGCACAGGCCTTTGTGCTGACGCCCGGACATCCGAACCAAATTGCGCCGCACAAACGCCCGCGCATCACGCTAACGCCCACGCTGGCGCTGCGCGACGGCAAGCCGTGGCTGGTGTTCTCTACCCCTGGCGGCGACAGCCAGGACCAGACTCTGCTCCAAATCTTCTTGAACGTCGTTGAGTTCGGGATGAATCCGCAAGAGGCCGTCGAAGCGCCGCGTTTCAATTCCGAGGCCATGTACAGCAGCTTCGACGACCACGGCGAACAGCTGCTGGTGCTCGACGTGGAAAAGCGCTTTGACCCCGCGGTGCTGGACGCCCTCCGCGCGCGTGGCCACAAACTGGTGGTGGGAAGTGATTGGAGCAATCCCACCGCGCCCACGATGATCGAATACGACCCGGCAACGGGAGTCAGTTCCGGCGGGGCTGATGTCCGCGGGCATCGGTATGCGATGGGATGGTGAGAAAGGCAGGAGTTAGGATCTAGGATTCAGGATCTAGGATTCAGGATTCAGCGAACTAAGACTCCGGGCCGCGGACTCAAGGCAGGGATACATGCTTGATGGTGGGAATTCAACCCTATGCTTTGAGGCTCCTGCGAAGTCCCGCTAGCATCCGGCCCACCTCGTCTGCCTGGCCCAATACCTTAGTGGCTTCAGGCGTGAGGTAGCCCAAGCGAGAGGCGATGTCCAGTTGCGTTTGCAGCTCCGCGAGCGATCCGCTCGCGATCGCTAAATGCCGCATGTACGCTTGAGTTTGTTTCAGCGCATGGCCTTCGGCAATATTCGAGGGGACAGACACCGCAGCTCTCCGAATCTGACTCGTCAGCCCGTAAAGTTCCTCTTTGGGAAATGCCCGTGTGACCTTGTAGATCGCCATCACCAAGTCCATGGCTTTCTGCCACACCACCAATTCCATGTGCCCGTGCACGAACCCACTCCTTTCCAGTGGTCTTCAGGACGTCGCCAAATCCTAAATCCTGCCCTTCTCACCGCTTTGCGCTCTCGTAGCACCCGAGAACGCGCTGGAAGTTTGTTACCTCGCCAAGGTGCGCCAGGGCGTTCTTGGATCGTTCTTCCTTCACGTTTCCGAAGAAATCGGCGTAGAAGAAATACTCCCACGGGCGGCCGTGGAGCGGGCGTGATTCCAGCTTGGCTAAATCGATGTCGCGCAGCGCGAAGACGCTCAGGCATTTGTAAAGGGACCCGGGCACATTGGGTGGGGAGAAGACGATGGTGACCTTGTTGGCGCGGGGCGAGACCTTGGCCGTCTTCGACAGCAGCAGAAAGCGCGTGTAATTCTCCTTGTGGTCCTCAAGATGCCTTGCCAGGATGCGCGCGTTATACACCTCAGCAGCCACGCGGCTGCCGATTGCTGCGGCTCCCGGCAAGTGGCGCTCGGCCAGCATCTTGACGGCCCCGGCCGTGTCGTAGAAAGGCTCGCGCTTTATCTTGGGATTCTGCCGGAAGAACTCGACGCATTGCGCCAGCGCCACGGGATGCGAGTAAACGTGGCGGACGTCCTTGCGCGCCGTGCCCGGCATGGCAATGAGATTGTGAACGATACGTAGGTTTACTTCAGCCACGATGTGCAGGTGGTTGGCGAGCAGCAAATCGTAGTTTTCGTGGACCGACCCCGCCAGCGTGTTCTCGATGGGCACGAGGCAGAAATTGGCCTGCCCACGCGCGACACTCGCAAAGATGGCAGCGAAGGTCTCGCAAGGCAGAACGCGGACTCGGCGTCCGAGGAGCTTGTACGCAGCCTCCTCGCTAAAGGAACCTCTTTCACCTTGAAAAGCCACCAGGGGAATGGCCATGGGGAGTGCACCCTCCGGTAAGAGAAGTGAACGTCAATGCTATCACGCGGAAGGAGGACCGCAACGATGAAGTGGGCAGTCGGCAAGGGCAGCAAGAGTAAATACACAAGGGATACCGGGCGCGGACGCTCAAACCTGTGGCGGAGCAACTCGGCACCCGTTTGACCTATTAAGGACTGCAAACTAGGGTGACGCTGCCGTTCGTGGCGCGGGCGTCTCGCCCGCCGTGGCGAGGGCATCCTGCCCGCGCCCTTGGGGCGGGACGCCCCAGCGACGGCGGCCGAGACGGCCTCGCTACGTCAAATCACCTGGTTTTGCAATCCTCATTAATCCGGGCCGGCGGGAGTACTTTTAAGGGAGGCAAACTTGGCCCGGCCTCTATCGGTGCACGCCTTCTGCCTTCTAGTCTGTCCCCAGAACTCCGCGGAAGAAGAAGTCCACCCAGACTTTCCCCAGCTCGTCTTCCTTAATAGCGCCTTCGCCGGAATACCACTGGTAGAGCCAGTTGATCATCCCGAGGAGGGCAAAGGCGGCCAAACGGGGTTTGATGAGAGGCGGTTTCCCGCTTTGTTCCTGAACTCGCCGGATGAGGTTTTCAAGGTAGCCAATGTAAGCACGCTTGCGCGCGTTGAGCTTCGTTCGCAGCGGACCGCTCAGGGAGCGGTTTTCGTGCAGGATGACGGTGATTTCCTGGTCACGCGCCCGCACGATCAGATCGATGTGGCCCATAATCGTCCGGCAGAGCTTCTCGCGCGGGTCCGCGATGTCCGCGATGGGAGCCAGAACGTTCTCTTCCAGGATATCCATTCCGTAGTTCATGATTTCATACAGAAGGTGATCCTTGCTTCCCACGTGGTGGTAAAGGCCCGCCTTGGTGAGACCCACGGCCTCCGCAATGTCCTGCATCGACGCGCCGTCGTAGCTCTTGGCGTAGAACACTCGAGCTGCTACACGGCAGATCTCACGCAGCCTCTGCTTGGCATCCGGGGCTTGTGACATAGATCGGTGACTCCAACGACTTCCGCGCGAAGTGTAACACAAACAGCAACACCTGGCGGCACGTTTCGGCCCACGTGTCATTCTCAAAAGTGCGTTGTAGGGGCGCGCGGCGCGCGTCCTTGCACTTCATTCGCGACAGACAGCAAGCCAGTGGTCAGCGCACTGCAGCGGAATCATCCCACTACCCCGGGTTTCTCACCGGTTTTGGGAAGGGTGGGGCTTCAGCCCCGCCGTTAGGATGCTCCCGTGATGTTCCCCTTGTCCCGCGCCACGCGCAGCTGGCGAGCGCAAGCTGCGCGTGGCGCGGGACACAAAGGGGGGGTAGGGGCCGCGATGGCGGCAGGGCTGAAGCCCTGCCCTTCCACTTGCGTCCAACAGTGGTGAGAAATTCAGGCTACGGCTTCTGCTGTTCCCGTCCGCCATACAGGATGCGGCGGATGGAATCACCGTATCGCTCGGCCGTCCGCAGGCCGATTCCCGGGATCTGGAGCAGCTCGAGGGTACTGTCGGGCCGTTGGCTGACCAAAGCCTGCAACGTCCGGTCGCTGAAGATGCGAAAAGCGGGAACGCCGAGGCGCCTCGCCTCACTCAGCCGCCATGCACGCAGCGCCTCTCCGATCCGCGCGTCGTTCTCAGCCTCGACTCGCGTGCTGATCTTCACACTACGCTCCCGCTGCGCGGGGCGAACGGCAGGCTGAGCAGGCAGAGAGGCGGCCGCAGCGCTGCCCTTCCGGCGACGTTTACGGGGCGCGGCGGCGGGCTCCCGATCTCGAACCATAAGCTCACGGATTGCCGCTTCGCTCATCGTGCTGCTGGTCCTGGTCAAGCGCACGGTCCGGTAGGGAATCAGCCGTCCTTCTTTCTCAAACGAGGCGTCTTCCAGCCGCACCAGGTGCGCCCGCATCATGGCTCCGAGGAGGCTCTCGAAATCGTCGCGGCTCATCTCGTGGGCCGGGCAGAGTTCGTTGTAGAGCCTGCCGGTGCCTCTGGCTCCGCCCGCGGAAAGCTCGGCGACAATCTTCCACAAAGCGTCTTGTTCGGCTCGAGTCACAGTCCGGAAGCGTTGGGCGGTACATGCTGCGGGGGCGCAGTGGTCGCAAATTCCGCAGGGTTTCTGGCTGTCTGCCAAGTCGCCGAAATGGCGCACCAGCGCCGCCATGCGGCATTCGTGGCCCTCGGCGTAGCGGATCATCTGTTCAATCTGCAAACGCTTTTGTTCGATCTGCAACAGATACGAGTCGCGCCAATCGTCCTGGCCGCGGCTGACATTCTCAGCAAAGTCGACCGCGGCGCCGCCGTGCGTCCAGAGCTTCTCCAGGGCTTTGTCGAATACCTCGAGTTCCATGGACAGCTTCTCCTGGAGCACTTGCTTGGGTTGGGCCGCGGGCCCCAATGCAGCGAAGATCTTGTTGAGTAACCCGACTTCCGGATAGTCACGCTCGAGGAAGAAATCGTGCTTATGGCGATCCGCATAAGAGTGCATCAAGACCGCGCGGCTGGGCTTGCCATCGCGGCCAGCGCGACCTATTTCCTGGTAGTAGGCTTCGACGCTGCCGGGCAGGGCGGTGTGGATCACCGTGCGGATATCGGACTTATCGATTCCCATGCCAAAGGCGATCGTCGCCACGACAACTTCAAGCTTCCCGGCGAGAAACGCTTCTTGCACCTCGTGGCGGCGGTCCGAGTCAAGGCCGGCGTGATAAGCGGCCGCCGTGAACTTGACCGCCAGCGCGCCCGCCACCGATTCCGCCTCCCGGCGCGTGGGCACGTACACAATAGCCGGGCGGCGCTCGGGCGTAGACAGTAATTCCTCGGTGCGGCTGAAACGCTCCGAAGGCGGAGCTTCCACGACTTCAATCGCGATATTGGAGCGCCGAAAGCCATGGATGAAGCACTGGGGACGAATCAATCCGAGCTGTTCCAGGATATCCTTCTGCACGGGTGGCGTGGCCGTGGCGGTCAGGGCGATCACGGGAGCCGGCCGCAGGGTGGGCACGTATTGGCCCAAGCGGCGGTAGTCGGGCCTGAAATCGTGTCCCCACTGCGAAATGCAGTGCGCCTCATCGACGACGATGAGCGAAAGCGGCCGCTTCGCCAGCATCTCGGGAAAACCCGTGACGCGCAACCGCTCCGGCGCGATGAAGAGGAACTGAAGCTTCCCTGCCAGATAGTCCCGACAGACTTGGCGTGAAGCCGTACGGGCGCGTCCCGAATGGATGCGGTCAACGGCAAATCCTCGCTTCCGAAGCTTGGCGACCTGATCTTCCATCAGGGCGATGAGGGGACTGATCACGAGACTGCTGCCGCCGCGTGCGATGGCCGGGAGTTGGTAACAGAGCGACTTGCCGGATCCTGTAGGCATCACCAGCAGAACGTCGCGCCCTTCGATCACTGCCTTGCAGACCGGCTCCTGATTCGGCAAGAAAGACGTGAACCCGAAAGTGCGCCGAAGAAAAGAGGTGAGGTCCGTGGTGATGGAGGCCGCTTGCGTGGTGACCGCTGCTCGTGGCGGAGGCAAGGTTCCCACGGTGGAGCCGCCAACGCCTGGGAAGGCCAGCTCTTCACTTCTCGCTGCCACTTCACCTCGGCTGTGGGGGAGCCTCTTCAAAAAAACACCTCGTCCATCCATGCGCTTTCGACTGAAATGATGCGACGTCGATTTTACACCGCCAAGCAGCAGGTGCGACGACATCTTGCCGCAAGTCGGTACGGTGGCGTTACAATAAGCTGGCCACAAAGTCGAGGTTTCCAAGTTTGAAAATTGTCAATTCGAGAGGAAAAGATGAAACTTCTGGGATGTCAAAGAGTTGACTTAGGCCCATACCGGATGGTGCGTCACATCTTTCTGACCCTTTCGCTGTTTCTCTTCGTGGCAATCCCCAGCTTGGCTCAAGCGGATGTGACCGGCTTCTGGGTGCTGCGCATACCCAACGGGGACGGCACCTACCGTGAAACGTTCCTCGACCTTAAGCAGACCGGCGAGAAAGTGACGGGCAAGATTTTGCCCGGCTTTCGTGACTTGCCAATCAGTGAGGGAAGCTTGAGGAACGGCGTCCTTCGTCTCGTTGTGGCTCCCCCGTTCAACGGCCGGGGAGGCCGTATCAGCTATGATGGCACACTAAAGGATGGCAAGCTCTCCATCACCGCGACCTTCCCGGGACGGGAGTCGATGACGGGAGTTGCCGAGCGCACCAAGCCGGAAGCGGCTCTGCCCCCGCCGCGCCTTCCCCTGCCCGCCTTGCACGACGTCCCGGACAACGGTCTGGCACGCACGCCTCCCATGGGCTGGAACAGTTGGAACAAGTTCGCAGGCAAGGTTGACGACGCAACCGTTCGCGCCATAGCCGACGCCATGGTGGCGACCGGCATGAAAGACGCGGGCTACACCTACATCAACATTGACGATACGTGGGAAGCCTCGCGTGACGCCGAGGGGAACATCACGACGAATCGAAAATTCCCTGACATGAAAGCGCTCGCCGACTACGTTCACTCCAAGGGCCTGAAGATTGGAATCTACTCCTCTCCCGGACCCAAAACCTGTGCGGGCTACGAAGGCAGCTATGGCCACGAGGATCAAGATGCCAAGAGTTACGCTGCCTGGGGCTTTGATTACCTTAAGTACGACTGGTGCAGCGCGATGCGGATCTACAAAGACGACGAAATGCAGGCTGTCTACCAGAAGATGGGTGACGCGCTGCTCCACTGCGGCCGGCCCATCGTCTTCAGCCTCTGCCAGTACGGGAGAGCCGAGGTCTGGAAGTGGGGGCCGAGCGTCGGGGGAAATCTCTGGCGGACGACCGATGACATCCGGGACAAATGGAAGTCCATGGAAGACATCGGCTTCAGCCAGTTCAAGATCGCGTCCTATACCCAAGCGGGTCACTGGAACGACCCGGATATGCTGGAGATCGGCAACGGCGGCATGACCAGCGATGAGTACCGCACCCACATGAGCCTCTGGTCCCTGCTCGCGGCGCCTTTGCTCGCCGGCAACGATCTCCGCACCATGAGCGATGAGACAAAATCCATACTGATGAATCGGGAAGTAATCGCGATTGACCAGGATCCCGGCGCAAAGCCTGTGAAGAAGATCTCCGAGCAGGGAACCGCCTTGGTCGCCGCGCGGCCGCTCGAAGACAGCACCGTGGCCGTGGGGCTTTTCAACCGTGGTGCCAGCGCCACCACCATAACAGTCCGCTGGGATGATCTTGGTCTCAGGGGGAAACTGCGCGTACGCGATCTGTGGGCTCACAAGGATCTGGGTGAGGTAGCCGATCAATTCTCGGTGTCTGTGCCCTCACACGGAGTGGCGCTGATTACGGTCAAACCGTGACGGGCTCAGAACGGCACCCGCTACGGCGCTGTGACCAACGGTGGTGGCTTGCGCTCGTTCGGCTCTCCAGCGTGAAGTGTAGGGGCGCACGGCCGTGCGCCCTTACAAAGTTGAAAGCAGAGGCACCGTTCATATCGCGGCTTCGCCCTATGTACCGCGGGAGTAATTCGCGAAGCCCGACGAGCAACGTTAAAGCTCCGAAACCACAAGGGGGCACACGAGCATGTCTCCCGTAAACCGGCGCAACTTCATCTCCGGCGCTTCCGCACTAGGTCTGGCTTCGCTCAGCGGGAGTTGGTGGAACAACGTCAAGGCCGCCCGGCAACCGGCGACTGGATCAAGCCAGGCACAAGTCTTCATCGATCCGGCGTTTCGGGTTTCACAACTGGACCGCAATTTGTTCGGCTCCTTCCTCGAACACCTTGGCCGCGCGATTTACGGGGGAGTCTTCGAACCTGGCTCGCCCCTGGCTGATGCGGACGGGTTTCGCAAGGACGTGCTGGAGGAGATTCGCGGACTGGGCGTGCCCATCGTTCGCTATCCCGGTGGAAACTTCGTGTCGGGATACGAGTGGCTGAACGGCGTCGGTCCCGAGAAGGATCGGCCCACGGTACTCGACCGCGCCTGGCACACGCTTGAGCCGAATCGCTTCGGGACCGACGAATTCATGCTGTGGTGCAAGCAGGCCGGCGTGCAGCCTCTGATGGGTATGAACCTGGGTTCCGGGACAGCGCAACATGCCGCGGACCTCGTCGAGTACTGCAACGTGGCAAAGGGAACGAAATGGAGCGACCTGCGCCGCGCGAACGGGCACGCGGAGCCTTACGGCGTGAAGCATTGGTGCCTGGGCAACGAGATGGACGGCCCCTGGCAGATCGGCCACGCGACGGCTCAGAAATATGGGCTGAAGGCGGCCGATGCGGCCCGGCAAATCCGTGCCATCGACCCTTCCGTGTTCCTGGTCGCTTGCGGATCGAGCGGTCCCTCGATGCCGACTTACCTCGAATGGGACCGGCAAATGCTGGAGCAGTGTTACGACGTTGTCGATGCCGTTTCGCTGCATCGTTATTTCGGAGACGCGGGCGAAACGGGTGGAGACAGCCGGAAATACCTGGCGATGAACCTCACGATGGACCGCCAAATCGAGGAGGTCCAAGCAGTCTGCGACCTCGTGCGGGGTCGCCTGCGAACAAACAAGACTTTGGCGCTTTCCTTCGATGAATGGAACGTCTGGTACCGCGCGCGGAACGGCGACGGAGGCGAGAAGCAAGCTCCACACCTGCTGGAGGAGGTCTACAACCTCGAAGATGCGCTATTGGTGGGCGGATTGCTCAATACCTTGCTGCGTCACTCGAATCGCGTGCGGATCGCGTGCCTGGCGCAGCTCGTCAACGTGATCGCGCCGCTACTGACCAACGAGCGCGGAGTCTTGCGGCAGACGATCTACTACCCCTACGCCTGGGCGCTTCATTACTGCCATGGAGAAGTCTTAAGCGCGGTGGTGGAGTCGCCAACCTACGAAGTTCCGGGCTTGGGCCAGGTGCCTTATCTCGACGTCGCCGTGACGCGAGACGCGGAGAGTGGGGATGCAACCGTGCTGGTGCTCAACCGCGACCTCGACCGCAGCCATCAGTTCGACTTGCATTGGCAGGGAGCAACGCCCGGCCGTGTTGTTTCGAGTGAAGTCCTCACGGGCCCCGACCTGAAAGCGGCGAATACCTTTGAGGAACCCAAGAAGGTCTTCCCCGCCACGCTTGAGGCGCCCCGTGTGCGCGGCGCGCAAGTGACCGTCGAAGTGCCGGCGAAATCTTACTGCGCGTTCCGCTTCGCAGTGGACAAGCCGGCGTAACGCAGCGGAGTGGCAAGCGCCGTCATTCCTGCACGTCCTCCCTTTCCACCTGTCGATTTTGGACGCGCATTGTGTCAGTTTTCGGGGTTTGTGGGGGCGAGCGCGTCCACAGATGGACGCTCGGGTCGATGATTTCTTGGGGGTTTCCAGAGGGTAAGCTACTGAAAGATTAGGGAGTCGCTTGTAGCGCGTCCAAAACTTTGGTGCGAAAGGGGGGACTCGAACCCCCACCCCTTGCGGGACCAGATCCTAAGTCTGGCGCGTCTGCCAATTCCGCCACTTTCGCACAGTGCCTAACGGCTCTTGTAATCAATAGCTTATCTTCGCCGGTTTGTCTAGCCGGTTTGGCGGGTGTGCGCAAAGAGCGCCGTGATTCAGGTCCAACCCTCTGGGAGATGCAACTCGCGAGGCATCGAGCTCCCCGGGGTTGTTGAAACACGCGTGCAAGAAACACGCTCACTTGTATTTCGGAGAGCCTTTCAGGAAGCGTTTGGCTGATTTGTGAGTCTTCTTCCAACGCCGCCTTTCGGCCAACTCTCCTGCCGGATACTCTGGGAGGTCCAGCCCGGCAAGTTCGCGTTGCAACATGTGCAGGCTGTGCCTGCTCTGGGCGGTGGGATCTTGCGCATTCACTGCTTCCGCAACGGCGCCGCCGGGTTCCCGCCGGTGCTGGCAATCGCGAAAACAGCAGTTGCGAGCCGGCCTCGCGACCTCGTCGGCTATCTGCAGACCTTCGTCTCTACCGACCGATTATTGAGCAAGGTGAGGGAGCAAGAAACGCTCCCCCACTTGAACTGTCCGCTGTAGAACTGGCCTGACCTTGGGACGAACAGCAGCTCTACTGCCAACAACCCCGCGCGCGTGCGGCCTGACTCGTCAGGAACAGAGGCTTGTGACTCCGATCTCTGAGTCACCAGCTTCCCGCCCGCACTCGACACGCCGCCGTGGGACGGCTCAGTTGTTGCCAGCCCGAACCTACACGTTCTCCGGCACCACGTAAGGCTTGCGGTAGCCGCGGTCGGCGTCGCGAAGGATTCGGCTGGCTTCCTCGTCGCCGATCACTTCCTGTTTCTCCGGGTCGAACTGCAAGGCGCGGCCCACTCGATAGGACGCGTTGCCCAGATGCAACAGGGTGGCCGAGATGTAACCTTCCTGGATGGGCGCGTTCAGGTCTTCCTTCTTGCGGCTACGTACGCACTCGATGAAGTTTGCCCAGTTGTTGCCTTCGGCCTCTGAGTGAGGACCCGGTTCCTGGTCCTGGCCGAGCCACGTGCGATAAGAGCCGTACCCGTTGATGGCCAGATAACCCTTGGAACCGTAGAAAATGTTCCCGATGGTGTTCTGCGGCCCCTTGCTCTTCTGCGGTTCCGCAGCATTGCCGAGAGCGGTGGGCACTTCGCCTTTTCCGAACTCCTCGGTGCCGATTCCGGCTTCGTGGTTCGTAATCCAGTGGCGAACTTCAAACTCGAGGAGTTTCTTCTTCCCGTCTGGCGCGGTGAAGTCGTAGGCGACATTCAGGACGTTGGGAGTCTGTTGGTCGTCCTCGAACATCACGTGCGCGCCGATGGCCGCCACGCGAGTGGGGAACTTGACGTCCAATCCCCAGCGCGCGACGTCCAGTTCGTGGATGCCCTGGTTGCCGAAATCACCGTTGCCGGTGTCCCAGATCCAGTGCCAGTTGTAGTGGAAGCGATTCTTCGTGAAAGGCTTGAGCGGCGCGGGGCCGGTCCAGAGATCGTAGTGTACACCCGCCGGCACGGCTTCTTGGGCCGCATGTCCGATCGTGTTGCGCCACTTGTAGCAAAGGCCGCGCGAAAGATAAATGTCGCCAATGAGGCCGTCGCGCATCTTCTGCACGGCTTCCCGAATGGCAATCCCGGAACGGCTGTTCGTGCCGTGCTGCACGATGCGGTTGTACTTTTCCGCGGCGCGCACCAACTGGCGGCCCTCCCACCAATTGTGGGACATCGGTTTCTCAACGTAGACGTCCTTTCCCGCCTGGCAGCCCCAGATGGCCTGGAGCGAGTGCCAGTGGTTCGGCGTCGCGATGGAGATGGCGTCGATGGATTTGTCCTCGAGCAACTTGCGCAGATCGATGAAGGTGGCGGGCTTCTTCAGCCCCATCTTTTCCATCTCGGCTAGGCGCTGGCGGGTGACGTTCTCATCGATGTCGCAGACCGCGGCGATTTCAACGTTGGGCATGTGGGAGTATTCTTCCACATGGGCCCAGCCTTGGCCGTGCAAGCCGACCACGGCGATGCGGACCCGGTCGTTGGCGCCGAAGATCCGCTCGGGTTTGGGGAAGAAGCTGAGGCTGCCCAAGGCTGCGAGCCCCGCTCCGGTGCGTGCGCCAGCCCTCAGGAAAGCACGGCGCGTCAGTTCCGAATCTTTAGGCATGCAAAAAGGCTCCTTTCACGATATAGGGGGCGATTATACCCTTGCTCGGGCCAATTTGGACGCTGAATTTTCGCGCCCGAGCCTCCGCTTGGAACTTCCGGCTGCCGGGTGCCGGTCTGCTTCTCCGGGAAAAGTTCTTGCGGTCAAAAAAACGGGTTGTGATAGCATTTTGGCTCTACGGTTCAAGAGCAGGCTGCTGAGAAGCCGCCGCCTGCGTCGGAATGGCGGTGCGAAGTTGCCGCTCCACCTCTTTCCGCAGCCTGCCGACATTCCGAAAGCCGCCGCGAAGAGCAAAAGAGAGTCGCTGGTATGGCGCGTCGAAATCCCGTGGCATTCCCTAGCTCCTCCAGTCAGCACGGAGGGTTCCTGTTCCGGCTGCTGCGGCGGCTGCTGATCCTGGTAGGCGTTCTCTCGATAGTCCTGGCCGGCGTGGGAGGCGCGCTCACCTACTACGTCATTACGCGGCAAAGCTGGCAAGAGGCTGTGACACCGCAAAGCTACCTGCTCAGCAGCTACGTGCCGCTGAACTTCACGGACCGCTCCGGAGGCGAGCACGACGGCTGGCTGCTGCTGGGACTGCGCCGCGCGCCGGTCATTATCCTCAGCCACGGGTACAATTCGAACCGGTCGGATCTGCTCTCGCTGGGAGCCATCTTGCGCGACAACCACTACAACGTGTATATCTTCAATTTCCACGGGGCGAAGGCCAAGGAGAGCTATTCCACGCTGGGGCCGCGGCAGGCTGTGGACCTCGAAGCGGCCATTGAGACGGTGACCCGCCAGCCGGAGATCAACGCCAAGCGCGTCGGCCTGTTCGGCACTTCCGTGGGTGCGTACGCAACATTGCTGGCAGCCGAGGCGAATCCCAAGGTGCAGGCGTTGGCGGTGGATTCCGTTTATCCCGCGCCCGAACGATTGTTCGACATGGAGATTGATGATCTCCTGGGCGGTTCCAGTAAGCCCTTCCGCGTCCTCACCGAAGCCGAGTTTCACCTTTTCATGCTGGGGACGAAGTCCACTCCCATGCCTGCCAACCTCTCTCGCCTGGAGGGAATACCCAAGCTCTTCATCTCGGGACGCGACGATCCCGACATGGCGGGGCTGACCCAGGACATCTACCGGGCGGCTCCTCAGCCGAAGCAGTTGCAGGCGATGGAGAATTCGCTGGCGGGGTTGACCTCGGTCGGTGAGAAGAAAGCTTACGAAGAAATGATTCTCAACTTCTTCTTGCAGAACCTCCCGCTGCATGCCGATTAACACTCGCGCTTCACGTGGGAGGACCGTGAAGGGCGCGGGAAGGCAGTGATGGATGACAGTACGTTGCCTATGCCGGTAACGAAGGGACAACCCGCACCACTCGCTCGCCCGAGTTGGGGTGACCGGTTGCAATATGCCGCCGCCCGTGTGGCGCTGGGGACGCTCGGCTGGCTTCCCCACAAAGTGGCGCGCTTGGTGTGCAGCGTCCTGGGCGCCGTGTGCTGCTGGCTCTGGCCGCGCTTGCGGCGCGTGGGTCTTTACAACTTGCGGCTGGCTTTCCCGGAGTGGTCCGAACGCCAGCGCCGCCGGGTCATTTTCGGTCTCTTCCAGAACTTCGGGCGCATGCTGGCCGACTTCGCCCACTTCCCTCACTGGAATCGCGAGAATATCGAAAGCCTGATTATTTACGACGGCTTCGAGAATTACGCCCGCGCGCAAGCTCAGGGGAAGGGCGTGCTGTTCCTGACGGCGCATTTCGGCAATTGGGAGCTCGGCTCGTTTGCGCACGGCATCTATGGCTATCCCTGTCAGTTTGTAGTGCGCAAACTCGATAACCCGCTTGTCGACCGGCTCATTAATGACTATCGCTGCCTGAGCGGCGGTAAGGCGATCGAGAAGAACGAATTCGCCCGCGGAGTCCTGCGGGCCTTTGCCCAAGGTCACGCGGTCGGCGTGTTGACCGACCAGAATATGCTCCTGGCAGAGGGCTCCTTCGTGAACTTCTTCGGCCGGCTGGCTTGCACCACGACGGGCCCCGCGCGCGTCGCCCGTAAGACGGGTGTCCCGGTTGTCCTCGGGCTGGTCATCTGGGACGCCAAGCTGAGGAAGTACCGGCTCCGCTTCGAAGCCGTGGAATGGATCAAGCGTGAAGACCCCGAGGAAGAGATCGTGGCCAACACGGCAAACTTCACCCGGTTGATTGAAGAGTATGCGCGCCGCTATCCGGACCAATGGCTGTGGGTGCACCGGCGCTGGAAGACGCGCCCGCCCGGCGAGCCGCCGCTGTATCCTTTCTGAGCAGAGAACCGGGAATAGGGAACAGGGGACAGGGAACAGAAACCCGGGGACGGCCCAACAACGGTGCGATGTCCTATTCCCTGTTCCCTTTTTCCAATCCCGAGGCCAATCATGAAAACCATGCAGATTTGCACGCTGTTGCAAGGGACGTTGACAGGCGACGGCGACCACGAGATCACCGGCGTGGCGGCGCTTGAGGTGGCTGGCCCCACGGAGCTTTCCTACATCGAAGGCCCGCGCGCGCTCGAATCGGCCGGGAAGTCGCAAGCCGGTTGCCTGCTGATTCCGCAAGGTGCATCTCTGCCGGGCCGAACGACGATCGCCGTGGGCCATCCCAAGCTGGCGTTGATTCGAGCGGCGGCAGCGCTGCACCCGGCGCCTGTTCCAACGCCGGGAATCCATCCCACCGCGGTGGTTGCTACGGACGCGCACCTCTCGCCGCATGTTGCGGTGGGCGCGCACGTGGTGATCGAGAGCGGAGCAAGCGTCGGCGCCGGCACGCAACTCAAACCTGGGGTCTTTCTTGGCGAAGGCGTCTCGGTAGGCGCGAACTGCGTTCTCCACCCCCGCGTCAGTGTCTACCCGGGCGCGCGCATCGGCAACCGCGTGGTCCTGCACGCCGGCGTGGTGGTGGGCTCGGATGGCTTCGGCTACGTTTTTGCCGAGGGGCGCCACGTCAAGTTTCCGCAGCTCGGGAAGATCGTGATTGAAGACGACGTCGAGATCGGCAGCAACACCACGCTCGATCGCGGCTCGCTGGGCACCACGGTGATTGGCGAGGGCACGAAGATCGATAACCTGGTCCAGATTGCGCACAACGTCAGGATCGGCCGCCATTGCATCATCGTCTCGCAAACCGGGATTTCGGGCAGCGTCCACGTGGGCGACTACGTCGTCATGGCCGGACAGGTGGGCATTGGCGATCACGTGCGCATCGAGGACCAAGTCACCATCGGCGGCCAAGCCGGGGTTCTGCCGGGGAAGGTCGTTCGCCGCGGCTCGGTCATTTGGGGGACGCCCAGTCGGCCTATGAGTGAGTTCAAGAAGACGATCGCCAGGATGGCTAGGCTCGAACACCTGGAAGAAGAAGTGAAGGCCCTCGCGGACCAGATCGCGAAGAACGCAACTTGACGATAAGTTGCTGTCGTTTCTATAACATAGTAGGACAGTCGGGTGCTTAGGACATTTAGTCGTTAATCGCACTCGATGCCTTCGGCTATCTATATTTGTTTTCAATGACATCGTAGCATGTTAGGCTAACTACTTGTATTTTCTACAACATCGTAGGGTGAAGTGGTTTTCTTTAGCTAAGTTCCATTGTTTTCATACACATCGTAGGGAATTTGCTAACTAGCTTTGTTTTCATGCACATCGTAGGATTGTGCCACTCTGCCAAATTTCCGTCCTTTGTTTTCAACAACATTCTGGCTTCGCACGGAACTTTTTTTCTCACCGCCCCCCCCCCGCAACCGGCTTCTAACCTGTTCCCCTGCGCCTTCGATTGCCGGATCCCCAGCGCCTGCGTTGCGGCCTGCTCGATCCTTCATTTGTGTGCACGGGCAGGTAGTTTCGAAGCGGGCTGGAATGGAGACGGGCGGGTTGGAAAACGACATTGCAGTACCTACGATCCAATACCCACATAGTATACACACGAAGCCCAAGACTTGCAAGCGCCGAGGATTGTTCTGGTCTGAAGCGACACATGAGGTCAGGACACCATCAAGGACCGCCCGGCACGGCCAGGATTTTGCGTCCCCGCTTAAGCGTCAAAACTAGCGCCACGAAGCCAGATTTCCCGTAAAATAGGGGTTTCGTGATGCTTGCCTTTCCCCGTCGTTCAAGGCGAACCCTCGCGTCTGGTGTGTTGGTGTTGTTACAGGTCCACCTTTTGTGGATCGCCGTGCTTCACCATCACAGCGAGACCGGCGCGCCAGGCCGTGCTCAGTGCGTCGTTGAACGCAGCGTGCAGCAGTCCTCTCCGGCCGGCGCCGTGCCCTGCACCGTCTGCCAGATTGTTCGCCATGGAGCGGTTCGTTCCGCCAGCGTCTCCCCGGTTTTGCGCCCGGCATTGACGTGCGCCTCTTTGCCGTCGCTCCTTTGCAGCCATTATTCTTCGTTACAGCTCGCCACGCGTTACGGCCGAGCCCCTCCACTCGTCTAAGCCAAATTAGTCATTTATTACCCTCAGACTCTCGAAGTCTGGGTGAAACCCGCGGATTGTGGCCGCGCTCTATGGCCGCCGGTATCGAGAATCCAGGGCATCGGCACTCACAGGGCGCTGTCACAAGGTTTCAAGGGGCACACCACGGCGTGCCCGCTGTAAGTATTTCGATGAAGCCGGTGAGCTGGAAAAACTCTCGTCCAGGTGGTTGTGTGATGATGAGCGCGAATCGTCGTTCTTTCGCCAGGAAGCTGCAGGTGCTGCCGCTGGCGGCGGTCCTGTGGCTAACTTTTACGTGCCTCAAACCGCCGATATACGCACAGCAAGCCCCGCCGCACATGCGGATCGACCTCGAACAGGCCATTCAGCTTGCCGTCGCGCACAATCACGCGCTGAAGGCGGCGCAAAACACGATTCAACAGAGTGAGGCGGAGGAGACTACGGCGGCCATCCGCCCCAACCCGGTACTCACCTATGACGATTTGTATGTTCCTATCTTCAGCCCCAGCCAGCTTAACAGCAGCACACTGAACAACATCACGGAATTCGACTTGGGTTTCAGCTACACGTTCGAGCGTGGGCACAAGCGCCAAGCCCGCATCGAGGCCGCGCGCGACGTGACGGCGGTCACGCGTTCGCAGGTGAAGGACACCGAGCGGGGCCTGACGTTTAGCGTTGCACAGCAATTTGTGGGCGTCCTGTTGGCGAAGTCGGATTTGGAGCTGGCCAACCAGGACTTGGCGAGTTTCCAACAGACGGTCAACATCAGCGAGAGCCAATACAAAGCCGGAGCCATCAGTGAAGGGGATCTGCTGAAAATCAAGCTGCAGTTGCTGCAATTCCAGACGGATGTCAGCGCGGCCAAGCTCTTGCTGGTGCAGTCGCTGGCCAGCTTGCGGCAACTCCTGGGTTTCGAATCGGTTCCCCCGCATTACGACGTCGTCGGCGAGCTGGCGTACGCTCCTCTCCACGGCAACCAGGAGGATTTGCAGTCTCTGGCGCTCCAGCAACGGCCGGACTTTCAGGCGGCGCAACTGGGGGTAACAGCTTCCGAGAGCCAATACCGACTGGCCAAAGCTGACCGTGCGCGGAGTGTGACCACAACTTTCGACTACTCGCACGTTGCCGCCTTGAATAGCGCTGGCTTTGCCGTAAATATGGAAATTCCTATCTATGATCGTAATCAAGGTGAGATCGCCCGTACCCATTACGCTATTACCCAAGCCAATGAACTCAAAACGGCCGCTTCCGAGACCGTGTTGACAGACGTCGCCACCGCCTACCAGGCGATGAAGACCAACGACCAGATCGTCCAGCTCTACAAGTCGGGATACCT
>Ga0335069_10001752_pt1 | contig 34439 bp, 29 predicted proteins | sample Lox_Sample_11_FD_206714 | JGI IMG/M metagenome (GOLD analysis project Ga0335069, IMG submission 206714) | Soil microbial communities from Loxahatchee National Wildlife Refuge, Florida, United States - Lox_Sample_1.1 | ecosystem: Environmental > Terrestrial > Soil > Wetlands | place: USA... | reverse complement strand
CAGCCAGCCCGCGCCCGCCGACGACCACCCCGTCTACGCGCACCTCGATCAGTTCTGGGGCCAGCGCGACGCCGAGCCGGCGCCGACCGTCGCGGTGATCGAGGGCGACTACCGCTACATCGAGACCGCGCAGCCGCGCAACGACACCGCGCGCGAAGAGCTCTTCGACGACACGACCGACGCGCGCGAGCGTCGCGATCTGCTGGCGTCGGATCCCGAGCGCGCCGCGCGCCTGCGCGAGCTCGCGCACGCCTATCTCACGACGTCGCCCGCGCCGTGGGCGGAGCAGGCGGGCAAGCTCGAATTGAACGAGCTGGAGCTGAATCAGCTGCGCGCGCTGGGCTATGCGGTGCCTTAGAAGCTCACGGTGAGGTCGGCGCCGAAGGTGCGCGGATCACCGTAGTAGTTGATCACCACGTTCGAGAACTGCGACGCGTCGAAGCCATAGGTCTTGTAGGTGGTGTCGAGGAAGTTCCGCACCCAGCCGCCGATCTCGAACTTCCCGTCCGCCGTGCGGTAGCTGAGGCGCGCGTTCAGCAGCCAGAAGGCCGGCTGGCCGACCGCGAAGCGCGGCAGGAACTGCACGCCCAGCGGGCTCGGGTTGCCGCGCCCTTCGGCCGGGTCGAAGAAGACGTCGTCGCTCCAGGCGAAGTCGAAGCGCGGGATCAGCGAGCCGTAGCGCCCGAGATCGGTCGTGTACTCGAGCGAGCCGCTCAGCTTGAACTCGGGGGAGTTCGGCAGACGGTTGCCGGTGTAGTCCACCGTCACGTCGAGATTCTTGATGGTGTTGCCGGGACCCGGAACGCTCTGGGTCACCGTGTTCGTGAAGTCGAGGTACTGGCTCTCCAGCCAGCCGAAGTGCCCGGTGAAGATCAGCGATTCGATCGGCTCGACCCGCAGATCCACGTCCGCGCCGTAGATCTCCGCACCGTTCGCGTTGATGATCGCGATGCCAGGGGGACCGGCCACGGTGTCCTGCACGACGAGCGTCTGATAGTTCTTGTATTTGTAGTAGAAGACCGCGCCCGAGAAGCTGAGGCGCGAGTCGAGCCAGTTGCCCTTCAGCCCCATCTCGAAGGAATCGATCTCCTCCGGCTTCGCGACAGTGACACCCCCGGGAGCGGCGCTGGTGTCCTGCGTCTGCGCGCTGATCATTCCGCCTTTCCAGCCGTGGGTGTACTTCCAGTACACCGACGTGTCCTCGAAGAGCTGGTACTTCAAGGTCGCGCTGCCGGTCGGCGACTGCCACGTCTGCGTCAGATTGCTCGGGACGGGAGGCAGCCCCGGCTGGGTGACGAAGGTCAGCGTGTTGTTGAAGAGCTTCTGCTCCCAGTTGTAGCGGGCGGCGACGTCGAGCGTGAAGTCCTGCGCGAAGTCCCACTGCCCTCCGGCGTAGCCGGCCACGCTGTAGATCAGCTGCCGGTAGTTGAGGTTGTCCTCGTCGGGGGTGAGCGAGCTGCCCTGCGCGCCCTTGAAGTACTGGTTGAGGTTGTTGTTGAGGTTCTCGTTCAAGGTGAACCCGCCGACCTGCCAGCGCACCGGCAGCTCGGAGAGCTCGCCGCTCGCGCGCAAATCCTGCGTCGCCTGCCACGCGTTGTCCGTCTGCTCGGCCTCGAAGAGCACGTTCGGCGTGAAGTCCTGATCCGTGTTGCGGAAGCGGTCGTACGCGTCGTAGCCGGTGACGCTCGTCAAGGTCACGTTCGGCGACACGTTCCAGGTGCCGTTCGCGTAGCCGCCCCAGGTCTGGAGACGCGTATTGCCGGTGCGGTCGTAGTCGCCCTGCCAGACGTGCTGGTCTCCGATCTGGGCCAGATGCTGGCCGAGCGCCTGAGCGAGGTCCGTGCCGGTGAGGCCCTGGTTCTGATAGCGAGTCTGGATCGCCACCACGTCGCGATCGCGGTACGGGAGCGCGGTGGAGCCGCCGTAGAAGGCGTTTTGCGTCCCGATCGCCTGGCCGAGCGCCGACGTGGTGTCGAGCTCGCTGCCGTGGGCGTTGAAGAGCCACTCCATGTTCGTGTCCGGCGGCGTGTATTTCACGGTGCCGCGCGCGGACCAGTTGCCCATGTCGTTGACCTTGTCGTCGAGGCCGCCGGGCAGTGCCGAGAGGGTGCGCCCGAACGGGAACAAGCTCGTCTGGTTCCCCGTGCCGCCCGGAGTGGGGTATCGGTTGAAGGTCTGCTCGCCGCAGAACGAGACCTGGTTCCAGATGGAGTTCGAGGCGGGCCGAGGCGCGGCCAGGGCTTCGGCGCGGCGGTCTTCCAGCGGCGGCACGTGCTCGCCGGCGAGCGCGTTGGCACCCGAGTTGGCCGGAATGAATGGCAGGCCCGAGCGCTGGACCGGGGGCTGGTCGATGAAAGGAATGCGGCTGCAGCGGTTCGTCAGGATCGGATCGCGCTCGGTGAAGCGGAAGGCGAGCCGCGTCGAGAGCTGGTCCTCGACGATCGGCACCTGGATCGCGCCTTCGTAATCTTGATAACCGAAGTTGCCGAGCGACGAGCGCAAGGTCGCCTCGAGGTCGTCGCCCGGCTTCTTCGACACGATCCGGATCACGCCGGCCGACGCGTTGCGCGCCGGGCCGCCACCTTGCGGCCCCTTCTCGACCGAGACGTTCTCCATGTCGAAGAGCTGCCCGAGCTGGTTGGCCGGCGCGTTGCGCGGCACGTCGTCCTGGTAGACGGCGACGGCGCCGGAGCCGTTCGCCGCGAAGTCGTTGAGGCCGACGCCGCGGATGAAGAAGGTCGGCGCGGTCGCGCCCGCCGTCTTGATCTCGAGGTTAGGCGTGTAGGCCGACAGATCGGACACGTTCTGCGCGCCGAGCGCCTGCAGCGCCTCGGCGTCGAACTGAGTGACGGCGGCCGCGATCTCGGGCTGGATCGCCTCCTCGGTCTGCTGCCCGAGCACGTGGATCACCTCGACGCCTGGGGGCAGCTCCGCCTCCGGAGTGCGCGGGCCCTCGTCGGCAGCCGGCTGCGTCGTCTGCTTCGCGCCCGGAGCCGGCTCCTTCTTCTTCGGCTGCGGCGCGGTCTGCGGTGTCTCGGCGGGCGCCTGCTCCTGTGTCGTGGCGGCGTCCGACTTCGCAGCGCTCTCGTCCGGCGTCTCGTCGCTCGTCTGCGCCGATGCGACCGCGCCTAGCAGCAGCGCGAAAGCGAGCGCCGCGGCCGGGCGCAACGCGCGAGGGCGCGCCCGCCTCCGCCAGCGAAGGCTTCGACACGACATGCGATCACCTGCACCGCGCCACCTCGGGTCCGCCGCGGCCGGCGGATTCTCAAGGAGGCGCTGCGGCGAGTCAACGTCCGATGCGCGACGCGCGGCGCACTGGCCACTTGATCGACGCGTCACGGCTGGTCCATGCTGCGCGCCCGATGTACGCACGCCGGGCTCCGCGCAGCGCATTCCTCTTCGTCGGTCTGGCCGCTGCGCTCGCTCGGCCGGCCGGCGCCGATTCCGACGAGACGCAGCGCTGGGTGCCGTCGTTCGGACTCACGAGCGGCGTCTTCGCGCAGAAGGCCGACGCGAGCACCAACTCGACGGGGCTCACCTACAACTTCATCCTCCGTCAGAATTCGTTCGGCCAGGAGGTCGACACGGTCACGCAGATCACCGATGCGAATCTGCGTCCACCGACCGACGGCGACGACATCCTCGTGACGCCCTTCATCGGCGGCACGTTCGAGCTCGAGACGCCGGGCGTGCAGGCGTGGCCGGGTCGGCCGCGCCTGTTCGTGCGCGGCGACATCGCGGCCGCGTTCGGGACCGAACGGAAGATCGCGCGGGAGAAGACGCCGACCGGCCTGCCTGATCCGCTCCCGGATCAGCCCTTCTTCGGGGAGGAAGCGGTGCCCGGCATCGGCAGCGAGACGACCGCCGAGGTGCAGCCGCTCACGTACTCCGCCGGCGCGGGCGTCGCGTTCACGATCGACATCGGATCGCGCCGCCTCCGCATCAAGCCATCGATCGAGTACATCCACGAGCAGATCGACTTCACCGGGGCGATCATCCGCGCGGTCAACACCGATTCGGGAATCGTCGCGCAGCAGGGCATCACCGCGAAGCCGTCCGTGTTCTTCGGTGTCACCTTGCAGAAGGACGAGAAGCAGGACTTCCAAGGGCTCGGCCCGGGCCTCGAGCTCGAGATGGACACCGCGCGCCTCGGACCCTTCATGCTCTCGATCTTCATGAACGGGCGCGGCATGAAGGTGCTCGGCGACACGAAGGTGCAGTGGTCCGACAGCACGACCGTCACCGATCCCGCGATGGTCCCGAACACCACGACCTTCGACGCGAACTGGGAGTACGAGAACAAGCCCTGGATCTTCGGCGGCGGCGTCGGCATCCGGTTCCGCTGGGTTCCGCAGTGACGGAGCGCGACACGCGCGAGTGAACGCGGAACCGCGAAGCGCATGGCTCGCGCTGGCCGCGTTCGGATGCATCGCGGCCGCGATGGCGATCGCCGCGGGGCAGCCGGTCTTCACCGACGACCTCTGGTGGCACCTCGGCCTCGGCGAGGCCTACCTGGCGCACGGACCCTGGCTGCAAAGCGACCCGCTGCTCTTCACGGCCCCGGGACCGCCGGATCCGTCGGCATGGCTCTCGGACGCAGCACTCTTCGCCGTCTGGAAGCACGCGGGCTTCATCGGACTGCGCGTGATGCACGCGGCGATCGTCGCGTCGCTGATGGCGCTCGTGTTCGCGCTGGCGCGTCGCGCCTCCGGCTCGCGCGCCGTCGCCGCGGTCGTCGGCATCGCCTTCGTCGCGCTCGCGGGCTATCGGCTGGTGCAGCTCCGCCCCGAGCTCTTCACGATCGCCGCGACGCTCGGACTCTACGCCCTCTGGTGTGAGGGGGCCGAGCGGGCCTCGTGGCGGCGGATCGCGGCGACCGCGCTGCTCTTCGCCGTCTGGGCGAACTGTCATGCGGCCTTCCCGCTCGGCCTCGCGCTGCTCGCGGCGAGCGCGGCGGCGGAGCTCGTCGGTGCGGCCATCGCGCGACCGCCGGCGCGCTCGGCGATGCGCGCGCGCGGCGCGCGCCTCCTCGCGGCGTTCCTCGCGGGGCTCCTCGCCTCCTTCGCGAATCCGAGCGGCGCCGCCGCGTCCTGGACCTGGCTCCGCGCCGGGGTGTCGACGCCGGAGCTCGCGCGCGTCGCGGACGAGTGGGCGCGCTTCGTGCCGTGGCGCCTCCCCGTGTCGAACCTTCCGCCCTCGCCGCTCGCGTGGGCGCTCGCGATCGCGCTGCTCGCGCTGGTGCCGGGGCTCGCGCTTCACGCGCTGCGCCGCGCGCGCGCGGACGCGCCGGCCGCGGACTCCGATCTCGGCCCGACACGGATCGCCTGGGCGCTCGTCGCCGCGGCGGCGCTGCTCGCGGCGGTCCGCTTCCTCTGGCTCGGGATCTTCGCGTCGTTCGCGCTCGCGCTGGCGACACGCGGGCGCGTCCGAACCGCGTGGGTGTCGCTCGCCGCGGTGGTGCTCGCCGCTGCATTCTTTCCCCTCGGCGACTGGCCGATGATCTCCGCCGTGATGCCGCGCTCACGCGCGGGCTACGCCGAGCCGTACAACGCCGCCAAGTACTACGCGCACGCGATCTGGTTCCTCCAGGATGCAGAGCTCGAGGGGAACGTCTTCATCGACTACCCGATCGGCGGCTTCGTGGGCTTCTTTGGCGCTCCGCGGCTGCGCGCCTTCGTGAACGGCTCGCTGAACGTCACGCGCGACGCGATCGACGCGAACCGGCCGCTGCGCGAGGGTCGCGGCGCGCGTCCCGGCGAGAGCTTCCTCGCGCTCCTCGACCGCATGCAGATCGACATCTACGTCGGCACGCGGCTGCCGGAGACGGGGCCGGCGCGACGGCCGTGGTTCTACACGACCGCGCTGCTCGAGAACGCGTCCGGCTGGCTGCTCGTGTTCCGCAATGCCGACAGCGCCGTCTACCTGCGGACGAACGGGCGCAACCAGGCGAATCTCGCGCGGGTCGCCGACTACTATGCGCGCGAGCACGTGCCCTTCGATCCGGCGCGCGGCTTCGAGCCGGAGTCCGCGATCCGCGCCGCGAGGCTCTTCGCGGTCACGCACGGCATCGTGCCGGTCCACTTCGAGGATCTCGCCGAGGCCGCGCACTCGGGTCCTGCCGCCGCGCGACGCGCCGCCGCCGGCTCGCTCGCCTCGATCTACGCGGCGCTCGGACGCTACGAGCGGGCGCTGCGCCTCGACCGCGCAACGCTCGAGGGCGATCCGACCGCGCTCTCCGCGCGACGCCGCCTGGTGTGGGCGCTGCTGCGGCTGGGGCGCCTCGACGAGGCGCGGAGCGAAGCGGCCGCGCTCCTCGAGGCCGCGGGCGACGACGCGCTCTCGCAGCAAATTGCGCAGACCGCGAACGACGTCGCATCGCAGGGCGACGAAGCCCGTGCCGCGCGCATCGCGACCCTTCCCGTGTTCACGCCCGCCGAGGCGGCGCACACGATGTCGGGCATGGCGCTGCCCGAGGTGCGCGCTCAGCGCGCGAGGGACCCCCAGATCGGGTCGAGCGCCAGCGCGACGCCCTCGTCCACGTGAAGCGGATCGTCGAGCAGCACGCGCCGCAGCTTCGGCTCGAGCTCCTTCTCCGAGCCGCCCGGCCCGCGCGGCGGCGCCGCGTCGTAGACGAGGTCGAGCCCGCCCCAGCGCTCGAGCGTTCTGCGGCCGGGACGCAGCGCGAGCAGATGCAGCGAGAGGCCGCTGACCTTCCCCTGGAGCGCGCTGTCCCCGACTACGCCCTCGCCGGCGAAGACGGGCGCGTCCACCGGCAAAGACGCGTTCTCGGCCGGCTCGACGCGAAGCCTCCGCTGTACGCCGTCCCAACGCACCGTGCGTCCCGAGAGCTTCGCGGGGCGCAGCGCCAGCGACGGCAACAGCAGCATGTCGAAGCTCTGCGTCTCGGCGAGCTTCTTCTCTAAGGCCTGCGCGGCGGCGCGGAAGTCCTTGGCCGGGCTTCCCTCCGGCACGACGCTCGCCACGGCCCCGCGCCACAGCACGACCGCGTCCGGCGTCCAGATGACCGCGACGCGCGCGCCGCGCCGCTGGAGGCTCCGGATCAACGAGAGCTCGGCGATCGGCACCGCGTCCTCGAGGTCGGACGAGAGCTCGACGCCGAGGTTGAGCGGCGCGATCACGACGCGCGGGCCGGTCGCCTGAGCGCCACCGCCCTCCTCGACCATCTTCGGCCCGTGGCTCGCGCAGCTCGCGAGCGCGACCGCGAGCAGCGTGAGCGCGCCGGCGCGGCGGCGATGCATGCAACGACCCCCCGAGAGGCCGGCGAGGATACCGGCCGAGCGGCCGACGCAAAGCCTCTCACCCTGGTACCGTGGTGTCGTGTCGCGGATGCTGCGCCTCGCTGCGCGGCTCTCGCTCGGCGGCGCGCTGGCCTGCGCGAGCGCGCCGGTCGAGGTCGATGCGCCGCGCGATCTCCAGGGCTTTCGCACCTGGGAGTGGCGACAGCCCGCCGATCCTCCAGCCATCGCTCCGGCCGATCCGGTGCTCGACGCCCGCCTGCGCGACGCGATCGGGCGAGAGCTCTACGCGCGCGGCTTCCGTCCGTCGACCGACGAGCACGCCGACCTCGGCGTCACCTATCGAGTCGCGCTGAAGCGCGAGGTCGTGGTCCGCACCGAGACGCCCGCGCAGCAGGATCTCCAGGGCCTCCACGCCGGGACTCCTTCGTACGAGATCGTCGCGAGCCAGCGTCGTCTCGTGCGCTACGAGCGCTTCGCCCTGCACGTCGAGCTGCGCGAGTCGGCGACGGGCGACGTCGTCTGGCGCGCCGACCTCGCGGACCGCACGCGCGGCCGCCTCGCCGCGACGGCCGACGAAGCGGTGGCCGCCCTGCTGCGAGAGCTTCCTCCGCGTCGCGAGCGCATCTGATCGGATAGGCTCCGCCCGCGAACCGAGGCCGGGACCCCGTCATGCTGCGCGCCGCCTGTCTGCTGCTGACCGTGCTGACCGGCGCGAGCGCGCTGGTCTACGAGGTCGCGTGGCAGAAGTACCTGGCCACGCTCCTCGGCTCGCACGCCGAGGCGACCGCCGCCGTGCTCGCGATCTTCCTCGGCGGCCTAGCCGCGGGCTACGAGCTCTTCGCGAGGCTGGCCGCGCGCGTGATGGCTCGCGGGTCGGACGCGCACGCCGCGCGCCTCCTGCGACTCTACGGCGCGGTCGAGCTCTCGATCGGCGCCTACGCCCTGCTCTTCCCGACGCTCTTCGGCGTCGCGCAGTTCGCCTCGCTGGCGGTCCCGCGCGGCCACCCCGCGCCGGCCTTCGCCTTCGACGTCGCGCTCAGCGCGCTGCTGATCGGTCCGCCGGCCGTCGCGATGGGCGGCACGATCCCGCTGCTGACGCAGGCGCTCGCCGGCGACATCGCGCAGGCGACGCGCATCCACGCCTGGGTGTACGGCTGCAACACGCTCGGCGCGTTCGCGGGCGCGTTGCTCGGAGGACTCGCGCTCGTGCCGTGGCTCGGCCTCGACGGGACCTTGCGCGCGACCTCGCTCGTGAACCTCGTCGCGGGCCTCGGCTTCGTCCGGCTCGCGCGCCGCGCGCGCGACGTCGTGCCGCCCGCGCCGCCCGTGCCGGCGTCGACGCCCGCGCCGTCGCAGGCGCTGCCGCGCTTCACCGCCTACGCGGCCGTCGCGCTGCTCTCCGGCTTCGCGATGATGACCTTGCAGACGCTCTTCAACCGGATCGGCGCGCTCGCGCTCGGCGCGTCGCCCTTCACCTTCGCGATGGTCGTCGCGATCTTCGTGCTCTGCATCGCGCTCGGGAGCCTCGCCGTGTCGGCGCTGCCGCGCATTCCGCCGGGCCTCGTCTACGGCTCGGCGTGGCTCCTGGTCGCGCTGCTCGTGTGTCTCTATCCGCTGGTGCCGGACGCCGTCTACTGGGCGCACGCGCTGCGCGTGCTCTTCCGCTCGATCGATCAGGCCTTCTGGCCGTACCAGCTCGCGGTCTTCGTCGCCGGCTTCGCGGTGCTGGCGCTGCCGATCGGGCTCGCGGGTGCGCTGCTGCCGCTGCTCTTCCACCAGCTCCGCCGCGAGCTCGCGGATCTCGGCGCGACGGCCGGCCGCCTCTACGCCTGGAACACGCTCGGCTCGCTGCTCGGCGCGCTCGTCGGCGGCTACCTGCTGCTCGTGTGGCTCGATCTCCACCACGTCTACCGCGTCGCGCTCGGGTGCCTGGTCGTCGCGGCGATGCTCCTCACCTTGCGCGTGCAGCACAAGCGCGCGCGCCTCTTCGACGCGCTCGCGCTCGCCGGCATGCTCGGTCTGATCGCGTGGCTCCCCGCCTGGGACGCCTCGAACCTCACCGCCGGCGCCTTCCGCCTGCACGAGCCGATGGACTGGTCGTTCGCCGGGCCGAGCGCGTTCTTCGCGAGTCGCCAGCTCGGCAAGCTCGTCTTCCACGACGACGACCCGACCAGCACGATCACCGTGCTCGAGCCCGACCAGCGCACGAACTCGCGCCCGAATCGATCGATCATCGTGAACGGCAAGTCGGACGGCAGCCTGATCGGCGACTACACGACGATGGCGATGCTCGGCCTGGTGCCGGCGCTGCTGGCCGAGCCCACGCCCGAGCGCTGCTTCGTGATCGGCTGGGGAACCGGCGTGTCGACCGGCGAGCTCGGCGCGCTCGACGAGACGCGCGAGGTCGAGGTGGCGGAGATCTCACAGGCCGTGCTCGACGCGGCGCCGCTCTTCGCGTCCGGCAATCAGGCCGCGTCGACCAACCCGAAGGTCCACGCGATCCACTCCGACGCGTACCGCGCGCTGCGCCAGAGCGGCGAGCGCTTCGACGTGATCGTGTCGGAGCCCTCCAATCCATGGGTCACCGGCGTCGAGATGCTCTACAGCGTCGAATTCCTCGAGGCCGTGCGCGACCACCTCGCGCCCGGCGGCGTCTACGCGCAGTGGTTCCATCTCTACGAGACCGATCGAGACGTGGTCGAGCTCGTGCTGCGGACCTTCGCGCACGTCTTTCCGGACATGTCGGTCTGGTTCACACAGCACAGCGATCTGATGCTGATCGGGCGCCCGCCCGGTTCGAAGCCCTTCGATCTCGCGCGGCTCGAGGCCCGCCTGGCACGCCCGGACTTCCAGCGCGGCTTCGAGCGCATCGGCATCGACCGCCTCGGCGCGCTGCTCGCGCACGAGCTGATCCCGAGCGGTGTCGTCGCGGCGTCGGGTCTCGGAGGCGAGCTCCACACCTTGCGGCGCCCGCTGCTCTCCGAGCGCGCGGCGCGCGCGTTCTTCCTCGGCGAAACCGCGAGGCTCCCGAAGTACGCGTTCCCCGAGAGCGCGCGCGTCGGCGCCGAGAGCTCGCTCGTGCGCCGCTACCTCGCCCTGCACGGAAATCCGGAGTCGCTGCTCGACGACGTGACGCGCGAGACCTGCGGGTTCGAGCGGCGCGGGGAGTGCGCGGCGCTCTTCGCCGCCTGGCGGCGCGAGCACCCGGGTTCCCCGCTCCTGGCCACCGCGCTCGCCGACTTCCGCCAGGTCTACACGGGTGACGGCGTGCTCTTCGATCCGAATCTCGATCGCATCGGCGCGCTCTTCGACGGCACGCAGCCCCCGCCCGCGGCCGGCCCCGACGAGCGCCCGCTCGCGCGCGCGCGGCGCGTCTCGAGCGACTACGTCCTCTACTACCACCACGCGGTGCCGTTCGATCGCCGCGCGCTCACGCAGGTCTGGCAGCTCTGCACGAATCCCGCGTGCAACGAGCCGCGGCGCGAGGTGGAGGCGGAGCTCGGCGCGCTCGGGCCGGAGAGCTGAGCTCCGAAATTAGAAGTCGCCGAGCGCTCGCGTGAAGGTGAAGTCGACCGGCGTCACCACGAAGGTGTCCCAGGTCTGACGCACGCCCGGTCCGAACACGGCGAGCGGCGCTGCGATGGGGAAGGCGGCGATGCCGACGATCGTCGCGCAGAAGCCGAGCGGCCGCAGCACCATCGCGTCGAAGACCTTCGGCCCTGTGATCGGCCAGTCGACGCCCTCGGTCTTCGGCACGTACTCGACCGGCGGCGCCTCGGGCTCGGGCGCGGCCGCGCCGATCACGGCGAGGGCGAGGAGCGCGACACAGACGCGAATACGGCTCGCTCGCATGGTCAGCGCATCCCTCCATCCAGGTTGATTTGCGCCCGAATTCTCACCAGGTTCCGCAGGGGAACAAAGGCCATCACTCCGAATGTACCGAGCGACAAGAGTCCGAGACCTGCTCTCCCGTTCATGAAGCTGGCGACGCAGAACCAATACGGAATCGAACAGAGGGTGTACCCCATCGCGAAAGGCAAGACCTCACGACGCCGGGATTCTAGTGACCGCGCTGTCGAGGTTGCGCCGAATCTCCCCGATCTGCTGGCTGCGAGAGCGAACGCGCCAATCACCGGCAGAAGGAAACCGAGCGGAATCATCGCGAACTCGAATGCTCGGGTGGGAGAACCTGTGGATGCGAGACAGACGAGAAACACCACCCCGGCTCCTACGAGGGCACCGCTACCTGCAAATACGCAGGCTGCAACTCCACGAGACACGGATCCTGTCCGTTTCGACACCATCTTCACCGCGCCGCGCGCTCGCGCGAGCGCAGCGCCTGACCGGGGAATGCGCCCTTCACCAGCTCGCCGTTCCGGACTACCGGCACGCCGCCGACGATCACGTAGGGAATGCCGGCCGACGCTACCGGTGAGTGCTCGTAGGTCGCGCGGTCGATCACGGTGGCCGGATCGAAGACCACGAGGTCGGCGTCGTCGCCGAGCCGGATGCGGCCCTTGTGCAGGAAGGCCGGCGCCGTGAACTCGAGCCGGCGCGCCGGCAGCCAGGTCATGCGCGCGAGCGCGTCCATCAAGGTGAGGACGCCGCGCTCGCGCACGTAGACGCCGAGCACGCGCGCGTGCGTGCCGACGCTGCGCGGGTGCTCGCCGCCCTCGTAGAGAGGCATCGCGTCGGCGGCGACGAGCACACCGGGGTGTCGCAGCGCCTCCTCGACCCACGCCTCCTGCATCCCGTGGATCACGACCGTGCCGCCCTTCTTGCGATAGCGCGCGAAGCTCTTCTGATCGAGGCGCTCGCCCGTCGCGACCCACTGGAGATCGCCGTAGTCGAGGCCCATGCGCTCGCGCCAGCCGTCGTCGAAGAGCGCGGACTCGATCGAGGTCGACGACGCCGTGTAGGGATAGACCTCGGTCGTGACGAGGAGCCCGCCGGCGCGCGCGGCGTCGATCGCGGCGAGCGCGCGCGGGGTCGCGGCGCGCGTCGAGCTGACGATGTGGACCACGTGCAGCGAAGCGCCGGTCGCGCGCGCGTGGTCGAGCGCGGTCTCGAGTGGCGAGAGATCCTCGGGCGTCTGCTGCTCTGCGAGGTGCACGAAGACCGGCACGCTGCGATCGGCGGCGAGGGCGAAGACCGCGCGCACCTCGTCCGGCGTCGCGCCCGGCGTGTAGGCGAGCCCCATGCCGATGCCGATCCCGCCCGCGTCCATCTCCTCGCCGAGGAGACGCACGAGCGTGCGGATGCCGGCGGGATCGGCCGGCTCGTAGGCCCAGCCGGTCGGGTTCCACAGGTGGCGCAACATCCCCATGAACCAGCCGGGCCGGTCGATCGGGTGACCGCCCGAGATCCCGTGCATCACCTTCACCCGCGTCGGGATGTGTCCGGCCGACACGCCGAAGTGGATCCGCGCGTGACCCTCGCGCTCGCGCAGGAAGTCCTTCACCCCGTGCACGCCGAGCTCGAGGTCGAGCGCGGAGGTGACGCCGTCGCGCGCGAGGTAGTCGTAGGAGAGCTCGTTCTGCCCGTGCGCGTGGATGTCGATGAAGCCCGGCGCCACCGCGAGGCCGGTCGCGTCGATCGTCTGTTTGCCCTCGAGCGGCTGTGACGAGAGCACCGCGATGTGGCCCGCGCGGATGCCGAGGTTCAGCACCTGGTCCATGCCGCTCGCGGGGTCGAGCACGCGGCCGTTCGCGACGACGAGGTCGTAGACCTCCTCGGCGGCCGGCGTTGCGGGCGGCGGCTTCGGGATCTCGACCGCGCGCGCCGACACCGCGCACAGCGCGGCGAGCGCGACGCCGAGCAGGGCCGGCACGCGCCCGCGCGCCCGCTCAGGCGATCGCATCGACGAGTCCCCACTCCTTCGCGGTGCGCGCGTCGACACGCGCGCCTGTCAGGGCCATCCACGCGGTGCGCTGGCGGCCGATGCGGCGTGGCAGGCTGACCGTCCCGCCCGCGCCGGGCACGAGGCCCATCGAGAGCTCCGGCAGCCAGAAGCGCGCGTCCGGCGCCGCGACCATTTGCTTCGCAAACGCCGGCAGCTCGACTCCCGCGCCGACGCAGGCGCCGTGCACGCGCGCCGCGACGCGCGCGGCGCAGGCGGCGAGCAGGCGCGCGGGGCTGCGCGTCGTGCGGATCGCGTGCGCGGTCGCCGGATCCGGCAGCGAGCCGAACTCGTCGAGGTCGCCGCCGCTGCAGAAGTCGGGGCCGTCGCCGGAGAGCGTCACCTCGCGGATCGACGCGTCCGCGACCGCGACCTCGAGTGCCTCGCAGAGCGCGTCGCGCATCGCGGCGGAGAAGGCGTTGCGCTTCGCGGGGCGCGCGAGCACGAGATCCAGGCGGTCGCCGTGCCGCGCGATCCGCACCGCCGGATCGGTCTCGGGAGGCCGCAGCCTCGGCGCGCCGCGGAGCGAGAGCCAGGCCGCGAAGCCCGGGCCCGCCTGCAAGGTCGAATAGGTGAGCGACTCCGCGACGAGGCCGTCCGCCACGGGCCGGCCTTCCGAGAGGCGCAGCAGCTGCACGAGCGCCGCCGCGGCGATCGGCTGCCGCGCGACGGCGCGCGCGACCTCCGCGCAGGCCTCTGCCGACTCGACCACGACGTCGAGCCGCTTCGCGAGCGCGGCGCGGCCGAGATCGAGCTCATCGGGCTCCGCCGCGATGCCGACACTGGGGCATGGCAGCGAGGCCAACGCGTGCTGCGCGGCCTCGCGCCGCGAAGGCGACACCGATTCCGGTCCCGCGCCCCCCACGAGATCGATCGCGAGGAGCGGCTCGTCGCCGTGCGGTCCGAAGCGCTCGCCGGATCGCGGATCGGCGAGCCGCTCGAGCGCCTCGGCCGGCGCGTGGAGCTTCAGCGCGAGTCCCGTCCGCTCTTCGCCTCGGCCAGCCACGCCCGTACCTCGCGGCGCAGCAGCTTCCCGGTCTCGTTGTAGGGAAGCTCCTCGCGGAACTCGATGCGGGCCGGCGCCCGCGACGAGCGCAGCTCGCGCGCGACGAACTCGCGCAGCGTCTCGGGCGTCGCCTCGACGCCCGGCTTGCGCACCACGACCGCCGCGACCGCCTCGCCCCACTCCTCGTCGGGCACCCCCACGACGGCGCAGTCCGCCACCGCGGGGTGTCCGAGCAGCACGTCCTCGATTTCGCCGGGCGACATGTTCTCGCCGCCGCGCACGATGATGTCGTCGATGCGGCCCTCGAGGAAGACGTAGCCCTCGGCGTCGAGGCTGCCGGCGTCGCGCGTCGGGAAGAAGCCGTCGCTGCCGACGCGGCTCGTCTTGCCGAGGTATTCGCCCGAGACCTGCTCGCCGCGCACGCAGATTTCGCCCGACACGCCCGGCGGACATGCGCGCCCCTCTTCGTCGCGCACCTCGATCTCGACCGAGGGCAGCGGGCGGCCGACCGAGGCGAGGCGCCGGCGCACGGCCGGATCGTCGCTCGCGGCGGCGGCGCGGTGGTCCTCGGGAGTCAGCACCGTCAAGGTCGAGCTCGTCTCGGTGAGCCCGTAGGCGTTCGTGAAGTCGCTCTCGGGAAAGAGGCGCATCGCGCGCTCGATCACCGCGAGCGGCATCTTGCCGCCTCCATAGGAGAGCGAGCGGATGCCCGGCGCGCGCGCGCGCGGCTCGCGCTCCAGCACCTCGACGATGCGCGCGAGCATGGTCGGCACCACGAACGCATGCGACACCCGTTCGCGTCGCGCGAGGTCGAGCCAGGCCTCGGCGGAGAAGCTCGGGAGCTGCACGATGCGGCGGCCCGAGTAGATCGAGCTCGCGAGCACGGCCATGCCGGCCACGTGATACGGCGGCACGCTGACGAGCGCCGCGTCCTCCTCGGAGGCCGCGCCGAACTCGACCGAGCCGAGGATGTAGGAGACGAGGTGCCGGTGGCGCAGCACCGCGGCCTTCGGCGGTCCGGTCGTGCCGCTCGTGAAGAGCAGGACGGCGATGTCGTCGCCCTCCATCGACCACTCGGCGCTGCGCGCGCTGCCGCCGCGCGCCTGTGCGACGAAGTCCTCACGCGCGACGGCAACCACGCCGGCGCGCTCACGGAGCGCGCGCGCGCGCGCCGCGTCGGTCACGAGGTACGCCGGCTCGATCTGCGCGAGCAGCCGCTCGAGCTCCGCGCCGGTGAGGCGGTAGTTCAGCGGCACGAATGGCACGCCGGCCCAGGCCGCGCCGAAGAGTCCGATCGGCAGCGCCAGGCTGCTGACGTCGAGGATCGCGGCGTGCTTCGCGCCGCTCGCGGCGATCGCGTCCGCCGCGGCGCCGGCCGCGCGGAGGAGATCCGCGTAGGCCAGGCGCTCGCCCTCGTTGACGACGGCCACCCGATCGCCGAAGCCCGAGGCGGCCATCTCGAGGAGCATCATCAGGTTCATCGCGGCTCGCCTATCTGGTTGCTCGCGCCCACCGGGTCGATCCTCTGAACTTCGCTCGCCTGCGGCTCGCTGCGCGCCGCGCTCCGCGCGGCTTGCTAGTCCGACGCGGGAAGCGGCTTGGCTTCCTTGAGGACCAGCAGCGTGTCGCCGATGGCGAGCGAGCCCTTGCCGGGCTTGGTGCAGAGGAGCTCGAGCTTCCCTTCCGCGTTCACGTAGCGCTTGCCGATCTGCGTGCCGGCCGAAGCGGAGGCCGCAACGCTACCGCCCGCCGGAGCCTGCTCGCCGATCGGGAGCATCGGCGCGCCGCCGCAGCGCACGTCGAGGTCGGCGTCGGGCGTCTGGATGACCATCACCTCGGTGGTGCAGACGGCGCTCTTCACGCGGCTGCCTGCCTTGAGCTTCATGCCTCGGGTCCTCCTGCGGGGCCGCATCGTAACCCACGGAACCGGCTGCGGTACTGTCGCTCGATGCTCGAAGCAAGGCGCGTTCGCATCGCCGGCCAGGGGGCGGCCCGGGACTACGCGGCGCACCTGCTCGCGAGCCTCGGCGCCGATGTCGTGCGCGCCCGGGGTCCGATCGATCTCCCGGCCGCGCTCGAGTGGGCACGCAGCGGTGCGATGTGGCTGACGGGCACGGCGGTCGGTGCGCCGCGCCCGGCTCCGGGTCCGCTGGCGTCGTGCGCGCGCGGCGCGCTCGAAGCGCTCCGCGCGCTCGTGCCGTGGAGCGACGCGCTGCCCCTCGACGGCGCCGCGCTCCTCGGCGAGCGCGCGGCCTGCTTCGGCTACGCGCGCGCGGGTCGGGTCGCGCCCAGCCGGAGCTGTCGCCTGCTCCGCTGCGAGGACGGCTGGATCGCGCTGAACCTCGCTCGCGACGACGACCGCGCGAGCCTGCCGGCCTGGCTCGAGCGCGACGCCGACCCGCAAGCCGACGCGTGGGACTTCGCCGAGCGTGGCGTCGCGCGGCGCTCGACCGCGGACCTCGCGCTGCGCGCCGGCTGGCTCGGCCTCGCGGTCGCGGTGGCAACGGCGCCACCCGATCCGACACCGCCGTGGCTTCGCGGGCGCGCCGTCGGCGCTGCCGGCGCGCGCGCGTGGCAGGGTCCGCGCCGCGCGCCGCTCGTGCTCGACCTCTCCGCGCTGTGGGCCGGCCCGCTTTGCGGCTCGCTCCTCGCCGCAGCCGGCGCGCGGGTCGTGAAGGTCGAGAGCGTGCGGCGCCCGGACGGCGCGCGCTCGGGACCTCGCGACTTCTTCGATCTCTGCAACGGCGCGAAGCCCTGCGTCGCGCTCGACCTCGGCAGCGCGCGCGGGCGCGAGCAGCTCGCGGCCCTGGCCCGGCGCGCCGACTGCATCGTCGAGAGCGCGCGGCCACGCGCGCTCTCGCAGCTCGGGCTCGACGCGGACGCATGGCTCGCGGAGGCGCCGGGACGCACCTGGGTGTCGCTCACCGGTTATGGCCGCGGCGATCCGGCGCCCGGCCGCGTGGCCTTCGGCGACGACGCCGCCGTCGCGGCGGGGCTCGCGCTCACGACCGGCGGCGAAGACGCGCCACTCTTCTGTGGCGACGCGATCGCCGATCCGCTCGCGGGCCTGCATGCCGCGGTGGCCGCGGCGGCTTCGCTGCGCGCGGGCGGCGGCCATCTGCTCGACCTCGCGCTCCGCGACGTCACGGCGCACGCGGCGGCGTTCCGGCCGGCGTCGGATCTCGCGGTCTCGATCGACTGCGTGTCGCCGCCGCGCGCGCGGCATCCCGCGCGCGCCGCAGGCTCGCTCGGCGCGGACACCGCGTCGATCCTCGCGGAGCTCGGCGTCGCGTGCTGATCACGCGCGCGGAGGTCGAGGGGCGCGCGCCCTGCGCGGTGCGGATCGCGGGCGGTCGCATCGTCGAAATGGGCGCCGATCTCGATCCGCGTCCGGGAGAGAGCCTCTTCGACGCGGCGGGCGGCGCGCTGCTGCCCGGACTCCACGACCACCACCTCCATCTCTTCGCATGGGCCGCCGCGCGTCGCAGCGTCGCCTGCGGACCGCCGGCCGTGCGCGATGCCGCGGCGCTTGCGGACGCGCTGCGCGCGGCCGCGCGCTCCGCGAAGCCCGGCGCCTGGATCCGCGGCGTCGGCTACCACGAGTCGGTCGCGGGACCGCTCGATCGCAACGCACTCGACGCGCTCGTCCCCGACCACCCGCTCCGCATCCAGCAGCGCACCGGGTCGCTCTGGTGCCTGAACAGCGCCGCGTGTCGCGCGCTCGGCGTCGACGATGCCGCGGGGCGCCTCTTTCATGCCGACGCCTGGCTGCGCGCGCGCCTCGCGGCCGGCGAAACGCCGTCGCTCGCGGAGGTAGGATCCGTGTTGTCGCAGTACGGCGTCACGGGAGTGACGGACGCGAGCCCCGACAACGGAGCCGTCGAGCTCGCGGCCTTCGCGCGCGCGCAGGCGCAGGGCGAGCTTCCGCAGCGCGTGCTCGCGATGGGCCGCGCGGATCTGCCGGAATCTTCCGCGCCGCGACTCGCGCGCGGCCCCCGCAAGCTGCGCCTGTCCGAGAGCGCGCTGCCGCGCTTCGAGGACCTCGTCGCGGAGATCGAGTCCACGCATGCACGGGGTCGCGTGGTCGCGATCCACTGCGTGACGCGAGCCGAGCTCGTCTTCGCGTGCGCGGCCTTCGAATCCGCGGGCACGCGCGCGGGCGACCGCATCGAGCACGCGAGCGTCGCGCCGCCCGACACGCTCACGTCACTCGCGGCGCTTCGCTTGACAGTCGTAACGCAGCCGGGGTTCGTCGCGACCCGCGGCGACGCCTATCGGCGCGACGTCGACTCGAACGACCTTCCCTATCTCTATAGATGCGCAGGACTCGCCACCGCCGGGATCCCCCTGGGCGGCAGCACGGACGCGCCGTACGGCGACGCCGATCCGTGGGCCGCGATGCGCGCGGCGGTCGACCGACTCGCGCCGGACGGCCTCCCGCTCGGCGCGCAAGAGGCGCTCTCGCCCGAGCGCGCGCTCGCGCTCTTCACGACCTCGGCCGAGTCGCCGGGCGGCGAGCCGCGACGGATCGTGCCGGGCGCGCGCGCGGATCTGTGTCTGCTCGATCGTCCCTGGTCGGCAGCGCGCCGGCAGCTCGAGAGCAGGCACGTCGTCGCGACCTGGTGTGACGGGCGCCTCGTCGGCTCGGAGCTCGGCTTCGCGCACTCCGGCAACACTGCCGCTCTGGCGATACCTTCGGCGCCATGCTGATCCGACCGCGCCGCAACCGCGCGAGCCCCGCGCTGCGAAGGCTCGTGCGCGAGACGCGCCTCGGCCCGGACGACCTGGTGCTGCCGCTGTTCGTGCAGGAGGGCGAGAACCGGCGCACGCCGATCGCGGCGATGCCCGGACACGCGCGGCTCTCGATCGATCACCTGGTCGCGACCGCGCGCGAGGCCGCCGAGCTCGGCATCCCGGGCGTGGCGCTCTTCCCGGTGCTGCCGGACGAGCTGAAGGACCCGCGCGGCAGCGCGTCGACGAAGCCCGACGGCCTCTTCCAGCGCGCGATCCGCGCCGTGAAGTCGGCGCTGCCCGAGCTGCTCGTGATCACGGACGTCGCGCTCGATCCGTACTCGTCGGACGGCCACGACGGTGTCGTGATCGGCGGCCGCATCGACAACGACGAGACCCTGCCGCTGCTGGCCGCGATGGCGGTCTCGCAGGCGGAGGCCGGCGCCGACGTCGTCGCGCCCTCCGACATGATGGACGGTCGCGTGCGCGCGATCCGCGAGGCGCTCGACGCGGCCGGCTTCGTCGACGTCGCGATCGGCAGCTACTGCACGAAGTACGCGTCGGCCTTCTACGGCCCCTTCCGCGAGGCGCTCGACTCGGCGCCGCGTCACGGCGACAAGAAGACGTATCAGATGGATCCGGGCAACGCGCGCGAGGCGCTGCGCGAGCTCGCGCTCGACGAGGCCGAGGGCGCGGACTGGGTGATGGTGAAGCCGGGCCTGGTGTATGCCGACGTGATCCGGCTGGTGCGCGAGCACACGGCGCTGCCGGTCGCCGCCTATCACGTGAGCGGCGAGTACGCGATGCTGCGCGCGGCGGCCGAGCGCGGCTGGATCGACTACGACGCGTGTCTTCTCGAGTCGCTGACGTCGCTGAAGCGCGCCGGCGCCGACCTGATCTTCACCTACGGCGCGCTCGACGCCGCGCGGCTGCTGAGGCGCGGCGGACGTTAGGCGCCCGCTGGCGCTCGCCTCAGGGCGTCATCACATGCGGGGAGGAACCCGGTCTACCCGCCGCGACGTTATCACTTCCTGGTGTCGATGCGCCGGAGGTCACCCGAAACACCCGCCACCTCGGCCCGGCGGCCTCGAGCTGGAAGGCCTCCGAGTGGGCGGCGAGGAGCCCCTGGAATACGTCCGATTCCTTGGGCAGCCAGTAGCTCCAGTTCTTGTCCGTGACGACGACCCATTGCACGCCGTGTCGCCGGATGCCCTCCATGAGGATGTCCGTGTCGCTCAGCGGGGGAAGCCACACCACCTTGCGCCCGGACAGGTGATGGACGACAGCGACTTCCCGCGCCATGAGTACGGCGCGTTCGTCCGCGTGCTCGCGCAACCATGTGGCGGCCTGGATCTCCGAGTAGTTGGGAGATTTCGTCACCTCGAAGGCGAGGTTCCAGCGCGCGACTGCCAACTCCTCGATGACCCCCACGAGCACCAGGCCCCCGATTCCCAGCGCGAGAGAGATCCCTGCCAGACGCGGCGCGAGGGCACCCCAGTCGGGATCGAGGCGGAGCCGCTCCCCGCGCTCGCGCACCCACAGCCCGGCGGCTGCGACCGCGATCCAGAAACACGAGGAGGCGACCGGCTGGATCGTACCCAGACGCAGCGCGCTACTGCCCGCCATCGCGGCGAGCGGCACCGACACGGCGATCAGCGCCGTGCCGAGCCGGCGACGACGGAGTCGCGCCTGTCGGCCGAGCTCCAACGTTCCGCGCCAGACGTACCAGCACGCGAGCGGCAGCAGCGGCAGGATGAAGCGGACCTCGACATCCCAGGGCCACACCACGACCATCGCGGCCGACGCGACGAAGGCGAAGTCGTGGAGGTGACCGGCGCGCTCGAGCAAGGAAGCGACCAGACCGACTAAGAGCAGGCCCAGCGCGGCGGATATCGCGGGCGAGCCCCAGTCCGGCAGGATCCAATGGTGCGTGAGCAGCTGGTCAGCACTTGTCGTGTAGTTCAGAAGATTGTCGCCGATGCGGTGCACCCAATCCGCAGCGCCGGCGTCGCCCAGCTCCGGTCGATTTCCGTTCACGACCCTGAGCTGTGAGAGATACGACTTCGGGTAGCCGCCCAGGGGCCATTCCGAGATCTCGTTGCCTCCGGCCCAGACCATCCAGATCCCTTGAACGACGACACCGACGAGCAGCGCCGGGGCGAGCCAGCGCAGACGTCGCCGCAGCGCGCCGCGCTCCATCAGCCAGGTCGCGCCGATCCAGGCAATTGCGCCGGCGATGATCGAGATGGCCGCCGTGCGGAGCATCACGCACGTCGCGAGGGTTGCCGCGAAGAGCAGGGATGTGGCGACGCGCTTGCGCGTAGGGCCTCCGGAGTCCGCGCCCAGGGCGAGCCAGAAGGCCAGCGACGTCACGGCGAAGCACGGCAGGTCCGAGAACCACCAGGTTCGTGGAGAAGGAGAAGATCTCGGGCGAGGCCATCGGCAGCAGACAGGCGGCGCCCGCGATGCCTCGTCCCCCGATCCGGCGGATCAGCGCGTAGCTGAGCAGGAAGCCGAGCGTGGAGAAGAGCGCCAGCGCCCGCAGGTCGTTCGCATGACCACAGCCCGTCGAGACACACAGAAGTGCAAGAAGAGAGGGCATCCCCGGCGGCATGAGCGTCCCCGGGGCTCCGTTGAAGCCATAGGGCTCGCCGTGGACGATCGACTCGGCCAGCTCGATGTACGTGGTATCGCCACTGACGAAGTCGTCACCGCGGCGGACCATGAACCCCTGGAGCGCGCCGAGCGCGATGATCGCGCAGGCGAAGACGATGTCCGTCCGGGTGACGCGCCGGGGCATGTTCCGACCGGAGCCGGGCCGGCCGACAGAGGGTGAGGGAAGCTCGATCGGCGGCAGCGAACAGGAGGCCCGCGCTCGGCGCGGCGAGCCTAACGCCCTCGGATGAGGATCGTGCGTGAACTCCTCATCATGACAGCGGGCTCATATTTCCTGCGCCGCGATCTGCGCGGCGGAGTACGCTGACGCCGTGAAGTGCATGGCGCAGCGCTCCTTCGCGCGCGGCGAGCCGCTCGTCCTGACGGAGCTGCCGACGCGCGACCCGCACGCCGACGAGATTCGCGTCGCGGTGAAGGCGATCGGGGTCAACCCGGTCGACTGGAAGATGCGGACGATGGGACCGCTGCGGCTCGCGGCGCGCCTCATCGGCCCGCCTCCGCCAGTCGTGGTCGGTGTCGACTTCGCGGGCGTGGTGGACGCCGTCGGTGCGCGCGTCGCCGATCTCGCCGTCGGCGACCGCGTGGTCGGCGGCACGGACTTCTCGCGCGGACAGCGCGGCTCCTACGCCGACACAGTGTACGTCCGACCGGATCAGGTGTGCCCGATCCCGCCGGAGGTCGACCTCGAGACGGCGGGCGCGCTGCCCGTCGCCGGCGTGACGGCCTGGATGTCGCTCCGCGAGATCGGGCGGCTCGACCCCGGCGAGCGCGCGCTCGTCCTCGGCGCGTCGGGCGGCGTCGGGCAGTTCGCGGTGCAGATCGCGAAGCGGGTGCTCGGCGGCTTCGTAGTCGGCGTCTGCTCCGGGAAGAACGCAGCGCTCGTTGCGTCGCTCGGCGCCGACGCCGTGCTCGACTACGAGCACGGTGACATCCTGGCGCAGGCCCGCGCCTGCGGCCCATACCAGGTCGTGATCGACTGCGTCGGCAGCTACTCGGGGGCGGGCTGCCGCGCGCTGCTCGCGCGCGGAGGTCGACACGTGATCGTGAGCGGCGATTCTGCCGCCGCCATCGCGCAGCTCTTCGTGCCGCCCTTCTCCTCGAAGGCCGTCCTCGCGCGCGCGAACCGCGAGCGCCTCGGCCACGTCGTCCGCGCGGTCGCGGAGGGGAAGGTGAAGGTGAACATCGCGCAGCGCTTCGCGCTCGCCGACGCCGAGAAGGCGCACGCGCTGAGCCGCACCGGCCGCGTGGCGGGCAAGCTCGTGCTGCTGCCCTAGGCGCTTCCCCCGTCGGCCCTCCTCGGAAGCAGACTCATCGCGCCGGCTTGCGGGACCGGATGAATGCCAGGTACCGGAGGAGTTCCGCCTCTTCCTCCGCGCTCAGATCGTCGAGCGCGAAGGCGCTCAGCCTTCGGTGTTTGCGCGCCTCATCCCCGTCGGACGGCGCGAGGTACCCGGCCTTCTCCATCAGCGACTCGTACGGCACTGCGTAGACCACTGCGAGGCGCTGCAGCACGTTGGGAGACGGCTGCTGGACCCTCCCCTTCTCGAGCTGGCTCAGATAGGCGTTCGAGACCGCGTTGCCCGTAGCCTCTTCGACCTGACGCAGGGTGAATCCCCTGGCTGTGCGCAGGTCGGCGAGCAGCCCGCCGAGCTGACTCCGCGGCCCATCGAACCGCTTGCGCCGTTGCGGGGGACGTCGGGTGCCGTTGCTCATGCGTCCAGTATGCCCGCATCTGCTTTCTTAATCAAGCAAGCTGCATGTCTGCTTGACGTACTTATAATGCTTGGTATAGTTAGCAACGAACCAGACCCAGGAGGGCACCATGGAACACGGCGAATCCAGACTCTTCGAGGACCGACCTGCGCGGATCGCGCACGAGGCGCGGCTCCAGGCGAGCTGCTTCTGGTGCGAGCAATCGCACGACTCGAAGCATCCGCTCTCGGTGTGCCCCGCCTGCGTCGGCACAGCCCGCGCGGGCCGCTTCCCGATGGGATCGCTTGCGATGCAAGGATCCTATCCGCTCACCGCCGAAATGATCGACGCGACGCTCACTCGCAAGTCGCCCGGAAACTACGCACTCGGCTACCTCGACGGCGACACCTTCCTGGTGTTCTACGTCGGTCGCTCCGACTCCGACGTGAGGCACCGCCTGCACGCGTGGGTTGGCGCACCGAGCGGTTACGACCGTCATGCGCCTTCGACCCGGGCGGCATGGGAGGTTGCGCGACGCGGGCCGCTCTCGCTGGAGGTGGCGACGCAAAGTCGCGTCGGGGCCGCGATGGATAGCGGCTACACGCGCTTCGCCTACAGCTACGCGCCCTCCGCCGAGGCGGCCTTCGCCAAGGAGTGGCGCAACTACGACGACTTCGGAGGAAGCGACGGACTCGACAACGCCCTGCCCCCGTCCCGACGCCAGAGAGCTCCCGAGGAGCCGCTCGAGCAGCGGGCCTGAGAGCGACTCGAATCGGCCCCGTCTGGACGGAGGCCACGGAAAGGACCCAAGCAATGAAGTTGAGACCGCTGCACGACCGAATCCTCGTCGAGCGCGTCGAGGAAGAAGCGAAGACCAAAGGGGGGCTCATCATCCCCGACACCGCCAGGGAGAAGCCCATGGAGGGCAAGGTGATCGCCGTCGGCGAAGGCAAGATCCAGGAGAACGGCAAGCTCCGGCCCCTCGACGTGCACAAGGGCGACCGGGTGCTCTTCGGCAAGTATTCCGGCACCGAGATCCAGCACCTCGGCGACGAACATCTGATCATCCGCGAGGACGACGTCCTCGCGGTGCTCGAGTAGGGGACGAATCATGTCAGCCAAGCAAATCCACTACGGACAGGACGCCCGCGAGCGAATTCTTCGCGGCGTCGACCAGCTCGCGCACGCGGTGCGCGTGACGCTCGGGCCGAGAGGCCGCAACGTGATGATCGAGAAGAGCTGGGGATCTCCCACCGTCACCAAGGACGGCGTCACGGTGGCGAAGGAGATCGAGCTCGCCGATCCGTTCGAGAACCTCGGCGCGAAGATGGTTCGCGAGGTGGCGAGCCGGACGTCGGACGTCGCGGGCGATGGCACGACCACCGCCACGGTGCTCGCGCAGGCCATCCTGCGCGAGGGGACCAAGATGGTCGCCGCCGGGATGAACCCGATGGACTTGAAACGCGGCATCGACAAGGCCGTGGCCGTGCTGGTCGAGGATCTCGGCAAGCAGTCGCGGAAGACGCGAACGGCCTCGGAGATCTGCCAGGTCGGAACGATCTCCGCCAACGGAGACGAGACGATCGGGATGATCCTCGCCGAGGCCATGGAGAAGGTCGGCAAGGAGGGCGTGGTCACCGTCGAGGAGGCCAAGGGCATGGAGACCACGCTCGACGTGGTCGAGGGCATGCAATTCGACCGCGGCTACCTCTCGCCCTACTTCGTGACGGACGCCGAGGGCATGAAGGTGGTCTTCGAGAATGCGCTGATCCTCCTGCACGAGAAGAAGATCGGCGGCATGAAGGATCTGCTGCCGCTGCTCGAGCAGGTCGCCAAGCAGGGCCAGCCGATCCTGATCGTGGCCGAGGACGTGGAGGGCGACGCGCTGGCGACCCTGGTCGTCAACAAGCTGCGCGGCAACTTGCAGTGTGCCGCCGTGAAGGCGCCCGGCTTCGGCGATCGGCGCAAGGCGATGCTCCAGGACATGGCCATCCTGACGGGCGGCCAGATGATCGCCGAGGAGCTCGGCTTGAAGCTCGAGAACGTGAGCCTGAAGGACCTCGGGCGCGCGAAAAAGATCCTGATCGACAAGGACGAGACCACGATCATCGAAGGCGCGGGGGCGAAGAAGGAGATCCAGGCCCGCTGCAACGAGCTGCGCAAGCAGATCGAGGAAACCACCTCGGACTACGACAAGGAGAAGCTCCAGGAGAGGCTGGCCAAGCTCGCCGGCGGAGTCGCCGTGCTGAAGGTGGGTGCCACCACTGAGAGCGAGATGAAGGAGAAGAAGGCCCGCGTGGAGGACGCGTTGCACGCGACGCGCGCCGCGATCGAAGAGGGCATCGTGCCGGGGGGCGGCGTCGCGCTGCTGCGCGCGCAGCGGGCGCTCGACGGCCTCGAGGAGGGCCTGCGCCAGCAGGACGAGCGCGCCGGCGTGCGAATCGTGCGACGTGCGATCGAGGAGCCGCTGCGCTGGATCGCGGGCAATGCGGGGATCGAAGGAGCGATCGTCGTGCAGAAGGTGAAGGAAGGCCGTGGAGCCTTCGGCTTCAACGCGGCGACCGAGGTGTACGAAGACCTGGTCGAGGGCGGCGTCATCGATCCCACCAAGGTCGTACGGGCGGCGCTCCAGAATGCCGCCAGCGTGGCGTCCCTGCTGCTCACGACCGAGGCGCTCATCGCCGAGAAGCCGGAAAAGAAGGCCGGCGGCGGCGCGGCGATGCCCGACATGGGCGACATGGGCATGTAGAGGTGACCCTACGCACGTCGCTGTCCGGCATGGACGCCGCCTTCCTCTCGCTCGAAACGCCCAACACCCCCATGAACGTGATGGGGACGTTCTTGCTCGATCCCACTTGCGCTGGAGAAGGCTATTCGTGCGAGCGGGTGGTGCAGCAGATCGAGGAGCGGTTGATCCGTCTGGCGCCATTCCGCCAGCGGCTGGTCTCCGTTCCATTCGGCCTCGACCATCCCGTCTGGATCGAGGATCCCGACCTCCGCGTTCGCGACCACATCCACCGGGTGCGAGCGCCCGCTCCCGGGTCGGACCGGGCGCTCGCCACTCTGGTGGCGCGAATCGCCGCGCGGCCGCTGGACCGGACCCGGCCCCTGTGGGAGCTCTGGGTGGTGGAAGGCCTCGGCGAGGAGCGAGTCGCTCTCGTCTTCAAGCTCCACCACGCCATGGCGGACGGAGTCTCGGCGGCAAAGCTCCTGCTCCAGCTCTTCGATCCCTCGCCGCTGGCGTTGGCCGAAGCTCGAGCGCCCGAACGCGCGCAGCCGAAGCCGGCTCCGACGCGCGGCGCGTTGCTGGCCTACACGCTCTCGCGACTGCCCGGGCGGTCCGCGCGCTTCGCGCGACTGCTGCGCGACAGCGCGGAATCGATCGTCGCGGGAATGACTCGCTCGATGGGCGGGGAGTCTTCGGACGGAGCGCGCATGCCGATGCCCTTCAGCGCGCCGCGCATGCCGTGGAACGCGGCCACATCGGCGCGGCGCTGTGCTGCGTATGGAAACGCCCGGCTCGCGGACATCAAGGTCGTCGGTGCGGCCTTCGGCGCGACCGTCAACCACGTCGTGCTCGCCGCCTGCACGCAGACGCTGCGGAACTACCTGGAGAGCCACGGGGGGGCACCGAGTGTTCCCCTGGTCGCGGCGGTACCGATCTCGCTGCGCAGTCCGTACGACCTCGAGACGCACGGCAATCGCATCTCGGCGTTCCTCGTGCATCTCCCCGTGCACCTCGCCGATCCGGTGGAGCAGCTCTTCGCCGTGCGTGACGCCGCGGTGTCGGCGCAGCAACTCCATGGCCGGCTCGGCGTCGGAGCGCTGGGAGAGTGGGCCGAGTTCGCCTCCGCGAGCCTCCTCGGAGGCGCCGCGCGCTTCTACTCGAAGCTCGCGCTCGCCGGCCGGCACCGACCCCTCCACAACCTCGTGATCTCGAACGTGCGCGGTCCGGGGACTCCGCTCTACGTCGGCGGCGCGAAGCTCTGCGCCGCCTATCCGCTCGGTCCGCTCATGGATGGAGCGGGGATGAACATCACGGTCGCGAGCTATCTCGAATCGGTGGCCTTCGGAATCCTCGCGTGCCCGCGTTCGGTGCCCCACGTGGCGGACATCGCGATCGGCTTCGGCGCCGCCGTGGCCGACCTCCGGAAGCTCGCCCTCGAAGCGGGGGATTCCCCGTCGGTGCACGCATGAAACGAATCCACATCCACTCGCGCGTTCGCGTCGCCGACGGAGCGGTTCTCGCTGCGGCGCTGCGTGGGCCGGCAGATCGACGGCCAGAGCCGGGCCAGATGCTCTGGGCCGGGCGCCTGGCATGCGTCACGGGCTATCGCCGCAGCCCCGAGGACCGCCCATCCTTTGTGCTGGAGGGTGCGCCGGGGCTCTGGGCCGAGGAGTGGCTCGATCCGGTCTGACACGTGCTCGTGGCTCTCGAATCCGCATCTTCCGCCTGCGATCTCCCTGGATCCGAGGCTGCCAGTCGCCTCGTGTTCCGGGATAGGCTGCTCGCATGCCCGACGACAGCTCGAGCGAGGAGCGACGCCTGCGGAGTCTCTGGTCGCAGATTCAAACGGCCTGGCTCCAGATCCCGCTCCCCAAGAGTTCCTGGCGCTCGGTTCCCACCTGGCAGGTCTTCTCGAAGCGCTTCGAACGCTGCCTCCGCCGCGTTTCCTTCTACGTGAACCGGCGCGTTGGCGACCCCAAGGTACGCGGGCGCATCGTGACGCGAGTCCTGATCGAGAATCCGGACCTCTTCGTCGTGCACTGCGACGAGCTGGAAGAGCTGAGACGCCTGGAAGCGTCGGCGGATCGGCTGCTCGCTCTGGAGGCGGCGACCCGCGCGGGCGCATGAACGCGCCGACGATCGCGACGCGCGATGGCAAGTCCCGAAGTCGCGCTCGTCGTCAGACGCTTCATACCGCAGTCACCTTGTGCGGCGCGCGGCGGATCTTCGGACGGACTTCTTCCAACGCGATCAGTCGGTCCGCAGACCTCCTGAGGCGACGGATCTCCTGGGCTTCGTCACATCGGCCGATCAGGAGCTCCAGATTCGCCACGAGGACCGCGCTCACGATCCGCTCCAGGCTCTCCCGATCATCGGTGCGTCGGGCTACATAGGCGTGGACGCGGGCGAAGCAGCGCTCGAAGGCATTCGAGAATGCCGCAGGGTCGACCTCTTCGAACGCTAGTGCCACGTCGCGCCGATGGCGCGACGCGCGACCAGGAGATCGACACCGAAGCACAGCGGCGCCGACGGTGCGCTCAACAGGCAGACCGGAGCACCAACTACCCACAGCTCGTTCCGCAGCAACACAATTCCTCCACCGGTGAATGCGCGAGCCTAGTCGCACGGGAGTCCCCTTCGACATCCATGGATCCCTGGATATGTCGGGCGGGAAACTCGGAGATTCCGCGGCTGCTCGACGGCTCACAGCGCCGGCGCGCGACCTTCCGCGCGGAGATCGCGCTGTTCGGACGGCGCCAGAGGCAGCGAGAAGAGGAACGTCGCCCCCTTCCCCAACGAACTCTGCGCCCAGACCCGGCCGCCATGCCGACGCACCAGGCGATCCACGATCGAGAGTCCGACGCCATGGCCCTCGAAGTCTCCCGGGTGCAGGCGTCCGAACACGTCATGCCCGTCGCTGGATCACGGTCTCGATCCGACTCGTGCGGTTTCAGAGCCAGCCGCGCTGCCGCGAGAAGCGCTGCCGCGAGAACCTCGGCAATCCACGTGCCGATACCCATACTCTCTTGTGTGTCAAATCGCGATGCCTCGCGACCGCCGATCGATGCAGCTTCCAGCACGATGCGCGGGCAGGTTGTTCGAAGCATCCCGCCGGCGCTCGAGGCGCCCATGTGACCAACGCTCTTCGAAGTGACAGCTAGCGCAGCCGGTAGCTCATCCCGCTGAGGTCGAGCACGTGGCTCCGGTGGAGCAGGCGGTCGAGGATGACCGTGGCCAGCCCCTCGTAGCCGGCCAGCACGGCGGGACGACCGAGAAGCCGTTCGCGATGGCCCGCACCGCCAGCCCTCACCGAGCGAGCGCCCTTCGTCGCGGCGGGCTGCCTGGCCGACGAGCCGACGAAGCGATGTCACCGGTCCGATTGGCGAAGCCCTCGAGCAACCCACGTTAGTTGGCAGCGCGAGAGCTCCGGTCCCCCCGGATCCCCGGAGAAGCGCGAACGAGAAGCGTGGATTCGAGGGTCGTCCGAGCAACGCCACGGACGCGGCAGAGAGCTGTCTGCCGCGAGCTGTGGGGCGCGAGCGATCCCGCGGGAGCCCCGTTCATTCGGCACTTGGTTGGATTGCGCCGTGTCGCTGCGCGGACCGCACTGACAGATGGGCGGGCGCGGTGGAGGAAATGAAGTCGACGAGCACCTCGACGAACCGCTCGGGGGCTTCGCAGTGCGGGAAGTGGCCCACCCCGTCGAAGATCTCGAGTCGGCTGCCAGGAATGGCGTTGTGCGCCGCGATCGCATGGCTCACCGGAATGAATGGGTCTTGCGCTCCCCACACGATCAAAGTGGGCAGCTTCGCGACCCGGGACAGGCGTCCAAGGGCGCTCACCGCCTGCCCGTTGAAGTCGATCACGTCGCGCAGGCTGCGAAAGAATGCGCGGCGGTTCTCGGCCTCCGCCAGCGATGCGAAGCTCCGCCAGATCTCACGGCTGGCGGGCGTGAACCGCACGCCGGCACGGCCGAGCCAGCAGGCGACCCGGTTCCCAGCGTCTCGCAGCGGAGGCGTGCAGAAGAGGGGGAACAGCGACTCGAATCCGGGCAAGGTCAGCATCCGGAGGTAGAACGTGACCTCCCGGCCCAGTCCACCGCTGTCCACCAGGACCAGGCGCTCACAGCGCTCCGGGAACTGATAGGCAAACTGCATGGCCACGCCGCCCCCGAGCGACTGGCCGATGACGGTGGCCTGCTCGTGCTCGAGCGCGTCCAACAGGTCGCGCAGCGTGTTCGCATGGGCCCCGAGCGAGTAGTCGCCCTGGGGCTTGTCGGACTCCCCCTGGCCGAGCAGATCGGGGGCCAGGACGCTGAACTGCATGCTCAGCGCCGGCAGGACGCGCCTCCACGCCACCGAGCTACCGGCCAGGCCGTGGACGAGCAGCAGCAACGGTCCCTGGCCGCCGCACCGATAGACGATCCGCTCGCCGTGGGCCGCGATCTCACGCCGCCGGATCGACGCCCAACGCGATTCGTCCGCGCTCATGATCGCATCATCTTCGATGAGCTCTCGACGACGGCGGGCCTTCCAGCTCACGCCATCGATCGGCGTGCCGCCCCGCAGGTCGGCGTCGAACATCCTTAGCAGATCGTTCCCGAAGTCTTCGCCGAGGACGATCGAGTCGAGGTCGTCCTCGTGAAAGACGGCCCGGGAAGGGGTTCCCCTCCCGGGCCGCTGCGCGAATGCGAGGCGGGATCGGCGCTAGCGAGCGCTCGCCGCCGGCGAATCCCGCCGCAGATCGTCGATCGCGCGATGGGAATCGCCCAGCGTCCGGGCCTTGCCCGAAAGCACGACGACACCCGCGTTTCACGGATTGCAGCGTGATCGACGAATCCGCGAGGGCGGGATCTTGCGCTCGCCTCTATTGCTCGAGCGACGTCAGGCCCTCGCGAATCGCGTACTGGTGAGATCGGCGACGCTGTGGATGCCGAGCTTGCGCATGACATTGCGGCGGTGCGTCTCGACGGTGCTCGTCGCGACGAAGAGACGCCGGCCGATCTCCGGTGAGCTGAGTCCCTCCGCCAGCGCGTCGAGGAGGGAGGTCTCGTCGTCGATGATATTCGGGCGATTCCCGACGCCGTACGAGCGGGTGGTGCTCCACGAAGGATTCTCACGGCGCAAGGATAGGCTCCACCTCCTGTTGGCGAGCGTGCTCAGCCGACTCGACCCGGCCGGTCGCATCCTCGTCGTCGGCAGCGCGCCGGGCCCGGATTCGCCCCTTGTTTGCGAGTGGGCTACGCCGCTGGAACCGGCAGCATCGCTCTCCGGAGGTGATCGCTCTGCAGATACGGGACGCCGGATTCTCTGCGCACGTGGAGAGCGTGGAGTGTTCGCGCCGCGTCTCCGTCGCGGACTGCTACGCGTGGGTGGAGTCGCGGGAGTGGCCGATTCTCGAGTCCTTCAACGAAGTGGAGCTGCAGCGTGGCCTGTGCGAGCTCCGCACCCATCATGGCTCACAGCAGATGGTGGAATTCACGTCGCGCTTCGACCTCGTGCTCGGGATCAAACCCGCGATGCTCGTGAGCTGATGGGCTCGCCAGCTGCGGAGCCGAGCGATTCGAGATCGCGACGGTCGGTCGGTTAGGCTCGCTTCGTGACTCTCTTCCGCTCACGGGCGTCACTGCTTCCGGACCCCGCCGAGCCCATCCGATCCGAGCTATTCAGCGTCGAACGTCTCGAGCAGCACGCCGAGAGCCTGGCCGCCGCGCAGAGCGTGACGCCGGACCGGCGCGGAGGTCGGCCGCTGTTGCCACGGCTGAAGGACAACGCCCGCGCATTGCTCACCTGCTACCGGACGATCGCGCAAGCGATTCGCGAGGAGCGGACGATCCCGCCCGCAGCCGAGTGGCTCGTCGACAACTTCCACATCGTCGACGATCAGATCCGCCAGATCCCCGCGTCGTTCTCGGCTCCGACACGGCTTCACCCTGGCCGACGCCGAGCAGGCGCACCGACAGAGCCAGACCGGGCGCGTGACGGACAGGTGCGGCTCCTCGAATCGTGAAGGCTCGGTCCGCGGGCGGGTCACAGAAACTCGGGACCGCCGGATCGAGCGGTTTCGGCGCACTCGCACAGAGCGCGATCGCAGCGGATTGGAGTAGCATGCGGTCGCGCACCGATGCGCGTGAAGGGGGAGAGCCGATGGCGGTGAAGTCGAACCGTGGCCCCAGCCGGAAGAGCCGCGGCGGCCCGGCACCGACGCCGCCCATGAAAGCGGCCTACGGCGACATCAAGCAGGGCGTCCGGCACGTGGAGAAGTCGATCGACGAGGTCCAGAAGGGCCTCCGCAAGGCCGAGAAGGCGCTCGAGGCGCAAGCCAGGGCACGCATCCGCGAGCTGCGCAAGGAAGCGAAAGGCCAGCTCGCATCGCTGAAGGCGAAGCGGCGCGAGGCGGCGCACCTGGGGAAGAACCTGCTGGTCGCGGCCGAGGGATCATGGCAGGACGTGAAGCAGAGCGCGGACCAGGTGCTCGCGGACGCGCGTGCCACGGCGAGCGCCATCGCCGATCGGATTCGCAACGCGCTCCAGACCTGATCGTCTGACACAGCACCTCCGCGATTCCTGACCGATCCCGGCCCTCCGGTCAGCGATTTGCTTTGCGCGTTGGTGGTTCGAGCCGCGAAGTTCCCGTTGCGCGCTCTCGCATCCGGGGGCGCGATCAGGGGGAGAGGGCCTGGACACACTTGCGTGCATCGACGACCCGCGCGCGCTGCGCGCCCTGCCGACCGAGGCGCTCGTGCGCGTGGCGGGTGAGCTGCGCTCCCACCTCGTCGACATCGGCTCGAAGATCGGCGGCCACTTCGCGGGGAGCCTCGGCGCGGTCGAGCTGACCGTGGCGCTCCACGCAGTCTTCGACACGCCGCGCGACCGCATCGTCTGGGACATCGGGCACCAGGCCTACGGTCACAAGGCGTTGACCGGGCGCCGCGACGCGCTCTGGCGGATCAAGCGGGCGGAAGGGCCGGCCGGCTTCCTGCGCCGCTGCGAGAGCCCCTACGACAGCTTCGGCGCCGGCCACGCCGGCACCTCGATCTCGGCCGCGCTCGGCATGGCCGAGGCCGCCGCGCGAAGCGGCGACTCCCGCCGCGTGGTCGCCGTGATCGGCGACGGCGGCGCGACCGCCGGCATGGCCTTCGAGGCGCTGAACCACGCGGGCTGGCTGCGCCGCGCGCTGCGGATCGTCTACTCCGACAACGGCATGTCGATCGCGCCGACCGTCGGCGGGCTCGCGCGCACCGGACGCGTGCGCGAGTACGCCGAGGCGCTCGGCCTCCGCTACCTCGGCCCCGTCGACGGCCACGACCTCGCGGCGCTGCTGCCGGCGCTGACACAGCTTCGCGACGCGAAGGTGCCGACGCTGCTCCACGCGTTGACCCGCAAGGGCAACGGCTTTGCCCCGGCCGAGGCCGATCCGTTCCGCTGGCACGCCACCACGCCTTTCGACCGTGCCAGCGGCCGCGCAGCGAAGGCGTCGGCCGGGGCCCCCTCCTGGACGTCGTGCTTCGCCGACGCGCTCGCGAACCTCGCCGACCGCGATCCGCGCGTGATCGCGATCACGGCCGCGATGCCGGACGGCACCGGCCTCGACCGCTTCGCCGCGCGCCACCCCGACCGCATGTACGACGTCGGCATCGCCGAGCAGCACGCGGTCACCTTCGCGGCGGGGCTCGCATGCGAGGGGCTGCGTCCTGTGTGCGCGATCTACTCGACCTTCCTGCAGCGCGCACTCGACCAGGTCGTGCACGATGTGGCGCTGCAGGAGCTGCCCGTCACCTTCGCGCTCGATCGCGCGGGGCTCGTCGGCGCGGACGGCCCGACGCATCACGGCGCCTTCGACCTCGCCTATCTGCGCGCGATCCCCAACCTCGTGATCGCCGCGCCGCGCGACGAGAACGAGCTCCAGCATCTGCTCGCGACCGCGATCGAGAGCGGGCGTCCCTTCGTGCTGCGCTTCCCGCGCGGGGCCGCGCCAGGCGTTCCGCTCGACCCCGAGGCCAAGCCGATCGCGATCGGGCGCGGCGCGCTCTTGCGGCAGGGCGGCGACGTCGCGCTCGTCGCGCTCGGCAAGACGGTCGACGCGGCGATGCAGGCGGCCGAGCGGCTCGCCGCCGTCGGCATCGACGCCGCAGTCGTCGACGCGCGCTTCGCGAAGCCGATCGACGTCGAGCTGCTGACCTGGATCGGCGAGCGCACCGGCCGCATCGTCAGCGTCGAGGACCACGCGCAGGCCGGCGGCTTCGGCAGCGCGCTGCTCGAGGTCGTGTCGGAGCACGCGCCCGGCGTGCGCGTGCGCCGCCTCGGCCTCCCCGACCGCTTCGTCGACCACGGCGACACCGACGCGCAGTGGGCGGCGGCCGGCATCGACGCCGACGGCATCGCGGCCGCGGCGCGCGCGCTGCTCGAGCCGCGTCGGGCCTAGCATGGAGTGCGGGCTCTCCCTCCG
>Ga0335069_10001751_pt1 | contig 34465 bp, 26 predicted proteins | sample Lox_Sample_11_FD_206714 | JGI IMG/M metagenome (GOLD analysis project Ga0335069, IMG submission 206714) | Soil microbial communities from Loxahatchee National Wildlife Refuge, Florida, United States - Lox_Sample_1.1 | ecosystem: Environmental > Terrestrial > Soil > Wetlands | place: USA... | reverse complement strand
ATTTCTATTCCTTCCACATTATGCCTTATGTGGGCCTCATCTTTGCCGGTTCGAAACAACCCTTTACCTATCTGCCTCAATCGATCCGCCGATTTCCCGGTCCCCAAGAACTCAAAGAGCATATCGCAGGGATAGGCTTTGAGCGCGTATCATACGAGATTTTCACCAACGGCATTGCCGCAACACATATGGGCATAAAACCAGGGAGGGCGGGGCATTTGCCTCCCGCATAGCACGTGCGCTTAAGCGATGAGAACTCGATGAAGCTCAACTGGGCCGAACGGTGGGTCGTTAATAACCCCCTTCGCGTCGTTCAACAACGCATGGAGTTAAAAAAACTCAAGGCCATGTTACCTTTAAAGCCGCACTTCACCGCGCTCGAAATAGGCTGTGGCAGAGCCGCGGGCGCCGGGCTCATTCTCGAAGAATTCTTACCCTCGATGATCTATGCTACGGACCTCGATGTTCACATGCTTGAAAAGGCCAGGGATTATCTCCCCAGTGAGAAACGGAAGAATATCGTTCTTGTCGCGGCCGACGGTTCTTCTCTCCCCTTTAGAGACGGCTCAATTGATGCAGTATTTGACTTCGGGGTGCTCCATCATATCGTGGACTGGCGCAGGGCAGTTTCCGAAATAGCGCGGGTGCTCAAACCCGAAGGGGCATTCTTCCTGGAAGAGCTCTATCCGACCCTGTATCAGAACTTGATTACGAGGCACATCCTCCTGCACCCGAGACGTGGACGCTTTCGAAGCGACGATCTCAAACATTCGCTCGCTCGCGAAGGGCTTTTGTTCAAGGACTGTAGAGAACTGAAGGCGGTCGGCATTTTAGGTGTGGCCCTCAAGGCCCCATAAACCCGGTATTCATTGTCCAAACAAAAGGATGGGTGTGAAGGTCCCGTCTATTCCTTTTTTACGGGGAAGGTCAGGTTCGCGCCATATGACCCGATTATTACGACAAGGGGCAAAAGTGACAAAACGAGTATGAGATAGCAAAAACCCTCTCCCCTGAGAGGATGCAGGATATCGGGGACGGCCATACGCCACACAAAAACAACGAGGTCGACACACAAGAGCACGAGAGAAAGCCATTTCTTCATGGTAACGGCCCTTACGGGACGCGCCATGTAGTTCAAGTACCACGTAAAATATCCCGTGACGATTGCTACGGGGATGAAGACAAGACCGGCGCCCAGGCAGTTGAGCGCTGTTGTCTCAAAGGCAGCAATCCTTGTGGCAAGATAAATAAGTGTGAAGACCGTGGCGGAAAACATGAAGACAATGGGAAAATGAACCGTCATGGGATGGGGGTGGCGCTTAAGCATTGGGTAACGCGTAAGAAGTCCGGACAGGATGGCGGGCTTATCCTCTTTTGCAACCGGCCCTTCCTTGAGCATGCCCACCTCGGGGTATCTCTCCAAGAAGTCAGGACCGTGGGGCGCCACTTCAATTTCGTCTGTCAAATCGGCTCCGGCATCATGGCGTCCCATATGAACGCCACCTTTCCATACCGGGCTTTGTGTCACATCAAAGATCCTTCCCCGGTACGCTACGTAAACGGGGTTTGAATCCTTCCCGTTGTATCTTAATAGCTCCTTCATATCGATTTGCTTCACAGAAAGCTCCTTAGTCTTTCATGTTTCATACGAGCATACTCAAGCATACACTCACGAGACAGGCAAGCGGATAATACGAGGCCCTGTTAAAGAGGAGTTGGGCGGCAACGCGTTGTCTCGTCCGGCAAAGCGTAAGGGCAGGAATGACCAAGAGATAGATGGCCGCCAAAAGGCAGAGCGTTCCGGCAGCCATGCGATTCGGCAGGGGCGATAGACTGAAAACCGCAGCGCTAAGAACAATGGCAAATACGAGTGAAGCCATAATCACCGCGGCTGCCCACCTAAGTCCGAAACACACCGGGATGGTCGTCGCCTGGAGTATGGTATCTTCTCTCATGTCAGCCCAGTCGTTAGGGGTGTTCTGGCCACCCATCTCCCAAAAGAAGAGCCAGAGAAACACCGTGCCGAGGAAGATGGGAGAAGGATGGGGATCGACTGCGTAGATAGCGGCCACCGCCCCTGATGTTTTAACCGCCCCGCTTATGAGCACCTTGAGATAGCCGCTCCGCCAGGCCAGGCAGTAGAACGCCTCAAGGAGGCAGCTCGTGAAAAACACAAACACGCAGAGCGGATTGAGTAAATAGGCCCCGATAAAGGTGAGAAACCCCCAGCCCAAGGCCCACCAAAGCGCCTTTCGAAAGGGCAAGAGGCCGCACGCAACGGGGTGGCGGACAAAAATGGAGTCAAGGTCATCTTGCTTGTCGGGCGCCGGCGTGATCGAAGATTTGCTTCGGTCTACCCGGCGATCCACGAGGTCATTTAAGGCGTATACCGTGGTATAGCCCGCAAATACGGTAACCACGCCCAGGCAAACAATCCATAACGACGGAAAAGCCCCATAGCAGAGAAGGGCCGCTACAGCCGGGGTCGCCATATCGAGTAGTCCATGAGGGGTACGGGACAGGGCCAAGAAAAGCTTGAGCTGTGAAAGTACCGATCGCGGCAGATTTACTGATACGGCATTCACCAGGCCAACCCTCCTTTCACACAGCTTTCAACCCCCGGGGTGAGTTCCCTATACTTTTTCTCAATTGGTTCGAGGCCGTTCATGCTCAAGAGACAATATAAGCCGACGTTCCGGCCGATTCAAGAAGTTTCGGGTGACAAAAGCTGCTCGGTGGCCACTGCGCCGATTCGGTTGAGGCGAAGCGTGTTCCCGATGACGGTAAGACTGCTTAACAACATTGCCATGACTGCGACGAGCGGGTTAAGAAGCCCCGCTGCCGCCACTGGAACTGCAACGATGTTGTAGAGGAAAGCGAAACAAAGGTTCTGTCGGACCGCTCGCGTAGACAGCCGGGAAAACATGAATAGATCGGCAATCGCCTTGAGCCTGCCGGACGGTATGATGAGATCCGCCGCCTCCAGGGTAATGTCCTGTCCCGATCCCATGGCTACACCCACATCTGCCTCGGCGAGCGCAAGCGCGTCATTCACGCCATCTCCCACCATACCTATCTTGCGTCCCTCACGCTTAAGGGTCCGAATCACCTCAGTTTTTTCCGCGGGGAGGGCCTCCCCCAGGAAATCGGCGATCCCTAAGGAGCGGGCAATGGCCGCCGTGGTCTCGTTGCCATCGCCTGATAACAGGACGACCTTAGTCCCTTTGTGCTTCAACCAGGCCACAAAGAGGCCTGCATCCTGCTTCAATACGTCTCCGAACACAAGAAAGCCCTGTGCTTCTCTTTCTGAGCCGAAAAATACCACGGTCATCCCGTCTTGTTCATGAGAGAGAGCCTCTCGATCCAGATGAGGGGCGAGCACAATCCCGTACCTTAATAGCAGTCGCCTGCTGCCCGCGAATATTCTCTTTCCGTTCACAGTTCCTTCGACGCCGAGTCCCTCAAGTTCCTTTACATTCAACGCTTGTCCCACACTGAACCCTGAACGCAACGTATGGTGTATGATCTCTTGCGCAAGGAAGTGTGTGGAATTCGTCTCGATGGCCGCGATCATCTCAAGGACTTCTTTTTCGTCGATGAGAGGCGAGACCACCTTGCGCAGCGCAAAACGCCCTTCAGTGACGGTACCGGTCTTGTCGAGTACCAACGTGTCGAGCTCTTTCACACGTTCTAAGGCCCCGGGACTTCTGACAACGATTCCTCTTTGACGGCAAAGGCCCGTTGCAACCACTTTGACAAGCGGTATTGCAACACCAAGGACACACGGACAGGCGACAAGAAGCACTGAAAGACACGTAAGAAGAATCCGTTGGCTAGTCGCTCCCAGGCCCCACAAGACAAGCGCAGTAGTCACAGCAACGCCCATTATGGCAGGCACGAAGATGCGGCTTATAGAGTCGGCAAGCTCCTCGCTCGTACTCCTATGTTCCAGGGCGTCCGTGACGAGCTCTCTCACCTGCCCGAGATAGCTTAAGCGCGCCGGCCTCACCGCAATGATCTCGACCGTGCCGGATACAAGCTGACTCCCCGCGAGAACCACCTCTTCAGGCCCTTTGACAGTGGGCCTTGTCTCCCCGGTAAGGACCGACTGGTCAAAAAGACCCCGTCCGCGGGCAAGCCGGCCATCGACGGGTATCCGTTCTCCGTCTTCAACCACAAAGAGATCATTCGGTATCAAGGCGTCGGCTCTTATCCATTGCTCTCTATCACCCTTTTTCAGTCTCACTTTTTGCAGTCCCGTATCTTCGGTGGCGAGTGACGCCAAGACTTTTTCTCGCGCGTGCATCTCGATATACCTGCCGAGAAGCACGATGGTGATGAGCATGGCCGCTATGTCAAAGTAGAGGTGAATACTGCCCTGCTTCATTCTCAGAAGGCTATAGAAAAAGGCCGCAAGGGCGCTCACGGAGATAAGCGTATCCATCGAGATCAGTCCGTGGCAAATACCAGCCCAAGCCTTCTTCAGGATCGGCATGCCGCCGTAAAAGACCACAGGAACCGACATCACAAGCATGGGATAAGAGAAGAGCGCAACAACGCGGGGGGTAAGCTCACGGATCAAGCCGTAGTAGAGCACATAGGAGAGCATCATGATGTTTACCGCCAGAATTGATGAGATGCCGAGACGGATCAGCGTGGCGTCCTTTAAGGTTCTCGTCGCCCGTGCGTCTTTTTCCCCGGTACTCGCCCTGTAGCCGATCTTATTGATACGGGACACGATCTCGGCAGGGCTCGTCCGATTGGGGAGATATTGAATTCTCGCCTTGTCCGTGAGAAAAAAGACCCGGCATTGGGCGATGCCATCCATTTTCCTGAGCACTTCCTCAATGACCCAGGCACAGGCGGGGCACCACATGCCCTCGAGAGACAGGTTGAGGGTGAGCTGAGCGACGCTTGTGTTGACCCCTTTAATCTCAACGGGGGTGTGGGCAGCGTCTTCGTTGCCCGGAATAACTCCTGCCTTAACACAGGCGCGGAATACGTCGCTCTCGCGGAAGTTGTGCGGGAGTTTCCCGGTGGCGCTGGCGAGAATTAAGAAAACGTGCCTGCAACCGGGACAACAGAACGTGAGAGAATTCTCTGTGTGTCGATTCTCGCCCGCGCGCAGACCGCAGAGATCGCAAAAGACGTGAACGGCGTGCACCTCTTTAGCTACGCCCTGGCTTGAGACTCGGGGCGAGAGTTCATCGGACAAACCCTAATACCCCCTTTGAGAGTATGATGATCCCCATGGCCGTTATCGATAAACCGGCCATGCGCTCTCCTGTAAGCCTTGCCTTGAGCGAGAAGGTGGAGCCCAATAAGCCGGTGAACAACAAGACAGGCAGAGTCCCTAAACCAAAGACGATCATGATAAGAAATCCTTGAGTGATATCAGCCGTGAAAGCGGCCCTTAAGACCATCGCCCAGGAAAGCATGCAGGGCAAAAAGCCTGTCGCAAAGCCGAGCGTTGCCTTGACTAACGCATGGGGCGACCTCAAGCGCTTTCCTATAAATCTCATGACAAACGAAGATTTTGAGTCGGACGATGTCTCGGTGAAATATCCCGCAGGGATCACCTTGAGCACGATCAAACCCAACACGACCATGAACGCGCCCGCCGCAGCCGTGGCCGGAGTACGTATGTCCTTTAACGCTGAGGCCAGACTCCCGCAATAGACAAGTCCGGCGCCGACGCCCCCTAAGAGTCCGTACGCGGCTATCCTTCCTGCCTGAAACGCCGCGTGATGCGTAAGACCCGCTACGTACGGGGGGCGCCCGGCACTAAGACCATCACTCGCCGGGCTGAACTGCAACGAATAGGCAACTACAATTGGACCGCACATACCGAGACAATGAAGACTCCCGGCAAGACCGGTCAACAATGCCCAGAGCAGGTCCGCGTTCATGGCTGCCTCTTCACAGATCGCATGTAGACGATTATCGCCCAGCTGTCACCGGCCGACGCGGTGGGAAAAAGCGCCGGATGCCTCTTGAACCCGAGCCGCATCCTCGAATAGATAAGACCATCGGGTTGTGACAAGACGTGATCTGATATGAGATCGGCGGGCAGCGGGGCAAAACTCTGCCCCACGGTGCCTCTGCCATCGAGCTTCACACCATGACACTGGACACAAAAATAGCCATAGGCCACGCGGCCTTGTTCTGCCGATTGCTTTGAATACGACAGGGGGTTCTTGAGTTTTATCGGATCACTTTTCACGAGAGTCTCATAGCCGTCATCAAGCGGGATGCTCCTTTTGTCCATGTCAGGCATCTTCTTTTTGAAGGCTTTTATGGCGTCCCCATCGTACATATGTCCGTAGTTGCAACCCCAGCACATAATAGCGGCGATAAGGGCTGCAAAAAAAGGAAGAGCCCTTAACCCCCATCCTGTTCGCCCGGATTGTTTCATTCGGCGCGCCTCCCTGCTTTTTGTTGCGGCGGGATCGGTTTCTCTGAAACGTGCTGTAGATGCGGCTCTCCGGTGTTTCCAGCAGGTTGAGGAGATGTGGAATAGAGGGATTTTCCGGGAGTATCTTCCACATCCGTGAAGTCCCAATCCGGCGGGCCTTTGTCCCCTATCGTGAAAAACATGAAGAGCCCGTACAGCAAGAATATGACTGCGAGGCCTATGACAAAGAACCATGCTTTAAGGGTTGTCCTATCCTCATCGTCTCTTTTGGTTTCACCTGGAATATCCATTCGCCCCTCTGCCACAAGTGCGGGCCTATATCGGCCTTGCCTTGAAAACTGCGAAATAAGAAACCACGTACAAAATGATCGAGAGCACAACAGCCGCGTACAAAAAGACAAGTACAGGGGGGATATAATTACCTCCGCGGGTCTTTTCCATATGTCCGCCTTCTGTTGGGTCTATCTCTTCACCGGACTTAAAGTCTGTACCATAGCGGAAGGAAAGGTAGAGCACGATGGCACCTGCCACTCCAAGGAACAGGGCAAGAACCAGATGATGGAAATCAATCGCGGCGAAAAATCTCACGGGGTCACCCCCTTCATCCTGACAATCATGGTGACGAGCGCAGCCACGATGCCTGAGAGGCCGATAAGGAGGATACCGGCTGCTATAATGATTTCCCGTCCGGCCCCACCTCGCTTATCCGCATTCGTCGGATCGGCCTCGCCCCGTAAAGGAAGGTAACGTGCCCGCTCCTGCTCCCGAAACTGGCCCGCCGCGTGTGCTAAGATGAAAACCGTGAGACTCGTAGCGAGCCCGACGACAAGTAACCCGATCCATATCATGTAATAGAGATTCATTCTCGCCTCCCTCCCCCCTTGGGCCACGTGTCCGCGGGGATGTAAGCCGCGTCGATGCCCCTCGGTTCTCTGTGGGCGTCGCTCTCTCCTACGAACGTCACGGCCACGTAGTCGCCCACATCCCAGATCTTCTCCGATTCGAGTTCGCGCTTGAAGTAGGGCATCGCAGTTCCTGTGATTCCGTTCATGATCTGATAATAAAGAATACCGCCGGATATACCGCGCCCCTTGAGAAGCGTAAAATTGAGAGGAGGAGGATTGAGATAAGGCTCGGCCGGGCCCATGCCGTCTCCAACCGGTCCATGGCAGCCGATGCAGAAACTCTCGAAAATACGATGCCCACGCTTCAATCCCGCGTCAGAGGTGGGGTAAGGGTTCGGAAGGTTCCGCCAGGGCTCAGGTACCATAGAATGAAGCCATTTGACGTTGTCATCCGGGCCGTCCTCGTAAGCCTTAACCGCAGCCGCCTTCCATTGCCGCTGCCTTTCCGTGCGGAAATCGGCATCTTTGAAGCCTAAGGCCTGTTTATAGGCGATGAGCGATGCTATCCGGTCTTTGCCCAGATACTCAAAAGAAGGCATAATGGATTCGGGTCTCACAAACCGGGGATTTATGTAGTGCGCGAGATGCCAGTCGTCAGGATGTTCTCCGCCTTCCTGAGACAGGTCGGGGCCGGTCCTCTCCGAACCCAGAAGGTGCGGCCGCTCTGCCACGTAATCACCTGACTGGGCTATGCGCTCTGCCCCGATATCCCAGTCGATGTTCCGCACAAACTGGGTGTGGCAGTATGTACACCCGTTGGCAATATAGAGTCTCCTGCCCTCTTCCTCGGACGCGGTCCTTGCACGGAATATGTCTGACGGTTTCTCGCTGATGGTTAGCCAGGGGAGGACTACCGAAATAAAGAGCACGGAGGTGAAGATGGCAAGGCCCCCGTATATGAGAAGCTTCAAGGTCACCCTCATGGTTTCTCCTTTGTGGTCTTACCCATGAGGGTTCGCCCCACGTTGTAAAGGCCTATGGCGGCTCCCGCCGCGATGAGTGTACCAAACCCTAGCCGCCATACCCAGTAGACATGCAGTTCGGGAAGGACCTTGTATACGACTGAACCGGCAAGCCAGGCGCTTCCCTGAATCAAACCCGCTATGGTGAGGACCATAAAGAATCCGGTGAGCCCCACGAGTAGGAGCCAGTACTGTATATCGGCGAGCTTACGACTGTAAAGGTCTCTCCCTGTGATCCTCGGGAGGAAGAAATAGAGACCGCCTATGGCAATGAACCCCGAGAAACCAAGCACCGCGATATGAGAATGGCCTATGACCCAGTTCGTCAGGTGGGTAACCCTTTGGACGACCGGAAGGGCCTGGAAGGGCCCCTGGAGACAGACGAGCAGGTACCAGACGAGGCCCGCAAACACAAACTTTCCGCCGATCTCTTCGTGGATATTACTGAGACGCCCCTGAATCGTGAGCCAGAGATTGACGAGAACCGTGGCAACGGGGATGAGCATGCCGATGCTTCCTGTTATAGCCACGATCTTGAGCCATGTGGGGGCGGGCGTCTGCAAAAGATGGTGCGTGCCTATGTGCGGATAGAACATGAGGATGGTCCAGAAACCTACAAGAGAAAGGGTATGACTGAATAAGGGGGCGCGGCATACCACGGGCATCACGTAATACGCAACACCGATCGCAAGCGGCGTCAGGAACAGCCCGACGATCCCATGTCCGTAGAACCACGCGAGTATTCCGTCGGGCATGCCTGTGATTGCCCCCGTGGACGGGTTCCACACGGCGTTCCCGAAGAAATAGATAAAAAAGACGAAGACAAGGGCAGCGAGCGCGTACCAGACCGAAACGTAGAGTACCTTCTCCTCCCTGTCGGCAACGGTTCGCATGAGATTATAAAAGGTAATGCCGAATACTACGAGCACGGCAATATCTACCGGCCAGATATACTCGGCATATTCCCTGCTCTGGGTAAAACCCAAAGCAAGGGTCACTGTTCCAGCCGCGATGAGCAGGTTCCAGATACAGACCGTGGCCCGACCCAGGCCAACGTTAAAGAGAGGCCGCCGCGCCAGACGGGGTACGTAGTAGTTGATGGAACCGAGTAGCGCTGACCCCACAAATCCGAAGATCATGATGTTCGTGTGCATTGGTCGTACACGACCGAACACAAGCCAGGAAACATTCTTGTACAAAGGGAAATCAGGTGCAATCATGGCTGACGCGAGAAAAAGACCGGCCAGTGTGCCTATGACGAACCAGAACGCGCTCGAGAGGAAGAAGCCGGCCGCGGGAAGATAGTGTACTTCTGATGTCTTGATTATGCCCACCCCTTGTCTTCTTTCGTTCAACCCTTCTGATGCGATCTCGTTCAATCTGTTCAAGGACCTTCAGGCCTCCCTCATCTGTGACATGCAAGCCAGCAATCGTGTTGCGCGTTCTTTTTCCGATGGCAGGCGAGGCAGAAACCCATCTTAAAGTCAACCTTTTGCAGCCGATCCATGCTCTTCACGTCGCCGTGACAGTCCATACAATCAAGTTTACCCCATTTGAGATGGGGGACATGGTTAAAAAACACGAAATCAGGTACCCAGAAGACCTGCTTCCAGGGAGTTGGCGTGCCCGAACGAAAATACTGTTCTTCCCGCTTGATCTCAGGATGATTGGGAATTATATACTTGTGGCAGAAAAAACATTTCTCCACGGCAGGAAGACCCGCGTGTTGAGACCGCTCCACATTCGGGTGGCAGAAGCGACAGTTTATACCTTTCACGCCTGCGTGTACCCGATGACTGAAGGAGACCGGCTGGGCGTCTCCGATACGCCTCCCGTAAGAGAAATACAGATAGAGCGTGAGGCCGAAGAGGACCGCGAGCGGAACGAGCCAGAGGTAGCCCGTAGATAATGCCCGTTTCTTACGGTTTTCTTCAGGCTCTCGCCTGGTCTCGGCTTTCTTCATGGCTCCAACCTCTGTTGTCTTAATTCGATCATTTCTCTGAAGAGAGGGTCCGACACAGGCATAAGCGGCACCCGGCTCAAGAAACATTTGAAACAAAGTCCAGAGGCGCCGAAGTATCCAGCAGTGATGAGTATTTCTGTGAACCCGAGAGGGAATTCATTCTGTCGCCAGAGGGAAGGGGCCACGAGTATGAGTTTTTCGAGCCACATACCCGTGAGGATCATAAGGCAAAGCAGAATCATAGGCACTCTTTTCAGCTTTATTCTTCTGCTCAAAAGCACGAAAAACGGTATCAAAAATATCATGAACAGGACGACCCAGGCGAGCGGCTCCCAGGGGGTAAGCTTAACCCTGAGGATCACGTAACGCGTCTCCGCCGGCAGGTTTCCGTACCATATGGTGAGGAACTGGGCGTAGAACAAGTATCCCGTAAACAGGCAGAATGCGAGGGTGAGCTTTCCCAGGTCATGGAAATGTCTTTCGCCCTGGTAATCATTCGGTCTTAAGGTTCGTTGCATAACAAGTGCAATCAGGTAGAGTGCGGCAACGCCCGCGTAGAATGAACCCACCAGGAAATATCCCCCGAGAAGGGTGGAATACCAGTGCGCATCAAGGGCCATGATCAGATCGAATCCGATAAGCGTCAGGACAAATGTGTATGCGATTACGAGGATGGGCGATAAGGTTTTCTGTTTCCTCCAGCTCGCGAGCCATGGACTGGAGCTCTTGTCCTCGCCGGTCGCGTCCCGCGAATTCGCTTGAGATGCGCTCCACTCGGAATCGCCTTTCACGGAAAAGAAGATCATAGTCAGTGCGATTACCGTAAGAAGGAGGAGACCTCCCCCGTCGCGGGCAAACAGAAACGGTACGTTGAGCCAGACGGCCCTATCGGGCACGGGCTGTTTGATCCAGGGAAAAAGCTCCATCCTGCCGAAATAGAGTATCCAGAAGAGAACAAAGGCCACGGGTAGAAATGCGCCGAAGGCCTCGGCAAACCTTTTGAGCGGGCGTCCCCACCGCGCGCCCACTATATTGAGTACAGCCACAAATACGAGAGCACCGCAGGACAGGCCTGTCCAGAAAAGGAAATTCACCAGGTAAGCCTGCCAGGCCCTGAGCGGGTTTTTTCCAAGGACACCCGCAACGAAAGAGACCACCCCGGTAAGAACCAGAATCGCGAGCGCGAGGTTCGTAAGATGTGACCCCTTGAATCTCCTCTTACCCGCCACGCTACCAGGCAACATTGCGCACCTCTCCTGCACCGGATTCCTTAAGCAGTTTCCGTATCTCTTCCTGTTCGCTCCGAGAGCACGCAACAAGCACCCCGAAGCGGTCCTGAGAAAAAACCGGGTCGTATCCGCTGGCCGTGGCACGCCTCGGCAGGCGTCCCAAAAAGATCCAGGCCGCGACACTCGCAAGCACGCCTCCGAGGATAGTTCCTTCAAAGCAGACGATGACCCAGGGCACCCAGGGTAGAACCGGTTTCCCGCTCGTAATAAGGCTAAATGAAAGATGGGCATATATCGCGAGACCCAATAGCCCGAGACCACCTCCGATCCCACCCAAAAGAGTAATCAAACGAGCTCTACTCGGCCTCTTTGCCAGTATCTCATCTATCTCCGGGATATAGAGGGGAGAAAAGACCGTTTCGATCTTTCTCGCACCCGAGGTAAGACCCCGAAGGGCGAAAAGGAAATCGTCAACGTAGGTAAACAGGCCCAAAAGCCCCTCCCTATGCGCCATGATAGTCCTCCTTCGGACGGATTGGGGCGCCCGCCTCTGCCTTAAGTTCGGTTATGGCGATCGACGGCAGGAATTTGACGAAGAGTAAGAACAGAAAGAAGAATAGACAGAATGACCCAAAAGTAATGGACCAATCCACCCAGTTCGGCCAGTAGTTCCCCCACGCAAACGGCAGATAGTCTCTCGCCATGGAACCGCAGATGATCACGAAACGCTCGAGCCACATGCCGATATTTATCAGTATGGAGATGGCAAAAAGCCAGGCAGGGCTCGTCCGCACCCTCTTTATGAAGAAAAACAGGGGGGCGACGGCGTTGCAGCCTGCCATGATCCAAAAGAGCGGTGCGTAGTAACCGATCGCCCTGAAAAGAAAAGTCTGTCGCTCGAAGACGTTGCCGCTGTACCACGCGACAAAAGGCTCAACTACGTAGGCGTAGGCCACAATGAGGCCCATGAGGATCGAGGTCTTTGCCACCTTCTCAAGCGTGTCGATCGTAATCACCGACTCCAGATGAAAGAAACGCCGAAGGGGTATGAGAAGGGAGAGCACCATGGCAAGGCCCGAGTGGATGGCCCCGGCCACAAAATAGGGCGGAAAGATCGTACTGTGATAGCCCGGTATAATGGCGAGCGCAAAGTCCCAGGAGACCACACTGTGTACCGAGATGACAAGCGGCGTGCAGAGCGCTGCAAGGAGAAGATAGGACATACCGTAATGGTGCCATTGCCGGTCTGTGCCCGACCAGCCAAGCGAGAATAAGCCGTAGATCTTCTTTCGAATGCCCGTCATCCGATCGCGGGCGGTCGCAAGGTCGGGGACAAGCCCCGTGTACCAGAACAAGAGGCTTGCCGTCATGTAGGTTGAAACGGCAAGAAAGTCAAAGATGAGCGGCGATTGGAAGTCTGGCCAGAGCGTGCGCTGATTCGGATATGGAATGATCCAATAGAAGACCCAGAAGCGACCAAGGTGTATGAGGGGAAACAGGGATGCGATGAGCACCGCAAAGATTGTCATCGCCTCTGCGCTTCTCGAAATGCTTGTACGAAAGCGCGCACGAAACAGAAAAAGGATGGCCGATATGAGTGTGCCGGAATGGGCGATTCCGATCCAGAAAACAAAGTCTACGAGATAAGCCCCCCAGAGCACCGGCGGCCTATATCCGGCAACACCCATGCCTGTAAGTATCTGGTAGGGCCATACGACGAAATAGCCGTAGATCACCCCCAGTAACAGAAGACCGACTATCACCCAGTAAGTCCGCCCGGCAGGTGCGAGCGTGTTAAGAATCTTCCGGTCTACCTCGTGAAAGGCGAGTCTCTCCACTAGACGCCTCCCACCGTATCCTGCAGCATCTTAAGACGTATCTTCTTCAGATATATCACGCCGGGCTTGGTATTCAGTTCACCAAGCACCTGATAGGCCCTCGATTCCCGAACCGCGCGCGCAACCCGGCTTGCCGGGTCCATGAGATTTCCAAAAATCAACGCATCCGCAGGGCAGGTCTGTACACACGCGGGGGAGATTTCGCCGTCCCGTATTCGTCTATCCTCGCGTCTCGCCCGGATTCGTGCCTCGTTGATACGTTGGATGCAGAAGGAACACTTCTCCATGACGCCCTTTGTCCTTGCCGTTACGTCGGGGTTAAGCTGCCACTCCAGCGGCGGGTCGTGGGTGAAGGTGAACCAGTTAAACCGACGCACCTTGTACGGGCAGTTCTGGCTGCAGAAGCGTGTTCCGATGCATCGATTATAGACCTGGTTGTTGATCCCCTCTAAGCTGTGATTTGGCGCAAAGACAGGACAGACCGCCTCGCAGGGGGCCTCGTCGCAGTGCTGGCAGAGCATAGGGAGAAAGCGGACCAAAGGTTCCGATTTGTCGAAGTATCGTTGTATGTGAAGCCACGCCATTTCCCTGCCCTTGATCACCTGTTTTCTTCCTACAACCGCCACGTTGTTTTCTGCATAGCAGGCTACCACACAGGCGCCGCAGCCTATGCACCTGTCAAGGTCCACGGCCATGCACCACCGGTATCCATCATGCTTGTGAGCGGGATAGAAATCGCGCTCCGCCACGAAACCCTTTGACAGAGGAAGCACCACATCGGGTTTGTGCCGCGGGCTCGAGACGAATTCATGCCATGTCAGCGATCTTGCGATGTTGCGCTCATACTGCCAGGAGGCGCCGTCCGTATGCGCGAATGCAACGGATTTGCCTGTCCTTGCCACCTCCACGTGAAGGCACGGCCTTTGAACCCCTCCTGCCTCATCGAGGGTCGCCTGTAAGATGCGTATGGCGTTTCCCGTGTCGCTCGATGCGAATCGGCCGAAACTCCTTTGGCCGCATCCTATGGGCATGGCGAGCGTGTCGGGCATAATCCCCGGCCAAACAAATGCCGGCGCCTCGATTGAGTGAGAAGCACTGCGTAAGGTGAGCATGTCTCCTCTGTTTACACCGAGCCTTTTCGCAGTCTCAGGATGAACTTCTACCCATCCGTCCCAGGTAACGGCCGTGACGGGGTCGGGCAACTCCTGCAAGAATGGTCGGTTTCCCATGCGTCCATCGAAGAACTGCACGGTGGGGTAAGAAACAAGACAGATGGCCCCTCGGACGCGGGTACGCCCTTCATCAGTAGCAGAGAACCGGTCTTTGAGCGACGGCAAGCGGGCGGCGCTTGATGAGCCTCTGCCTTCTTTCCACAGGCCTCCCCTTCTTAAGGCTTGCTGGCACGCTTCGTGTGTATCCCCGCCTTGCTCCCCGGTCTTTTCTTGAACCTTGAAGGAGCTGCGAAGCGCCTCAAACGTGTCCTTGTGGGGAAACGCAGCCGCACCTTTCAGCGCACGCCCGATGGACAGAAGAATATCGCCTGGGGTCCGCGTGTCGAACACAGAGCCCATTACGGGCTGCAGCAACCCACGCATGCCCGTCCACGGAGAATAGTCACCCCAAGATTCAAGGAACGTGTGGATCGGCATGATCAGGTGGGCGAGTGAATTTGTCTCATCGGGAAAACTCGAAAGGCTGACAACAAGCGGCACAGACTTTAATGCCTCGGAAAATCCCCATTGATCGGGCAAATTATAGACCGGGTTCGCCCGGAGAATAAATAAAACGTCGATCTCACGGGCACTCATCCTACCCACGAACTCCTTCATCTCTCTCGCTCGGCTCATTCGGGAAAGCGAGGATATAACGGAGAAGTCGATGGTTCCGGCCCGTGGGGGAGCGAGCCTGCAGAGGATGTTCACAGCCTTCGCAGTCTCGAAGGCGTAGGCATCCTCATAACCCAAACCTTCGGCAAGTGCAAGGGGGCGCCTGGCTCTCATAAAGGCGGCTGAGATCATTTTCAGCGTTTCTTCGCTCACGCCCGCGCGTTCTGCCACCACCTGAGTGGTAAATCCTGACACAGCCGACTTCATGCTTTCCCGATCGTTACCATCAAGGCCGGGGGCATAGCCCTTCTCAAGAAGCATCCGGATGAGGCCTAAAGCAACCGTGGACTGCTCTCCCGGTGGCACGGCTATCCAGTGGTCGGCATTGGCGGCGGTCATGGAAAGGCGTGGGCCCACATACAGGAAAGGATGCCTGACCCCTCTCGAGAGCTCACGAAACCGGGCAAACTGACGGGCATAACGCACGTTCGAGACCCATGTTTCGAGAAAATTTGCGCCAAAGGAAATGAGAAAATCGGCCGCGTCCAGGTTATATGACGGTATGGCATCGATGCCGAAGATCGCCTGGTTGGCCTGCCTTAAGGCCTCGTACGCCAGGGGCTCATACGTGATGTGTCCTTCCGATCCTACGGCGGATAGAAAACCACGGATTATCTCCCGCTCCACTCCCGTTGTCAGATCGCTGATAAAGGCCACGCGCTGTCCGCCCATTCCTGGTGGCAATTGAGATAGCGCGTGCGTGACTCTATTTTCCGCTTGAGACCACGTGATCGGCGTGAGTGCGCCGCTCACAGCTCTTTTTGAGGGTTGCCGGAGGCGGTCCGGATTATAGATGCCCTGAACCGATGCCTGACCTCTTGCGCAGAGTTTGCCGGTATTGACCGGGTTGAGGGGGTTCCCCTCCACTTTAATGACCCTGCCGTCACAATTCTTAGCAAGCATCCCGCATCCGGCCGGGCATTCTCTGCAGGTTGTGGCGTACCAGCTTGCCTCGCCGGGAACGATATCCTCCGGATCCGTGATGAACGGTATGAGCGTGCGTGTAGCATCTGAACAACTCCCCAGAGAGGCGCTTAAGCCAAGGAGCCCTGCAGCCTTCAGGAACAGACGACGCGATAGGTCCACTCTACCCTCACATTATTCAATTTTTCGAAGATTGACCTATTTTATACAGCGAATCCCGAGTGAAAGACAGGGCCGATGCTTGAGAAAGCAACATCGGCCGGTCTACCCCCATCAGTCATGCCTATTTAATCTTTTTCTTGCATCGGGTGCAGAACATAGGGTTATCATCGTGGATCGTATCTTCGGTGATGAGCTGGTTAGGCCCGGCTTCCTCCCTTTCTTCATCCGTGGCGCACACGGGACAAACGAGCGTCTTGTTCTTGAGTTGATATGCCCTGATTTCTTTCTCCTGTAGCGGTCCCTTCATATCTTTACCTTCCTTTTGATTGTTATTGGCCTTTTCTTTAGGTCTTTCAATACTATGTGACAGGAGATGCGCTTAGTCAATACCACAAAGTCCTTCAAAGCGTGAGCCTCTCAAGGTACCCAGTAACCCGCGCCCCTCAGACTGTAAGATAGGCATCCGGGGCGAGACTCGTGGCGAGCATCGCCATATTGATATCACGGTGCTCCGTCCAGATGGCAGATTCCTGGTTTGCTGCATTAAGCCAGAACGTTTCAATTTCGTCGACGAGAGGCATATAATCTATCAACGCCTTAATGTTCCGGTAGATAACTTTTTGCCCGTCGAAGAGACGCTTCTTTTCCCTCGTGAGATCGTCCAGTTTGAAAAGCGCCTTAAGCCCGATCGAGAGGCCCAGTTCACGAAATGCGAGACGGTACTCGAGAGGCGCCTTGAGCAAACCCCTTTTGTGAGAGGACTGAATGCCCGTCAGGGCATCCGATAGTACGCTCAAAAGAAGGTGCTGGTCGTTCGAAACGCCGCTTACGATCAATTGGGCGAGCCTGTACGAGTCCGTGAGCAAGCCCCCGATACCGAGTGGATCATCCGTGAGCCAGCTTCTCTTACGGCACATTTCAGCCATGTCTCTTAGTTCCCCGGCAAGATTCAAAACCCCGCCTCCGCCCGTGTGTCTTAAGCGGGTCGCGTCGAGACATCGGTATGTAACGTATCCATCGAGAGGGTCATGGTGTCCCATGGATGAAACGAGCGGATACGTGAGGTCCGTGCTCATCTTCCAGTACATGCGCTTTTCATGAGGCGAACCGCGGCTCGTATAGACGAAGGAGTTGTGTATCCCTTTCGCAAGTTCAATGGCCCAGGCGTTGAATTTCGCATCTTTCAACACCGCAGCGCACCTATTCAATGCGTGCATCCATTTTGTCAGATAGTGAAAGTACTGCCCGTCCCTATCCCATTCCGCCTCGTCATCAAACGGCTCATCAGGTGCTCGTTCCCTGAGCTTCTTTCCGATCCGTAGGCCTCCTGCCGTGGGATGCAGCCTGCCCTTAGCTTCGGCAAGGCCGCTCAACCAGCCTTTTTTTCGATCATCCGGGCGATGACGGCCGAGCACCGCGTGTACCTGGTCTACGAGATCTCTCGCAAGCTTACCGTAAAGCTGGTCCTCAGTCCTTCCGTGAAGCTCCAGGAAGTTGCAAAGGGCAAAGGCATCCGTCCAGAGATAGCGCGTAGGTTGCTTACGGGCCGGAAACAAGCCCGTGAACCGCGCAAAATCAATCATTATGTCACGGACCTGAGGTAGTGCGTCGCTTTCCAGCATGTATGTTTCACCGGTCTGATCCCAGGCATACCCGGGGATTTGTCACACACCTCAATCTTCTCGAACGTCTCGGAAGTCACACCCCTTAAGGACCCCCGACTTCACGGGGGGCAAAACGGTCACCTGCGACCAGCGTCGTCTGTATATCCTTCCGCACAAAGGTACGAAGCGCTGCGATGACGAGCGGAATAACTCCCAGGCCAATAAAGATCAGATCCGCCGGTAACCTCAGCCATTCGAGGAGGTGCATCGCGGGCACATTCAGAAAAGCAGGATTCCGTGCATGCCAGTATCCGTTATTCAATACGTCCACAAACTGCATAACTCCCGAAGGAAAAAGACTCAGGGCAACCATTAGGGCAAGACCCACATTCAAACCGAAGAACGAAACCCTGACATATTTCTCAATATCAGCCCATTGTCTTTCCGTCGAAGTCTGTCTCAGACCGAATACAATGTAAGCCACGCCGAGCATGCCAAACACACCCATGAGCGCGGCGTGTCCGTGGTTGGGGGTAAGATTGGTTCCAGCTTCGAAATAGCTGACGATGGGAAGGTTTATAAGGAAACCAAAGATCCCAGCCCCCACGAAATTCCAAAAACCAACCGCTATGAGAAAGAGAAACGTCCACCTGTGTGGCACAATAAGCTCTTTCCCACAAACGTCACACTTTCCATGGCCCAGCCTAATGAAATCCCACGCGTCAAGCGTAAGCAGGGTAAGCGGTACCACTTCCATAGCCGAAAATATGGCTGACAGGGCCATGTTCGTCTGTGACTGACCCGTCCAGTACCAGTGGTGTCCAGTACCGATAATGCCGCTTCCCAGAAACAGGATCGCGTCAAGGTAGATGATCCTGGTGGCGGTCTGGCGGGAAACCATGTCCAACCGATAGAAAAGCACAGCCACCATGACCGTTGCAAAAAGCTCGAAGAATCCCTCTACCCAAAGGTGAATGATCCAAAATCGCCAGTTATCCACAACCGTAAAATTGGTTTTGCCTGTGAAGAACATGGCCGGTACGTAGAAGAGCGGGATAGTGAGCGCGGCCATAAGAAAAAGCTTTGCGATCTCGCTCTTTGCCGGATCATTAAAGGCGCTACGGATGATCCTGTAAACGAGAATCCACCAGATGAGCAATCCGACGGCGAGCAAAAATTGCCATGCCCTTCCGAGTTCGAGATACTCCCACCCTTGATGTCCGAGCCAGAACCAGGCTTCACCAAGTAGCTGCCTCACGCCGAACATCTCCCCAAGAAGACTGCCCAGGACGATCACGATAAGAACAAGAAACAACACATGAATCATGATCCTCTGTGATTTGGTTTCCCTCTCTCCCAGCGAAGAGGCAAGAAAAAGCCCACCCCCAATCCAGGCCGTGACTATCCAAAAAACCGCGAGCTGCAGATGCCAGGTACGCAGGATGTTACTTGGAAGATAATACGCGAGGTTTAAACCGTAAAAGCTTGATGGGTCAGCGCGGAAATGAGCCGTGGCGCCGCCCACAAGTGTCTGCGCAAGAAAGAGCAACGTAGCCGCTACGAAATACTTGATAGTTGCCTTCTGCGCTTGGTTCATGATCCCCGAGAGCATCCCGGGGTGAACATGTTCTCCCTTGCCCTTCCATCCGAGATAGCCGAACTTTCCGAAGGAAAAGAGCACCGCCGCGGTACCCGCGAGCAACGCAATAAGGCTCAACGCACTCCAGAGAAAGGTGTTGGCGTCGGGGTTGTTTCCTGCCACGGGATCGTATGGGAAATTGTTTGTGTATGAGTATGATTTACCTGGACGATTGGCCGCAGATGCCCAGGCGGCCCAGGCAAAAAAAGCCGTTAGCTCCTTAACATCTTTGCTGTCCGATATGGCCTTGGGTAATAGACCTCTATTCCCCACAGATTCTGCAAAATAGGCTTTCCACTTTCCTTGCTGATGTTCGTAAGAGAAAGCCTCCGGCGCGCTGAAAACGAGTATCCGCCTTGCCGGATCGTACCGGTTCTCCTTTAGGACGTCGTGCACCAAGGCTTGTACCATGGTTTTCTGTGATTCGTTGAGCCCCGGGGCATCTCTTTGGAAATATTGGTGCGCCAACAGGCCAGTCGTATCCATCGCCAATGTATGAAGATATTCCGCCGAGAAATCGGGGCCAATATAGGCCCCATGCCCCCAGATGCTACCATTTTCCATGAGTCCGTGCTTGAGAAACACTTCCTGTCCCGACATAATATCATTGCCGCTAAACAGTGTATTGCCGGAAGTATCGATAACCTTGAGCGGTACGGGTGGTGCATCCGAGTAAGCCCTAAACGCCACCCAGAGGAGAACGGCAAAACAGGCTACGACTATAAAGACGACCGAACGCCGCCACCAGAGAGACAGCGTCTCAGCTTGTTCTGACGAGTTCATAAATACCTCTCTCGCTTCGCCGCAGTAGGTTGACAGCCGAATTCATTTGTCTCGAAGTCATAAAGACCGCCCGGGGCTACCGGTACGCCCGGGGCTGCTGCGGGCAGCTCATTTGCCTTTACGGCCCGGGGATGCGGGTGGAGGTTTGATCTCTTTACGGCATTTGGTGAAATACTTCTGGTTCCTCAACTCGAAGGTGCGCTGTCTGCAATGAGGACACGTATACCACACGTCATTTCCGCATTTGGGGCAGTATCCCGGTGTGTGCGTCTCCTTTGTAGAGACACTTCTCGAATAATTGCACGCCGGATTTGAACACAGATTGTAATGCGCCATAAGGTCACCTCGGAGCAGCGATTTAAGCAGAATACATATGTGTATTCATCATCGCCGATGCATTCTGTCAAGGGGCACGCGCATATAAAAACACTTCACTTTACTTCACAAAACGGTTGACAGGTCTTATGCTTTGTAAGGGATGTTACCCGAGGCGTGTGATTATTGCTTGAAAAATGTCATAAGGAGGAGGGCGCAATGATGAAAACAACGGTACGTGTATTCGTGGTATTTGCTGTGATGGGTTTGTTTCTTGCGGGATGCGGGTGCTTTCAACAGCAGATGAGGGGTGAGACGCAGGCGCCGCCTGCCCCCATGGCGCAAACAGTCACGCCCGAGGCCAAGCCGGAGATGCCTGTCGCGGCTGCCGCCCCGGCTGCTGTGGCCTCGGCTCCATCTGTCATGTTAAAGGACATCAATTTCGATTTCGACAAATCCAATATCCGTCCCATGGACGCCGACATTTTGAAAGGGGACGTGGGCTGGTTTAACGCAAATGCGGGCAAAAAGGTCAGGATTGAGGGCAATTGCGATGAGCGGGGAACCGTGGAATATAACCTTGCCTTGGGGCAAAGAAGGGCTGACTCCACCAAGGACTTCCTGTCTAATCTCGGGGTCGACGCCAAGTTGCTCACCACCATAAGCTACGGAAAAGAGAAACCGCTCTGCCAGGAACACAATGAGGACTGCTGGGCAAAAAATAGACGCGCACACTTTGTGCCCGCCGACTGAGCAGAACGACCCAAAACCGGACGGAATGTTGAAGGGAACGATGGGCAAAGAAAGCCCTAAAGTTCTCAAAGTTTGAAAGGGATTTTATTCTTTCTATATCGAGTTCGTTTAACACGAGGGCCCGGGCCTTTGCATCTCACCCAAGGCCGAGAGGGTAGTTTCCCGCGTGATGCCCCTCTCTTAAGCCCTCGATCACGATGAACAGGTAGCCTTTTTTCGAACCGTCGAGCGTGGTGTACTTCACAGAATAGTCCGTGGCAAGCCGTAGATTACCACTTTCTTCACCAGGTTCTTTTGCAGGATTACGTGGAGCTCTGTTTCATGGCCCCCTTCATCCTGAAAAGCCGAGTAACTGTCGAATGCCGGGTGCTACGCTGTGGTGATGGCCGTATTTCCTGTCAAGTGACAGGAGCCTTGATAAACGGGGGCTCGGTGACTAAATTCTAGGTGCCTGTTGCCGAATCGAAGCTAACCGGGGGAGAATTTTGCGGGTACTCGCTATGGAACATGATCCTGGTGTGGTCGATTTTTTGTCTCAGCCGGAGAACTATCCTGAAAGAGTGGCGTTAATCGATCACGTGGAGACACATATATCCCATGTCTTTGTCTGTGATGACTTTGCGTACAAGATAAAGAAGCCGGTCAGCCTGGGGTTCGTTGATTTTTCATCGCTTAAGAAACGGCGTTTCTTCTGTAAACGCGAGATAGCCTTGAATGCCCGACTCGCAAAAGATATCTACCTCTCGGTCCTTCCCATCTACCGAACAGAGCACGGTTACTCTTTCGCGCCTCATCGCGCGGCTCATATCGTGGAATATGCGATAAAGATGAAAAGGATTTCCATGGATTGTCTTCTTTTTAAGCTCGTAAGCGATGGCAGGCCGCTCTACGGCGAGATGGAACGCGTTGGTGCCACCCTCGCCGATTTCCATAAGAGCTCCTCCCCTTACCGAGGCAAGAGGTACGGCACGTATGAAACGATCACTCACGCCACCTCGCAGAACTTCGAACAGATTAAGCCTTACTTGGGTCTTACTATCGATGCGCCCCTTCTTGAGAGGCTCATGGAATACACGCGGGCATTTCTCGAGAGCGATGGGGGGCTATTTTCGGCGAGAAAGAGGTCTTTGCACGTGCGCGACGGTCATGGCGACCTGCACTGTCAGCACATATGTCTCGAGCAACCGCCCATCATCTTTGACTGCATCGAATTCAATGACGCCTTTCGCGTGATCGACGTGCTTTTAGACGTGGCGTTTCTGTTTATGGATCTCGAATATAGAGGCAGGTTCGACCTCTCATCACGCCTTCTTGCCGCCTACTTCTCGCGGCAAAAGGATGAATTCCACCGGAATCTTCTCACCTTCTACAAGGTTTACCGGGCCGTGGTGCGCGGCAAGGTGGAGGGGTTCAGGGCAGCAGGACTCGCTCAAGGGAAAGAAAGGGAGGAGGCCCTGAAGGCAGCCAATGATTATTTCCGGCTCGCCGACTATTATGTGGCCGACGGAAACAAGCATTTTAATCCCATTGTATTCATGGGCCTGTCAGGGTCAGGTAAATCGACAATAGCCAGAGATTTTTCATCGCACGCCATTGTTCTCAAATCCGATGAGGTGAGAAAACAGCTGGCGGGCCTTGAAAGTAGCGTTCACATGTACGAAGACTACGGTAAGGGCATCTATGCGCCGGAATTGACCGACAAATTTTATGGCATCCTTCTTGAAAAAACATTGGAGCATGCGGGTTCCGGACAGAAGGTAGTGGTCGACGCCACCTACCTCACGGCGAACCATCGCAGGGATTTTTACTATCACTGCCGTAAGCGCGGTCTCAACCCCTTTTTTGTTCACTGCTTTGCCGATGAGAAGACACTGAGGAAAAGAATCACCCAGCGGATTTACGAGGGAACTGACCCGTCGGATGCCCACCTCGGCGTACTCGACCATCAGTTGGAACACCGTGAAGACCCTGAGGAGTTGCCATCTTACAGGGTTCTTAAGATCAATACGGATCACGCCGTCCATGATATCGTATCGGCGCTCAAGGAATTCCTGTAACGCGGAAGAGCTTAAGACGCGTGTGCCGGGAGATTTTGCAATTCACCGGATATTTTAGTAGTATAAATTGCTCTGTTTTGATGAACCTGCTGTTGGAGGAACCCCATTAGGTCGACAACAAAACCGAAATCCGGGACTCTGGATTTGCCTTGTCCCATCGTGGCTATAGGTGCTTCAGCGGGCGGTCTTTCCGCTCTTGAACTTTTTTTGGCGGCCCTGCCCAGGCAGTTTAACTTTGCCGTGGTTTTCATGCAGCACCTCTCGCCGAAACACAAGAACCTTCTCCCGGAACTGCTTAAGTCCCGAATGAAACACCTGACCATTGAGGAGATAACGGATGGCCTTGAAGTAAAGGCGGGTAGACTCTATCTCTCCGGTCCCAAACAGGAAATCAAAATCGAAAAGGGAGTGCTTCGGGTGTCCTCACGATTAAGACCCCATGTGCACCTTGCCATCGACGAATTTCTCATTGCCCTGTCCCAGGACGCCTCTCAACGCACCATTGCGGCCATCTTTTCCGGGGCAGGCACTGATGGCGCCCGTGGAGTTCGCGCGGTGCACAGCGCCGGGGGCACTGTCTTTGTCCAGGACCCCGCCGGGGCTGAGTATCCGGATATGCCGCTCGCCGCCATAGATACCGGCGAGGTGGACGGGGTGTTCTCGCCGGACGATATGGCGAGGGAAATAGTGAAGTTTTATGATTCCGGCATGATCTTGACGGCGCCGGACCAGTTTATGGCGCCCGCAAACTTCGATGGTCTTTTTCGTCTGATTGATGAAAAGACAGGGTATCGATTTAACCACTATAAGAAGGGTGTCGTGGCCCGAAGGGTCAGGAGACGGATGTATCTCCATGGTATATCGACCGTTAATGAGTATCTGGAGTTTCTTGCCGGAAAGGATCGGGAGGCTCATCAACTCGCACAGGACCTGATGATAGGGGTAACCTCCTTTTTCAGGGATCGGCTGGCCTGGAAAGCCCTCCACCTGGAAGTAACGAGAAAACTCGTTGCTCAGGAAGATGATTCGCCCATCAGAGTCTGGACCGCCGCTTGCGCCACAGGAGAAGAGGCCTATTCCATCGCCATGATGCTGAAATATGAGCTCGATAGCGCTGGAAAGAAGCGAGACATACAGGTCTTCGCAACGGATGTAAACGATCGGGCTCTTGAGCGAGCCCGCGAGGCCATATATCCGCCCACCATATCCGCTGATCTTCCGCCGGAGTACATCCATAAGTTCTTCGCGGCTCAAGACGACAAGCTTTCCTTCACCGTAAACAAAGAGATACGACAGTTCGTGGTTTTCGCCAAACAGGACGTGCTTACCGATCCGCCCTTTTCTCGTCTGGACCTCGTAATCTGCCGCAACCTTCTGATATATCTTGAGCCGGATGCTCAGGAAAAGTGTTTTACGCTCTTTCACTATGCCTTGAAGAACGGCGGGTTTCTCTTTCTCGGTAACGCAGAATCTCCAGGGAGAAACACCCCTCTCTTTACCTCGCTTGCTCACAAAAAATGCCGCATCTATCGCAGGGCGGAGACAAGGACGCGACCGAGAATACCCCTGTCCATGCCGTTTGCAGAGCGCACGGGAACGTCATCCAGGCAGAAACCTGTGGCAGAGGACCGGCGGTCCATCACACAATTCGTCCAGGAGGCGCTCCTTGAGGAACACGCGCCCGCAGCGCTCGCAATCAACCAGAACCACGAGATTCTCTACCACAATGGCCCCACAAACCGGTACCTGCACCAGCCCCGAGGTACGCCGACTCAGAATTTCCTGGAGCTTCTCCCCCAGAAACTGCGTAACAGATTACGGGGAGCTATTTATCGGGTAGGCGAGGAAACAAAACCGGTGAACGTCCGCACGACTGTGACGGACGGTGATGGGCGTAAAAAAAAGGTCGCCATCCGCGTCTCAAAATTGCGGGACAATCTCTTTCTCGTGACTTTCAGGGAAAAAGCGGGGCCGCCTGGGGAAACAGAGGTCCTGGTCCCCGAAGCAGAAGTGATTGAAGAAACCGCAGTACGTCAATTGGAGAACGAGCTTGCCGCTACGCGGGATGATCTCCAGAGCCATATCGAGCAACTAAGAAGCTTGAATGAAGAGCTTGAATCCTCGAACGAGGAGCTTCAGGCAGCCAACGAAGAGCTTGAAACCTCCCGGGAAGAGCTCCAGTCTCTCAACGAAGAGCTAACGACGGTCAACGCCCAGCTCCAGACCAAAATTGAGGAACAAGAGGAGACGAACGACGATCTGAGCAATTTCTTTACGAGCACGAATATACCGACGATCTTTCTCGACCAGAAATTCAGGGTGAAACGGTTTACCCCTGCCATGTCGCGCCTCATTACGTTGATACCGGGTGACGTCGGACGCCCCATCGTGGATATGTCACGTGATAGCCTGGGTCCCGATCTCACTGCCGATGCCCGATCGGTCCTTCACAGTTTGAGCGCCATAAAGAAGGAGTTCAAACTCGGCCAGACCTGGTACATTCGTACCACCCTCCCGTATCGCACCACGGACAATCGCATTGAAGGGGTGGTTGTCGCCTATACGGATGTGACGGAGATGAAGGCGGTTCAAGAAGAGCTCGCGGATTCCCGGCGTCGTCTCGCGGTAATCGTGGATACCATTGCCGATGGATTTTTTGCCATGGACCGCACCTGGCGGATCATCCATGCCAACGAAGCGGCCCTCAAACATTTCGACAAAACGCGAGACCAGATCGTGGGTCGTCTGTTGTTCGATGTATTCCCTGAGACGCGAGACACCGCCTTTGAGACCGAGTATGCGCGCGCCATGGAAAGCGGTGAGGCCGTTCATTTTGAGGCGAGCTCCATGATCTCCGATAAAGTGATCGAGGTCCACGCCTATCCGGGTCCAGAGACCATGGCGATCTTGTTTCGCGATATCACGGAGCGCAGGAGGGCTGAGGCTGAAAGACGTCGCCTTGCCTCCTTCCCTGAGCTTAACCCCAACCCGATCGTGGAAGTCGATTTGTCCGGTCAGTTGATCTTCGCCAATCCCGGCACCTACGCCCTTCTCGATAAACTCAGCATCGCCACCAGGGATTACCGGACACTTCTGCCTGACGATCTACACATCATACTCAGTGATTGGGACCGCAAGAGTCCTCTCGTAGTCGGCCGCGAAGTCTCTGTCAAGGACAGAGTTCTTGATGAGACGATCCAGCTTGTCCCTGAATTTGAAGTGGCGCGTATCTATGCGCGCGACATTACAAAACGAAAGCTGGCCGAGAACCAGGTTGCCAGTTTCACCAGGCTCTACGCGGTCTTGAGCAGGGTAAATGAGACCATCGTGAGAACTCGCGACGAAGAGACGTTGTTTCGCGAAGTCTGCCGTATCCTCGCTGACGAGGGCGGCTTTCCTTTAGTCTGGGTTGGCATGGTGGAGAAACAACGGGTAGTTTCAGCGGCTTTTTGCGGTCCCGCAAGCGACTATCTGAAAGAAATCAAAGTCGAGGTAAGCGGCAGGCTTGGCAAGGGCCCTACCGGCACCTGTATACGGGAAAACAGGGCGGTGATCAATGACGATTTTGCGACCAACCCTGCCGTTTCGCCCTGGCATGAAGCGGCCTCACGGTACGGGCTTCGCGCCTCGGCTGCATTTCCTTTGCGCCGACAGAATAAAGCCGTGGGTGCGTTCACAATTTACGCATCAGAATCGAATGCCTTCGATCAAGAGCAGGTCCGTCTGCTCGAATCCTTAAGCTCTGACATCTCATACGCGCTCGATGCCATTGAACAGGAGCGGCTCCGCATACAAACTGAGCTTGATCTCACCAACGCAAAGGAGACCTGGGAACGAACATTCGACGCGGTGCCGGACCTGATCGCGATCCTCGATAACAACCATCGGATCGTGCAGGTGAACGAGGCCATGGCCAAACGTCTCGGAGTGAAAGCCGAGCAGTGCCTGGGCCTATACTGTTACGAGGCTGTTCACGGTCTGTCCTGGCCCCCCGAGTTCTGTCCCCACGTGAAGACCCTCAAGGATTCTTGCGAGCACATGGAACAGGTTCACGAAGCCCGGCTCGGAGGCGATTTCGAAGTGACCACAACCCCGATTTATGACGGCCAGGATAATATGGTCGGCTCCGTACATGTGGCCCACGATATCACCGAGCGCGAGCGGGTTGAACATGCGCTCAGAAGGAACATGGAACGTCTGGACATCATATCGACAACCGCGAGCCAGCTTCTCATAAGCGAAGAGCCTCAACGACTCGTCGAGGCCCTCTGTGACAAAGTTCTTAAGCACCTTGACTGCCAGGCCTTCTTCAACTTCCTCGTCGACGATGTGAGAAACTGCCTTCGGCTCAATGCTTATGCTGGTATCCCCCACGAGACTGCTCAACAGATATTGTTCCTCGATTTCGGCGTTGCTGTGTGCGGATGCGCGGCGCGCGATGCCTGCCGGATCGTTGCCGAGCATATCCCCACCACGCCGGACATAAGGACCGATCTTGTCCGTTCCTTCGGCATCAAAGCCTACGCCTGTCATCCCCTGTTCGCTCAAGGACGCGTCATAGGGACGCTCTCGTTCGGTACCAAATCGCGACTCACCTTCACGGAAGATGAACTGTCGCTCATGAAGACCGTGGCAGATCTGGTGGCAACAGCCATGGAGCGGATTCGTCTACTCAAATCGGCCCGGGAAAAGGCAGAGGAGCTTGAAATCCGGGTGGAGGAGAGGACCTTTGAGCTAAGCGAGGCATATGAATCGCTGCGGACCGAAGTGGAGGAGCGCAAGAGAACCGAGGAACAGCTTCGACAGGCCAACAAAATGGAGGCCATAGGAACCCTCGCCGGAGGGATCGCCCATGACTTCAACAACATCCTTGCCGCCATTATGGGATTTGCGGAGATGGCGGTAGACGACACGATAGACAACCCGGACGTGACGAAAAATCTTCGCTACGTGCTCAAATCGGCTCACCGGGGAAAAGAACTGGTGAAGCAAATCCTTGCCTTTTCTCGCAAGGCCGAACACATAAGGGGGTTGATCTCTGTTGCCTCAATCCTGAAAGAAACGGTGCAGCTTTTGAGGGCCTCTATTCCGAGCACTATCGAGATAAAAGTCAAAACCACCGCAAGCTCAGATAACGTATTCGCCTCCCCGGTAGAAATACAGCAAATCCTTATGAACCTCGTCACCAATGCCTCCCTTGCTATGCAGGACAAGGGGGGGACCGTAGAGATCAGTCTCAATGACATCGATTTCCGGTCAGACCCCCCGGTGGCCTATCCGGATATGGAACCTGGAGAGTACATTCAGCTCGCCGTAAAGGACACGGGAGTCGGTATAGCACCGGAGGTCATGAAGCGGATCTTCGAACCCTTTTTTACCACGCGGGAGGTGGGCAAAGGTACGGGTATGGGGCTTGCCGTAGTGTACGGGATCGTGAAAGACCTGGACGGATATATCGCGGCAGAGAGTGAGCCTGGAGCAGGCTCCATCTTTCGCGTGATCCTGCCCAAGGCAGCGTCCCGCGCAGCGCCCGAGCAGCAAGTGGCTGAAGCGAGCCCGAGAGGAAAAGAACGGATTCTTTTCATCGATGATGAGGAGCTGCTCGCGCAGTGGGGCCGAGCCGCGCTCGCGAAGCTCGGTTACGACGTAACATCCGTCACCGACAGCGTGGAGGCTTTGAAGATCTTTACGGCTGACCCGTCCCGATTTGACCTTATCATCACCGACCAGACCATGCCCGGCATGACGGGCATGCAGCTTGCCGGGGAGCTTCTCAAAATACGCCCTGAAATTCCGGTCATTCTCTCAACGGGCCACAGCGAATCCGTTACGCCGGAAGCAGTCAAGGCGGCAGGGATAAAAGAGCTTCTCCTGAAACCTGTCGACAGGACGCAATTCGCCTCGATCGTACGTCGCGTCCTCGACCTCTGAGCTTCGGAATGACATCCGAACTCATTGTATGAGAGGCCTGTCTCCATCTATTTTATTCGTGTAAGCCCATATTGACACAGGCCTGTCTGAGGGTTATGTTCCGGACAGGGAAAAGAGCGGGTGAAGTGGATCTTCGTCATCGTCATTCTCGGTATCTTTCTTGTGCTCGGTGTGTTCTTGACCACTGTCGACGCGCAGCGTCACGCCGGATTTGACGGGAGAGGCCACTTCCACGGAGGCCACTTCGGGGGGCCGCACGGCTTCGGGTTCTTCTACTACGATCCCTACTGGTATTACCCGTATTATTATCCTTACGACTATTACTATTATTACGGAGACCCGTACGTTGATAGCCTGCCCCCGCCGGTGTATATCGAACCGGAAGAGCCTTCTTACTGGTACTTCTGTTTGAACCCCGAGGGTTATTATCCGTACGTGACGAGTTGCCCGGGCGGATGGATGAGGGTGCTTCCGACCCCGCCACCTTAAAAACGACAAGGGAGGGTATTATAAAATGAAATGGCGTCAGAGTCTCTTATTGTTGTCCATCCTTGTTCTTCTCACCGGTTGCGCTACAGTGCCCACGGGCCCAACCGTCATGGTGGTGCCGGGTAGAGACAAGCCCTTCGAGGTGTTCATGACCGATGACACCGCCTGCAGACAATGGGCGAGTGGCCAGATCGGGGGGGTCTCGCCAAGTCAGAGGGCCAATCAGAATCTCGCTACCGGGGCCGCGGTCGGGACTGCCGTGGGTGCCGGTTTGGGTGCAGCCATGGGATCCGCTTCGGGCCATGCCGGTGGCGGTGCAGCCGTGGGTGCCGGGATCGGTCTTCTCGGTGGCACGGCCATGGGGAGCAATGCTGCCTACATTACCGAGTCACAGCTTCAAAGACGGTATAACATAGCCTACGCACAATGCATGTACGCCAAGGGCAACGAGATTCCCGGTGTGATTCGCCGTCCGGCTGAGCTCTACGCGCCCCCTCCACCTGAGAGGGCGTCAGGTCCGTGGGTCACAGTGCCGGGTCAATATGTAGACGGTGCGTGGGTACCGGAACATATGGTGCGGATGCCTGCAAGGTCAAGAGAGGAAACCCTGCCTTCAGGACCGCCGCCATCAACACCCTCGCCGGTGCGTTAAAGAGGAAGCAGGCAAAACTCACGCTTTGAGATGGGCGCAGCTGTTGATACGGATTTTTCAACTCGAAGCAATCTCTTTACTCTTCCCATGCATGACGATCTTTCACGAGCAGGATCGAGCAGGGCATGGTCCGCACCAGGTCATGCAGACTGGAACTGAACATAAAATGTTCCAGGCGTCCTTCTCTGAAAGCCGCCATGATTACGAGATCTATCTTCTGTTCATGGACTATTTTCGGGACCTCTTTGATTAAGGGCTCTGCACTGACCACAATTTCTACTTCCATGTCCGGGGTCTTCTCTTCATCCACTATGCCGTTCAACACCTTTCGATCTACCTGCAGCTGACGCATATAATCTTCGCGAATCGTTTTGAGTGACGGTATGGGCACCCCCCACCCTTCGAGCACGAAGGGGTCGTAATCTGAGTGATATACATAGAGCTTTGCACCAAGCTGTTTGGCCAGATCCACGCCGTAATGAATGGCCTTTTTACACGTGCTCGTCGATGTGCTCACTACAAGAATCCTTTTGATTTCGTGCATGACAATCTCCTCCTCGTCGAATATGGCGCTTCCTTCACGTCAAATCAGCTTTGAACGCCTGTTGCGCGGGCACCCGCCCCAGAGCGTCTCGTGTATCGGGTCTCATTCACTCATTATAGTCACCGCTGCCACAGAATAGGCGCCGCTTCGAGCGGCACCGATGCTGAATGGAAGCCGGGTATGATCCGCGCGGTAAAATCTTGAGCAGCACGGGTTGAGGGGATCTCTCCGCTATAGAGATAGCTGTCCGCCAGGGCAAGTCTCTCTGTACGCGAAAGTTCATGGCGGATGGGTCCCTCACGGCTCGCGCCATCGGCGTAGAGCTCCACGCGCACCATCTCGGGATCGAGGCAGCCAAGGTAGATCTGAACCTCAAACCGGTGAACGCCCCCGGCGCTCGTTACGCGCACATCTCCAAAGCGTATCTGCGGCCAACCCTTCTCCAGATCGTGGCGCCAATTGGTCAGCTCTACCGCCGCGCGGCCGTTGTCAGCCGCCCGTTTTCGATAGTTCTCTGAAGCAGGGATGTAATACCTGTCTACGTACTCACGGACGGTCCGGTTTGCTGAGAAGCGCGGCGTGAGCCGGGACATGCTCTCCCGTATACGGCTCACCCACGCCACAGGAATACCCGCCGAATTCCGGTCATAGAACTCGGCGACTACCTGGTTCTCGAGTATGTCGTAAAGCCACGCCGCCTCGCGCGCGTCCCAGGAAGGATCGTCCCTGTGGTCGCCTCCGTCTCCCAAAGCCCAGCCCACCTCCGGCGTGTAAGCCTCCTCCCACCATCCGTCAAGTTCGGAGAGGTTTAACCCCCCGTTAACCAATACCTTCATACCGCTTGTGCCGCAGGCCTCCCATGGGCGCTTTGGCGTGTTGATCCACACGTCGATACCCTGCACCAGTTGTCCTGTCAGGAGCATGTCGTAGTCGCTTAAGAAGATGGCCTGTTTCCGAGCATCGCTTCGCCGGACGAAGTGGGTCCATTGCTCAACGAGCGCTCGTCCCGCATGATCGGCCGGATGGGCTTTGCCGGCTACGATCAACTGGACCGGTCGCTCAAGATCGGTGAGCAGGCGGACAAGCCTTTCTTCATCGAAAAGGAGCAGGTTGGGCCGTTTGTAGGTGGTGAACCGGCGCGCGAAACCAAGCGTCAAGGTATCAGGGTCAAAAATACGGCTGGCATGCTCGACCTCATCGGATGCGGCGCCGGCGGCTTCCAATTGTCTGGATAAGCGCCGCCGTACGTACTCTACGAGCGACTGTCTGGCCGACGAGCGGCACTCCCACAGCCTCTCATCCGAAACAGTACGCATATCCTCGCCCAATGTTTTGAGGGTCCCAAGCCAGCGGTCGCTTCCACACGAAGCGGTCCAAAGCGCATCCGTCTCTTCGGATTCCCAACTCGTCATGTGGACCCCGTTTGTCACGTGTCCCACAGGCACTTCCTGTTCCGGCCAGCGGGCAAAGAGTGGCTGGAATATCTTACGGCTCACCTGTCCGTGGAGACGGCTCACCCCATTCACGGCACCGCTTCCCCGCATAGCCAGATAGGCCATGTTGAAGGGCTCTGAAGCGTCATCCGGGTTCTTGCGACCGAGCGCCATGAGGTCACGCAGAGGGATGCCGAGCCTCTTATCGGCGTACCTCGCAAGGTAGGGCTCGATGATCGAAGGGGCAAACCGGTCAAAACCTGCATTCACGGGCGTATGTGTCGTAAAGAGATTTCCCGCCCGCGTGGCCGCGAGCGAAACCTCGAAGGATTGCCCCGTCTCCTCCATGAAGGCGCGCGCCCGCTCCAGAACCGCAAAGGCTGCATGGCCCTCATTGAGATGGCACACCTCCGGCCGTATGCCGAGCGCGTTAAGAAGACGCCACCCGCCTATCCCCAGCACCAGGGCTTGCTTGAGTCTGAGTTCCGGCCCGCCCCCGTAAAGCTCGCTCGTTATGCCCCTGCGGTCGGGAAGGTTCGCCGGATCGTTGCTGTCGAGCAGATAGAGTTTGGTTCGGCCGACCTGGACCTGCCATCCCCTGAGCCAGACTGAGTATCCTGGCAGGGTGAGCTCAAGCCTCAGCCATTCTCCATTAGGTTCCCTGAGCGGCATGATCGGAAGCTGCCCCGGGTCGTTGTAGGGAAAGAGCTCCTGCTGCACGCCATCTTTATCTATTATCTGTCGAAAATAGCCCTGCTGGTAGAGGAGTCCCACGCCGACCACGGGAACACCCAGGTCACTCGCGGTTTTGAGCTGGTCTCCGGCCACATTGCCTAATCCGCCCGAGTAAATGGGTAGGGCCTCGTTGAGCATGAATTCCATGCTGAAATAGGCCACGTGCGTGAGTCTGTTTTTGGGATACTCCTTCTGAAACCAGCCGGCAGACTCCATCTCCTCGCGTCTTTTCTCAAGGAGATTATTGAGCCTCTCGCGAAAAGCAGGGTCCGACAGGGCCTGCTGCAGGCGATCTCTGGACGCGGTCTGCAGGATCACCCACGGATTATAAGTGAGCTCCCAAAGTGCAGGATCAAGCTCACTCCAGAGTTCATCCGCAGAATGGTTCCAGTACCAGTGCATGTCCAGGGCCAGTTCCGCAAGGGCGTCAAATCCCTCGATCTCGGCTGGAAAAAACGTGTATATCGGGTTTAAGACTCTGCCTACTGTAGCCACAACCTGCGCTCCGTTTACCCCGGCAAGCATTGGGGACTAACCGGGATGGAAGAATCGGGCATCTCCCCTCTTTGCCCTATCGTATCACCACAAAGATGTTTCCCGTGTTGCCCCTCCGGTGGTCAAGCGCGGTAAAGGAGATCCGCTTTCCTTGAGGCAGAGCGCCGACCAGGCTGTTGAAGCCATCGATCCCGTCCACGGACTGTCCGTCAACGGAGAGGATCATGTCTTTCACCTCAAACCCCGCTTCGGCCAAAGGTCCTTTTGCATCAAGCCGTAAGATCACCACCCCCTGGCCCTGGTTGAGCCCGTACCGTTCAATCTCTTTGGGCGTGGGTAGACGCACCTCGGCTCCGATCCGTTGTTTTACCGTGGCGGCAAGAGTGGCTTCGGTCTCTGCCGTGCTGCCGATGGTCGCCGTTATCTCCATCTTCTGGCCATTCCGGATAATGGTAAGTTTCACCTGCTCTCCGGCGTGCGTTTCGGCCACATCGTTCCGAAGGGTAGCCGAATCGGGGATCTGTTTATCCCCATAACCGATGACCACGTCATTCTTTTTCAAACCCGCTTTGTCCGCCGGCCCTCCTTTGACCACGTCCACGATCAACGCTCCGGTCGCCGTTTGTGCATGGACAGACTTTGCCGCATCCTCGGTCATGTCCTGGATACTTATCCCGAGCGAGCCCCGCTCCACCTTGCCGTGGGCGAGTAGTCCGTTTGCCACGCTCACAGCCATTCTGCTCGGAATGGT